>Ga0209702_10003901_pt1 | contig 22671 bp, 20 predicted proteins | sample FRY01_FD_187210 | JGI IMG/M metagenome (GOLD analysis project Ga0209702, IMG submission 187210) | Freshwater microbial communities from Lake Fryxell liftoff mats and glacier meltwater in Antarctica - FRY-01 (SPAdes) (version 2) | ecosystem: Environmental > Aquatic > Freshwater > Ice > Glacier... | reverse complement strand
TGCTAATATGGAGTTATTGTTTTGCATACAACAAAAATAAGCGAACCATTATCTCGAAAATGAATGGATTGAAATTCTTTTTCAGAGCAAATTGTTAATAGCCTTAATTAATGGTTAATGTTGAATGATTAATGGTTGATGTGAAATAATTAATGTCATCATTAAATATTGACTCCTATAATCTTAAGTCTTTTAGTCTTGAGTCTTAAAATCAATTCCCTCCTTTTTTCTTTGTTTGAGAATATCCTTCTTTTATTAGAAGGTCAAAAATTTTATCTTTAAAATTACCTTGAATTATAATTTCACATTCTTTGGCAGTTCCACCTCCTCCACACTTAGTCTTAAGGAATTTTGCTAAATCTTTCAAGTCTTCATCAGCACCTACAAATCCTTCAATTAAAGTTACTTCTTTTCCTGCTCTTTGTTTGCGATCAATAGAAACATATAATTTTTGATGATTATTCGCTAATGTTTCAAATTCTTCTTCACTTTCTAAATCAAAACTAAAATTAGGATTAGTTGAAAAAACTAATCCGTTTCCCTTATTTTTTTTACTCATAACTTAAACGAATTCAATTTAATTGGTGCAAAAATAAATAAAATCTAAACTTTTGGACACTTTTTACAGTGAATACCTTTCTTTTTATATTTCTTACAACACTTTTTCTTCATGCTGCAAACACAATTAGAGCAACCTAAAACCGGTAACACTATTTGATCATTTTGCACTACATGTGTTTGCTTCATCTTCTATTTAGAATAATTCTAAACAAAAATAAAGTATTTTTTAATTCAAACTATTTTTTTCTTTAATTTATTTGTTAAAATAAATTAATATTTATTGTCTTATCCGAAATTGACTTGAAGCGAAATACTTAGATTAGGAAATCAAACACTAAATAAAATCTTTTTCCTTACCTTCGTAATAATGATAGAGGATGTAAATTATATGCAGCGTTGTATTGAATTAGCTCAACTTGGAATTCGTAAAGTCTATCCAAATCCGATGGTTGGAGCAGTTATAGTTCATAACAACAAAATCATAGGTGAAGGCTACCATAAATTATATGGAAACGAACACGCTGAGGTAAATGCTATTAATTCGGTGAAAAACAAATCACTTTTATCTGAATCGACGATTTATGTTTCTCTAGAACCATGTGCTCACCAAGGCAAAACACCTCCATGTGCAGACCTACTCGTTCATCACAACTTTAAAAGAGTCGTTATTGGATGCAAAGATATTTTTAGTGAAGTTTCTGGTAAAGGAATTAAGCGGTTAGAACACAACAACATACCGGTAACATTAGGTGTTTTAGAAAAAGAATGCAAAGCGCTAAATAAACGTTTTTTCACTTTTCACGAAAAGAAACGACCTTATATCATACTAAAATGGGCAGAAACAAAAGACGGCTTTATAGACAAAAAGCGAACTAACAAAATTCGAGAAATCAATTGGATTACTCAACCTGAAACACAAACACTAGTTCATAAATGGAGAAGTGAGGAACATGCTATCCTAGTTGGTTCGAACACAGTTTTAAGTGACAATCCAACACTTACAGTCAGAAACGTATCAGGAGAAAATCCCATTAGAATAGTAATTGATCCTACTTTAAAATGTAAAGAATCTTCAAAAATATTCAACAACGAAAGTAAAACGATTGTCATAAATAGAAAAAAATCAGAAGAAAAAGAGCATTTAAAACACATTCAAACAGAAGATTTTTCTACTCAAAACATATTAACACTTCTCTACAAAGAAAACATTCAATCAATACTTATAGAAGGAGGAGCACAAACAATACAATACTTTATAGACACCAATCAGTGGGATGAAGCACGCGTTTTAATCGGTCAAAACACCTTTGAAGATGGGATTAAATCACCTCAATTAAACATTCAACCTTCGAGTCATTTAGATTTTTTTGGAGACAGAATTTATTATTACAAAAACAAATAAGCTTTTAGCTATGAAGATACACGTTTTAAATACAGGAAATTTTAAATTAGATGGTGGTGCAATGTTTGGCGTAGTTCCTAAAACGCTATGGCAAAGAACAAATCCTGCCGATCAAAACAATTTATGCGACTGGTCTATGCGTTCTCTTTTGATTGAAGATGGAGATCGTTTAACACTTATAGACACAGGAATTGGAGATAAACAGTCTGAAAAATTTTTCTCTCACTACTACCTAAATGGAGATGATTCTTTACAAGGCAACTTGAAAAAACTAGGATTCTCTGTTGATGATATAACAGATGTTATACTTACCCATTTACATTTTGATCATTGTGGTGGCGCAATTAAATGGAACAAAGACCACTCTGGCTTTGAACCTGTTTTTAAAAATGCAATTTATTGGAGCACGCAACAACATTGGGAATGGGCAACTCAACCCAATGCTAGAGAAAAAGCTTCTTTTTTAACTGAAAACATTTTGCCGATACAGGAAAGTGGTCAATTAAAATTCATCGATAGAATTGGAGATTTCACTCAAAATGTCTTTAAGAATATGGATATGTTTTTTGTAGATGGACATACCGAAAGTATGATGATTCCACATATACAATACCAAGATAAAAAAATCATTTTCATGGCTGATTTATTACCAAGTACTGGACACATACCTTTACCTTATGTTATGGGGTACGACACAAGACCTTTACTTACACTTACAGAAAAAGAAAAATTCCTTAATACTGCCGTTGACAATGACTATATCCTCTTCTTAGAACATGATTCTCAGAACGAATGCTGTACATTAAAAAGAACAGAAAGAGGAATACAATTAAACAAAACATTTCAATTTTCTGAATTATTTCAATAATTTTCACTATTTTTCACACATATTCAATTAATTATTTGGTCAACAGCAGCATAATGGAAAAACATTTACTCAACATACTTAAAGAAGAAAACACAATAATAATCCCTCGATTAGGAGCTTTAACGATTACTAATCATACTACTGGCGAGATAATGTTTATGCCTTATTTAAAATATGATGATGGTAAATTAACGGCGTTTATTGTTGCTAGTGAAGGTGTATCGACTGAGGAAGCTAAGGCACAAATTGAAAAAAGTGTTCAAGGTATTTTAGATAAAATAGAAGCAAATCAGACAGCATCAATTCAAGGGATTGGAACTTTTTCTAAAGGAGATGATGATATTGAATTCAAATACAATGATTCTGAAGTGTCTACTAATGAAAACATTACTACACCTTTACCTACAGTAAATCCAGAACCAATTGTTGAAAAAGATCCAGTTGAAGAAATAAAAATTGAAGTTCCAGTTCAAAAAGAAGAAGAACCTCAAAAAGAAGAAATAGTAACTCCTTTACCTGTAGTTGAAGAAAAAAATACTGAAATTGAAAAGGATCTTGAAATTAAAACCGCTGAACCAACAAAAGCGGAAATAAAAGAAAAACAAAAAGCTGAAAAAGAGGCTAAAGAATTAGCTGAAAAAGAAGCAAAATTAAAATTAAAAGAAGAAAAAATAGCGAAATCGAAGGCTGAAAAAGAGGCAAAAACAAAAGCAAAAGCTGACAAAAAGAACAGTAAAAACATTGGAGAAGACGGAGAAGAGTTACCAAAAAAGAAAAAAGGATTTCTTTTTTGGATCTTAATGTTAGTTTTACTTGGATTAATTGGTGGAGGAGTTCACGTAGCTATGCATTTCGATCACTATAAAGAAATGATTCCTTTTTTACACCACGACGAAAAAGATGGGAACCACGAAGAGCATGGTGAGAACGAAGAACATAGCGATGGCACAAAGGAACATGAAACAGGAAGTGGACATGATTCAAAACCGACTGAAGAACACTCTAAAGGAGAAGGCCATAAAACAGAGACAAAACACAATGATCACCCAGCAAAAAGCAATCATTCAAACGCAGCTTCACAAAGTGGTAATTTCTATATTATTTTAGGAACATTTGGAGAAAAAGTTAATGCTGAGGGACTTTCTGAAAGAATGATTATGGAAGGAAATTCTAACGCTTCAGTAATAGAAAGAAACGGTAGTTTTTCAGTTATCTACAACAAATATTCATCTAAAGAAACTGCTTTATCTGAATTAGACCAAGCTAGAGCTATTGCTAAAAATGCGTGGGTTTATACTGCTCAATAAATAAAAAAAAAATCCAAAAATATAAAGGACTGTTTTTTTAAGCAGTCCTTTTTTTATCTTATAGAAATTTCAAATCATACTATTTTTCTTAAAAAAATGTTAGCAACAATAATAATTTAGTATTCATTTTTAATGAGATAATCTGTAGTTTTACAAATACAACAAATAGACTGTTTCAAATGAAAATATCATACAATTGGCTTAAGCAATATATTAATACAGAAATAAACCCAAATGAAATTTCTACAATCTTAACTGATACCGGTTTAGAGGTAGAAAGTTTAGAAAAAATAGAAGCTGTTAAAGGTGGATTAGAAGGTGTGTTAGTTGGAGAAGTATTAACTTGTGAAGCTCATCCAGATGCTGATAAACTAAAAATCACAACTGTAAACATTGGAGGCAGTGAAGCATTACAAATAGTATGCGGTGCTCCAAATGTTGCTGCTGGACAAAAAGTAATTGTTGCAACTGTAGGCGCTACATTGTATCCTTCACCTGAAGAACCTTTAAAAATTAAAGCAGCAAAAATAAGAGGTATAGAGTCGAGCGGTATGCTTTGTGCTGAAGATGAATTAGGTTTAGGTCATTCACATGACGGTATTTTAATTCTACCAGAAGATACTGAAATTGGACTAAAAGCATCGACTTATTTTCAATTAGAAAATGATTACGTGTTTGAAATTGGATTAACTCCTAACAGAGCTGATGCAATGGGACACATTGGTGTTGTTAGAGATCTTGTAGCTTTTTTAAATGTTCACAAAAACAAAGGATTAGAAATAAATAGAGTTGATGTTTCTAGCTTTAAAAAAGACAATAACAATTTAAAAATAGAAATTGAAAACTTAAACCCAATTGAATGCCCAAGATACATGGGTGTTTCATTAACAAATATACAGGTAAAAGAGTCTCCGTCATGGTTAAAAAACAGATTGCTTTCAATCGGATTAACTCCTATAAATAACGTAGTTGATGTTACCAATTTTGTGATGCATGAACTAGGCACTCCTTTACATGCTTTTGATGCAGACACCTTAAACGGTAAAATAGTTGTCAAAACTGCTAAAGCTGGAGAAAAATTTATCACATTAGATGGTACAGAAAGAACGTTATCAGACAAAAATTTAATGATAACAAATGGTCATGAAAATCTTTGTATTGCAGGAGTATTTGGAGGTCTAAATTCTGGAGTCAAAGCTTCAACAAAAAGCATTTTCATAGAATCGGCTTACTTCAATCCTGTTTCTGTTAGAAAAACAGCTAAAGAACACGGCTTAAATACAGATGCTAGTTTTAGATTTGAAAGAGGTGTTGATCCTTCATTGACAGACTACGCTCTAAAAAGAGCTGCACTTTTAATAAAAGAATTAGCTGGTGCAGAAATCAGTATGGAAATCACAGATATTTACCCTAAAAAAATAGAAAACCATTCAGTAATTTTTCATTATCAAAAATGCACACAACTTATTGGTATTGAAATTCCAAAGCAGCAGATTAATGAAATTCTAGAAAATCTTGATATTAAAATCATTTCAGACATCAATGGCACAGCGAAACTAGAAGTGCCAGCATACAGAGTTGATGTAACACGTGAAGCAGATATAATAGAGGAAATTTTAAGAATTTTTGGCTTTAACAACATTCCTCTTCCTGAAAAATTAAACACTTCTATTAATAATTTCACAAAGCCAGACTTAGAGAAAACACAAAACACTCTTTCTGAATTTTTAGTTGGAAAAGGGTTTTATGAGATGCTAAACAATTCTTTAACAAACGTTCAATATTCCACTAAATTAGGTGGAGAAGTAGTGAAAGAAAGTAACAATGTCAATTTACTGAATCCTTTAAGCCAAGAACTTGGTGTAATGAGACAAACATTGCTATTTAATTTATTAGAAGTCATTAAACACAATCAAAATAGACAAAATCCTGATTTAAAACTATTCGAATTTGGAAAAACCTATGTAAAAAATGGAGATTCATTCAAGGAAAGTAAAAAATTAATGATCGCTATAACTGGTCGATTAGAATCTGAACAATGGAACTCTTCTAAAAAAACAGCCAGTTTTTATAGTATAAAAGGAATTGTGAACTCTGTTTTACAGCGATTAGGGATTTTTAATCTATTAAGAGAATCTTCTTTATCAAACTCTTTACTTGAAGACGGGGTCGAATTACATATTCTTAAAAAGTCTATTGGACAAATGGGATGGGCAAGTGCCGCTCAAAAGAAACATTTTGGAATTAAACAAGATGTTTTCTTAGCAGAATTGGATTTTGATGCGATTGTTGAATCGCTTGTATTCTCAAAAACAAAATATACGGAATTACCAAAAACGTTCTCTGTTAGACGTGACTTCTCTTTACTTTTAGATAAAGTGACTAGTTTTAATGAGATTGAAACAATTGCTCGAAAAGTAAATAAAAACTTATTAAAAGAAGTTTCTTTATTCGATGTTTATGAAGGTGATAAACTTCCTGAAGGTAAAAAATCTTACGCAGTTTCCTTCTCTTTCCAAGACGAACAAGAAACGCTGAAAGATGAGCAAATTGATAAAGTAATGAACGATATTCGTGACGTATTAGAAGCTAAACTAAAAGCTGTGTTAAGATAATGAACAAACAATATATTGTAACGGGAATAGGTACTGATGTTGGTAAAACAGTAGTAAGTGCCATTCTTTCTGAAGCATTAAAAGCTACTTATTGGAAGCCTATTCAAGCTGGAGATTTGGATAATTCAGACTCGATCAAAGTTAACAGATGGACAACAAATAACGTTACCGTTCTTGAAGAAAGATTTCGTCTAAATTCTCCAATGTCACCTCATGCTGCTGCAGCTATTGATGGGATTGAAATTCAAATGAATGATATTCAAAAACCAGAAGTTGCTGGAAATTTTATTCTAGAAGGTGCTGGTGGAATCATGGTTCCAATCAATCAAAAAGGGGATACTTACTTAGATGTTTTTGAAACATTAAACCTTCCTGTCATCATCGTTTCTAAAAATTATTTAGGAAGCATCAACCATACACTAATGACGATTGAATTGATACAAAGCCGAGGGATTGAAATCAAAGGAATCATCTTTTCGGGCGCTTCAAACGAAACATCAGAAAGTATCATTCTTTCAAAAACAAAAATAAAATGCTTGGCTAGAATTCCTGAAGCTTCTGAAGTAGACGCTAAATTTATTCAAGAACAAGCGAAGCTAATAGCATTAGATTAAACCAACAATTACATGATCGATAACGACAAAAAGTACGTTTGGCACCCGTTTACACAAATGATGACTGAACCAGATGTGCTGGAAATTGTAAAAGCTGAAGGAACAACATTAACCGCAAAAGACGGGAAATCATATTTAGATTGTAATTCATCTTGGTGGGTAAATGTTCACGGTCATGGTCACCCACACATTGCGAAAGCAATTTCTGAACAATTTCATAAAGTCGATCACATTATATTTGCAGGAGCTACCCATGAAAAAGGAGTAGAACTTTCAAAACGAATCATTAACACCTTACCTGACAATCACTTTCAAAAGGTGTTTTTCTCTGATAATGGCTCAACATCTACTGAAGTCGCACTAAAAATGTGTTTTCAATATTGGCACAACCAAGGAACTCCAAAAAGCAGAGTACTAGCAATTGAAGGAGCTTATCACGGTGATACTTTTGGAGCAATGTCTGTTGGGGAACGTGATTATTTCAATAAACCTTTTGAACCTTTTTTCTTTGATGTCGACTATTTAGAATTTCCTACAAAAGAAAATGAACAGCAATTATTAGAAAGAGTCGAAGTATTATTTAAGACCAATGATTTTTCAGCATTAATTGTTGAACCACTCATTCAAGGTTCTTCGGGAATGAGAATTTACAGCAGTGAATGGTTAGATAGATTAGTTCTACTCGCAAAAAAACACGACGTTATCGTAATATTTGATGAAGTGATGACAGCTTGGGGTAGAACTGGTAAGCTTTTCGCTATGAATCATCTAAAAGAATTACCAGATATCGTTTGTTTATCAAAAGGTCTAACAGGAGGAGTTTTACCATTAGGTTTAACTGTTACTACTCAAAATATATACGATGCCTTTCTTTCTCCAGAACGAGTGAAAGCATTTCTACATGGACACTCCTTTACGGGTAATCCATTAGCTTGTGCTGCAGCATGTGCTAGTTTAGATATATTTGAAAAAGAAAGCACATGGAAAAGTATTGACTTAATTTCTTCTAAAAACAAAGCATTTGGAGAAAAGATGAAATCCCACCCTTCAATTGAAGACATTCGTATTATGGGAACAATTTTAGCTTTAGAATTAAAAACAGGAGAAGGAAATACATACTTTTCTGATAAACGAGATGAAGCGTATCGTTTCTTTTTATCGAAAGGTCTTTTGATGCGTCCCCTTGGAAATGTAATTTTCATTAACCCACCCTACTCTATTACTGAAAAAGAATTGGATTATGTTTATGAAATGATTGAGGAGTTTGTAGGTTGAAAATCATCTAACTAAATTAATGAAATTGAAAAAAACTAAATCTATTTTAAGAATATTTCTTCTTATTCTAACCGTAAGTTGTAACAGTGTCAATCATTACAACAAAAAGTACGAGAAAGAAATTAGTGTAAAAAAACTAAAGTCAGATATTGACTTTATCCAAAATAAGTTAAACAAACTTCATCCTCACTTATATTACTACATCACAAAAGAAGCATTAGAATATAAATTTGACAGTCTTTCAAAAAGTTTAAATCATCCATTAACACGTAATGAGTTTTTTTTCGAAATAAGTCCAATAATCGCAGCAATTAGGCAAGGTCATGGTAGAGTGTTTATACCTCATAAAAGATATACAAAAGATGAAAGCAAACAACTCAATCAGATTGGGGTAAACCCTCTATCAAAACTAAAACTAGCTTTTTTTGACAATAAACTGTACATCATAGAAAACAACTCTATAGATTCGACCTTAATACTAGGAAGTGAAATACTATTAATAGATTCAATTAATCCATTAGAAATTATTAATAAATACCGAAAAACATTTACCTCTGATGGATTTAATGAAACATTTTTAAATCATTTGTGGAGTGACAATTTTAATGACTTTCATTTTCTTAGCTATGGTGTCAAAGATAGTCTATCCATTACCCTGAAATACAACAATATCATTTCACTAAAAGTAATTAAGCGCGAGAAATATACTCCTATTAAAAAAGAAACTAAACTTAGCCAATCAAAAAGAAAAGATGTTCAAAAAAAATGTAATTTATCATTTATTGGTAAAGATAGTTGCATCGCACTTTTACAGGTGACAACTTTTTTAGGGGGTGAATACCTTGAATACTTTAAGAAAATTGATTCTATGGGTTCAACACATTTGATTTTAGACCTTAGAAATAATCTTGGAGGTTATCCAAAAAAAGCACAAGAACTTTTCTCTTATTTAATTGATCAGGGATATGCATTTAACTATAGACCTGAAGTAACCTCTAAAACAAGTATAATTCACCAAAAACTATTCAAAAACAAATCAATAAAAGGAAAGATAATACATATTGCTATACTTCCTTACTTCCTCTTAAAATACACTATCCAGGTTGTTGCAACAAAAGAAGAAAATGATAAATACTACCACCTCCTTACGCATCAAACAGTAGATGCAGCAGAAAGTAGTAACTTCAAAGGTAAAATATATGTCATTATAAATGGTAAAACCTTTTCTGCTTCAGCAGCTATCAGTTCAAATTTAAAAGGATATAATTTAGCAACCTTTGTAGGTGAAGAAACGGGAGGTGCTTACAATGGATATGTAGCTGGAATAATGCCAATTTTTAAACTCCCACATTCTAAACTTAAAATTAGATTTGGGCTGATGTATTCAAAACCTAATTGTAAAACAAGCACTATAGGAAGAGGAATCATGCCGGATAAAGAAATAATCCCAACATTAGAAGACCGAATTAATAACGTTGATCCGGAACTAGAATGGATTATTGAGGATATTAATAAAGGAAATTAAACATACATTTTCAAAACTGAATACTGTATAAAAAAACTCATAATAAAAGTAGATAGATATAATAAACTCTTATGACAAACTCACATCACTCTAGTAAACAAATCCAAAACGTTTCGAGTATGCAAGAACTTCTTTCTATTCCTTTTAAGGAGGAAGTAAATGCACTTTGCTGGAACCGTGAACTAAATGGCGATTTTTTAGAAATTGTTGAAAAACTAGAAAATGAAGACAATATCATAGAAATCAACCTTGAAGAACTTTCTAAGCTTCAATTATCTTCAGAAGGACAACTTGCTCGTGAAATTATATTATCGGACTGGAAAGCACTATCAGATCATGGTGCTTCCCCAGTTTTAAACATTATTAAACATTATGAACGGGATGATGTTTTACCATTTATCACTACAGATGTCTATTCGTTTCATGTTGACCGCTCCCCTATTCCAACAAATACATTCCTGTGCACCTATTATGGTGAAACAAGTGAAATAGTACCCAATAATCAAGCGATTCAAAAAGTACTTATCCCTGAAACAAGGGAGGAATTAAAAAAACTATACAGCGGAGATGAGGAAGGTTTTGAAGCTTTTTTAACAGAACATTTCTTTGATTTACACTATCAAGCATTACCAACGTCGAAAATAATTAAATTAGGCATTGGACAATTATGGCGACTTGCAGTTGATCATCCTGAAAGTCGATTTCTACCTTGCTTACATCGAGCTCCTCTAGAAAAAAAAGGAGAAAGCAGGTTACTCTTAATTTGCTGAACACTAAAAAGTATTGAGTTTATTTTGATTTGCTTCATCTTGAAATGCTAATAATTTAAACCCTTCAGGCTTATTAATTAGAAAACTAATTAAGGGGGTGAATATTATTTTGATGTGCTAGGTATAACTAAAACTTGCTTATGAGATTTCGGAATAGTTTCTTTTACCATTAAGATTATGATTAAGGACGTTCTGTGTGTAAAGGCATTTTATAGCTATACCCAACATAATTATATTATAATCCAAAGTGAATACATAATCGGTAATAAAATCAACTATTTTACTGAATAATGATTAGAAATTTAAAACCAAAATTTTATTTAGCACCTCAAAATAAATAAACCCAATTTAGGATTTACAAATCCTAAAAATACCTTTCTAAATAATCACCATCGAAATAAAACATTTACTTTACCCAGCACATCAAAATAAAATAATCCCCATTTTCATTCCATCCTATAGATTGACAATGTTTTTAATTACCTTTACTTATTAAATAAAATAGATAATGGGATTTAAAGGAAGATCAACGGTTAAAAAAACAGCTAAACCTATATTTAAAGGATACAAAGTGACTGAAGAAACAGAACTTATGCTCTTTTTAATCGCTACTTTTCCAGAAAAAAACAGGAACAATATTAAAACGTTACTTCGCGATAAATATATTGAAGTAGACAACAAAGTTCAAACACAATACAACCTTAAATTACACCCTGGGCAAACTATTTCTATTCGTCCTAAAAAAGGTTCTGTTCTTCAATCTAGTTACAAAGGATTAAGTATTATTCATGAAGATAAATATGTAATTGTCATAAATAAAACTGCTGGATTTTTAACTAAAGCAACCAATAAAGAAAAAAGTAAAACAGTAATTGCTATTCTTCAAGAACATATTCAAAAAACAAATAGAAATAACAAAATATACATCGTTCACAGTATTGAAAGAGAAATGTCAGGTGTAATGGTTTTTGCTAAAACAGAAGAAATCAGAGATGCTCTTCAGGAAAGCTGGCCAGAAACAATTGAATTTGCTGAATACAATGTAGTTGTTGAAGGAAAAATAGAAAAAGAATCAGGTACAATTACTTCATATATGACTGAAAGTGATGCTTCTCTTAAAGTTCACTCCTCTCAAAATCCGAAAAAAGGAAAAAAAGCCATAACTAATTATGAAACAATTAGATTCAAAAAAGGCCTATCTCTTTTAAAAGTAACATTGGAAACTGGCAGAAAGAATCAGATTCGTGTGCACATGCAAGACATTAAACACCCCGTTATTGGTGACAAAAAATATGGATCCACTATCAGTCCAATTGATAGATTAGGACTTCATTTATTAAAACTATCTTTTAAAAATCCAATCACTCAAAAAATAGTAAGTTATCAAGCACCTATTCCTAAAAACTTTACAACTATTTTCTCTTAAGCCTATATTTTATAAAAAAATAGATTTTAATTAAGGAATGACGTTAACAATTTAATTTACGATAATTTAAATAATTGTATAAACAGTTCCGACCCTTTTCTAGGCTCAATTGAATTATAACATTCCTCCATTACAACACTCATAAAATAAGGTTTAAAGTAGAACTCATATTCCTTCTTACTACCTCCAAAAGGTGGACCAGATGGAAAATCACGATTAAAAAGTAAACCAATAACTCTTCCGTTCGAGTTCAATAAATCTTTCATCTTTTCTGCATATTTTTTTCGCAAAGAAGTGTTAATTGCACAAAAAAGAGTTTGCTCAATAATTATATCATATTTACCTTCATGCTTAAAAAAATCTTCATGGTGTAAATTCTTGCTAGGAAAATGAGGATTTTGAATTTTAAATTCATCCAAAGGTTGAGAAGCAAAATCAAGTAAATGAACATTATGAAACCCTAAAGTGAACAAATAAGCACCTTCATAACCTGAACCACAACCAGGAATTAATATTTTCAAGCTCTTATCTTCAACCTGATCAAAATAAGCTTTAATCGGTGGAGAAACCTCACCTAAATCCCACCCTGTCATTTTCTTATTATAACGTTCACACCAATAACTACTTGATAAATTGTCCATATATTTAATTAATATTTTAACATTTTTTAATGAAAATAAGTGTGATGATAAACCTAAATATAACTAAATTTATATTGATTTAAGTGGTTAGGTTAGGTTAGGTTGATTAAAGAAAAGAGAGGAAACGCCCGTTTTCTCTCTTTTCTGTTTTAAGAAGGCTGCAAATAATAGCAGACACATTCATTACCCGATTCCTTTTAACAAATTGTTAACTAAAAAAATAATCCAGTACACAAAGGCGTACATCTAACAATTTAAAAATGTAATAATAAACACACTAAACCCAACTGTTTTAAATCTACGTTAAATCATAAAATCATTTTTTTTACTTTTTTTCCAAAAAAAAGGGATTAATAATTTGTTAATATTAAAATAATACATATCTTTATCTTGATTTAGGTGGTTAGGTTAGTTAGGTTTAGAGAGAGAGGAGACGCCCGTTTCCTCTCTCTCTTTTTTTAAGCGCTTTTTTTTTAAAAAAGTGAAATCTCAATAAACCCATTTACACACTCTACACCTCCTTTAAAAAACTAAAAAAAGATCACATCTTAAAACACTTTAGACTATAAAAATATTTCATGCACTAACACTTCACTGGAGATATAATCCATTATGTCTATCGGGAACTTTACCTCAAAAGATTTTATTACGCTCCTTCAGAGCTTAGTAGATTGTGTTATCACTAATGATGTGCTACATCCCATCGCTAATAAATTTAATGCCCTTCAGACCTTCTACTTTAAAAAAAAACTAAAAGGGTGTAATATATCAACATAGGGCATAGCCCTATGAATTATCAAAACACTGAATATCAAAATACTGAAAGCGCGAAACATCCTTTTAGCAATGTTTCCGACAGGTCTATAATCTATTTGGTGGACCTAACATTTGGTTCCTCCTAACTACTTACAAAAAGTATATTCAAAAAAAAAGCCTCATTAATGAGGCTTTTAGTATAATAATCAAACGTGAAATTATTTTTTAATTGTACGTCCGTAACGGTTTTGGAATTTATCAATACGACCTGCAGTATCTACGAATTGTATAATACCTGTAAAGAATGGGTGTGACTTATGTGAAATATCCAATTTAAATAAAGGATACTCTGCTCCATCTTCCCAAACAATTGTTTCTGAAGTTGTTGCACATGAAGGACATAAAAAAGAATAGTCATTTGACATATCTTTAAATACAACTAATCTGTAGTCTTCTGGGTGTATATCTTTTCTCATTTTATAAAATAATTATATGCAATTTTTGTTATACCTAAAAAGGGAGTACAAAGTTAATAAAACTTTTTAAAAAAAACTTTATTTTTAGATAAATAAAATAAATAATCAAGAGAATACGTTATTTTTGAAGTCAAATAGATATTAAAACGTGAAAAACTGGATATTTTCTTCTTACATCCTAGCACTGATTACGCTAGTTTCATTTGGAAGTTGCAAGAAAAAAGTGCAATTTGGAAATGGCAATTTAAATTTCTCAAGAGATACAATCGTTTTTGATACCGTTTTCACTACTATAGGATCAACTACTCAACAATTTAAAATTTACAACAGAGAAAACAATTCACTTAATATTGAAGAAATTGAATTAATAGGTGGTGAAAACTCGCCTTTTAGACTTAACATTGATGGATCAGCAGGAATTAATTTTAACAATATTTCAATTGAAAGTCAAGATAGTTTATTTGCTTTTGTAGATGTTAAACTTCGTGTAAATAATCAGACAAACCCAATGGTTATTGAAGACCAGATTCGCTTCAAAACAAATGGCATCAATCAATATGTCAACCTAGTAGTTTGGGGGCAGGATATTTATTATCACTATTCGGACATCAAAAACGGAACAATTTTAGACTTAAACGAAGGCGTCTGGCCAAATGACAAACCACATCTTATATATGGAGCCGCTTTTGTAGATGAAAATAAAACCTTAGAAATTCAGGCTGGCACAAAAGTTTACCTTCATAAAAACGCTAGATTATTTGTTTACAAGGGCACTTTAAATATCAATGGTGAATTAAACAATGAAGTTACATTTCAAGGAGATCGACTTGAAGAAGATTATAACGATGTCAGAGGTCAGTATTATGGAATTTACTTTGCCTCTGCAAGACCTTCTATGATTAATCATTTAAACCTAAAAAATGGGACAACCGGAATTCATTTATTTGGAAACAATGATTTAAATAATTCTCTTGACTACACGCTGACAATAAAAAATTCAAAAATTTACAACAATGAAAACAATGGAATTTTAATCTACAAAGATGCCCGGATAAAAGTTGAAAATTCAATTATTTCTAATAATGCTGGATTTGGATTTCTACTCCTCTACTCTGGTGGTTTTAATTTTAATCATTGCAATATATTAGGCTACAATAGTGATTCGAAGAGTCAAGCTTTCGGAATTGTAAATTACTTCGATAATACAAGCTCTCCTTTATTTGGATCTATATCAGAAGGTACTGTAACAAACTCAATAATAACAGGTAACCAAACTGTTGAATTTGCTTATGACATTGTAACAAACCAAAACCCTGTAACAATCGCACTCGATTTTCAACGAAATCTAATACAGAAAGACACCTCAATTGTTGAAGTCTTTTTCAGTAACCAAAACATACTAAACTCCCCTCCTTTATTTACCGATATTTTGAGTCGTGATTACACCCTTAAAAGCACTTCAACAGCTACTGGAAAAGGGGACAACTCATTCCCTACTTCAAACGGTCTAAACATCAAAGGAGAAAATGTATCCCCTTCAAATATTGGTGCTTACTGATTTTTTTACTAACTTTAAGATATAGGCGTTCAAAAAACGATCTATAATTAAAACATGATAAAAAAATTAGATTTAAGAAAAATTAGAAAAGAACTTCACCAAATAGCAGAAGTATCTGAAAAAGAAATAAAAACTTCGGAATATATATATAAACTACTATCCCTTTTTCGTTTTACTGAAATACATAAAAATATTGGAGGAAATGGAATTCTTGCAATCTTCAAAAGTCCTAATGATGGTCCGAACTGTTTATTTAGAGCTGAATTAGATGCCCTTCCAATAGAAGAAATAAATACTTTTGAACATAAATCCCTTCAAACTGAAGTTTCACATAAATGTGGACATGATGGACATATGACTATTCTAGTTGGGTTTATCGAGCGCTTCTTTACTAACATAGAACAACAATCAGGATCTACAATGTTTTTGTTTCAGCCTGCAGAAGAAAATGGAGTGGGTGCAAAATCTGCAATACAGGACTTTAAAAAATTAAATCTAAAAATTGATTACGCCTTTGCACTGCACAATATTCCTGGATTTGAAAAGCATCAAGTCTATTGCAAAGAAAACGAGATTACTCCCGCTGTCTTTTCTGTGATATTAAAACTATATGGGAAAACCGCACATGCAGCAGAACCCGAAAACGGAATCAATCCATCCCTTGCAATAAGTGACTTAATTAAAGACTTTGATGCTTTGAATCAACCGAATCAGAATGATACTAAATTCACTATATTTACACCTATCCATATAGAAATGGGCGAAATTGCCTACGGAATATCAGCCGGGTATGGAGAAGTTCATTATACCGTTAGGTGCTGGACAAATACTCAATTAGAATATATAAAACAGAAAATAGAGTTGATTAGTGAACGTATTTCTAAGAGCAGAGAAATTTCCATTTCACTATCCTATCTTGAAGAATTTAAATCCAATCAAAACAATAAAATCTGTGTTCAGTTAATTAAAGAAGCGACATTAGCTTCAAACTTAAATTACAACGAACTAAGTAACCCATTTAAATGGGGCGAAGATTTTGGGGTTTTTACAGAGAACTATAAAGGTGCATTGTTTGGACTAGGCGCAGGTTTAAATATTCCCACTCTCCATAATCCCGATTATGACTTTCCTGAGGAATTAATAGAAACAGGAATTCAACTTTTTAATGAAATACTATCAAAAACACAAAATAAACATTCATAATTCTGATTGATTTTATCCATTTGAATTACAAAATAAAACATCGAATAAAAAAATGCTACATTCTTCTTATATTGAATTAAATAAAACTTCACTTAAAAAAAATATTGACTTTATAAGCTCACTCCTTGATGAAAAAACAGTACTTTCTTCTGTAGTCAAAGGAAATGCATACGGACACGGAATTGAAAATTACATTCCCATTGCAGAAGAAGCAGGAGTCAACCATTTCTCTGTTTATAAGGTAGATGAAGCAAAAAGAGTTCACCTTTCCTCAAACAAAAAATCGACCATTTTAATTATGGGATTCATCGATTTCAGTGAGCTAGAATGGGTAATTACAAACAATATCGAATTTTTCATCTATGATGACATCAGACTACTTGCTACCATAGAAACAGCTAAAAAACTTCAAAAAAAAGCAATAATACATATTGAAATTGAGACAGGACTAAATAGAACTGGATATCAATTCAAAAACATAAAACACCTTTCAGATATTATAAATAAGAACATAAACTCAATTGAAACGAAAGGAATTTGCAGTCATTTGGCAGGAGCTGAAAGTATTTCAAATTATTTGAGAATTAAAAATCAAATCTCTATTTTTAATAAATCAGTGAAAAAATTTGAAACCTTTAACATCAAATTTAAACAAAAACACCTCGCTTGTTCTGCTGCCATTATTAACCACCCCAAAACAAGACTTGATTTAGTTCGTGTTGGCATAATGCAATATGGCCTCTGGTCTAGTAAAGAAACATTTGTAAATTACCTCTCAAAAAACAAAACGACTACAGACCCTTTAAAAAGAGTCATTTCTTGGAAAAGTAAAATCATCAACATTAAAGAAGTAAAATCGGGTGAATTTATTGGATACGGAACAACCTTTATGGCTGAATTCGATATGAAAATAGCGCTAATTCCTATAGGTTATTCTGACGGATATAGTAGGTCTTTAAGCAATCAAGGTCGTATAATTATAAATGGGAAAAGAGCTAGAGTAGTTGGTATTATCAATATGAATAGCACTATGGTTGATATTACTCACATTCAAAACACAGCAATTGGAGACGAAGCAGTATTAATTGGAAATCAAGACGATTTAAGTGTTTCAATTTCCTCTTTTAGTGAATTGAGTAACTTGTTAAACTATGAATTATTAACGCGAATCCCCTCAGAAATTCCGAGAATAATCAAATCATAAATTTATTTTTACTGAACTACAAATCTACTAATCAAGCTTTTTATTATTACGATGTCTTTCTGAATCTCGGTTTGTTTTTTTAGCTAAATTTTTAATTAAAGCTTCTTCTAAATTAACACCTGTTTGGTTAGCTAAACACATCACAACAAACAAAACATCGGCTAATTCATCGCCTAAATCCAAATTTTTATCTGAATCTTTTTCACTTTGCTCTCCGTATCTTCTAGACATAATTCGAGCAACCTCACCTACTTCTTCCATTAAAATAGCGGTATTTGTTAACTCATCAAAATATCTAACGCCATATTCTTTAATCCACTTATCAATTATATCTTGTGCTTCTTGTATTTTCATAGTTCTTTATTTTTACTATCCAAAATAATGGTAACAGGTCCGTCATTCACTAATGAAATCTTCATATCTGCACCAAACTCTCCCGTTTTAACTTTTAACTTCGATACTTCTTCCAATTCTGTAATAAATTGATGATACAACGGTTTTGCTATTTCAGGATTAGCTGATTTTATAAAACTAGGTCGATTTCCTTTTTGGCAAGACGCAAACAATGTAAATTGAGAAATAACTAAAAATGCACCTTTAATATCTTGAATAGATAAGTTCATCTTTCCTTTATCATCATTAAAAATTCTCAATCCATTTAATTTATGAATCAACCATTTTAAATCATCCTCTTGGTCATCATTTTCGATACCTAGCAATACCATAAAACCGCTTTCAATTTCAGCTGTGATTATCTCATCAATTTGCACAGAAGCTTGCGTTACTCTTTGTAATACTATTCGCATTAAAACTCAGCTTTTTTACGATGAATTTCATTTTGATCTTCATTCATTAACTGGTGATAGGTTGCATAACGACTTTCTGAAATCCCTCCGTTTTCTACAGCTGTTTTAACCGCACATTTTGGCTCATTCAGGTGCAAACAATTATTGTATTTACATTCATTTAAAAGCTCTCTCATCTCGGGGAAATAATGTGAAATCACTTCCTTCTCTAAATTCACAATTCCAAAAGCTCTTATTCCAGGAGTATCTATAATATACCCTCCTGATTTTAGTTTAAACATTTCAGCAAAAGTTGTTGTGTGCTTTCCTTGTTCATTAGCTGTTGAAATTTCGCCAACTCTTAAATCTAACGAATCATCTAATGCGTTAACAAGCGTGCTCTTCCCTACTCCACTATGTCCTGAAATCATTACTTGATTGCCATTTATTTTTTCTTTCAAGAAAGCAACATCTTCACTATTATTAGCACTTATTTTATAAGACATATAACCTGCCTTTTTGTACAAATAGGCTAAAGCATCTATATATTCTAATTCGTCTTCGTTATAAATATCAATTTTATTGAACAGTATCGTTGTGGGAATTCTAAAAGATTCCGCTGCAACCAAAAACCGGTCAATAAATGCTAGATGCGTTTCCGGAGATTTCATTGTAACCAACAAGTATGCTTGATCAATATTAGCAGCTAAAACTTGCATTTGCTTACTAAGATTAGTCGACTTTCTTACAATGTAGTTTTTTCTTTCTTCATAATCAAAAATAACGCGGTTGCCATCCTCATCTTCTTCATCAGAAATAAGAACTTGATCACCAACAGCTACAGGATTAGTAGTTCTGAGGTTACTCATTCTCATTTTACCTCTAATTCTACAATTAACGATTGAGCCATCTTCCATTTCAACAACATACCACTTACCAGTAGATTTTAAAATCTTTCCTTTTAAAATTGTCTTTGATTGTTTTGAACTATTCATTTACTTGTTCTTAGTTTTTCTAATAAATCTAACTTCGTTAATTCAGGAAGCGCGTGTTCTTTAATACTTTTATAAATAGAACACGTTTTTAACTTATCCCCAAATATACCCACCATTAGATTTGATTTTTTATCAAGTAATAGCTCTACAGCATAAGACCCCATTCTAGTAGCAATTATTCTGTCAACTGCAGAAGGACTACCTCCTCTTTGCAAGTGTCCCAAAATACTATACCTCACGTTATAATTTGGAAGAAGAGGTGTTATTTGCTCTGTAATCTCTTTTGCACCACCTTTATCATCTCCTTCAGCAACAATAATAATTGTACTTCTTCTTCCTTTGTTCTGATTTTTAATTTGATCCGCTAACTTTTCAATATCCGTTACTTCTTCTGGAATTAATACAGATTCAGCACCTGATGCAATTGCAGAATTCAACGCAATAAATCCGGCATTTCTACCCATCACTTCTACAAAGAAAACACGGTGATGACTACTTGCGGTATCCCTAATTTTATCTACCGCTTCAATTACTGTATTTAGAGCGGTGTCATAACCTATTGTGTGATCCGTTCCGAAAATATCATTATCAATTGTCCCAGGAATACCTATAATAGGAATATTCATTTCTTTCCCTAATACGTGCGCACCTTTAAAAGAACCATCTCCTCCAATAACAATTAATCCGTCTACAGCTTCTTTTTTTAAATATTCAATTGCTTTTAACCTTCCTTCTTTAGTTCTAAACTCTTCACTTCTAGCAGTACCTAAAATAGTTCCACCTCTATAAATGATATTATCAACATCTTGATAATTTAGCTCAATTCCTCTTTGCTCTATCATACCTTGAAAACCATCATAAATTCCAAATGGAACAATATTATAATGAATCGCTGTTTTAACTATCGCTCTAACACAAGCATTCATACCTGGTGAATCGCCACCAGAAGTAATCAAAGCAATTTTTTTCATCTTAAAATATTAAATTGAAAATCAAAAATAGCTCATTCAAATCTACTGAGCTAAAACATTTACACATTAAAGTTACGAATTTTACAAAAAAGAGCAATAGTAAATTTACAATAGAGTTTATTAAAACAAAAAAGGTTGCTCAATTGAGCAACCTTAATTATTAAAAGTAGATTCTATAATTATTGAACTACAACTTTTTCAATTTTATCAGCAAACTGAACGAAATAAATTCCTGCATCTAAATCAGACACATTAAATACTTCTTCTTTGTTTGAAGTAACTATTCTTGATTCAACTTCTTTACCTTCTGAAGTCATTAAACGAATAACACCATTTGCTTCAACATTATCAGATAAAGTTACAGTAAAGAACTCTTTAGCTGGATTTGGAGCTACAGAGAATGCAGATGATAGGTGCTCAGGTAAACCTGCACAATCTTGAATTGTAATAGATTGTGTTGATTCATTATCACACGTATTATTTGTTACAACATACGTCCCAGCAGTTGAACTAGATGGAGAAATTAATCCTGTAGTAGTTTCAATATCAAGTCCAGTTGATGGATCTGAAGAAAAAGAATTACTAATTCCTGTATTAGTAATTGTAGGAGAAACATCTGCACCTGTTAAACATAAAGTTGCAGAAGAGAAAGAGAAGCTAGCATCACCATTTGAGTCATAATATAAACATGGTCTTGCTTTAACTGTTACGTCATCAAAATATACATGAGTTGCCGCTGTATTCCCTGCCCCTGCTCTTGAAACAAAATTTAATTCAGTAATAGTATTCGTATTTGTAAAATTAGTACCAGCTACCGCAACCAATGTTCCTGCAGCATCTGCAATGTGCCAAAAAGCCTGACTTTCAGCAACATCATACCACATTGATACTTGATAAATATTATCGTCAGCCAAAACAGGAGCTGTTGCTCCAAGTGTAACTAAATACGTTTTGTCAGTATCATAAATTAACCCTTCAACTACGTGATTACTTGGAGTATAACGCATTCCAAAAGCGTTATTGAATACATTATCATAAAAACGAATGTCGAATGAATTTAAACTAGATGTAGAAGGTCCAGTTTTAATACTGAATGAGGTAAATAAAACGTCATTCCCTGTGTTTCTTCCTTCCCAATCAATCGATTGATAAACATACTTCGTACCAGTGGCAGTAGCTACTCCTGATAATTGTAATGCATTATCTCCAGATGCAACACTTACTACTTGAGCTTCAGGCATTGGGTCTGGATAAATACTCCAACCACCTTGAGCACCTAAGTCTCCAGCTGTCATTGCATCAAAATTTTCAGTTAATAGTGTTTGTGAGTTTCCTGCGAAAGACATAGCAATCACAGATAAAGAAAGTAAAATTCTTTTCATGTGTAGTAATTTATTAATTTATATTTATGTATAGTTATAACAAATATAACATAAAATAATCTTAACATTTATAACTCAATGAACATTTAAAACAATCTATTTACCAAAACAGTAGTTAGTTAGGGTCTGCTGATAAACTTACATATAATTGATAATTAATAGTTTATATCTATATTTAGGCTTTCAAGTGCAAAGATATATGAGCAAAGCAGTAAAAAAGCGTGCACTAACACCAGATTATAGTAGTCAAAATCAGTTATCTTTTGATGGGTTTGAGACTCCTTTTGATAAAAAATTGAATTCAAAAAACAGATGGGTTATTTTAGCTCATTTGATA
>Ga0209702_10003899_pt1 | contig 22674 bp, 24 predicted proteins | sample FRY01_FD_187210 | JGI IMG/M metagenome (GOLD analysis project Ga0209702, IMG submission 187210) | Freshwater microbial communities from Lake Fryxell liftoff mats and glacier meltwater in Antarctica - FRY-01 (SPAdes) (version 2) | ecosystem: Environmental > Aquatic > Freshwater > Ice > Glacier... | reverse complement strand
AAAAAGTATATCAGATGAAGATACACATTTACATAGTATTATTGATAGTATCTTAGTTCTAATTTATAGAACAATTTATAAATTAAAATTTACTAAATAAAAAAAAGCTACCCAATGGGTGGCTTTTTTAATTCAATAGTTTGATATCTTGATGACATTGATGATATTGGTGATATTACTGATATTGATCCTTTTAAATTAAAAATACTTTCAATTTTAATTTTCCTTGAATATATTTTTTCACTTAGTATTACATTAACACTATGTGATATAATATACGGAGCGAATATCACACCTTTATTATTCAAATTATTATCCATATTATTATCCATCAAAATTTATCTTCTTTTAATATATTAAACATTATTCTTATTTTATTAATACGAATTATTGATCTAAGATCAATAATATCAATATAGGGAGTGTAATTTAAAATATTCATATTTATTATATGAATATTTTAAAAATTGTTTTTATCATAAATAAAAGAAGTTCCCTTTTCATTTACTTCAGAAAGGTTTATTACTATATTATCTAATTTATCAATAGAATCTGTTATATTATTTCTGATTATTTGTAAAGATGATATAGAATCATCAATTTGTGTATTTCCTTCACCTGAATCAGATTTATAAATGTCTAACTCTTGTGATAACTTCTCAATAAATATTCTCTTACTATCAAAAATAGCTGACATTTCTTTAATATCATTTATTATATCATTGGTTTTATCAAATGATATTAAATCAACTTCTTCTGATTCATTAAATCTTCTAATTCTCATATTTTAAGTATTATATTTTAATATATATATTAATATGGAAAATAGAAATAAACTAATTCTTGAGTTTACTGAATTCAATCTACAAAGAATGAATTCAGACTCAGTACAAGCATCAACTCATGTTGATAATCCATCTTTAAGTACAAACGCATTTGATAAACACCAAGATGCTATTAGACAAGCAATGTCTAAAATAGATGGAATATTACATAGCTTATCAGGAACAAACGCTTATAAGGGACTTAGAAGTAAATTAGCTTTAGAAGATCAAGATATTAAAAGTATGAAGATACTTAGAATAACTAAAGTTAATAGTATTAGCTATGATGTATATGTTAAATTTATAATAAAGGATATTGATTATTGGGGAGTAGTTGAGGATATATTGAGTAATAATATAAACTTTAAATCAGAAGTTTTTAGAAACGGTGATTTATACCAATCAAAGGAATGGGTAATTAAGATAAAGGGTTTAATAATTAAAACTATTAAAGAGTGGCTTAAACCAGAATCAGGTAATTATAGATTATTGAAAGAAGATATTATATGCTACTCAGTTGAAACAGGTAAACAATTGAGTATTAAAAGAGGTATTGAAGTAGAATTAGTTAGATCTTATAGTGATAGAATGTTAATTAAATATGAAAATAATAATTATAACTTAATAGGTGATAATTATATCTACTTTAATTGGTGGTTTGAAAATTTAGATTAATTTGGAAAATTAAATGTATATCCAATCATATTATCTCTAACTCCCCAATCATTAGAAGATTGTGTTAGAGCTATTTTCTTATAAACATAAAACTCCTTAAATCCCCATAGTCCAGTAGGTGATGATAGAAACATTGTACTAATTTCAAACTGTGAAGTAGATAACAAGTTATTTCCATTATCTTCATTAATAATACTATCTAATGGTCCATATGCATAATCATATATAAAATAGTAATTACTAACACCAAATATAGAATATGACTTTGAAAGATAAGAATCAACATCTTTTTTCAAATCCAATAAACCAAAAGTCGTCATTGAATTTAAATTTGAAAATCCACTAAATATTGGATATATACCAGATATTGAAGAAGTTGATGAATTATTAACCAAACCATCATTTACTTTAATTTTGAACGTAGTTGTACCTTTTACTATTGGTAATATAACAATACCAGAAGCTGTTCCGATAATAGTAGAATGTTCCAATGTACTTATAGAAGGATATGAATTAGGTATCATGTTTGTTAATAATGTAGGTAATGTATTATTGGTTCTTTTCTGAATTATATAATCTAATGTAATATCTGGATAAGTACCAATTTCATAATAGGTTTTTGATGTAGATAAAGAACATAATGGTGGTAAATATGTATATATCATTTTTTCAAGAACTTTTACCAAACTCTCATTATTTAATGATGATGCTAATTTAATTCCGCCAAATTCAATAGGAACAAACATATCAGTATCCATTTCAAGTGAGTATCCATTAACATTAACCGGATTACCTATTATATTAACCGGGGTTCCAGTAACTCCAATAAATCCATTATTAGGTAACTCTAATTGATTCCAAGAAAGCTTACCATCGTTATATAATAAAACTGATCCATCTGTTGCTGATCCTGCTATAGGTAAATTTACATCAGATCCTTGATAAGTTGGGAAAATGATGTTATTAATAGAAACTTGATTACCCGGATCATTACTTTCCAATCCCTTTGATAAAAGTGAAATATCACCGATCGGATTTACTAAATCCAATGATAATTCATCACCATTTATTATATTCTTATATTTTATAGATTGTAAATAAGGAGCATCTTTATAAATTTTAGTATTTCTACCTGATAATAATAATATCTTAGTAGAATCATTATTAACTATATCACTCTTTGTATTATATAAAAATAAATCAACTCCACTATTTAGTAATACACTTGACATAACATAATTAGAGGTATTATATCTTTTACCTAAAAATAATTTACTTTTTAAATCTTTGTTATTAGGATCACCATTATCAATTCCGATATATGATTTATTAACAGCTTTGGTTATTTTAAATGGAAATGTATCATATATAGATAATAGTGAATCTCTTAAATGTGTTGGATTTATTGAACTATTATTATTATCAAGTAAGTTTAGATATACATTATTATTACTAAACTCATATGATTGTGTTGATGAATTTACCAATATCAAACTACTACTAATTGTGTTATGTGAAGTTCCGTTATATATACTATATGTACTCATAATTAAAAGTTAAAATTAAATTTTCCACTAACTTGACTACAAGTAGCTACAGTTCTCCAAACCCTATAACTACCAAAAATACTTGTTGATGAAGATGGTCCAAATGATGAATGATTATAGGTACTTAAATCATGTATTATAAATCCATTTGGATCATTAACACTAGTTATATTAGTTGGGAATGTGTTATGATATATAAAATATAAATATCCATTACCATTATAAATAGGTGATATACTATTTGATAATCCTGGATAAGGATTTATTAATTTTGATAAAGATCCTGATACAGATACAAAGTTATCATTATCAATAATTGTACTACTAAATCCATAATAAACTGGATAAACATATTCAATAGATGATGTAGAACTATGTGAAAATCCAGTAGGATAAGATGAAGAAATATTACCAACATCACTAAAACTTATAGAATAGGTTTTAGTTATTGGTAATGTAGATGGTAATTCAATTAAACTAGCTGTTCCTGAGAATGTAGTTCCTGGTAATCCAGAAAATGATAATCCAGTACCAATCGTTGCTAAATTATCAGCTAATATTAAATAATCACTTATATACTCAGATGAGCTTCTTGGATAAATTGATAAATTCCATTTTATTGATAAAGTAGGAGTTGTACCTATTTCAACATATTTAGTACCTGTTAACACGTTAGTAACTAATATATTAGAAACTGGTGGTGTATATGGATATAATATCTTTTTTATAACTTCAACAATAGGCCATTTACCACCATTAAATGATGTTGAAGAGAATGAGAATCCGGAAGGAACTCCAGCAACTTTAAGAGGTACTAAAGAGTTATTAACAAATTCCAATTCATATCCATTTAAACTTACCGTGGATCCATATATGTTTGTTATTTGACCAATAGTTCCGATATTAGCAATAGTAACATTAGTGTTATCCCATTTTAAAATACCATCAGGGAAAATTCCAGAATATCTTAATATTTTACCATTAGAAGCATTTGTTGAAGTTTCACTAACAGTAGGAAATAGTATTCCATTAATAGCTACTCTACCTAAATCACTATGAATATTTATTGATCCATTTATATTTCTAAGATTAAGATCAATAGTTTCATCTAATGGATCATATTTAGATTCTATATAAGGAGCATTTTGATATAAAGATGAATTGGTACCAGCAAGTATTGAGATAATAGTAGAGTCTTGTGAAGATGAGTCTGGTTTTGTATTAAATATGAATATATCAGCGTTTGAACTATTTAATAATGAATCACTTAGTATATCTAAGTTACCAACACTTCTTTTACCTAAAAGTATTTTTTCCTTTATATCACGATTAGAAGGATTACCAGAATCAATACCAATATATCCTGATCCAGTTGAGTTTTTAGTTTGTTTAAAAGGTGAGCTAGCCCAAACTGTTAAGAAAGCATCTCTAACATCTTTTGGTGATATTAACTTATTTGTGTTATCAGGCAAATCAATTAAAACTGATAATATATCAGTTTTCTTATATGATTCAAATTGTGTACCAATATTTATACTATATGTAGCTGACATTTATATTATTCTTTTCTTTATATATTAAAAAATAATATCCTTTAATTTTGAAATAATAAAAATATTAAGTTTTAAAAGTATTATTCCAATACTTTTAAAACTAATAATATTTCATTATATGTTTCTAATTTACCAATAAGCCAATTGTGATTTGATAAACTATATTTTAACTCATTCTCAATATGTTTTATTTGAAATTCTAAATATTCTAACATTAATAAAATTATTTTTATAAACTTAATCAAATAAGAAATCTAGTTTAATCAAGTCTTTTACTTTAGCAGTTTTTAAACATAATTCATCAAAATTGATCTTATCAAAACTGATCTTATTATCATAATCCATCAATACTTTCATCTCTGAATTAAATGATTCGGTATTAGATATATTAACTGCTCCTTCTATTACTTCACCCTTTTCATCTAAAACAGGAACTGCTTCACCCTTTTCATCTTTTGTCATCCACTTATCGAGGATCTTTCTCTCAGTCTTAACCTTATCTTCTACAATTGAAGATATTTCTTTTATGATTCTTGTTAATTTAAATGCTGTTCCGGCATTGATATCCATATCAATTAATACATTTAAAGCTAATATAGCATCATCATTTAATTGGGAATTTTTTACTACTATTGACATAATCTTTCTATTTTATTTTTTATATTCAATATTATTCAATATGTTTATAATTCTTCCAATCTTTTTTTCAAAATGTTAAAATATTTTTCATCTCTTTCAATTAGAATATAATTTCTATCATTTAATATACAAGAATGTCCAGTTGTTCCACTACCTGCAAATGTATCTAGAACAATATCACCTACATTTGAGTGTTTTAATATCAAATCTGATATAAGAGCCAATGGTTTTTGTGTGGGGTGTTCCAATCTTTCTTTACCATGACATAAAGGATATCTATAAACACCATTATCATATTTAGAGTTAAATGTTGGTTTCTTATCTTTCACAAAAGTTAGAAAAAACTCTACTGAATTTGATAAATAATTTATTTTAGAATTGATAGGAACTGGATTTGTTTTATGCCATTGCCCAATTCTAGGTTGTTTAAATTTATATTTCTCAGCTATATCCTTTATCATACCTGCTTTCCATATATCATAAAAGAATATAATAGTACCACCATTCTTTAAAACTCTATAATATTCACTGAATAATAAATCCCAATCAATTTCTTCCTTATCCCATTCACCAAAATCAATTGAATGTTTACCATACTTAGTTACTAATTCAGAATTAGATTTATCAGAATATGTAGTAAAGTTAGACTTTCTAGATATTTGATAAGGTGGATCAACTAAAATAAGATCAATTGATTTTGTTTTAATCTCTTTAAGGCAATTAAAGCAATCATCATTTACTATCATATAATTTATATATAATAATTATGTGATCACATTAATTATTATATATAAGATAAAATTAATAGCTTATGAAATTACTAAATATAATTAAAGGTTTATTTTCTAATAAAAAAAATATAAATATTAATTTACTACCATCTCAAGGACTTTTCTATAAAGATGATTTTAAAATTACTATATATAAAGCTTCAAATAAAGATATTGAAGAATATGAGTTAGACTTTAATAACGAAGATCTATCATCAATTCTTTTTAAGATGAAGTTATTAGTTGAAAAGAACATAAAAGTTTCTAATTCATATAATTTTAATCATATAAAAATTATAGATATTATCTATATTTTCTTAGAGATCGTTAAATATACAAAGAATAATAGCGTTATTATAGATTATATAAATAAAGATAATATAGTTGAACATATTAAATTTACTACCGATTCGTTTAATTATTATAAAATACCGAATGAGTTAATTTCGATGTGGAATAAAGAAGAAAGATTATTTGAAATAGATGGATATAAATATACATTACCAACATTAGGAGTTGAAAAATCAATAACTGATTTTATTATTAATAAGTCATATTGTGAAAATTCTAAGGAATATAATGATTATGATTATAGCTTCACTTACTTTTTAGGACATAGAGATTTTGTATCAACACAAGAAATAGATAATCTTATACAAATATTTAACTTTGATTTAGATGAAGATGAAGTGAAAAAGGTTAGAAGAGCAGTTGAGTTATTATCACCTATCCAAAGATACTCTATTAAAATCGATGATAGAATCGTAGAACTTAGTTCTAAAATAAATTTCCAAACTATTTGGAAATAAAAAACCCACTCATATTGAGTGGGTTTTCTTAAAGTAACTCATTTAAGAACCACAAGCAATACAATCATCATCATCAAGTGAGCAACTTATATCACTCATTTGATCCTCAATTGTTTTATCTTCGGTTACAACACTTTTACTATCATCTTGTACTGTAAATTTAACAGCATCTGATGCTGATTTATTTCTTAGATAGTAAATTCCGGTTTTAAGTGTATATCTTCTATCTCTAAAAAACTTTGGCTCACCATCTTTGTTATACACAACATCAATATTCTCACCACTTGGTATGATAAACTCACCTAAGTCATTCTTCATTAGGTTTCTACGACCCCATCCATAAAAATGCATTGCTGTTAGTTTAGCAAAGTTAGGAGAATCCATAAAGATATTCATTGATTGAGTTTGATCAATGAATGCTCCTCTATCAGCAGCCATATCAATAACATCTCTTTGTTTAATCTCATAAACTGTTTTATAGATTTCTTTTAAATTAGTTGGAATTTCAGGTATATTTTGAACCGAACCATTTTCTTTTATAATCTTCTTTCTAATATTCTCATTCCATATTCCAAGTTTTACCAATTCTTTAACTAAGAACTTATTAACTAATATAAAAGTTCCTGATAAAACTCCTCTTGTATACATATTTGAAGTTTGAGCCTCACAAGATGCCTCGTTACCTAATATAGAAGCTGTAGACGCGGTCGGCATATTACAAGTTGTTAAAGAGTTTCTAACACCATTTACTTTAATATCATCTCTCAATTTATTCCAATCCCATCTTTTAGAAGGCTTAACTCCCCATAAATCAAATTGAAATTTACCCTGTGATATAGGAGAACCCTCATAAGTAGCATAAGTTCCATGTTTTTTAGATAGATCACAAGATGCTTGCATCGAAGCGAAATATATTGTTTCAAATATTTCTTTATTAATCAACTTAGCTTCGTCTGATTCATACGCAATTCCCATTTTAAAGAAAACATCTGCTAAACCCTGCACACCCAATCCAATTGGTCTGTGTAATAAATTTGAAAATCTAGCTGATTCTGATGGATAGAAATTTACATCAATAACATTATTTAAATTAACAACAGCATTATAGGAAATTTCATATAATTTATTATGATTATATGTTTTATTCTTATTTACAAATTTTGGAAGAGCAATAGAAGCTAAGTTACAAACTGCTGTCTCGTTAACTTCATCCTTTCCATAAAATTCACCTAATCCTAAACTTTCGAGTAATTCTTTATTTTTTAGAATATCCTTTTGAGCTTTTGTAATTCCTGTTACTTCAACAATTTCAGCACATAAATTAGAACTTCTAACAATACCAATATTAGATTGATTTGATTTCTCGTTAATAGAATCTTTATAAAGTAAGTAAGGTGTTCCAGTTTCTATTTGAGATTCTAATATTTTATTCCAAACATCTCTAGCTTTAACTACTTTTTTATATTTACCCAACTTCTCATATTTAATATATAATTCATTGAATTCTTTACCATAAACTTCATTCAATCCAACACACTCATGTGGACACATCAAAGACCAATCTTCATCTAACTCAACTCTCTCCATAAATAAGTCATTTGTCCAAATAGCTAAGAATAAATCACGAGCTCTTATTTCATCTTTACCATGATTCTTTCTCAAATCTAAAAAATCCATAATATCACCGTGCCATGGTTCCATGTAGATGGCTATACTACCCTTTCTTTTACCACCACCTTGGTCAACAGCTCTGGCAGTCTCATTGAATATCTTTAAGAATGGAACTATACCATTTGAAGTACCATTAGTACCAGCGATATATGTACCCTTAGATCTAACCTTATTAAATGATATACCAATACCCCCAGCGTTTTTAGATATTTGAGCAGCCTCTTTCAATGTATCGAATATACCATCAATAGAATCCGAAGCAGTATCCAATAAGAAACAAGATGATAACTGAGGTCTTACAGTACCAGAGTTAAATAATGTAGGAGTTGCATGTGTGTAATAACCCTCAGATAATTCATTATAAGTTTTAAAAACTTCTTCCAAATTACTACCGTGTATTTGTAAAGCTGTTCTCATATACATATATTGTGGTCTCTCAGCTACCTCACCATTTATCTTAAGTAAATATGACTTCTCTAATGTTTTAAATCCAAAGTAATCAAAGTTATGATCTTTTGAATGGACAATAGCTGAATCTATTTCACCAGCGTTATTCTCTACTAATATTTTAAATGATTCAGAAACAATCGGAGAATGGTTACCCGTTTTAGGATCTATATAATTATATAAATCGAAAACTGTTTCTGAAAAACTTTTCTTAGTTTCTTTATGTAGATTTGTTATTGCTAACCTAGCAGCTAAGATTGAATAATCAGGATGTTTAGTCGCTAATGAAGCTGCTGTCTCCATAGCCAATTTATCAAGTGTTGATGTTTTAACATTGGGTGTTATACCCTCAATTACTTTTTGTGCAATTTCAAAAGGTATGATCCACTTTTGATCCAATCCATAAGTTTGTTGTGTTATTCTATCAACAATCTTATCAAACTTAACTGGCTCTTGTTTACCATCTCTTTTTGTTACTTTTACCATGCTCATAATTTATTTTTGTTTTTTATATATTTGATTAAGTTTATCACTTTATTAACTATCTTTTGAAATTTTAAAGTTTTTTATACTATCTTATAAAAAATCAATGTTATTAAGTTTATTTAAATTATATTTAAATTTAGTATTATTTAAAATTTCTGTTATACTATCTAAATCTATCGTATAAATATTCTCATATGAATCTACGACAAACTTTGATTCTTCATAAATCGTCTTTAAAACAACACCAGTTATTATCTTAAGCTCACCATAGGCATCCTCCCATTCAAATTCAACTTCGGTTCCTTCATAAATATTACGATTGGTGATTTCCTTAGAAGTTACATTTTGACCAATATGATCCTGTAACTCTTTTAAAATAGTGTTTATCCATTTATTATTCAATAACTTAAACATATTAAAAATATTATCAGAGAAGTAAAAGGATAATTCAATAAACAGTTCAATATTTGTAAAACTCTCATCTTCCAATTCTCTCTTAAGTAAAGAAAAATATTTATTGAAATCGTCTTTTGAAGGCTTTCTTCGATTGTTTAAGAAATTTAACTCAGTATGTTTACTCAAAATATCATAGACCTTTTCAATAACCAACTTATTTCTAACATAACTCTCATTATCAATACTTTCAAAGTAATATTGTGATGATTTATCAACCTCAATAGTATCTTTATGATAATTGGAAAGTCCGGCCATATCATCCTCATCTAATGGATCTTCTTTTTTACCCTTAAAAATTGAATCATATTTCAATGAATGTTTACCATCAATTTTATGTTTGGATAAAACTATATCATCATCAGAATCATCAATCTCTATCGATTCATCAATTTCTATTGATTCATCTGAATAACTATCGAAGTTATCATCTTCATCTTCATTTAAGATTTCATCATCATTTAAGATTTCATCATCTAAGTTCTCATCATCTAAATTTTCTTTCTTTTTACTTATCATGTTTTTATTTATTTTTACGAAATACAGTATGTATCGTTTTAATTTAAAAATGTATAGGATTTCTCTTTTTACACATTATTAATATATACTTTATATAAAAAATTTAAATAAAGTTATTATAGAATTGAAGAAAACTTAAAGGTGAATTATTGATCGATAAATCTATCATTCTCTAGACTTAAATATAAAGGATTTAAGTCTATCATTATCTGTGATCTAGAAAAATCACCATCTCTTTGTTTTAAAAGTTTGAATCTAAATAGGTTCTGTCTTTTCATCTCCTCAGTCCGTATGATACAAAAGAAGGTGTCTGCTGTTTCTGCGATTGCTTTTGATTCAGGAACACTTTCTAATGTGATATCAGACGCATTCCAAGCATCCTTAGCAACTTGAACTCCTGTTATTACAGGAACTTTATATTTAGCACCCATAGCTCTTAAAGACTCTGATAATGACTTACCTTTAGTGTATAAGTTATCAGCTAATGCTCCTTTCTTAGTTGCAACTAATGTTATATAATCTACTATAATTAGATCTATTTTAATATCCTTCTTATCCTTTAACTTTTGTATATAATAATCAAAGTCGTCAACAGTTGCCGTACCAGCCGCCCAAAACTTAGTAAATATCTTACCAACTTTCTTATCAAATAGATCACCACCTTCTGACTTACTAAGATTTTTTATTCTAAGTTTTATCATATCAGTATCTTTTGATAAATTATCATAATCATTTATAGGTAACTTCAATCTCATAGCACCCAACCTCTTCATAACCTTTCTCTCAGACATCTCAAGTGTTATATAAAGAACATTATGTCCCATATTTGATGATTGAACTGCGAAGTTTTGCATCCAAAGTGATTTACCACCATTTGTCTGAGCCATAATTACGTTCAATGTAGATACATCCCATCCCCCACTAAGCATATGATCAATTGTTTCAAATCCACATTTAACTTTAAATTTAGATGAATCTTGTACGTGATTTTCAGGATCATCAAAATCTGAACCCATATCATCATCTATTATAAAATTAGTTGATGACATCTCGTCAACTATTGATTTAATCCTACCAGCGGCTTCCACTGCTTTATCAAAATCTGTTATAGAGTCTAAGTTTCTAGTTTCATCTATAATATCAACTGTTCCAGTTTTAAGTCTATTGGATAATATCCAACCATTAAATCTCGGTTCTATGAAGTTTTTCTCAGAGTATTCTTTTAGATCAGTTTTTAATATAGTTTTTAATATTTCTTTTGTAATCATACCCTCTTTATCTTCTATGGATATCATATCTAATATTTGCCTAGGGCTAGGAACTGTAGCATCTGTACTATTTAACATATAATCTCTTATAACTCCATATATAAATTGTATTTCAGAGTTTCGAAAGAAATATGGTTTAACTATGTCAAAATATTTTTTATAAGATAGTATGTAATTAAAGTAAACTTTTTCTAATTGTGGTGTTGTCATTTTTAAACCAATTTAATTATTTATATTGTCTGTCAAAGACAACACAGAAGTCTTTATCTTCTGTGATGAATTTGGTAATTATTTTACTAAAAATATCAAAAAAGTTTAAAAAAGTCAAAAAATGAGTTTTAGACTTTAATGTATACTAAAAATAAAGATAGTATTAAAGTGTTAAAATCATTTAAATATAAGATTAAACCTAATGAAGAACAAATTGTTTTACTTAATAAACATTTTGGATCTGTTAGATTTGTCTTTAATTATTATTTAAATGAACGTAAAGTTGAATATGAAACAAATAAACAAACACTTAATTACTATGATAACGCAAATTCTTTAACAAAATTAAAGAAAGTAGAAGAATTTAAGTGGTTAAAGGAAATATCTTCTCAATCACTTCAGTATTCATTGAAATGTCTAGAAGGTTCATATAATGGATTTTTTAAAGGAAGGACTGGATTTCCAAAATTTAAATCTAAGCATGATAAGAATTCCTTTTGTGTTCCACAATACACCAAAGTTATAGCCGGTAAATTAATAATTCCTAAATTTAAAGATCCAATTAAAATTATACAAGATAGGAAGTTTAGGGGAGAAATAAGACAATGCACTCTTTCAAAAACACCAACCGGTGAATTCTTTGTAAGTATTCTAGTTGAAGGAGATCATAGGAAGTTTGAAAAAACTGGTCAAATTGTTGGGATTGATTTAGGAATTAAAGATTTTGCTATAACATCAGATGGTTATAAATATAAGAACAATAGATGGACAAAGACATATGCTAAAAAACTTAAAGAACATCAACAAAATTTAAGTAGAAAGGTTAAAGGAAGTAATAATTATAAAGAACAAAAATTAAAAGTGGTAAGACTATACAAGAAGATAACCAATTCTCGTGTAGATAATCTCCACAAAATATCCACTGAATTAGTAAAGAAATATGATACAATATTTCTTGAAGATTTAAACATTAAAGGAATGGTAAAGAATCATAAACTAGCTAAACATATTAGTGATGCTAGTTGGGGTAAATTCGTTACTATGTTGGAATACAAAGCACTATGGAATGATAAGGAGATTATTAAAATTGATAGATTTTTTCCATCAAGTAAAACTTGTAATTCATGTGGATATGTTAATCAAAATTTAAAATTGGATATTCGAGAATGGACTTGTCCATCTTGTAAAACTAAATTAGATAGAGATTTAAATGCTAGTAAAAATATCCTTAAAGAAGGATTAAAAAATATATCGACAGGGACTGTCGATTACAGATGTGGAGATGAAATAAGACCAGTTTTAACTGGCAAAATCGATGAAGCATCCAAAAAGAAGGAGCTTGGTCTCCCGAAACTTATTGGTCTTTAACCGATAAGTAGTTCATATAATGTTATATATTTGTAATTAAATTAGTTTAATAATAGGATCACATGATTTAATATTCTAAGAATTTTCGTTAATAATATTTGAATTATTATTAGTATCGCTTAATTTTCGAATATCGGTATTATCTATTTCATTTTTTAATTCATCTTTATCTTCTTTACTAAGATTTAAGAAGTTTTTTAACTTTGCAATTAAATATGAAACTCCGTGTTTAGCTACTATTATACCTAATCCTGATATAAAATATATTGAATTTTGTAAGAATGTTTCCATATTAACATCATATGTACCAATTATAGCATTAATTCCATTCATAACTGGAATTAACATAGCTGAATATGATAACATTTCGGAGAATCCTTTAAAAGTAGTAACAACTCCTCTACTAATATGTTTTGAGAATTTTGAATCAATAATAATAGTTTTAACTTTTTTATAAATATCATAAATAGCTTTGAGTGTGTTAACAACCTTATTTAAGACACTATTATCAGATCCGTTATTAGTACCTGTTCCAGCATTTGGAAATCCACATAACTTCAACTCACTCATAATATTTCTTGTATCGGAGACTAACTCTTCATATTCATTTGCAATTTTAATATTCTTATTATCCTTTTTATATTTAGACTCATCTATAAGGATCATAGAAATTCCAGCAATGGTTAATAAAATAATTGATCTAGTGTCTAATTCAAACGATGAGTTCTTCATCAAATTATCAACAATGGGTAATATTGATCCGATACCTGCACCAAATGTTGTGATAAGTTTAATATTTATTTTAAATTCACCTTTAATATCACCTTTCATTCTTTTTAATTCTGTTTCATAATCTTTATTAGAATCAGATTCATTTATAGGAGTTTCAAATGATTTTAGAAATGTCTCAACCATTCTATCAATTTTAAAATATTCTTCAAATTTCTTAATATTATTCATAATGTATATATTAATACAAAAAGTTAAAAAAGTAATTATTTTATTTAATATATACTAAAAAGAAAGTAATATACATGAAGTATTTAAAAGGAATAAATGAGTATTTCTCATCACAAGATGAAAATCCATTTGAACATGAGTTCATTAAAGATGAGGAGGAAGAAGTTATTGATGATGAAATGGATTATGATGAAGAAGAGGATGAAGAAGAGGATGAAGATCATGAAGATGTAGAATGGGGTGATGAATCACAAACTTTAGAAACTTTTAATTCTTTTAATGAGAAAATGAATCCAGGTTTTAAAGCTTACTTAGATAAACAAAAAGCTAAAAAAGATGGTAAGTCAACTGATAAAAAGGATGATAAAAAGGATGAGAAGTCTGATAAAAAGGATGAGAAGTCTGATAAAAAAGAAGTTAAAGGATTAACAGCTAAACAAAAAAAGTTACCTGAAGCTTTACAAAAGTCAATTCTATCAAAAAAGAAGTAAATATTATGAAATTTTTAAAAACATTTGAAAGTTATGAAGTCTCTGAAGTTTCTGAAAAAGAACCAAAAGTTATTCCAGTTAATAAGAAAGTTAGTAGAAAACCAATTAAACGTATTTCAAAAGCTGATATAAGATCAAGAATAAAGAGAGATCAAGAAAAAGTTATAAAAACTGTTTGAGTATCATCGAATAGAACCACAAAGACCTATCAAAAAATTTTTTGATAGGTCTTTTTTATTATATATTGTTCAATTATTTAATATTAACTACTTTAATAGCATCTTGTATCCATTCTGGTAAAAACTGTGATGAATATTTAATAATATCCCCAAATCCTCCATCAATTATTATAGTATCAGCATAATCAACATCAGATCTAACACTTCTACCAGTCATTTGTATTAAACCAGCTACTGTCTTCCAACTATACCAATCGGGATTTGTACTTTGTCTCATCTTATTCTTTTGTGATGCTAAACTTGGATATGGAATCTTAGCAATTATCTGAAACCTAGCTTTATCATTATCAAAACTAACTCCTGTTCCCATTGAAGGTGATACAATAACGGTTGGCTCTTCGGTTTCAAAATGTTTTTTTAACATCTCATCTTTGTTACTAGAATCATGGAATATCAATCTCTTATTTTTAACAGTCTTCTTTATCCAATTTGCTAACTCAAATGAATTTGTATGTATTATACCCTTTTTATTCTTATACTTTTCTAATATCTTTTCTATATAAGGAATATATTTTTTAAATGTTTCATCTTTATTTTTATAAGACATCTTACCAAGTGGCATATAATAGATTAGTCTATTCTTAATAGGAAAAGGTGATTTTATTGAATAATATGATGATTTATCAACATTCAATCCATTTAATTCACAAAATAGGTTTTTATCTAAAATAGTACCAGACATCAAGAAAACCATATCATAATGATCAAAAACATATTTATTTAAATATTCAAATGCCCAAATTGGTTCAAGTGATAACTCTTTCTGTCTGAGATTTTCATTATATGAAGACTCCATAATCCAATTATCAGGATTCTCTTTATATTCTTTTAAGAAAAGTTCGATTTTTAATTGATATTGTTTTAAATCAGTTAAAAGGTTCATCACTTTAACATCACTATTTTTAACATTTAAGACTTTTGATATTTTCAAATCTCTTTTATCAACTTCTGCACTTCTAAAAGAACCAACCATACCTTTTTCCATTTGTTCACAAGTTTCAAGTATTTCAGCGTTAAGATACTTCAAGAAATCAACATAACTTGAAATGCTTGATACAGATTTCAATTTAGATAATATCAAACTTTCATTTGAAAATTTAAATTTCTTAACAACTGTCTCGGTTATTTTTATTGAGATAAAATTAGAAACAACTTCATCGAAGTCATGACACTCATCTACTATTAAGACTTTAGCTCCTCTAGCTTCCATTATTTTTTCATTATAGATAGCATAAATTATATAAAGGTAAAAGTTTGTTAATGAAACCCCTCCATTTATATATGACTCTCTGGAAGTTTTAAAAGGACATTCCTCACATTTTGTCTTATTTAATCGATTAAATTCTTCTCCTTGAGCACAAGAACAAGAATATGTTTGACATTCATAATTCTCCTTACCCTTTAAATCATTTATTGATTCATATGTTTCTGAATATTGATCTTGTAATATTTTACTATTAGTAATAATATCAACTCTAGCCATCCTATTAACATTTTTTTTATACCAATCTGAGATCATAAGAGCTAAATGTGATTTACCAACTCCGACTGGTAGGTTTAATAAAAAGAATTTATTATCTTTATTTTCCTCATATTCTTTTTTTATGAATTCTAGAGCCTCTCTTTGTTCTTTTCTTGGATTATACTTTGATAAGTCTTTCTTTAATGACATATTTATAAATGTTTTTGTATAATGTATACTTAAATTATATAATATAGTTTAGTTAAATTATAACTTTTAAAATTTAATATATAAATAAGTAAATATTATGTATATGTATGAGAATTAAAAGGTTTAATGAGTTTGATGATGATATAATTTATATATTTGACTTTGATGATACGATTGTTGTTAGTCCAAACTTTGAACAAAAGGCTATGAAGTATCTTAAAGAAGATGTAACGGTAAAGGATTTATTTAAGAAGTGTATAAATGAGATTGGTATTGATTCTGATATATTAAAGTATCAAGATAGAAGGATTTATTTTGATGATCCTTATGAAGAATTTAAAATGCCTATAAAACCAAAGTATTGGATTAGAAAAGGTAAAAGAATTTATTTATTATCACCTGATGAATATTGCACTATAGATGAAAGTCTTCCAACTGAAACAAAAGAATTGAAAGATTTATATAATTCAGTTAAAAATAAATGTATAGTGACCGCTAGACCTGAGATATCAAGATCTAAAATTGAAAAAGTTTTAACTGAATTAGGATTTGATAAACCTAACTATGGACTTTATATGTACAATTCAATGAATTATAAAGAAGCTGGTTTATGGAAAGGAAAAACAATTGTTAGTATTGTTAAAGATACTGGGTTTAAAAGAGTTAAATTCTATGATGATAATAGCAAATATATAAAAGGTGTTAAAACTATAATTAATTCAGAAATGCCTGATCTTGATATAGAAATAATAAAAGTTAAAAGATAAAAACTACCAATTTAAGTTGGTAGTTTTTAATTTAAAATATCACAATTCGGATTCTAATTCTTTTATTCTATCCATAATTTGTTTATATTCATAATTCTTACTCATCATTACTTTCTTAGCTTTCTTTCTATCAGCATAAACATCCTCTAACATATTTAAAGTAGGTGATATTCTTTTCTCAAATACAGCACCATTAACACATAAAACATGATTGACTTTATCAATCTCTCTACCATTATCACAAAATCCTCTATTATTTACATCCTCAATTCCTATGAAATTTTCAGGAGCTATAAAGAATTGTCTTTGAGTTGTTGGATATAATGAAGCGAAATCATAAGTACAAACCCACCGATTCATTCCAACAACAGGATCTTTAACCCACCCACCAGCAATGGTGGATTCTGGATCACCCTTTTCATCTCGGAATAAAACAATATTATCCATTTTACGAAATCTATTCCTTAAAACTCCTTCAGTGATTGCTAAAGAAGCTAAAGCATTATTCATCTGTGAAACAACATCAATTATTCTAATTTGTGAGAGTGATGAAACAGCATAAACTATTGATATATAATTTCTAGCATCATGTATTTTTTGAACTAATACTGAATCGACAGCATTATAGTACATAAATGTCTCAAAATCATCTTCATATAACTTTTGTAATGATCCATTATATTTAATCTTATCAACACCAACTAACTTACTAGAAACAAAATCTAAAGATGATGATTCCTTTACTTTAATTGATGTATCACATATCTCATATAATTGCATATAATCAAAAATCATTCTATGAGCAGGTACCTCAAACTCAGTATTCCATATTTTATTAAGTTTCTTTAATGGAGATGATTCAGCTGGGTTTATTTTATATTCCTTACCATTTATAAATTTTGATATCTTTCTAGACCTATTAACTAAATATAACCAGTCATACTTAAGAAAGTTCCACCCGGTTAAAACAGGCATCTTAGGAACCATCTTATGAAAAAAAGCATATAACATATCAAACTCATCCTCATATTTAACATACCTAAATTTATACTCTAATCCAAACTTCTCAAAATATTTATTAGTCTTTTTATGAATACGATCCTGCATATCCTGTGGCATATCTTTCAATCCCAAAAGGATAATCTTATCATCATAAACAATTGAAATTGATAAGACCTTTGTACATGCTCCTTCTTTAACTAAGACTTTATTTCCATTGGAATCCTCCTTAAAAATGTCAGCCGCTTCGGGAAATCCATCAACTATTTCAGTTTCAATATCTATGAAATAAATCTTTGGAAGGTTAAATTCAAACAATTCATTTTTCTCATCTTCTGGTAAATGGTCCAAGAACTCATATATGGCATATCTATCAGGATGATTAACCTCAATTTGTTTTACTGATTTAGAGTCCCAAGATTTAAACTTTGGATGTTTTAAAGGATCATTATCATCACAAGCTACATACTTCATTGGGTTATCCCAGTCATAGTATTTGAGTTTTATATCACCTGATTTATCAACATAACTAACAACTAGTTTTTTTGTATTTGTAAGATAAGATGTTTCTACTAACATAATTTAAATATTTTTATATATGTTTTATATCTCAATTTAAATGATTGTTTATAAAATAAAAATATTTTCATATAGAAACATATTTATTTTTATATATATAATAAATAAATAACTTATTGATATGGAGATGGAAAACACAAATATTGTATATTATAAATATTCAGAGAGTGGTATAAAGAAAAGAAATATTAAATTATGGAGTGATATTTTGAATTATTTAAAAGATGATTTAGAAATTTCATTTAAAGAACGTTTTTATTTATATGAGAGTGATATTGTAATACCTAAGTGTTATTGTGGATCTATATTAAAGTTTATAGATATGAAGTCTGGTTATAGGGAATTTTGTTCCAAAACTTGTATGTATAATAGTTCTTCTATTAAGGAAAAACGTAAAGAAACATGTATAATTAAATATGGAGTTGATAATCCTTCAAAGTTAGATCTATTTAAAGAAAAAGTTAAAATAACAAATAATATTAATTATGGGGTTGATTATCCATTACAATCAAGTGTTATTGTTAATAAGAATAAGAAATATTTTATGAATAAATATGGAGTTGATAATCCATCAAAATTAAAAGAAACTAGAGAAAAGGCTTCAAATACCATGATGGATAAATATGGAGTTAAACATGCTATGCTTAATAAAGATATTAAAGAAAAACTATCATTATACTTTATGGATAAATATGGGGTTGATAATCCATCAAAATTAAAAGAAACTAGAGAAAAGGCTTCAAATACAATGTTTAATAGATATGGATTCAAACATGCTTTACAGAATAAAGATATTTTAAATAAGGTTTTCTTAACAAATATATCTAAATATGGTTTTAAATCATATACTAGTACTAATAAATATAAAGAGTCTATTAGAGATTCTATAAACCATAAAAATACTTTAATTGTTAATAACGATAGATATGAATTAATTGATTCAAATATTAGTGAGTATAAAATACTATGTAAATCATGTGAGTCGGAATTTTCAATACAAAGACAATTGTGGAGAAGAAGGGATATTCAGAAAATTGAAATTTGTTTAAATTGTAATCCGATAGTAAGTGGTATTTCTGTTTCTGAAAAAGATCTTTTAAATTTTATAACAGAGAATTATAAAGGTGAGATAATAGCAAATCATAGAGATAAATATGAGATTGATATATATTTACCAGAATTGAAAATAGGATTTGAATATAATGGATTATATTGGCACTCTGAATTAAATAAAAGTAAGAACTATCAATTTGATAAGAATAAATATTTTAGTGATGGTGGAATAAATATAGTAAATATATGGGAAGATGATTGGAATAATAAGAAGGATATAGTTAAATCTATGATTTTGAATAAAATTGGCAATTCTAATAGGATATTTGCGAGAAAGTGTGTTATAAAGGAAGTTGATAATAAATTTGTTAGATCTTTCTTGGTTGATAATCACATACAAGGGTTTGTAGGATCTAAGATAAAATTAGGATTATTTCACAATGGTGAATTAGTTAGTTTAATGACATTTGGTGGTCTGAGGAAATCTTTGGGTCAGAATAGTAAGGAAAATGATTATGAGCTTCTTAGGTTTTGTAATAAACTAAATACGTCAGTTATTGGAGGAGCTTCTAAGTTATTTAAACATTTCACACGTAATTATAATCCAAATAATATAATGACATATTCACTAAATTGTCATTCAGATGGTAACCTTTATAAGAAATTAAATTTTGATTATATAAAGGAAACTGGTGTTAATTATTTCTGGGTTAAGAATTCAATTAGAAGTCATAGGTTCAACTTTAGAAAGGATAAGCTAGTTAGTCAAGGGTTTGATAAAAATAAAACCGAAGTAGAAATAATGTATGATAGGGGATATTATAGAATTTTTGATAGTGGTTCTAAAAAGTGGGAAATTAATATATAATTGATTAAGAGTAGGAATTTTAAATATTTTGAAAATAATGGATTAAAAGTTATTTTTATTAAAATAAAATTACTATATTTAAATATACAAAAACATAAACATGAAAATTACATACTTTAAAATAAAAGATACTGATCAAGACGTACCAGAATATTACGATTCAATTGATATATTAATGAAGGATAAGCCACATAGAAATGTTGATACTGGTATGTTTATAGCTTTAAGAAGATCAGAACCGGTTGGTAAAACTACTTCTGAATTTATATTATTTTCTGATCAAAAAACGATAGATGATTTTATTTCAGCAATAAATGAATTCGAATTATTAATTGAAATACAAGATATTACATCAGACGTAAAACATGGAAAATGTACTAATTTATTTTTCATTGAATTATTTTCTGAAGAAGATGGTAATTTTAATAATTTATCACAATTAGAAGATTATATTGAATTATATACTACACAAAATGATGTGTTGGAAAAAATAACAAAATACGGTATTGAATCTATAAGTGATTTTGATAAAACATTTTTATTTTAATAAAATAAAAAGAGTCAAATTAATTTGACTCTTTTTATTTGATTTTATTTTTATTAAAGATTTCTCTTTTTTGAGGTTATACCATCCACAGGTCGTATTTGTATAACACCTTTAACTGGTCTTAATATACCAATATTAAAATTATAATAAGCTGCGATAGCTAAGAAATTTTCTTCAGAATAATCTATTCTTACGCTATTTTCTGAATCGGTAGATTTAACAGATTTAACATCAGTAAGATTATATTTATATAACTGTTCTTTAACTTCATCATGTTTAGCTTGGTTTTTTATAATTTTTTCTGGTAATTCTTTAACTAATTTTTCAATTTCTGGAATAGCACCAGTAAGTGATGTTTTAATTTTACTAACCCAGTTTTCTTGAATAACCTCTTCTTCGTTAAACCTTTTTAAATACTTCATAATTTATTTTTATATTAGTATATATTATTTTAAAAAACTAGTTTTAAATAAAAAACCCACTAATTTATTAGTGGGTTAAGAATTCAATTAGAAGTCGGTATCATAATAATCTAAAATTATTCCGTTTCGATCATTGGTGAATGTTAGCTCATTTCTCTTAACTAATTGATCTTCGTAATGTCTACCAACTTTGAATAATGTTCTTATAAAAGGTATATCATCATTATAATTTACCTTTTTCTCTTCAATCATTAAGCAAATTACCTTTTTGTTATCGTTTGTGTTATAGTTCGTAACCTCATCTAAATGATCAGTTTCCAAACCTTCTTTACCATAAAAAATAAATATTGTTTCCAATGTTTCACCTGATGGTGTCCAAGTAATTGTTACTTTATCACCGATCTCTAAATTAGGATCTTCATCTTTTAAATATAATCTAGTCCAAAAATAAACTTTCTGTTCATCAGTTACCTCTGTTTTTACCAAACTTATATCATCTGATAAGTCGGTTGTATCAATATCTTTTAGTTGTTCTTGTATAGACTCATAAAAGCTTTTTGAGTTAATTTCAATATCTCCCATTAATTTTAATTATTTTTATTTTTAAATAGCTATTTCTAGATTTTCGGAAAGTTTTTGAATTCCATCAACTGATCCAACTATGAAATCATTTATTGTTATATTATAAAAATCGATATTTGTTTTAAGGATTATAGAAGGATTTAAGATTAAGGGTTCTCTGTCTAGTAATACTTGAGCTGATTCCAAGTGTCTATCATATATGTGTAAGTTTTGTACAAAGTGACAGAATTTACCTACTTTATATCCAACATGATTA
>Ga0209702_10003897_pt1 | contig 22690 bp, 18 predicted proteins | sample FRY01_FD_187210 | JGI IMG/M metagenome (GOLD analysis project Ga0209702, IMG submission 187210) | Freshwater microbial communities from Lake Fryxell liftoff mats and glacier meltwater in Antarctica - FRY-01 (SPAdes) (version 2) | ecosystem: Environmental > Aquatic > Freshwater > Ice > Glacier... | reverse complement strand
TCCATTGGCATTGGTGATCCACGTTTTTAGCGTAAACGTACCATTTAATGGTAGCATGAGCGGCGTTGCAAACGTATGGCTTGCGCTAAACCCTTGTAAAATGGAGCCTGTCCAGGCTTCGATTACAGGTGCATTGTTTCCTATTTGGTAACCAACAGTGCCGCTGACCACAGGATCAGCTCTAAAATTGCCGATGTTAACAATTACCTGAGTGGATGTTCCCCCAATCAAAGGGGCTGCTGGTGAAATCAAAGAAGAAATACCAGCGTCGAGACCAGTTGCTCCCAATAAATTCAGCGTATAGTCTTCAGTTTCACCCCAAGTGAAAGTGCCGCATGACGTAAAGCCAAGAGGGTCAGCAGTTTCTCTCATCACAACCCGCAACCGCTTTGCGCCGGGCGCAACCCCAAAAGGAGCCGTAAATACGTGAGTAAATGCCTCAGAAGGTACTTGGGCGGTGGTGGGACCAAGGGTTGCAATAGAATCAATGGCTTGATTAAAATTACCGTCATTGTCCCAGTCTACAAAAATCTTTATAAGCCTCGTAAAATTACCGCCGCAAGTTCCAGAAACTACCCGAATAGGGTAACTGCCGCCTTGAATTACGGTGCCAATAAGCGTTGTGTTGTCAGTATATGTTTCGCAGTTTGAAGCGGCGCTTCCGCTCACAATACCCGCAACTATTACGCTATCGATTTTAGAATCGGCCGTTGAAGTTGCACCAGATGTACAGTATTGTTGTGCTGAAACACTTCCATACCCGACAACCAGCAACGTAATCATTAAAGATTTTAGTAATATTAATTTCATACAACAAGTTTAATAGAACGTCAATGTTACTCAATCTCTTTTTAAAATGCAAGTCTAAGCGGCCTAATAATTAGATTTTTAATGTAAAAATAATTCGCTCACCGCGGCAGTCGGCATCTAAATTACAAGCATGCCACTTAGGGTAACCGTTTACAAAGCTGCTCCGAATGCTGCGCGAAAAGGTCGTCCCTTCGAGCGGCGACCAGTCACGTTCGTATAAAATGTTTTTTTAGTGCCCGTATGCGCCCTTTTTTCTACGAGCACCAATTCCGCTTGACAACCTAGCGCACGAAGCCTTTGTTTTCAATCCGAAATAACGCGACTACCTTGTGACTCATTTTTTGAACCACTCGTTCCAGACGTGTTTTTCCGTACTCGGCCAACTCAAAGATGACCTGAACGCGGTGCTGCACCAGTGGTGCTCCGCTAGGGGCCTGCCAGTAGGGCTACTTTACAGGCAAAGTATTTGGGGCATGGTTAGTGGCAATTAAGTGGCTGCGGCCGTCAATTACCGCCTGAAAGATCGCACTCGGGTCGTTGGCCGGCTTAACGGCTGGGTTTCACTTGATAAAATTGCCCCCTTCCTTGTAATGCTCCTCACTAAATCACAAATGGCGAATGCGGGCCTCTGAGGTAATTTTTTTGTCGTTTAAGGGCCGCTCCTTGCTAAACCAAGCCAGCTCCTCGACCGTGCTGATGTGCAAAATAGGAATGCGGGTGCCCTGCATTTTGGCCAAGGCCACTGCCTCGGAACTGGAGGCAAAACAAGCCTACCTGTGACGAATTGGCGGATGGTAGGTGGCATTCCGTCCAGCCTCGCCGTACTGAGCAATCATTTCACGTTGCCGCGCTTTGATCATCGGCTCCTCCCCGCGATGCGAGGCAATAAGTGCCGGTACATGCTTAAAACTGCTTGCAACGCTTCCTCATTGTCAACCAACATATTGCCCGTGCTTACTGCCCTTGAATATTTTTAAGCCACAAACCTGACCGTAATCTGCCTTAAGCACCTCCTCCAAATTGTAATTGAGAGTACCATAAAAGGCGTAGTTGCCTGCCGATACCTTCGTCACCCGTGCCTGTTTTTGCTCAAGCAACTCCACCGTGGTAGCACAAGGTACCGCAATGGGCAAGCTCCCTATAACTGGTCACACCGCCTGCCACCGCCGCCCGAAACTCAGTCGTGGGCTCCCCTTTGTGGGTTAAACCAGGCTCCCAAAAGTACACCCGATTATTGATGACACCTGGAGTAAGGCATGCTTCTTTGGCGTTTATGGTGAGGTCGCCAATGCGGTTGCGCCCCAAGGCATCCGTGTTCCAAATTTCACCTTCCCAAAGAAAACCGTGGCCTTCAAAACTGTTTCCTTCATTAATTATGGTCGCATTGCGTATAGATATCGTTTTCATCCGCTATATTGGTGTTCGAACATTATTTTGATTTCGTTAATACGTTCGGATTCCTACAAATTTATACCCAACATGAAGAAGTTGATAACCGTTTTCAGTCTGCTTTTGGTGTCCTGCATAGCCGCAGCGCAAATGAGCAGCCTTGAACCCGTTTTACGCGAAAACCTAACCAATCCAGCTAATGCCGACGCCTTTTACCGGGTACGGATTTTATTGGCTGACAGGGTAAATATAGACTCCCTTGGCAGGGTATTCGACCTCCAAAAAACACATTTTAACGATCGGGTGCGGGTTACCACCACCCTGTTGACCGAAAAAGCCGCAGCTACGCAACCCGACTGGATCCTTAAAATTGAGCAACTCGAACGCGAACTACCCAACCACCTTAAATTCATCACCCCTTATTGGATCACTAATTTGTTAGTAATAGAGGCCAAACCCGCTTTGATTCTAGCCCTTGTAAACAGCACGAATGGCATTGAGGCGATGGAGGAGGACATGGATCAATACCACGTGATAGACCCAGTGGTTGAATCACCGAACAGCCCGAACACGCCCAATGGCTCCGAAATAGGCTTACGGGTGGTAAAAGCCCCTGCCCTCTGGGCACGCGACTATACCGGCAACGGCCGATTGGGCATGAACAGCGACAACGGCGTAACCCTCGAGCACCCCAGCCTCAGCAGCCGCTGGCGAGGAAATTTTGTACCCGCCAGTCAAGCTTGGTTCGGTCCAGGCACCAACCCCACCGCCTGCAGCGGTGGCAACAACCACGGCACGCATACGTTGGGCACCATGGTAGGACTGCAGCTGAGTACCTTCGACACCATCGGGCTGGCTTTTAAAGCTCAGTGGATTGCCGCTGGCTCTCTTTGCGCAGGCTCAGGAGGAACCACCGGCGCTTTTCAATGGGCACTTAATCCGGACGGAAACCTCAATACCTCTACCGACGTTCCCGACGTGATCAACAACAGCTGGGGTGGCTCACAAGGAATCTCCCAATGCAACAGCACCGTTGTGCCCATCTTAAATGCCCTTGAAGCGGCTGGAGTTGCAGTAGTTTTTTCCGCCGGCAACAGTGGCCCTGGCGTTTCCACCATCACCGCCCCTAAAAACGTAAATACGAACGAAGTGAATGTGTTTTGTACAGGCAACATCGAAGGTGCCGTGCAAGGTTTCCCTATTGCCAACAGCAGTAGCCGTGGCCCTTCCATCTGCATCAGCACCAATACAGAACTGAATATCAAACCCGAAGTGGTTGCCCCCGGCACCAGCGTTCGTTCCGCCAGCGGAACTTCAGGCTATGCCAGTCTTACCGGCACTTCCATGGCAGCCCCGCACGTAGCCGGCGCTGTTTTGTTGTTAAAAGAAGCTTTTCCTTATTTGCCAGGCAGCGATATCCTGCGCGCCATTTACTTTTCGGCAACCGATTTGGGCGCTCCAGGCGAAGACAATGTGTACGGCAACGGTCTGATGGATTTGGATGCGGCCTTTAACTATTTGCTTGGTCAAAATCACATCCCCGCAAGACCCAATTACGGCCCTGTCAACGTTCGCGCCCAAGCACTCGTAGCACCTGAAAGTATCGTGTGCGGCGATAGCATCAGTCCCCGCGTCAGCTTCATCAACTTGGGAGACTCAAGCATCTCCGCCGCCACCATCGCTTATCGATTGGGAAACAGCGGTCCGTTTGCTACCCTGGCATGGACCGGCAACCTGACCACGGATCAAGCCGACACTTTGCAGCTGCCCACGATGGCTTTTCCTGCGGGTAGTCCTAGCGTGATTTTCAGCTTCCAAGTAAGGCTCGACGTCGCTTTGGCTGAAGTCGATACCTTCGATAACCAACTCACACGCATTACCTACAAGCGCGGCTTGGTGAACCCGCCTTTGATTGAGGGGTTTGAATTCCCAAGTCTCACACAATCGCAACTTTTCCCGGTTAATCCAGACGGAAAAATCGGTTGGGCGGTAACAGCAACCAGCGGTCGCCCCCGCGGCAGCCGTTCCGCTTTTATGAATTTCTTTAATTACCCAGAACTCAACGCACGCGATTATCTCGAAACGCAGCGCTTTGTGGCTCCCGACAGCGGCCTGTTCCAATTGCGCTTTGGCCTCGCATATGCCCAAAAAAACAGCAACAGTCTAGACGGTCTTCGCATTTCAGTAAGTACCGATTGTGGAGAGATCTGGACTCCCGTTTATCTTAAAACAGGCGACAGCTTGGCCACTGTGTCACCTCAAACAACAGCATTTACTGCCGTAAACCCCGCGCACTGGCGCCAGGAGCAGGTCGACCTGAGCGCCTACCTCGGCACCGGCGATATTGTTTTGCGCTTCGAAGGAATCAACAATCACGGCAACAACCTCTACCTCGACGACATCCAACTGCTTCAAAGTAATATGCGGCCGTTGGTGAGCTTCAGCTTTAACCTGCAATCAGGCTGCGACTCCGTGGTTGTAGATTTCCAATCAAACCTCTTCAACGCCGACAGCATCCGCTGGAATTTTGGGCCAAACTTAACCTCCATAGCGACCAATCCTAGCCCGCAACTGGTTACAGGCAGCTATTTGGTGCAGCTCATTGGCTACAACAGCCTGGGTAGCGATACCTTTACACTCACGGTAAACGTGCCCAATGCACCCCGCTCTGATTTCAGACTAGCAAACAGCACCATTAATGCAGGCAACAACCTGCCATTGATCAACCTGAGTCAGTTCGCTTCAACCTTTGTTTGGGATTTTGGAGATGGTACCTCCTCAACTGGCTTTGCTCCCGCTAAATCGTATAACCAACAAGGCGTCTACACCATTACCCTCTACGCCAGTAACGCCAGTTGTACGGATACCTTTGTACTTACTGATGCCGTTACCATCATTCAGGGCGTTAGCGTACAAGAATTGGCAGCAGCACAGGTAAAATTGTACCCTAATCCCGCCCAAACCTCCGTTCAGCTGGAATGGGGAGATTTGGAAGTCGATCAAATTGTGCTGCGCAACATGGTGGGACAAGAACTCGCCCGTTTTTCACCTTCACAAGAAAAAAAGGCGGAAATGCTACAACTGGGTCAGTATCCCGAGGGCATTTACCTCCTGCAACTTCAAGGTCGCAACTATAACGTAGTTAAACGTTTCGTGAAGCAATAAAAAAACCATCCCCAACAGCATAGGCCGGAAACTAAGTCCGGCCTATGCTGTTTAACAAGCATGACTCCTCCTAAAAAAATTGCCGTCATCGGCTCGGGTATGGCTGGACTAACGGTAGCCAGTCTTTTGAGTCGCGATGGTGCCCAAGTAACCGTTTACGAGCAAAACTGGATGCCGGGCGGTTGCAGCAGCAGCTACTGGCGAAAGGGCTTTTGGTTTGAAACGGGGGCTACCACCTTGGTTGGATTGGATGAAGGCATGCCTTTGCACCGACTTTTGCAAGAAACAGGCATTGCATTGCCTGCCCAAAAGCTTGAAACCCCGATGCAGGTGTTGCTCAATGGCCGTACCATTACCCGACATCAAAATCTGGAGGCTTGGATTGCGGAAGCAGTGCATCATTTTGGGGCGACAGGACAAAAAGCATTTTGGGAAGAGTGCTACCGCATCAGTCAGCAGGTTTGGGGGATTTCGAGCGAGCAACTGGCCTTTCCTCCCCAAAATTTAAGCGATTTATGGAGTTTAGCCAAAGGCTTTGCCCCTGCACAGTTGGCCGCTTTGCCTGCTGCTTTTTCAACTGTAAAAGATCTATTGAAAAAGCACGGCCTGCTTGAACATACCGAATTTGTGCAGTTTGTGGACGAGCAGCTGATGATTACCGCCCAAAACACCCATCCGGAAGTCAATATGCTTTTCGGCGCCACCGCCCTCTGCTACACCAACTTCGGAAACTACTACATGCCCGGCGGGCTACTCAAACTCGTGGAGCCTTTTGTGCAATATATCGAGCAAAAGGCTGGTGAGATACGCTTACGCGCCAACGTCCGTGCCATCCGCTTGGTTCCCGAAGGAGTACGCGTCGAAACCGCCCAACATACCGCCACCTACAATGCTGTGGTGTCATCCATTCCGCTGAACAACTTGGCCGAGCTGCTCGGCCCTAGCCGCGAAAAAAGCATACTTCAAAAACACCTCCTTCCCTCCGAAAAACTGAGTAGCGCCTTGCAACTAGGTATCGGCTTTAGGCCCCATCGAAGTTACGACTGCCTGCATTATCAAATACACTTGCCTAGCGGTTTGCCCGGACTCCCGAACAAAAGCATCTTCCTTTCACTGCACCCCGCCACTGATACTGGCCGCGCACCTGAAGGACTGATGGCTGCTTCAGTAAGCACGCACTGGCACGACCCCGCCCACAGCCTCATCGAAAATCGGGAAACCATGGAACAGTTCATCTTAGAGCTACTCGAGGAAAAAGACCTGATTTTGAAAGCAAACATCGACTATTTGCACAGTTCAGGACCGGCAAGCTGGGCCAAATGGACAGGCCGCAAATGGGGCTTCGTAGGCGGCTACCCGCAGTATAAAGCCATCAAACCTTGGCAAATGATGGGGGCACGACTCAAAAAAGGACAATTGTACGTATGTGGCGATGCCACGTATCCAGGGCAAGGCATTCCCGGCGTGGTATTAAGCGGCCTAACCGCCCACCACAAGATGAAACTCGACAGGGTAATCTAGCCTTTGAGCTGGTAGCGAACACCCAAGGTAATCACATTGTTGAAAGCTCCTTGTTGCAAAACGGCGAAAAAAGGCACGTTTGGACCGCCCGGATCAATTGAAAACATGCTGTAAGTGTAACGCCCAAACACCTCCAGATTTTTCCGCAATTCGTAGCTGGTGCCCACATGCATGGCAGCTTCAAAATTTGTAAAATTGGTATTTAAGGTCAGAAGCCGCAAATCCCTGTAATTGAAGGCCATCAAATAATTCAGCCCCACCCCTGCATGAAAATGCCAAGTATCGGTATATCTGTAATGTACGGTCACGGGAATATCAATATAATGCATGCTTAAACGCAGCCAAGGGCCTTCATCTAAGTTATCGGGCCGAAGTACGCGCTGACTGCCTTTCCCACTGTATACCAATTCAAACTGCCAAAAAAAGGCATCATTGATGTCACGCGAAACATACAATCCGCCATATAAACCCGGCTTATTATAACCACCAATGCCATCTCCATCGAGTTGTGCACCATTTACGCCAAACACCGCGCCAGCCTTAAACTCTTGCGCTTGGGCAAAAGTCGCTAGCAATAAAAAGGGAATGACCCAGCATTTGCGCATCATTCTCCAATATACTGATAATTGTTTTACAGCAGCGCTATCAATCGTTTTACCGCCAATTTTAAATGTCCTTCGTCAATCATTTCGGCCATGTGGCCATCTTTGAGCGATTCGTTACGACTGTGCGCGGTAAAGAGCTTGCGCATTGTTTCCATATCTGCCTTCTCCAATAGCTCACGCTGGGCTACCAATTGCTCGGCTTGCTTGCCAAAGGCTATCCAGTCGAATTCGTAGATGATTTCGGTACTGCGCATGAGGTCGAGCATGGCAAACAGCAAATCGTCGTAGCGAAACACCACCAACTCCTCAAACTGCTGCCGCTCATACCAATTTTCTTTGGCCATCAACTGCACGGCATAGGCACGCAGCTGTCCAGCATCGGCCGATTTGATGCTAAAACTCATGCCTGTGCTGTTGGCCCCCCAAAAGTCATCGGTAAGCCGCCGGGATGATCATTGGTTTCAATTTCGCCATGCACCTGCTCATACTTGCCCAAATTGTCGGCCAGGGCTGCTAACAAACGCTTGGCATGATGCGGCGTGAGGATAATGCGTGACTTTACGCGTGCCTTGGGAACGCCTGGCATCATACGCACAAAATCAATCACAAATTCAGCATTGGAATGGGTGATGATGGCTAAGTTGCTATACACGCCATCTGCTACGTCCTCGCCGAGCTCGATATTGATTTGATTGGGATCTGGTTGATTGGTATTTGACATAAGGGCAAAAATAAGGAAAAGGGAGCACGGTTGCCCGTCTCCCTTCCCAGTTAAAAAAACACTATTTGTAATTAGTCAATGGTCTCGGTGTCGAGTGCCTTCGAAGCCATGAGCTTCTCGTACTCTTCACGTGATCCCACTACGATTTTCTCGTAATGACGTAAACCTGTACCGGCAGGAATCAAGTGACCGACAATCACGTTTTCCTTCAAACCAGCCAAATCATCAATCTTACCAGCAATCGCAGCTTCGTTCAACACCTTGGTGGTCTCCTGGAACGAGGCAGCCGAAATAAAGCTACGTGTTCCGAGCGACGCCCGGGTAATACCTTGGAGCATGCTTTGCGATGTCGCTGGCGTAGCTTCCTGGTATTGTACCTGTGCAAGGTCTTTGCGCTTGAGCATCGAGTTCTCATCACGCAACTTGCGCAATGAAGCCAACTGACCTACACGCATATTACTCGAATCACCCGCTTCAGTTACAATCATTTTGTCGTAAATCCAGTTGTTCATCTCCATGAACTCAAGCTTGTCTGCCACTTCCTGCTCTAGGAAGGTAGTGTTGCCTGGGTCGATGATCACAACTTTCTGCATCATCTGACGCACGATTACTTCGAAATGTTTGTCGTTGATTTTCACACCCTGCAGGCGGTAAACTTCCTGGATGTTGTTTACGAGATATTCCTGAACCGCACCCGGACCTTTGATCGATAAGATCGCAGCCGGGGTAATGGCACCATCCGAAAGGGCATCGCCAGCTTTCACAAAGTCTCCATCCTGTACTAGGATGTGCTTGCTCAACGGAACGAGGTACTTTTTTATTTGGCCATCGCGTGATTCTACCTGGATTTCACGGTTACCTCGTTTTACACCACCGAAGCTCACCACCCCGTCGATTTCTGACACAACGGCCGGATTCGATGGATTACGGGCTTCAAACAGTTCTGTAACGCGTGGTAAACCCCCCGTGATATCACGGGTTTTGGTAGTAGAACGTGGAATCTTGGCAATTACTTGACCAGGAATTACGTTGACCTTTTCATCCACCGAAATGTGCGCGCCTACAGGTAGGTTGTACGTTCGGAGGTTGTCACCCTTGCTCGTCACGATGCGAATAGCTGGGTTACGGGTCTTATCCTTGGTTTCAATAATTACTTTCTCTTTGTGACCGGTTTGCTCATCCGACTCTTCGCGGAAGGTCATGCCTTCTACAATGTGTTCGAAATCAGCCTTGCCGTCAAATTCGGAAATGATTACGGCATTGTATGGGTCCCATACGCAGATTTTATCACCCTTCTCAATCATATCACCTGGCTTCACCGACAATACGGCTCCATATGGCAATACGTTGGTCATCAAAGCTTGTTTGGTTTCTGGATGTGAGATGCGGATTTCACCTGAACGAGAAACAACCACGTTCATCGGCGAATCACCGCCCTTGTAAACCACCGTACGTACTTCGTCAAACTCAACCAATCCACCAAACTTGGCGACCAATTGTGATTCAGTAGCCACGTTACCGGCAACACCACCCACGTGGAAGGTACGGAGGGTTAACTGAGTGCCTGGTTCACCAATAGACTGTGCCGCGATTACACCAACAGCCTCACCCATTTGCACCATTTTATTGGTAGCAAGGTTACGGCCATAGCACTTAGCACATACACCAATTTTCGATTCGCAAGTCAATACCGAACGTATTTCTACGCTGTCGATCGGCGAGGCATCAATAGCATTGGCAATCTCCTCAGTTATTTCTTCACCAGCACCAATAATAAGCTCCTTGGTTAATGGATTCACCAAATCGTTCAACACCACGCGACCTACGATACGCTCGTTGAGTGACTCAACAATGTCTTCGTTGTCTTTAAGCGCCGAAGTCTCGATACCGCGTAAAGTTCCGCAGTCGCTTTCGGTAATTACCACGTCCTGAGCCACGTCATGCAAACGACGAGTCAAATAACCGGCATCGGCCGTTTTCAAGGCCGTATCGGCCAAACCCTTACGGGCACCGTGGGTAGAAATAAAGTACTCCAGTACAGAAAGCCCTTCTTTGAAGTTTGATAAAATCGGGTTCTCGATGATCTCACCAGCACCACCGCTTTTCTGCGGCTTGGCCATCAAACCACGCATACCACCCAACTGACGAATTTGTTCCTTCGAACCACGCGCACCAGAATCAAGCATCATGTACACCGAGTTGAAACCTTGTTTGTCGGCTGCAATTTCGCGCATCAAAGTATCCGTGATACGGCTGTTGATACGTGTCCAAATGTCAATTACCTGGTTGTACCGCTCGTTGTTAGTAATGAAGCCCATGTTGTAATTGTTGGTTACTTCATTTACTTCTTTCTGCGCTTCGGCCAGCAAGGTTACCTTGTTGTCAGGTATCATTACGTCATTCAAGTTGAACGACAAACCGCCTTGGAAAGCCATGCGGAAACCGAGACTTTTAATCTCATCCAAAAACTTGGCAGTCGTCGGCAAGTCCGTCCAACGAACAATTTCACCGATGAGGTCACGAAGACTCTTCTTGGTCAATAATTCGTTCACAAAACCAATTGCATCTGGTGCCACTTGGTTAAACATGATACGACCAACAGTCGTTTCAACAACCTTGGTGCTCAATGTATTGGTTTCCTTGTCGCGAACCTGTGTTCTTACTTTTACCCAAGCATGTAAAGCTACTTTGCCATCGTTATAGGCAATAATGGCTTCCTCAGAAGAATAAAAAGTAAGGCCTTCACCTTTAACTTTCACTTCTGGGGTGCTCTTACGGCCTTTGGTGATGTAATACAAACCAAGTACCATGTCCTGTGAAGGAACGGTAATAGGCGAGCCATTGGCCGGGTTGAGGATGTTGTGCGACGACAACATCAACATCTGGGCCTCTAACACCGCCGCATGACCGAGCGGTACGTGTACCGCCATTTGGTCACCGTCAAAGTCGGCGTTGAAGGCCGTACATACCAACGGGTGCAACTGGATGGCTTTGCCTTCGATCATCTTAGGCTGAAAAGCTTGAATACCCAAACGGTGAAGGGTTGGAGCACGGTTTAAGAGCACTGGGTGTCCCTTCATTACGTTCTCCAAAATGTCCCATACCACAGGGTCCTTGCGGTCTACAATTTTTTTGGCTGACTTCACAGTCTTTACAATACCGCGCTCAATCATCTTGCGGATGATAAACGGCTTGAATAGCTCAGCGGCCATGTCTTTCGGCAAACCACACTCGTGCAATTTGAGCTCTGGACCAACCACAATTACTGAACGACCAGAATAGTCAACACGCTTACCAAGTAGGTTCTGACGGAAACGACCTTGCTTACCTTTGAGCATATCACTCAAAGACTTTAAAGCACGGTTGCCATCAGCCTTCACGGCGTTTACTTTACGGCTGTTGTCAAACAACGAGTCAACCGACTCCTGCAACATCCGCTTTTCATTGCGCAAAATCACGTCTGGCGCTTTGATTTCAATCAGTCGCTTCAAACGGTTGTTCCGAATGATCACACGACGATACAAATCGTTCAAGTCAGAGGTCGCAAAACGACCACCTTCCAACGGCACTAGCGGACGCAATTCAGGCGGAATTACAGGAACCATTTTCACGATCATCCACTCCGGACGGTTTACCATGTGCTGGTTAGCACCACGGAAAGCTTCCACAATCTTCAAACGCTTGAGCGCTTCGCTCTTACGTTGCTGTGAAGTTTCAGTGGCCGCTTGGTGACGGAGTTGGTATGAAAGTTCGTCGAGGTTGATGCGCGACAATAAATCGTGCAAGGCATCGGCTCCCATCTTGGCAATGAATTTATTTGGATCGGTTTCTTCCAAATACTGGTTTTCACGTGGCAAAGAATCGATGATGTCGAGATATTCTTCCTCCGTAAGGAAATCCATCTTGCGAATACCATCAGACTCTTTCAAACCAGCTTGAATCACGACATAGCGCTCATAATAAATGATCATGTCGAGCTTTTTGGTAGGCAAGCCTAACAAATAACCGATTTTGTTTGGCAACGAACGGAAGTACCAAATGTGCGCTACAGGCACCACCAATTTGATGTGGCCCATGCGCTCACGACGCACTTTCTTTTCGGTAACCTCTACCCCGCAACGGTCACAAACAATACCCTTATAACGGATACGCTTGTATTTGCCGCAATGACATTCATAATCCTTAGTAGGACCAAAAATGCGCTCGCAGAACAAACCGCCCATCTCCGGCTTATACGTCCGGTAGTTGATAGTTTCGGGCTTGGTTACTTCGCCATAAGAGCGGTCAAGAATGGTTTCAGGAGAAGCCAGTCCGATCCGGATCTTGGTAAAGTTGCTTTTAATTTTGAACTCTTTCTTAAATGACATAAGAGTGAACCTCCGATTAGTCTAATGAAACATCTAAACACAATCCGCGTAATTCGTGCAGCAATACGTTGAACGATTCAGGCAAGCCCGGCGTAGGCAGGTTGTCGCCTTTAACAATCGCTTCGTATGTCTTGGCACGACCTACAATATCGTCGGACTTCACAGTCAATATTTCTTGTAAGATGTTGGCTGCACCGAATGCCTCAAGTGCCCACACTTCCATCTCACCGAAACGCTGACCACCAAACTGTGCCTTACCACCCAACGGCTGCTGGGTAATGAGCGAGTATGGTCCGATTGAACGAGCGTGCATCTTGTCATCAACCATGTGTCCGAGCTTCAGCATGTAAATCACACCTACTGTCGTCTTTTGGTCGAACGGTTGGCCACTTTGGCCATCGTACAATTGCGCACCACCCAATTCCGGAATGCCGGCCTTGATTGTGTAATCTCGCACTTCGTCGTAACTCGCGCCGTCGAAAATTGGGGTTGCAAATTTCACGCCCAATTCCTTACCTGCCCAGGCCAATACCGATTCGTAAATCTGGCCCAAGTTCATACGCGATGGTACGCCCAATGGGTTCAATACGATGTCTACCGGTGTGCCATCTGCCAAGAAAGGCATGTCCTCGTCGCGCACAATCCGGGCTACAATACCCTTGTTACCGTGACGACCGGCCATTTTGTCCCCTACGCGCAGTTTACGCTTTTGTGCTACATATACTTTTGCCAAACGTAAGATGCCAGATGGCAGCTCGTCACCCACTTGGATGGCGAATTTCTTACGCTTTGCATCGCCCATGAGCTCAGAAAGTCTGATTTGGTAGTTCTTGAGCATGATTTTAGTCAACTCATTCTTCTCCTTATCTACAATCCAACCATCTGGGTTTACGTTATTAAAGTCGATTTCAGTCAATACCTTGCGGGTAAACTTCACTCCTTTAGCAACCACTTCTTCTTTGTATGTATTGAAAACACCCTGGGATACTTTGCCTTCTACAATGCTCAACAATTTGTCGATCAAAGATTCACGCAACGTACCTACCTCGCGGTTGAACTGAGCATCGATTTTTTCAACCAATACCTTTTCTTCCTGCTTGGCCAGCTTGTCCTTCTTCACACGTGAGAACAACTTCTTGTCAATCACCACACCTGTCATGCTCGGTGGCACGCGCAGGGAAGCATCTTTTACATCACCAGCTTTGTCACCAAAGATCGCACGAAGGAGCTTTTCTTCCGGAGAAGGATCACTTTCGCCTTTTGGAGTGATTTTACCAATGAGGATGTCGCCTTCACGAACGTGTGCGCCCACCCGGATGATGCCGTACTCGTCAAGGTCTTTAGTAGCCTCTTCGCTCACGTTCGGGATATCTGCAGTTAATTCTTCTTCACCTCGCTTGGTGTCACGCACCTGAAGCTCGAACTCCTCGATGTGAATCGATGTGTACCAGTCTTCACGTACCACACGCTCCGAAATCACGATGGCATCCTCGAAGTTGTAACCCTGCCATGGCATAAAGGCCACCTTGAGGTTTCTTCCGAGAGCCAATTCGCCCTTCTGTGTGGCATATCCTTCTACCAAAACATCACCCTTCTTCACCTCCTGGCCTTTCTTAACGATCGGCTTGTGGTTAATGCTGGTGTATTGGTTTGTCTTGCGGAATTTAGTTAGTTTATACGTCTTGGCGTCGCCTTCAAAACTGGCCAAACGGTCGTCATCGCTGCGGTTGTAGCGAATGGTGATCGAACGCGCATCTACATACTCCACTATACCATTGCCTTCGGAGGTTAACATGGCCCGCGAATCGCGTGCTATGCGGCCTTCTAAGCCGGTACCTACGATTGGCGCCTCAGGACGCAACAACGGTACAGCCTGACGTTGCATGTTCGAACCCATCAAGGCCCGGTTGGCATCGTCATGCTCAAGGAATGGAATCAAAGAGGCAGCAATACCCACAATTTGGTTCGGCGCCACGTCCATAAATTGCACCTCACCTGGCTGTACAATTGGGAAGTCACCTTGCAAACGACATTTTACCAAATCACGGGTAAAATTACCTTTTACATCCAAAGGCGCGTTGGCCTGGGCAATGATGCGCTCGTCTTCGTCTTCTGCGCTGAGAAACACCACGCCTTTCTCTACTTCTACGCGACCGTTGTCAACAGTACGATAAGGCGTTTCGATGAAGCCCATGCCGTTGATCTTTGCGTGCACGCAAAGCGAAGAAATCAAACCGATGTTCGGACCTTCAGGAGTTTCGATGGTACACAAACGCCCGTAGTGGGTGTAGTGTACGTCACGCACCTCAAAACCGGCACGTTCACGCGACAAACCACCGGGTCCGAGTGCAGACAAACGACGCTTGTGCGTGATTTCCGCCAACGGATTGGTTTGGTCCATGAACTGACTCAACTGGTTGGTACCAAAAAAACTGTTGATCACCGAACTTAATGTGCGCGCGTTGATCAAATCAGTTGGTGTAAATACCTCGTTGTCGCGGATGTTCATACGCTCACGGATGGTACGGGCCATACGGGCCAAACCAACACCGAACTGGGCGTACAACTGTTCGCCCACAGTACGTACACGACGATTGCTCAAGTGGTCAATGTCATCCACGTCGGCCTTAGAGTTCGACAACTGAATGAGGTACTTCACAATCGCAATGATGTCTTCTTTGGTCAATACACGCACATCCGAACTGGTGGTCATCCCCAGCTTGCGATTAATACGGTAGCGGCCTACTTCACCTAAGTCATAACGCTTGTCAGAGAAAAACAACTTCTCGATAATCTGACGTGCAGATTCTTCATCTGGCGGCTCAGCGTTACGCAGTTGACGATAAATGTGCTCAAGGGCTTCTTTTTCTGAGTTAGAAGTGTCCTTTTGCAAAGTATTGTAAATGATCGAATAGTCGCCGTGCAAGTTCTCATCCTTGTGCATGATGATGCTCTTCACTCCTGCGTCTACAATCAGATCAATCATTTCATCTTCAAGGATGGTATCACGCTCTAGAATGATCTCGTTTCTGTTAATAGAAACTACCTCACCGGTGTCCTCATCCACGAAATCTTCCACCCATGTCTTCAAAACACGAGCAGCTAAACGACGTCCAACTGCTTTCTTTAAACCAGTCTTGCTCACTTTTATCTCATCGGCCAAATCGAAAATGTTCAGGATGTCTTTGTCCGAATCAAATCCAATGGCACGCAACAAAGTCGTTACCGGGAATTTCTTTTTACGGTCAATGTAAGCATACATTACGTTGTTCACGTCTGTAGCAAACTCAATCCAAGAACCTTTGAAAGGGATAATCCGAGCAGAATATAACTTTGATCCATTGCTGTGCACGGTCTGTCCAAAGAACACACCCGGTGAACGGTGCAATTGCGATACAATCACACGCTCAGCACCGTTGATTACAAAAGTGCCTTTCGGGGTCATGTAAGGAATGGTACCGAGGTACACATCTTGCACAATGGTTTCAAAGTCTTCGTGCTCTTCGTCGTTACACGACAAGCGCAGTTTCGCTTTCAGTGGTACTGAATAGGTCAGACCTCTTTCGATACATTCTTCGATGGTGTATCTGGGGGGATCCACGAAATAATCGAGGAATTCCAATACGAAGTTGTTCCGGGCATCAGTAATCGGGAAATTTTCCGCGAATACCTTGTACAGACCTTCGTTAGTGCGGTTCTCCGCAAGCGTTTCCAACTGGAAAAAGTCCTGGAAAGACTTAATTTGAACTTCCAGGAAATCGGGATAGTCTATGGTCGAGTTAATCGACGCGAAAGTTATTCTACCCTCTGGTGTGATGTTGGCTGCCAAAGATTAGTTATTTATGTTAAACACCGTGATCACAAATACAAATAGCCGTAGGCCTAACACCCGAAAAATCGGGTGCAGGCCTACAGCAAAGAATGCTGGTTGAAAGTAATTACTTGATCTCAACCTCAGCGCCCGCTTCTTCAAGCTTAGCTTTCAACGCTTCGGCTTCGTCCTTAGGACACTTTTCCTTAAGCGCCTTTGGTGCTGAATCTACCAATTCTTTGGCTTCTTTCAGACCAAGACCAGTAAGGTCTTTAACCAACTTCACAATGTTCAATTTCTGAGCGCCAGCGCTCTTCAAAATCACGTCGAACTCAGTTTGTACTGCCGCTGCAGGGGCATCGCCACCACTAGCTGGACCAGCAACAGCAACAGCAGCAGCTGCTGGCTCGATGCCGTACTCGTCCTTCAATATTTGAGCTAACTCGTTTACTTCTTTCACTGTCAAGTTTACCAACTGCTCAGCGAATGCTTTCAAATCTGCCATTTTTTTGATTTAAAATTGTTTTTCTCTTTTTATTAATTTGTTCTTTCTTGGAGGGTTTTTACGATGCCTGCGATTTTGCCGCCTCCAGACTGCAGTGCAGATATAACATTCTTAGCAGGTGATTGCAACAAGCCAACGAGGTCTCCAATGAGTTCGTACTTAGACTTAACAGCAACCAATGCATCCAATTGGTTATCACCAGTGTAAATTGCCGAATCAATGTAAGCGGCTTTCAATACTGGCTTGTCGAAATTTTTTCTGAATTCCTTGAGCAACTTCGCAGGAACATTTCCCTGGTCAGCAAACATCACGGAAGTAGGCCCTTTCAACGAATCATACAACTCTTCGTATGCCGTAGCATTCACACGGTGCATGGCCTGTTGGAGCAGGGTGTTCTTCACTACTCTGAACTCAACACCTTTTTCAAAACACAAACGGCGAAACTTGTTAATAGATTCCACAGTTAGGCTTGAGCTGTCAGTCAGGTAGAAAAACGTGCTCTGAGAGAGCTTCTCGGCGAGATCGTCAATGATCAGTGCTTTTTCTTCTCTTGTCATGTCTTAGATCCCCGCAATTGATTTAGGTTCAATGTTTATACCCGGGCTCATCGTGCTAGACAAAAAGATTGTCTTAACATACGTACCCTTCGCAGCTGAAGGCTTCAACTTTACAATCGTCTGAATCAACTCAAGAGCATTTTCTTCCAATTGCTTCGATTCAAATGAAGCCCTACCAATACCAGCGTGTACAATACCGAATTTGTCTACTTTAAAATCGATTTTGCCACCTTTTACGTCTGTAACCGCTTGCCCAACGTTATCAGTAACGGTACCAGTCTTAGGGTTCGGCATCAAACCACGCGGGCCTAATACACGTCCCAAACGACCGACTTTCGCCATGACACTTGGTTGGGTAATTATTACATCAACGTCAGTCCATCCGCCCTCAATTTTTGCGATGAACTCGTCCAATCCTACAAAGTCAGCACCTGCAGCTTTCGCTTCTGCTTCTTTGTCTGGGGTGCATAACACGAGAACTCGTGCTACTTTTCCGGTCCCATGAGGAAGGGTTACCGTACCCCTAACCATTTGATTGGCCTTGCGTGGGTCCACACCAAGACGAACGTTCAAGTCCACAGATGCGTCAAACTTGGTGTAAGAAATTTCTTTCACCAAAGCCGTAGCCTCGTTGAGCTTGTACGCCTTCGTCCGATCGAACTTAGCGTTAGCCAATTTTTGATTTTTGGTTAATTTAGCCACTTTAACTATTTAAATTAATTGTCCCAGGGGGCTGACCCTGTGATGTTTATACCAAGACTGCGCGCTGTACCTGCAACCATTTTCATGGCTGACTCTACTTTAAAAGCGTTCATGTCTTGCATTTTGTCTTCTGCGATCGCACGTACTTGCTCCCAGCTTACATTTCCAACTTTCACACGGTTTGGCTGCGCTGATCCTTTTTGCACTTTAGATGCTTCGATCAGTTGAATCGCTACCGGTGGCGTTTTAACAACAAAGTCGAACGACTTGTCGCTGTAAACCGTAATCACTACGGGTAATACTTTTCCAGCTTTTTCCTGGGTTCTGGCGTTAAACTGCTTACAGAACTCCATGATATTCACACCCTTTGAACCGAGTGCTGGACCTACTGGAGGTGCTGGGTTGGCGGCTCCTCCTTTAATCTGGAGCTTAATAAACGCGCTGATTTCCTTTGCCATTATATTCTATGTATTAGGATAATTTTTCTACTTGTATGTAATTCAACTCAATCGGCGTACGGCGTCCAAAAATCTTCACCATTACCTTGAGCTTTTTCTTTTCTTCGTTAATCTCTTCAATCACGCCTGTGAAATCGTTGAACGGACCGTCCATCACTTTCACCGACTCACCAATAGTGAATGGATTTGATAAGATCTCACCCTGTTCAGTCATTTCATCGACCTTACCGAGGATTTTGTTCACCTCTGATTCGCGCAAAGGTGTAGGATTGTTACCCCCTAAGAAGCCAATCACGTTTGGAATCTGAATGATGGTTCCTACCAAATCGGCATTGAGCGCTGCTTCGATCAAAATATAGCCAGGGAAGAAATTTCTTTCCTTAACCACTTTCTTACCGTTGCGCAACTGGAGCACCTTCTCCATAGGAATCAGGATCTGAGGAATCAGTTCCTTAATACCCATGTGAGTAATTTCTGATTCCAAGTACTCCTTTGCCTTGCGCTCTTTACCGCTGATGGCTCTTACCACATACCACTTTAATTCCATACTGCTATCGAATTAAACAAAGAGGTGATAAAACGCACTCAGTAAGTTAGAGAAAGCCAAGTCCATCGCATAAATTACTAGCGAAAAGATGAGCGAAGCCACTAGTACTACTACCAGACTGCTTTGCAACTCTTCCCACGTAGGCCAACTCACTTTATGTAAAAGTTCGTTACTGGCTTCTTGTATATATATTCTGATCTTATTCATGAGCTTATCTGCTGCACGGGTGGAGAGACTCGAACTCCCAGCCTATGGTTTTGGAGACCATCGCTCTGCCAATTGAGCTACACCCGTATAGACACTGAAATCTCCCCGGATTCCCGAGAAGATTTCAGATCATTTAATTGATTGAATTATGAAATAATTTCAGTTACCTGACCAGCACCTACGGTACGGCCACCTTCGCGAATAGCGAAACGCAACCCTTTTTCCATCGCAATTGGAGAGATCAAGATAACTGTGATTGAAATATTGTCACCAGGCATTACCATTTCCACGCCGTCTGGGAGGAAAATCTCACCAGTTACGTCTGTGGTACGGAAATAGAACTGCGGACGGTATTTGTTAAAGAACGGGGTATGACGACCACCTTCTTCTTTCGACAATACGTACACCTCGGCCTTGAACTCATGGTGAGGCTTCACTGAACCTGGCTTACAAATTACCATACCACGACGGATATCGGCCTTTTCTACACCACGCAGCAACAAACCTGTGTTGTCACCAGCTTCGCCACGGTCAAGGATTTTGCGGAACATCTCAACACCAGTTACGGTTGATTTGAGGTTCTCAGCACCCATTCCAATGATGTCAACTGGATCACCAGAGTTGATTACGCCACGCTCAATACGACCAGTAGCAACCGTGCCACGACCCGTGATTGAGAATACATCCTCAACAGGCATCAAGAAAGGAAGGTCAATTTGACGTGGAGGAATTGGAATGAAATTATCAACGGCTTCCATTAACTCGAGCACCGTGTCTACCCACTTCTCTTCACCGTTCAAAGCACCAAGTGCTGAACCACGAATTACAGGGATATCATCACCTGGATAATCGTAGAAAGAAAGCAATTCGCGGATTTCCATTTCAACGAGGTCTAACAACTCTTCGTCGTCAACCATGTCAACTTTATTCATGAAAACAACCAACGCTGGTACACCTACCTGGCGGGCCAAGAGGATGTGCTCACGCGTTTGTGGCATCGGGCCATCGGTTGATGCTACTACGATGATAGCGCCGTCCATTTGGGCAGCACCAGTAACCATGTTTTTTACATAGTCGGCGTGTCCAGGACAGTCTACGTGTGCGTAGTGACGGTTCAAGGTCTGGTATTCTACGTGTGCAGTGTTGATGGTGATACCACGCTCTTTTTCTTCAGGAGCAGAGTCAATAGATTCGAATGAACGAGCCTCTGACCAACCTTTTCCAGCCAACACCTTCGTGATAGCCGCTGTGAGGGTAGTTTTACCGTGGTCAACGTGACCGATGGTACCGATGTTTACGTGCGGTTTGGAACGGTCGAATTTTTCCTTTGCCATTTTGTTTTTATTTAATTTATCCTGTTTTGGTACAAATGTTAATTCTATCAGAGACTTGGCAACCTCAAATAGACAAGCCAATACACGTTGATGTATTGGTGCTAGAGCCGTTGAACAGAATTGAACTGTCGACCTCTTCCTTACCAAGGAAGTGCTCTACCACTGAGCTACAACGGCCTTACTCTTTATTAATACAGACGAACGTCTTTCGTCTTTTTATTTTTTTCCGAGCGGGAGACGAGGTTCGAACTCGCGACCTATAGCTTGGAAGGCTATCGCTCTACCAACTGAGCTACTCCCGCTTGTCTCCCGAAGGAGTTTCATGGTGGGGAGAGGAGGATTCGAACCTCCGAAGCTTTCGCAACCGAGTTACAGTCGGTCCCATTTGGCCACTCTGGTATCTCCCCCATGAAATTTGAGCCTCCTGCCGGAATCGAACCAGCGACCTACTGATTACAAATCAGTTGCTCTACCATCTGAGCTAAGGAGGCATAACTTTAAAAGAACATTCCTTTCCAACGACTAATGGTGTAGGCGTCAAAAAGGAATGCAAATGTAGCAATAAATTAGATTAAGCAAGAGATTTTATCAAAATTTGCTTAAAATTTTCAGTCTTTAAGTTTGCGTAACTGTCTGCGGAGGGATTCTACACATTCGTCCGTGCCTTCTTCAAATGTTTTGCTATGCTCTTTAGAGAAAAGCGTCTTGCCAGGCAGATGTAATTTTATTTCGGTAATCTTATTTGCTGTATCAGAGGCGTTTTCTACACGTAGAAATACTTCTACATTAATCACTTTATTGTTGAAGGTTTCAAGCTTTCCGAGCTTTTTCTCGATGAAGTCAATGAGTTTGATGTCTGCATCGAAATGAATCGATTGAATGTTGATTTCCATAATAATTCTATTTAGGCTTTTGGATGCGTTTTACGATAAACCTCTTTTAATTTCTCGATCGAATTGTGCGTATACACCTGCGTGGCGGCCAAGCTGCTGTGACCAAGCAACTCTTTCACCGCATTTAAATCCGCACCATTGTCGAGCAAGTGCGTTGCATAGGTGTGACGAAGGACGTGCGGACTGCGTTGTGTGATGGTGGTAACCAGTGAAAGGTTGCGATTTACTATGGTATATACGAGTCGTGGATACATGGCTAGCCCTTTTGAAGTCAGGAACAGCGCCTTATTTTCTGAATTCCCAAAAGTAATGTTTCGTTGAAGTAAATATACGTCGATTTGCGCTGAAAGCAGCGCGCTCATGGGTACAATTCGCTCCTTATTCCGCTTACCTAACACCCGCATGGTACCCCCTCGTAGGTCCACTTCTGTGACTTTCAGGCCAATGAGTTCCGACAAACGAATGCCGCAGCCGTAAAAAATTTCTAATATGGTTTTGTCGCGTATGCCTTCGTAACTGTCCTCAAACTCCTGCTCGTCGAGCAGCTGTCCCATTTGCTTGTGAGCCACCACCATAGGCAGGCGTTTGGACACTTTGGGCCGGATGAGTCGCTGGGTGGGATCTTGTTCAACTTTGCCCAAACGCCGCAAATATTTGAAGTAGGCCTTGAGTGTCGAAATTTTGCGATTAATAGAACGAGGACCTTGGCCCTGCTGCAATAAAAAAACCATCCAGGAACGCAATTGGGCATGGCCTGCTTCCTGAATGGTTTTTATTTCAAAAGTATTTTCTAGAAAGCTTGTCAGTTGGGCAAGGTCAGAGGCGTAGGCCTTTAACGTATGCTCAGATGCACGCTTTTCGTACTTGAGATAATTAAGAAAAGTTTCGTTAGCCTCCATATCGCCCAGTTAAGACCGAGCGATAAAGTTACGAAAAATCAAATACCTTCCGCTTCGTTCATTTGCTGAATATACACAGCCTTCAGCTTCTTCTGGCGGGTTTCGATGGATGGCTTTTCGAAAGCTTGACGACGACGGAGCTCTTTGAGCACACCTGTCTTTTCAAACTTCTTTTTGAACCGCTTGAGCGCTTTGTCTA
>Ga0209702_10003895_pt1:0-15000 | contig 22693 bp, 20 predicted proteins | sample FRY01_FD_187210 | JGI IMG/M metagenome (GOLD analysis project Ga0209702, IMG submission 187210) | Freshwater microbial communities from Lake Fryxell liftoff mats and glacier meltwater in Antarctica - FRY-01 (SPAdes) (version 2) | ecosystem: Environmental > Aquatic > Freshwater > Ice >... | reverse complement strand
TGGCGGAGCGCTGACCTTGTGCCAGCTTTTCTGGATCATCCAGAGCCAGAGCGATATCTTCATAGCGGGCCGCGCGTTTGATACACACGAGCTCGGACTATATTCCGAAGCCCTGTTTCTGACGCTTATTGTAACCGGTCGTTTTCTGCCGCCGATCAATGAAGTGGTGTTACCCGCCTATGCCGAGCTGCATCAGTTGGGCAAACCCCTGGCGCCGTTCTTTCTTCGGACCATGCGCACAGTTCTGTTGGTCACGGCCCCTATTTACGTCGGCTTGGCGCTCACTGCCGACGCCGCCGTGGGAACATTGTTCGGCCCGGAATGGTCAGAGATGGCACCAATCGCGGCTGGTCTTGCGATAGCGATGCCGGCGATGGCGCTGCAAATTGTTTGCTCGCCCGCGACCAATGCAATGGGATCGCCCAGGATATATGTGACAACCAGTGCAATCGGAGCGGTTGTCTATCCCTTGGTTTTCCTGATCGGAATTGCCTATGGCCCGATAGGGCTGGTAACCGCATGGTGGATCGCCGCGCCTACTTTGCTGTTGGCAACACTGGCGTTAACTTTGCCGGCCGTCGGCTTAAGCTTTGGCAAGCTGACTACCGAATTGGCGCCCGTCGCATTGGCCTGCGGGGTAATGGCATTGGCAGTGACCGCGGCGCAGGCGGCAATCGGACCTATCTCGCCGCCCGTGGAGTTGCTCCTGACGGTTCCCCTTGGCGTGCTGACTTATGGCGCCACGATCTGGTTCGGCTGGCCTTCCCTAGTGCGCGAGACTTGGTCGATGCTGCGTAAAACTAAGGTCGAGACCATCCCGACCTGATTGATGCTGTCCTGGCTTGGACGAAAGTTGCCCAGCGTGGTATGATGCCTGCAGCCGCAAAGATAATGCGGCCGCAGGAGAGCATTCATGATTTCAGCTCCCTTTTTTGCCGCCGCACTGGCGACAAGCGTTGCCGCGCCGCTTTCTGCTGCGCCCCCTCCCGCGCCTAATATTAAGGAAGCAATCGCGCAGCTGCCAGATATCGAAATCGCTCCCGCCGGTGAAATCATGATCGGCACCGAAGACCGTTATCAACGCATGACGGTGCCAGTGACGGTCGAGGGGCAAGGCCCGTTCCGCTTCATGATCGACACCGGATCACAAGCAACTGTGGTGACCCGCCGCCTGAGCGACCAGTTAGAATTGCAGCCAATAGGGTTTGCAACGGTGGTCGGCATGGCCAGCCGGGTGTCGGTTCAATTGGTGGAACTGAACGGGCTGGAATTTGCCGCCCGGGTGTTCGACAATATCTCGGCGCCAATGCTGGAGGCCCGGCATATCGGCGCGGACGGCATCCTCGGGCTCGACAGTTTGCAAGATATGCGGGTGATGATCGATTTCCGTACGGAGACAATCGCGGTCGATACCGCCAAGGAACTGGGCGGAAACAAAGGCTATGAAATCGTCGTCAAGGCGCGGCGCAAGCTAGGGCGGCTAATCATTACCGATGCGGTAATTGACGGAGTGAGGACTGCCGTGATTATCGATACCGGGGCGCAGACCAGCATCGGGAACATGGCCTTGCGCCGTAAATTACGGGGCCGCGATCAGGGGCCTTCCAGTGCGACAGATGTGAACGGCGAGACGCTGGTTGGATCGTTGGGGGTTGCGCGCGCTTTGCAGATCCAGAAGATGCAGCTGAACAATGTGCTGATCACTTTTACCGACAGCCCGGCCTTTGAAGCGCTGGGACTGATTAAGCGTCCCGCGTTGATATTGGGCATGGGCAGTCTGCGCCTGTTTGACCGGGTCGCGATTGATTTTGAATCCCGGCGGGTCCTGTTTGACATGCCCTCGGACAAGGGGGCCTGACAAGCGATCCTGCGGAGCGGCCGACGAAGACCGGCTCTAAACAGGCGCGCTAATTTGGCATCCATCCAAGCGCCTAACCTCCTCCAACCGATGCGGGGGGCATTGCTAAATAGGCGGCCCGGCACCAAATGGATCGCCGATGCCACCTGATTTCCCCACCCCACCCCCGGTCAATCATGATAGCTGGAAAACGCTCAAGCGCTTTCTTCCCTATCTATGGCCGAAGGATAATCCGGCCCTGAAACGCCGGATCGTGATCGCGATCCTGCTGGTGTTGGCGGCCAAGGCAACCACCCTGGCGCTGCCATTCGCCTATAAGAACGCGGTCGATATAATGACCACGCCTGCCAACGAGGCGATGATGGTCGCGCTGGCATTGGTGTTGGCATACGGGCTCGGCAGGTTCTCTAGCGTTATCTTCGACAATTTACGCAACGTCACGTTTGAGCGTGTGGGACAGGATGCAACCCGGCAGTTCGCAGAAGATGTGTTCCACCGGCTCCACCGGCTGAGCCTCAGGTTCCACCTCTCCCGCCGTACTGGCGAGGTTACCAAGGTGATCGAACGCGGCACCAAGAGCATCGATTCCATGCTCTATTTCTTGCTGTTTAATATCGCTCCTACATTGATCGAACTGGTCGCAGTGGGAGTCATTTTCTATATCAATTTCGGATGGGAATTAGTCGCTGCGACGGCGCTGACGGTCGTTTCCTACATCGCGGTTACCCGCTGGATCACTGAATGGCGCACCAAATTGCGCGCCGAGATGAATGATATGGACGGGCAGGCATTGTCCCGTGCGGTCGATTCCCTGCTCAATTACGAAACAGTCAAATATTTCGGGGCCGAAGCGCGGGAGGAAAAGCGCTATTCCTCCGCCACCACAGCCTATGCCGAGGCTGCAATCCGCAGCGAAAACTCGCTCGCACTGCTGAACGTGGTCCAGTCGCTGATTACCAACTTGCTGATGATCGGCGCGATGGGCTTCACCGTTTACGGCTGGAGCCAGGGGAAACTCACCGTTGGCGATCTGGTATTCGTAAACACTTATCTAATGCAGCTGTTCCGCCCGCTCGATCTTCTCGGCTGGGTTTACCGCACGATCCGGCAGGGCCTGATCGACATGGCCGCGATGTTCCAGCTGATGGATAGCGAAGTTGAGGTGGAGGATCGTCCGGGCGCGCCTGCGCTGGCAATCAAGCAGCCCACCGTCACATTCGAAAATGTCGTGTTCGGCTATGATCCGCAGCGGACCATCCTGCACGGCCTGTCATTCCATGTCCCCGCCGGCAAACAGATCGCCCTGGTCGGACCATCGGGGGCAGGCAAGAGCACCATCGCGCGGCTATTGTTCCGCTTTTACGATCCATGGTCGGGCCGCATCCTGATCGACGGGCAGGACATATCCGAGGTCACTCAGGAAAGCGTCCGCGCCGCCATCGGGATAGTCCCGCAGGACAGTGTGCTGTTCAACGATACAGTCGGCTACAACATCGCTTATGGCCGCGAGGGCGCGTCTGACGAGGACGTTCTGGCTGCAGCCAAGGGCGCAGCGATCCTTCCCTTTATCAAGAAACTGCCCAAGGGGTTCGATACTGAAGTGGGCGAGCGCGGGCTAAAATTGTCCGGCGGCGAAAAACAGCGGGTCGCGATTGCGCGCACGCTGGTCAAAAACCCGCCAATTCTGGTGCTGGACGAGGCCACCAGCGCGCTCGATTCCCGCACCGAGCAAGACATTCTTGCCACACTGCACCGGGTATCGGAAAACCGGACTGGCCTGTCGATTGCCCACCGCCTGTCGACCATTGCCGATGCGGATGAGATTCTGGTGTTGAACGAAGGACGGGTGTCGGAACAGGGCGGCCACGCCTCCCTATTGGAACGGCGCGGGCTCTATGCCGAAATGTGGAACCGGCAGCAGAATGAGAGCGGAGCGGAAAGCGAAGCAGCGGAATAGGCTGCTAAACGCCTTCGCTTAGAGAATATATTTCGAAAGGTCGCTGTCCTGCGCCAGTTCGGTCAATCGTTCACGCACATATTCCGCGTCGATGATAATCGTCTGGCCCTTCAAATCCTCAGCTTCAAAACTGACTTCTTCGAGCAGCTTTTCCATCACAGTTTGCAGACGGCGCGCACCGATATTCTCAATGCTTTCGTTTACCTGCGCGGCAATTTTGGCGACTTCGGCGATAGCGTCCTCGGTGATGTCCAAGGTGACATCTTCAGTGCCGATCAGCGCCTTGTACTGAGACACCAGATTGGCCCGCGTTTCGGACAGGATGCGGACGAAGTCCTCTTCCGTCAGGGCGCGCAATTCGACCCGGATCGGCAAGCGGCCCTGCAATTCAGGCAACATGTCGGAGGGTTTGGCAACGTGAAACGCGCCGCTGGCAATAAACAGCACATGGTCGGTTTTCATCGGCCCATATTTGGTCGCCACGGTAGTCCCTTCGATCAGCGGCAGCAAATCGCGCTGCACGCCTTCCCGGCTAACCGATCCGCCGCGCACGTCGGATACCGCGATCTTGTCGATCTCGTCCAGGAACACGATCCCGTTGGTTTCCGCATTATGCAGCGCAACACGGGCGACATCGTCCTGATCCAGCCGTTTCTCGGCCTCTTCATCGACCAGTTTGTCCCATGCTTCGGGAACCTTCAGCTTGCGCCGCTTGGTGTTGGACTTGCCGAATGCCTTGCCCATCATATCGCTGAGATCGATCATGCCCATGCCGCCGCCCATACCGGGAATTTCCATCGGCGCAGCGGGGGCATCCTGAACTTCGATCTCGACCTCGACATCGTTCATGGCATTCTGGACGATCCGTTCACGGAAGCTTTCGCGGGTCGCCTCTGAGGCATTTTCGCCCACCAGCGCAATAAGCAGCCGGTCCATCGCAGCCTTCGATGCTGCCTCGCGCACAGCCTCGCGGCGGCTATCTTTCTCTAGCCGAATCGCGTCCTCGACCAGATCGCGCGCGATCTGTTCAACATCGCGGCCAACATAGCCAACCTCGGTAAACTTGGTCGCCTCGATCTTGACGAAGGGCGCATCGGCCAGCTTTGCCAGACGGCGGCTGATCTCGGTCTTGCCGCACCCCGTCGGCCCGATCATCAGGATGTTCTTGGGCGTAACCTCGTCGCGCAGATCATCGCCGAGACGCTGCCGCCGCCAACGATTACGCATGGCCACAGCCACAGCGCGTTTCGCATCCTTCTGGCCAATAATATGTTCGTCAAGCGCGGCGACAATCGCCTTGGGGGTGAGCATATCGGTCATAATTTCTCTGATTCTTAAATTGTTTCGACGGTCACGCGGTCATTGGTAAACACGCAGACCTCGGCAGCCACGGCCATTGCGGCGCGAGCGATTTTTTCGGCATCGTCTTCATAAGAATCAAGTGCGCGGGCAGCGGACAGCGCGTAATTGCCGCCCGATCCGATAGCGGCCACTCCGCCCTCGGGCTCCAGCACGTCGCCATTGCCGGTCAGCACCAACATGACATCGGCATCAGCCACGATCATCAGGGCTTCCAGGTTGCGAAGATATTTGTCGGTCCGCCAATCCTTTGCCATCTCTACGGCAGCGCGCATCAATTGACCGCGGTGCTGCTCCAGCTTCTTTTCCAACCGCTCGAACAGCGTAAACGCATCTGCGGTGGCCCCAGCGAAACCAGCGATGACTTTCTGGACACCGTCAGAATCTGCGGCTCCGATCCGGCGAACCTTGCGCGCATTGGGCTTCATTACCGTATTGCCCATGGAGACTTGTCCGTCCCCGGCAATGACAGTTTTGCCGCCCTTCTTCACTCCGATGATGGTTGTACCGTGCCATTGCACGAGCCCGTGTGCGTTTCTGCTATCGTCCATAGTCACGATATGGGGTCGGGCCATTCCTGATCAAGAAGCCATGCCCGTCAAAGCGAGAAACAGGCGAAGAGAAGCGCCAAACGCCGCCTATTGGCCGCCGGGGCCGCCGACAGCGGAACCAACTTGGCCAATATTCCCGAACAGATCTTCGAAGAAGCTACGTTCCCGGCCAAGTGTCGGTGTTGCGTCACCTTCTGGTGACAGATATGCGACCTGATCAACACCCGACCGATCAGACGACAAGACATTGCCCGCTGCATCGAACCTGACCGCGAGAACAGAATGATCCCGGATTTTCGCCCGAACAAATGGCTTACGTCCGGTGACGCTGGTGACATAATACCATGTCGGGTTGCCATATTGGCTCGTGAACGTCGGCCGGCCAAGCGTAGCCTCGACCGAACGCTGGTTGTCGATCCCGGGCTGCACTGCGTTTACCAGACTTTGGTCTACCACATAGCCGCGGCTCTCGCGGATCGAAGCGCAACCGCCTGCGGTCAGCGCCATGGCAAGCGCCATTCCTGCCCCGATTGCCTTACCTGCCTTCATCGAAAACAACCTTCTCATAAAATCACTAGGCGATCGATTAACATCAAGCAGCACTGTATAACTGCTTTGAATAGTCCCGATCAACCCTATATCCAAACGGAGCCATAAGGGCATGTCGCCCGGCTTGCAATGTAGCCTGTCGGCAAACCTGCGGAACTTACCCTTGCTTCACACGCTAAATAGCTGATGTTGGCATTTAGCTGAACGCGGTGCATGGGCATGGCCGGTTGAATTGCTAATTAACGAAACCACTCCTCGATCTAAAATTTACGGAACATTGTATGTCTTTCCTATCCCGCCTGCTTGGTACCGAGCCCGATCCGAAAGAGGCGCTTCGCCCTTTGTGGCAGCGCACGGTCGAGCTGGCGCGGGAACCGGAATGGTATACCGAATGCGGCGTGCCCGACACGGTTGATGGCCGGTATGACATGATCACCACGGTTCTGGCAGCAATGCTGATCCGAATGGAACAAGACCATGAACTGGTTGCTCCATCGGTGCATCTGACAGAATTATTCGTCGACGATATGGACGGCCAATTGCGCGAACAAGGGATTGGCGATCCCACATTGGGCAAATATATGGGCAAGATGGTCGCCGCGATGGGCGGACGGCTGGGAGCCTACCGTGATGCATTTGGCGCCGACCGTGCAGCATTAGAAGCGGCGATCACGCGCAATGTCGGCTTGGTTGATGATGCCTCCCCTGCCCCAATGGCGCAGCGGCTGGACGATTTGTTCAGGCAGTTCGCCGCCCTGTCCCCGGCTGCAATTCTGAGCGCGGAGATGCCGCGATGAGCGAGAATGAATTCAGCCGCTTGATCAAATTGCGCCAAGTCAGTGACGCCCCGATAGTGCTGGAGCCGAACAAGGTCGAAATGGCAGCAATTGCCGGGCGGTTCAGCCTCAGCGCGCTGCACCGCTTGAAAGCAGAGATTACCTTGATTGCGAACGGCTCCGAGGTAACTGCCACAGGGCGCTTATTGGCCGATTTCCTCCAGCCTTGTGCGATATCTGGCGAGGATTTTCCGGTTCATGTCGATGAAGATCTAGCCTTCCGTTTTGTGCCGGAAAGTCAGGCGCCAAAGGATGAAGAGCTGGAGCTTGACGCAAAAGATTGCGATGTCATCTTCTATCCGGGCGATGGTTTCGATCTGGGCGATGCCGTAGTGGAGAGTCTTGGGCTCGCAATCGATCCCTATGCAACCGGGCCCAATGCCGACGTGGTGCGGGAAGACGTTGGCCTGTTGGACGAAGCCGCCGCTGGACCTTTCGCGGCGCTGGCAGCACTTAAGACGTCAAAACCTAAATAGCACTAATTCGGTTAGGCTTGCCACGAGCTTGCCATTCCTTCATTTTCTCCTCGGGTCGCGCCATTTATTTGGACTGTGGGGGTATAATTATGGCGGCAAATGCACACGGCGAGCGGTTCTTCCAAAAAATGGCATGGGTGCTTTTTGCACTTGTGATTTCAGGCTTTGGGCTAGTGCAGTTTGTGATCCCGGAGGCAACAGGTCCATTTACTCCGCTGATTGGAATTCACGCTGCGATACTGCTCACGTGGTTTGGATTGCTGATCGTTCAACCGACCTTGATCGCTGCGGGCAAATGGCAATTGCACCAAAAATTGGGCTTCGCCAGCATCGCAGTAGCGATCGGGGTCGAAGTACTGGGATATCTCACAACACGCGGAGCCTTTGCGCGGCAGGATTGGACTATCGCGAGATTGGATCAGCGCGGATCCGCCATTTTTTCCACCATGGACCTCATCGGTTTTTCAATTGCCTACATCGTCGCCCTCGTCTTTAGGCGCAGCCCGGCCGTTCATAAACGTTATATGCTGCTGGCCGGGATACTGATGATTGACCCCGCGGCCGCGCGTTTGGTTGGCGCGCTTGGTCTACCGCCTCCAGTGATATTGCTGGTACACCTGGGACTTCTTGCGGCATTGATTGTCTACGACGTCAGAAAACTCGGCAGGCCGCACTGGGCCAGCCTGGCGGGCTTGGGCATAGTCGTCGCTGGTTTCGGAACTAAATTCGCTGTGCCCCAGACGGACTGGTGGGCAGGGATAGCACAGGCTCTATACGGCTAATTGGCCGACAACATCCCTCAAAACGGGATATCATCGTCCAGATCGTCATAGTTGGAACCGCCGCCAGATGCTCCGCCGCCTTGGCCGCCGCCACTTGGTGCGCCCTCGCCTGAGCCGCCACCCTGACTATAGCCGCCACCGGAACCGCCGCCCTGATTGTAATTTCCGCCGCCGCTCTGGCCGCCTCCGCCGCCACCTTGGCCGCCGCCGGGCCCATCAAGCATAGTCATCGTGCCGTTAAAGCCGCGCAAGACCACTTCGGTCGAATACCGGTCATTGCCCTGTGCATCCTGCCATTTGCGGGTCTGCAGCTGGCCTTCGATGAAGACTTTCGATCCCTTGCGAAGGAATCGTTCGGCCACATTCACCAGACCTTCGGAGAAAATTACCACCGTATGCCATTCGGTCTTTTCCTGACGTTCGCCAGTGTTTTTGTCTTTCCACTGTTCTGACGTGGCAATGCGCAAATTGCACACTTTCCCGCCATTCTGGAAGGATTTCACTTCCGGATCAGCGCCCAGATTCCCGATCAGCATTACTTTGTTGAGGCTGCCCGCCATGTCTTTATCCTTAAGCTAAAGGCCCAGCGCAGTGGCGGACCAGAAAGTGATTCCGGCCGTTATGTAGGCTAGTGCGAACAGGTATGCCAACATGAAGGCGGGCCATTTCCACCCGTTTGTTTCGCGGCGGGCCACAGCGATGGTCGAAAGGCACTGCGGCGCGAAGACGAACCACGCCAGGAACGCCAGCGCAGTTGGCAGGCTCCAACGGGCAGTAATCTGATCGCGCAAGGCCAGTTCAGTCTCCGCCTCGTCGTCCGATTCTACCGCGTAGGTGGTTGCAAGTGAAGCCACTGCCACTTCGCGCGCGGCCATTGCGGGAACCAGCGCCAGTGTCATTTCACGGTTAAATCCGATGGGCTCAAACGCGACATGCAGGACGCCGGCAACCTGACCAGCAATCGATGCGTCCAGCTGGCTTTCGCCCTGATCTGCCTTGGGGAATGTTAGCAACAACCACAGGATCACTGTTGCGGCGAAAATAATCGTGCCTGCCCTGCGCAGGAACACCCATGCCCGCTGCCACAGCCCGATCAGCAAATCGCGCAGACGCGGCAATTGATAGCGCGGCAATTCCATGATGAAACCGCTTGCCTGTCCGGCAGTGACCGATCTGCGAAGCACCAAAGCGACGACCATCGCGCCGACAATGCCAGCGACATAGAGCGCAAACAGAACCAATCCTTGCAAGCCGACCGCTCCCCAAGCCTTTATATTGGGAATAACCGCCGCGATCACTACGCCGTAAACTGGCAGCCGCGCTGAACAGGTCATCAGCGGCGCGATCAGGATTGTGGTCAGTCGGTCCTTTGGGTCAGCAATACTGCGGGTGGCCATAATACCGGGAATGGCGCAGGCGAAGCTGGACAGCAGCGGAATGAAGCTGCGGCCCGACAGGCCGACGCCCGCCATCAATCGGTCCATTATGAACGCCGCGCGGGCCATATATCCGGTTGCCTCCATCACCAGAATGAAGGCGAACAGGATGATAATCTGCGGCAGGAATACGACTACTGATCCGACCCCGGCAATCACGCCTTCAGTCAGGAAATCACGAAATAGCCCAGCCGGGAAAATCGCTACGGCAATCTCAGTCAACCAACCTGCTACGCCTTCCAGCGCGTCGGCAAACGGCGTCGCCCAGGCGAATACCGCCTGAAAGATTACGAACAGCAGCGCAAACAGGATTGGCGGGCCAAGCCACGGATGCAGCAAAATTTTATCTAACCTGGTATGAAGCTGGCGGGTGGTACTGACGGACAGGATCGCAGCCTTGGCAATATTGCGCGCTGCCAGACGGCGTTCGGGCAAAGTCAAATGCGGGCGCGGATGCGCGCTGCCATTTGCCTCAAAATCAGCTTCAGCGGCAGCGATCGCGGCGACCAGTTCGGTCAAACCCTTGCGCCGTACCGCCACAGTTGGAACAACCGGCACGCCCAAGGCCTGAGACAGCGCATCGGGGTCGAGCGTCAACCCATCCCGCTCCGCCAAATCAACCATATTGAGCGCCACCACTGTCGGCCGCCCCAGTTCGATCACTTCCTGCGCGAACACCAAATGCTGTTCCAGATTGGCAGCATCGAGCACCAGAATCATTACATCTGGCTGCACCTCGCCCTCGAACTCGCCATGTACCAGCGCGCGGGTGACTTCTTCGTCGGGACTGGTGGCATCGAAGGAATAGCTGCCGGGAAGATCGATAAGCTCGACCATGGAACCATCGGGCATGGCCAGCCGGCCCGCTTTACGTTCGACCGTCACACCGGGATAATTGGCAATTTTCTGGCGAGCGCCTGTCAGCGCGTTAAACAGCGCGCTTTTCCCGGCATTAGGATTGCCGACGAGTGCGGCCTTGCGGGCCCTGAGCATAGTAACTGCGTTCATAGCGGGGCAACCACCATTGCCGCGGCATGAACCCGGCGAATCGCAATTGTCATTCGGCCAATCTGGATCGCCAGCGGGTCCTTACCGCCAAATATTCCGCGATGAGCAAGGGTGATTTCGGTCCCTTCATCGATGCCGAGTGCACGCAAACGCTTGCCTTCTTCCGGCGCAATCGCCGTCCAGTCGACCGAGATGATGCGGGCCTGCTTCCCGCGTTCAAGTGCTTCGAGTTTCATGCCGCGTCGCTGCCAGAGCAGAGATGTAATTGCAACTAATTCTCAATAGTCATTAGCGGGCAGGATAACGCAAGCGGCCAAGAAACCGGGTTAGGCTGAAAGTCTCCCGGTCGGACTTCAGCAATTTTGCCTTCGCCTTCTCGAATTTCATGATGCCCTCGATTCGGCGGTCCAGAAACGCTTTGGTGTCGGCCTTGCCTTCACTCTCGTCACCGACGAAGACCGCCAGCGTCGCGCTGTAAATACCGGCCAGGATCGTCCGCTTGGTATAATGGTTATAATCCGTCGCGACATCTCCGGCGAGGCGCCACATGATGTCAGCGCTGCGCCAGCCCATCTTGAGCGAGCTGGCAACATTTTGCGGCATTGCCATGATCGCCAGTGCGCGCCGCAAGGCTTCTTCGAGGCCGGTAATCGCATCAAGCCTGTATTGGACCAGGCTGCGAATACGTTCGCGGATCGGCATTTGAGCCAATACATCCTGCTGCAGAGCAGCGGCCATGTCCGCATCGATTGTTTCAATCCATGCCGAAATCATCTCCATCGCGCCGTCGGGATAGGCGAGCCGGGCAACATCGGGATCGACACCGACATCGCTGGCTGCGGCGATTACCGCTGCATCACTCCAGCCGTCGAAGATCGCGGCTTCGGCAACAGCAGGGGCCATGGCGAGCCGCAGTTCATCCAGCGTCAGGTCGGAAAAATCTGTCATCTAAAAACTCGGGCCATAAGGATCTGTCGGCTTCTTATCTTTGCGATCCTCTTCTGATCGCGTGATTTCATCCAGCAGGCGGCTGTTACTATCGATCTTCGCATAGTCCCGTGCACTGCGCCCCGAATTATCGGCGCGATCAGGATTTGCACCTTTCGACATCAGCAGACGAGTCATCGCAATATCACGCCGCAGAACGGCAGCAACCAGAGGAGTCTCGCCGGTGCTGCTGGCATCATCGACATTCGCGCCCGCCTTCAACAGAGCTTCCACCCCTTCGACATGACCCAAATTGGATGATATTTGCAGCGGAGTAACGCCGTTTCTGTCAGCGAAGTTCGGGTTAGCCCCTTTTTCCGCCAGGAAACGAATCCACAGCACGTCCCGCCGCGCAGCGACGATATGCATGGCGGATTCGCCCGTCGTCCGGTCACGCGCATTGATCACAGACCCATTCGTGCTTTCCAATATGCTGGTCACTTCGGTCCCTTCACGGTCCTTGACCGCTTTCAGGAATTCGAAGCCAGACGAAAACATCTGGGCGGCTACCGGGGGCGCCACCAGACCTACCGCCATCACCATGGCCAAAAATGCGTTGCGGAAAACAGCTTTCGCCACTGTTCCATCTCCAATAAATATTGTTTCTAGGCAGAGTAGCCTCTTGCTCCGCGCAGGTTAGCAGACCATGAACTAGTACGCTATGGCCCACACTCTCAAAACCGCTTGCTGTGCCGCAATGGCCGCACTCGCCCTTTCGCTCACTGGCTGCAATTCAGCCAGTGGTCCTCCTATCGAAGAAGCGCCGCTGTATGGCGCAACCATTGGCGGTCCGTTCGAACTGATCGGCAGGGACGGCCAGACTGCTCGCTGGTCCGATTTCGACGGGCAATACCGGATGGTCTATTTCGGCTATGCTTATTGCCCTGATATTTGCCCGACCGATGTTCAGCGCATGATGCAAGGGTATAACAAATTTGCCAGTAGCGAGCCTGAATTGGCCGAGAAAATTCAGCCGATTTTCATTACCATCGATCCTGAACGCGATACACCGGAAGTGGTTGGGGAATTTACCGATGCGTTCTCCCCCAAATTGCTTGGCTTGACCGGCAGCGCCGAACAGGTAAAACAGGCCGCCGACAATTTCCGTGTGTATTATTCACGCGGCGATACGACCGAGGGTGGGGGCTATCTGATGGACCACACCAATATTGCGATATTGTTCGGGCCTGACGGAAAACCGATCGCCCCGATACCCAATGATCTGGGCGGGGATGCCGTGGCCGCGGAGCTGGCAAAATGGGTCCGATGAAACCGTGATCGACCCGATGCGCGAAAAATTCTGGGAATTGCCCATGGCACAATTGACCCGCGCCGAGTGGGATGCGCTGTGTGATGGTTGCGGCCGATGCTGCCTGCACAAGATCGAAGACCCCGATACCGGTCAGGTCGAACATACCAATGTCGCCTGCAAATTGCTCGACACCGGTACCGCGCAATGCAGTGATTACCGCAACCGCAAAGCCTTCGTGCCCGATTGCCTGCGCCTGACCATGAAAATTGTCGCTGATGTACCCTGGCTGCCCGATAGCTGCGCCTACCGCCTGCGCCACGAAGGGAAGCCGCTGTATGATTGGCACTATCTGATCTCCGGTGATCGGGATGCAGTGGTCCATGCCGGCGTTTCTGTTGCGGGCCGAGTGGTCAGCGAAACCATGTCAGGGCCGTTGGAACACCACATCGTCGAATGGGAAACACCGTGATTGGGCTGCAATGCTAGGCGAACCGGGATGTTAGACTGGCTGCGCCGGGATCATCTGGAACCCACGGTGGAGGTGAACGGGGTCGCCCTGCCGATTGCGATCAAACGGCATCCGACGGCAAAACGGGTGGTACTGAGGATTGCGCCTGACGGCAGCGAAGCGCGGGTCACCTTGCCGCGGTGGGGCCGGACGGCTGATGCTTTGGAATTTGCCAACGCCCGCGCCGAATGGCTGGCCAGCCAGATTGCAGCTTTGCCCAAATCTGCCCCGCCGGTTGCTGGCAGCACAGTTCGCTACCGGGGAAATGAAATCGCGATTGAATGGCTATCCGGCGCACCGCGCAACCCGGTTTTGGACAGCGAACGACTGCAAATCGGCGGACCGGAAGAAAACCTTGCTCCCCGATTACAACGCTGGCTGGAACGGCAAGCTTTGCAGCTAATGACTGAAGATCTGACTGATTATTGCGCCGCTGCAGGGGTTTTGCCTCCGGCGCTTCGCCTATCCCGCGCTCAGCGGCGCTGGGGTAGTTGTTCTACTAGCGGCATTGTGCGGATCAACTGGCGTCTGGTCCAGGCACCTGACAATGTCCGCCGGTCGGTTGTCGCGCATGAGGTCGCGCATTTGCTCCACTTCGACCATGGGCCGGAGTTTTATGCTGCACTGGACCGGATTTTCGATGGCGATATGAATGCGGCGAACCACTGGCTGAAGCGCGAAGGACGATCCCTTTACGTGACGTTTGGCTAAGCCTTTGAACGGTTGGGCTACGCAATTCTACTAACGGATAATTAACCCTAACCGTCCATATCGGGTCAATGATCAAATTGATCTCATTTCTGATTGCGTTAGCAATGCTGGCTGTCCTACCTGCCGAACCCGTGGCGGCGCAGGGCAAATGCAGTTTTTGCGACACCAATCCTCCGCCCAAGGGCGAAGGCGGCGGTCGGCCTAATAATGGAAACGGGAACGGGAACGGCAATAATGCCGCGATCGAGCTCGCCATTGAAAGTGAGATAAATTTCGGGCGGCTGGTGATGATCGGCGACGGAGTTGGCCGCGTTTTGGTGGATCTGCAGACCGGAGCCAAGACAGTGACCGGAAATTTGAACGATCTTGGCGGAGTTGCAGTCCAAGGCCGCGCGATCATTCGCGGCACGCCTTTGCGGGCAATTCAAGTCAGTTTTCCAACCAACGTCATCATGCGAGACCCGGCTGGAGGACAAGCAGAACTGCGCGATTTCGTCAATGATCTTACCACCCGTCATTTTTCTCATTCCCCCTGATGATGTGGCCAGACGGCCCATAGGGCTGGGATCGGCAGCGACATGGCTCTACATCGTCGCAGGTAGCGCAACCCGGCCTTGAACAGCGAGGTAAGCGAGCGGGCGAGTTTCTTCAGAGTCCCCCTTTTAAGCCGCTTTCGGCGGTTTCGTGTTCGTCAAAGGCCCCGCAAGAGACCGCCCAGTAAAGGGCGATG
>Ga0209702_10003894_pt1 | contig 22695 bp, 21 predicted proteins | sample FRY01_FD_187210 | JGI IMG/M metagenome (GOLD analysis project Ga0209702, IMG submission 187210) | Freshwater microbial communities from Lake Fryxell liftoff mats and glacier meltwater in Antarctica - FRY-01 (SPAdes) (version 2) | ecosystem: Environmental > Aquatic > Freshwater > Ice > Glacier... | reverse complement strand
TCGCAGGAAGTTTTTGAAGGCGATCCTTCAGCGATGCCGATGCTTCGAACGCGCGATGCTTCATTTCATTCAATTCATTCGGAAGTGCAGCAAGTTGTCATTGCTTTGGCCGTGAAGTAGTGATGCGCAGAAATTGATTTGATGACTGAATCACCACATTGAAGACCACATCACCATGTTGAAACTATCCAAGCTCATGATGACAACGCTCGCGAGTGTGATCTGTTGCGTCGCAGTGGCCGTCGAGAGCGAACCCGGTCGTGCTTGTGAAGTCATCGCCACTGTGGTCGCTGATAATGCCGTGCCGCCGCAAAATCAGACAGCCCCGGTGACAGCCCCGGTGACAGCCCCGGTGACAGCCCCGGTGACAGCCCCGGTGACAGCCCCGGCGACAGCCCCGGTGACAGCCCCGGTCGCACCAGACGACGATGCTTTGATCGCAGTCGCCAAGGATGTTTCGCCCGAGCTAGCCAAGACGCTCGAGGCGGCGCGTGCGAAGGATCCGGCATCATTTCGCGCTGCGGCTGCGAAGTTGGCAAAGCGCCTGTCATCGCTTGCGGTCTTGCGTGAGCGCAAGCCTGAGCTGTACAAGTTGCGGGTCGAAGAACTGCGCGTGCAAGGTCAACTCGATGGACTCAAGGAGGAATGGGCAAGCGCACGACTTGGAAACCGGGTTGAAGAGGCTCAGAAGATTGAAGGTCAAATTCGCAAACTTGCCAGCACGCTCGTTGATCTTAATTTGAGATCACGGGGTCTGGAACTTGCACAGATCGATGCATTGTTGCGTTCTATGCTCGCCGACTATCGGCATGATGTTGACGATCGCAATCAAACAATTGAGCGAGTGGTCAATGCACTGCGAGATGGAACTGAAGTGATGCTCGGTGGCCGTGCTCCAGTGGATGGCAGTGCACGGAAGGCGAATGCGGATTCCGTTGTTCCAGCTGGGCCGAATGGTGCTGCGCCGGTGATTACGCCGACGCCGACGCCGACGCCTGCGCCTGCGCCTGCAACCAACATTCCTGCGAAGTCTGCAGCCGAGGCGTTACCTGCGGCAAAGCCTGCTCAATCACAGGCGCCCTGAGAGCGAACAGTCATTGAGCATGCCTTCAGCGCCGGCACGGATGCGATGAGCGAGCAACGAAAAACTCGTATTTCTCCTGCAAAAACTGGATATTTTATCTTTGGAGTCATTCTCTTTGCGTGCGTGGCATCGCTGCCATGGTCTATGGCACGCGTCGATCGAGCGGGCGGCGCACCAGTGCGGCGATATGAAGCGGGCAATCTTGATCTCTCATTGCTCGCGCCATCGTGGTGGTCTGACTCACTGGCAATCACCGCGCGAGTTGAATCGCAGCGTGTCGCCAACGCATATGTTCCATCGCGCATCCTTGGCACCGATCGCCTCGGCCGCGATGTTCTTGCACGCTGCTTGCTCGGCGGTGCGGTGAGTCTTCTGATCGGATTAAGCGCGGCTGTCATTGCAGTTGGATTTGGAACGCTGTACGGAACAACCAGTGCGGCATGCGGCGGTCGGGTGGACAACGCAATGATGCGTGCAGTCGATGTCATGTATGGATTGCCATCGATGCTGCTCGTTGTGATGTTCGCAGTCGCAGCGGAAGGAATTCTCGAGCGACTGGGAATCGAACGCACCGGAAGTGGTCGTCAGTTTTTCGATGTGATGATTCTGCTGTTGGCAATCGGTGCAACAAGTTGGTTGACGGTGGCGCGCGTCATTCGTGGGCAAGTCTTGAGTTTGCGAGGACAACTTTTTATGGAAGCATGCCGTGCCGTGGGCGTTAGACCCTGGCGACAGTTTCGCTTGCATTACCTGCCCAATGTCATCGCACCGATTGCCGTTTACGCGGCGTTGGCAGTTCCGGCGGCGATACTCTCAGAGAGTTTTCTCAGTTTTCTTGGTATCGGCGTGCGTGATCCACTGCCATCATGGGGCAATCTTGCCGCGGAGGGGCTGAGCGAAGTGAACACCGTTGCGAGTCGTTGGTGGTTGCTGATTTGGCCATGCCTGTCGATCGCGTTGACGCTGCTGGCGCTGAACTTTGTCGGCGACGCACTGCGCGCGGCGGTTGACCCAGCATCACGCGGACGAACTGCGACGGCGTGATAGTCTTACGAAACTCCTATGCAAAACAGATTTGGAATCAAAGATTTTGTCGTGATCGTTCTGTTGCTCGCAGTCTTGACGACCCTCTGGTTGTCGATGATTCAGCGTGATCGGCAGTGGCCACTCTTGCAGACGCTCGAGGATCAGGGGCGCAACCTCGAGGCGCACATGGCCAGTCTCGACGAGAAGATTCGCGCTGGTGTGCCGATCTCGTCATCGGGGAATCTCGGTGCGGCGAATCTTGCGGCAGTTGCTGTGCGAGATGAATCTTGGGCGCGCCCTGGTGTTCCCGTGCAATGGCAACCTGCGCCTGCTTTTCCCAATGATCCGTCCAAAGTTCCGGGATACAAAGTTGGCGGAGAGTTTGTCGAAGTCTTCGAAGGCCAGCCGAGCAAAGTGACGCCCTATCTCTACGCCGATGTGTATGGCAGCCGTGTTGTTGACCGTGTGAGCGAATCGCTGGCAGGCTTCGATCCCAAGACGATGAAACTGGTTGGAGTCTTGGCAGACGCGTGGCAAATTGATCCAGATGGACTTTGGATTCGCGCCCACATCAATCCGCTCGCACGCTTTAGCGACCGCACGCCAGTCACCGCCGAAGATGTTCGCTGGACTTTCATGGATTTCATCATGAATCCTGCGATTGACGCGGACCGAACACGATCGACATTGATCGACATCTTTGATGGGGCGACCGTCGTCGACAATTTGACGGTGGAGATTCGCTTCAAAGATGCGCTCTTCACCAACATCATCAACGCGCTCGGTCAGTCGATTCTTCCCAAGCACTACTACGAGCAGTTTGAGCCAGCGCAAGTCAATCAATCCACTGGCCTCTTGATGGGTTCGGGACCATTCATGATGGAGCGCATTCCAAAGGACTCGCAGGATCTTGCCAGTCAGTGGACTCCGGGCAACGACATTGTTCTCGTTCGTAATCCCAACTGGTGGTACGGGCGTGCCCCGCTTGATCGACAGCGCTTTCGAGTGATCAAGGATGAGTTGGCGCGTTTGGTTGCCTTTCAAAATAATGAAGCATCGCTCGTCTTGCCGACTTCACCACAGTTCAACACGGTGCTGCGCACGAACGCTGACTTTGAGAAGTCCAACTATGCGCTGAAGTGGGTGAACATGCGCAGCGGATATTCGATCATTGCATGGCAGTGCGGACCGCGCGGTGAGACTGGTCGGCTGACGCCATTTCAAGATGTTCGGGTGCGGCGCGCGATGACGATGCTGCTTGATCGCGAGAAGATGATTCGCGATATTTTTGATGGCATCGGAACGGTCGCCAAGGGTCCGTTTAATCCAGAGAGTCCAGCGTCCGATCCATCGCTTTCGCCGCTGCCATTTGATCCAGATGCCGCGATCAAGTTGTTGAAGGACGCGGGATGGGAAGATCGCAACAAGGATGGGATCATCGAGAATCAAATAGGTGAAAAGTTTGAGTTCGAATTCACATATTCCACGGGCGGCGAAATCATCGAGCGAATTGTGCGATTTATGGGTGATTCCTTCAAGAAGGCTGGCATTCTGATGACGACGCGCCCGATCGACTGGAGTCGATTTCAAGACATCCTCAAGTCGCGCGACTTTGATGCGCTGACCATGGCGTGGAGCGCGACGGCTCCTGAGAGCGATCCGAAGCAGATTTATCACTCTCAAAGCATCGCCAAAGGAATGGACAATTTCACGCAATGGGCAAGTCCTGCGGCGGATGTGCTGATTGAGCAGGGGCGGCGCACAATGGACGAGCAAACGCGCATGTTGATTTGGCATCAGCTCGAAGCCGTGATTGCGCAGGAGCAGCCGTACACATTTATTCGAGTCTCGCCGTGGTTGCGATTTATCAAGCGCGACTTTGGCAATGTGCGGATGTATAAGACTGGGCTGTCACCCGAGGAATTCTTCTTCGTTGGACCGAGCGCTTATTTGCAGCCAGGGACCTGATCGAGTTCACACTTCATGATTGCCTATATCAGTCGACGACTGCTGCTGATGATTCCCACATTGATTGGGATGACATTCATGGTGTACTGTTTGATTGCGTTGGCGCCGGGCGGTTTTAGCGCGAGTGCGTCTGCTGCGGCTAGCGGTGGAAGTCCTAGTGGCGGCGATCCTCGCATCGCCGAAGCACGCTTTCGCGATCGATTTGGTTTGGATGAGTCGATCTTCACCCAGTATGTGCGTTGGCTTGGTCGCGTGTCGCCAGTCAAGTTTGGCGTACGCGCGCAGATTGACTCGACGGGCGAGCGCATCTATTCGCCGCGCAGTGTGCCGGCGATGTTGCAATGTACGGCGTGGGCGAACGGTGATGCCGCGCACGCGGCTGAGGAGTCTTCGATGGCTTCGTTCCAGCCAGCGCCGCTCGGCGATGCGCACCGAGCGCAATACCGAGCGTTGGCGCGGGAAAACTTGGTCGCGCGTGAAGCGTTTGTTTCGTCGCTGGCCGTCTTGCGGATTGCGCTTGCTCAGTATGCACAAGCGACGGGGCAGGCTTCGCTCATCAATTCTCGAGGCGAATTGCAGGCAAGCTCGTTGCCAGCACTGCGCGTCGATGAACGGGTTGCGCAGTGGTCGGCGGTGCGTGCGGCAGCCGACACGGCGCTGGCCAATAGTGTGAAGGTCGCTGGTAGCCGTGGCGCGCTGAGCGCATGTTTCAACAGTGGACCATTTCAGCGAGCTGGCATACCGATCATTTCACAAACGATGTCAATCGGCGCACCAGACTTGGGATGGAGTCGCACGAAGAATCGTCCAGTGATGAGCCTCATCATGGAGGCGCTGCCGATCACGATGCTGATCAATCTTGTTGCGTTCCCGCTCATCTATCTCGTTTCAATTCCAACTGGGATGCTCGCGGCCGCACGGCGTGGTTCATGGTTCGATGTGCTGAGCGGCGGGCTCTTCATTGCGCTTTGGTCTATTCCAGTTGTGTGGGCTGGTGTGTTGGCGGTGGGATTCTTGGCGAACAATCAATATCTTGGTCTCTTTCCCGTGGCGGGTCTGCATGCGACGAGTGCATCGTCGATGAGCTTCTTGCCACATATGGGTGCGAACGGTTTTCAGTGCGGCTGGCTCTTGGATATGGGATGGCATTTGGTGCTTCCCGTCGCTTGCTTGGTTTATGCAGGATTTGCGGTGCTTTCACGGCAAACACGCGCCGCGATGCTCGACAATTTAAACGCCGATTATGTGCGGACAGCCAAGGCCAAGGGAGTTTCAAGACGCGACATCATCATGCGCCATGTCTTTCGCAATTCGCTTCTGCCGCTGATCACGATGTTCGTGTCGATCTTTCCATCGATGCTTTCGGGCAGTGTGATTGTTGAGAAGATTTTTTCGATTCCTGGCATGGGCTCGCTCATGCTTGAGGCAATTGGTTTGCATGATGCGGAAATCATGCTGGCCAATACTGTCATGATTGGTTGCGTCACTCTGATCGCACTGCTCATCGCCGACATCTTGTATGCCATGGCAGATCCGCGGGTGTCCTATGCCTGATGCAATTTCCGGAGTTGAAGCGATGCGCGGACTCGGCGCCACCACCCAAGCGCGTGGTTTCTGGGCCGATGCGTGGTTGCGGGTCTTGCGCAGTCGTCCAGCAGTTGTTGCAATCGGTTGGATCGCGTTGGTCGCGGCTGGCGCAGTTCTTGCGCCGATACTTTCGAATTCCAATCCACTTTGGTTGGGTGAGGTAGGTCCGGGCGGCGAAATCACGGCGTGGACTTCGCCGCTCTGGCGCACGCTGACTGCCACAGACTTTTTATTGTTCTTTGGATCGATCGGCGCGATCATTTTTATGCTGCTTCCGCTGAAGATTTCTCGCGGCGAGCGACTGGGAGTTTTGGTCGCAATCGCGGTCATGTGGTTGCTGATCGTTGTGCTCGCATCACTCGCCGCACATTGGCTCGATGAACCGAGTCGCGAAGGTTGGATGGGCGATCTTGGAAGATGGGTCTCCGATCCGCAGTTCATCGGACGCCGCATGGTTGTGGTGGCGGTGATTGGATTGCCGGTGAGCATCATGATGGCGTGGATTCCGTTTCTTCTGAGTCTGCGCTGGCGATTCATCGTCGTGGCGCTTGCACTTTTGGCTGTGTCGATCGCGACGGGCAGTCGTTGGCAGCCGACGCTAGTTGATTACGACCGCTTCGTTGTGGATGAAGCCGCGGGTCGAATTCGCTGTGTGTACACCGTGATCCCGTGGAGTCCAGATCGATTGCGCAGCGAACTCATTGTGGTGCCGCCGATGAATACGGTCGCGCAGGCGGTGAACGCGAAGGATGCTGCGTCGGTGCGTGAGTCGCAGCGCTTTGCCGATGCGGTGGTCAAGGCGAACAACGCCGGCAATGACGATCTTGCGCGGCGGGCGCAGGAGGATCTTGGGCAAGTTGCCAATCAACGAGCATCTTTGCGACGGGAATGGAAGCCGCTCTTGACGAGCCCATTTGCGGCGCACACTTTTTTCCTTGGCACCGACTCCAACGGCGCAGATGTTTTGGCGCAGATGCTGTGGGCATGCAGGCTGTCGATCTCGGTTGGATTTGTGTCGACTGGAATTGCCGTGCTCATCGGTGTCACCATCGGATCGATCATGGGATATTTCGGCGGCAAGATCGATCTTCTTCTCTTTCGGGTCGTCGAGATTTTTATGGCTGTGCCCGTGTTGTTCTTGCTCATCGTCGCCGCTGGAGTTCTGCCTCGAAACACATATGTCATGATGGCGATCATTGGCTGTCTCTCATGGACAGGGGCCGCACGCTTCACGCGTGCAGAGTTCATGAAGTTGCGAACGCAAGACTTTGTGCAAGGCGCGCGTGCGTCAGGATTGCCATTGCGTTCGATTCTTTTCCGGCACATGCTTCCAAATGGTGTTACGCCCGTGCTTGTTGATGCGAGTTTCGCAATCGCTGGTGCGATCATTGCAGAGGCGACTCTTTCCTATCTGGGACTCGGTCCTGACAATCAAGCGTCGTGGGGAAAACTTCTGTCGAGTGCAACAGGATCGACCGGCACTTTCGTGTGGTGGCTTGCAATTTTTCCAGGTCTGGCAATTTTCTTCTCGGTGCTTGCTTATAACGTGCTCGGCGGAGCGTTGCGCGATGCGATTGATCCAAAGCTTCGAAAGGCGGCACACTGATGGTTTCTCAAACACCTCGCGTTGATGGACAAGATGATTCGCAGCCTTTGCTGGAAGTCGCGGATTTAGCGGTGTCTTTTGATAATTCGGGTGGCGGCCCGCGCATTCAGGCTGTTGCGGGTTTGAGCCTGACCATTCATCCTCGGCAAACACTTGCCGTCGTTGGTGAGTCAGGGTGCGGTAAGAGTGTGACTGCGATGACGACGATGCAGTTGGTGCCTTGTCCGCCGGGACGCGTGGATGGCGGAACGATTCTCTTTGGCGGTCGCGATTTGCTGACGATGAGTGAGCGGGAGATGCTCAAGGTGCGCGGTGGCGAGATTGCGATGATCTTTCAAGAGCCGATGACCAGTCTGAACCCGGTGTACACGATCGGCGATCAAATTCTCGAAGCGATTCTCTTGCATCAGAAGGCGACGCCGGAGGAAGCGGTCGAGATCGCGCTTCGGGCGCTCGATGAAGTTGGGATGTACACACCAATCGAGGGACGGCTCAAGCGCGAGCTCGCCGCGCTCAAGGTGGAGGTCGAGGCGAAGACGCAGTCGCTGGCGCAATTGATCGCAGCGGAAGGTTCGCTGCCGAAGCGTCTGCGCGCCGCGCGAATGCAACTGCTTTCTGATTATCCCCATCGTTACTCGGGCGGAATGCGTCAGCGTGTGATGATTGCGATGGCGCTGGCTTGCCAGCCCAAGTTGCTCTTGGCCGACGAGCCCACCACGGCGCTCGATGTCACCATTCAGGCGCAGATTCTCGAATTGCTCAGCGATATTCAGCGCTCGCGGGGGATGGGTGTGATGCTGATCACGCACAACTTGGGTGTCGTCGCAGAAAATGCGGATGTCGTGTGTGTGATGTACGCCGGTCGAGTGGTGGAATATGCCAAAGTTGAGGCGCTCTTTGCCAAGCCGATGCATCCTTACACACGCGGGTTGTTCAAGTCGATTCCCGGTTTGCGAGATCAGCGGCGGAGATTGACCACAGTCGAAGATGTGGTGGATGATCCGGCCGAGTTCAAGAAACTTCCTGGATATGAATCTGGAATCGTTCCGTGGTGGCCATTTATGCCCAAGGAAAATCGGCCCACGCTCGCCGCAGGTCGCGATGTCTATGCGCTGCATGAGATTGAGCCCGATCGCTGGGTGGGAGTTTGGCGCACGCCGCACATTGAGGCGAATCCATCGCGCAGGGCGGATTTGAATTACCGTCGAGCCGTTGCGGTGACGGCATGAGCCGTTGCGAGCAGAAAATTGTTCAGAGGATTATCACGAAGGGATTTGAGGGATGAAGCAAGGCAGACGGAACGGCGCGGCGAAAGTTGCAGCGAAGGTCGCGACGAAAGTTCCAACAAACGCCGCAACGAAGGTCGTAAAGAAATCGACGATCAAAACGGCGAGACCGCATCGCAGCGCCGCGATTAAGCATGCAAGCACATCGCCGAAAACGGCGGTCCCGGCGGGCGCGTTGATTGAGCCCAAGCAAGTCGCGCCGAGTTTCACACTGCTCGACGGCGCTGGCAAGTCGCACTCACTGGCCGATTACAAAGGTAAGCAAGTGATCTTGTATTTCTATCCACGGGACAACACCCCAGGATGCACGCAGGAAGCCTGCCAGTTTCGCGATCTGCATCCTGCCATCAAGCGCGGCAATGCGGTTGTGCTTGGTGTCTCGCCTGATTCGCAGAAAAGCCACGCGTCATTTGCGAAAAAGTTTGATCTCCCATTCACGCTGCTCGTTGACGCGCTCGGCGATGATGCGACGCCCGCGGTGAGCCGCGCATATGGCGTCTGGCAGAAGAAGTCGATGTATGGCCGCTCGTATATGGGCATCATGCGAACGACCTATCTCATCGGCAAAGACGGCAAAGTGATCCGTCGATGGGATAAGGTCTCTGTCACCGATCATGCCGCCGAGGTTGTGGCTGCGCTGGATTCTTAGTTGACCCCAGAGAGCGATTGCGCGCGGATTGCATCATAGAAAGCCGCACTGGTCAGAGCGAGCACAAGAGCAAGCAGTGCAATCGCAATTCCCACGCGAATTTTCCAAGACCTCAAGCGCGCAAGCTTGAGTCGAGCAAGCCACTCGTCAGTCCATACGGTTGCACATTCAGGGCATCGCATTTGTCCGTCTGCGAGCATGTGTCCACAACGCCCGCACGCAATCGCCGGTGCTTTGGCAAGGTCGCGAATTTTCAGACCCGACACCATCAGCCATGCGATGATTGCGAGGATCAATATTCCAATGACCGCGCAGATAGGGATGAAATGCATCGGAAGAGGATACGAGTGATGGGTCGTCGGCTCTACACTTGTCCCATGCAGGAAATTGAAGTTGGATTTCGGCGGCTCTCGCCACTCGCGGTTGTGCCCGCATATCAATCTGCTCTTGCGGCGGGGATGGATTTGCACGCGGCGATTGCGGCAGCGGTGACGATCGAGCCCAGATGCATCGCGATGATTCCGCTGGGATTTGCGATGGAGATTCCACCGGGTTACGAAGGCCAAGTTCGCCCGCGCAGTGGATTGGCATCGAAGTATGGTGTCTCGATTGCCAATTCGCCTGGCACAGTCGATGCGGATTACCGTGGCGAGATGAAAGTTGCGCTGATCAATTTGGGTCGCGCACCATTTGTTGTCGAGCCTTCCATGCGAGTCGCACAATTGGTGATCGCTCCCGTCACTCGCGCCAAGATTCGTGAAGTGAGCGAGCTCAGCTCGACGATTCGTGGGGCAGGGGGATTTGGTTCGACGGGCGGCTAGACGCACTCGGCGAACGAGCGACAGGAGTCGGCATCAGTTCGCATATGCCGCATCATGCCGCATCATGCCGCATCTGCCGCATCTGCCGCATCAACTCACATCAACCCGCATCGCCGAGAAATCCATCGCAACAGTCTCGCGGCTGAAAAATGGCTCGGCGGTTTCGGTGCCGATTCGGCTGCCGAAGTAAATCCCGGCGGCCTCAAGCCACTGGGGAACTTTGCGGTTCTTTTCATTGAGGACGAACTGACTCTCATACGCCAGCACAGCGCGCTGCTTGGCGTGAGCAAAGCCAGTGGTATCGGCAACAACCGACGGCTGCGGAATGCTCTTGAGATGAATTGAGTAATAGTGGAAGAGGTGTGGCGCATGCCAGGGATCGCCCGGCAAATCACACTTCGTATATTTCGCTGCAAATCGAGCTGCTTCAATCATCGCGCAGGCGGCGACATGATCCGGATGCGCGTCTTCGGGATGCGGAGCGAACAAGATGTGCGGCTTCAGCATGCGAATCGCACCCGCAACGATGTTGCGCGACGCAAGATCGCTGACAAGTTCGCGGTTGGTGAGCGCAAGCTGGTGGCGAGTCGCGCCGAGAATCTTTGCCGCCGCCGCCGCTTCGCGCGCGCGAATTTCGGTTGAACCAAAGGGAGTTGGCTCGCCAGTGGTCATGTCGATCAGTGTGACTTCATGACCCGTCGCGGCGAGTCGGGCAATGGTCGCACCCATGCCGAGTTCCTGGTCATCTGGATGTGGTCCAAAGACTGCGATGCGCATCGGCGCACTCTATCAGCCTGCAGCACCAAGGCGTTTATAGATTGCGATGAGTTGGTTGCTCATCGTTCGCCAATCAAAATCGACTCGCACAAGTTCGCGCCCGCGTTCGCCCATCGCAGCTCGTTCATTGGGGTGATCGATCATCCACTGCACCGCACTGCGCAATCCGGATTGGTCACCTGGCTTGACCAGAATGCCCGTCTGTTGTGGTCTGCACACTTCGCGCGCACCGTCGCAGTCATATGCGATGACTGGTTTCTGTTCGAGCAATCCTTGCACGACTGAACGCGGCAATCCCTCGCGGTATGAAGGATGCACAACCACATCCATTGCGGAAATCCATGCGGGAATTTCGCTTGGATCGACGAGTCCAGCCAAGCCAACGCATTCTCTGATGCCAAGCGAGTTGAGTCGGGCGAGTAATCGCTCGCGCCACCATCCATCGCCAATCCACAGCAGCGCGACGCGTTTGGCGGCGTGCTTTGATTCGCGCAAGAGATCGGCGAGCGCATCGATGATGTCATCGTGGCCTTTCAGTTCTGCAAGACGCGCCACCGAACCAAGCACCACCACCGAATCATCCCATCCAAAGCGTGCTCGAAGTTCCTTGCGCTGAGTTTGCGGCGCAACGAAAGGCTCGATTCGCATTCCACTTCGAATGGTGACATATTGCTCTCGACGACCAATGCCTTGGGCAAGCGCTTGCGTCGTCATCGCATCGGCGACACTGATCAGCGCATGACATCGGCGCGCTGCCCAGCGCTCGGCACGCACGAACAGCATGTTTTTCAGCCACGATTGATATGGATGAAACGCCAACCCGTGGATGGTGTGCACGACGACTGGCACGCGCTCTTGCCACGCAGCACTTCGTCCCAGAATGCCGGCCTTGGAGGAATGCGTGTGCACCACATCCGGTTTCCATGTGCGAATGATCTCTCGCAATTGTCGTACACATCGCCGATCTCTCAGCGGCGCAATCTGCCGGACGAGGTCTGGAACTTCCAAGCGCTCGATGCGCGCGTCTGCGACGACGCCTGACAGCAGTGAACCCTCTGGTCCATAGATTGGTCCGTATGCCAGAGCGACGGTGTGGCCATGATCGGCCGCGCCGATGCATGAAAGCACAGTGTTTTCTTGCGATCCACCGATGATGAGTCGAGTGGAAATGTGCAGGATTCTCATTGCGGCGACTCCATCGTCGACTCGGACGATTGCGGTGGAATCACTTTGTCATCGTCGCCGTAATGAATCCACTCGAGGCAGAGTCCCACGGGCGACATGGTCTTGCCAGCGCGTGCGCGGTCGCGCGCGGCGAGGATGTCTGCCACCGACTCTGGTTCGAATCGACCTCGGCCGACTTCGACGAGTGTTCCAACAAGAATGCGCACCATGTGATGAAGAAAACCGCTGCCAGAGACATCGATTCGCATGATGCCTGCGGCAGGTTCGACGATGGTGCATGTGTGCACTGTGCGCACGGTCGATTCCCGCTGATCTGGATTGTGCGCGAACGATCGAAAGTCGTGCGTGCCAACGATCAACGCCGCTGCTGCTCTCATGCGCACGGCATCAAGCGGATGACGACACTGCGCAGTCGTGCGCCGCTCGAATGGATCTGCGCGACCATTTAGACCGTCAGGCCTGCCAGCGCATCCATGTCGCAGGCGATAAAAATAATTCTTGCTGCGGCAACTGCGTACTGGATCAAAGGCATCCGCAACACGCCAGACACCGCGCACCTCGATGTCCTTCGGCAGGCGTGTGTTCAGTGCCATCGCCATGCGCTCGACTGGCACGCGTGGATCGGCAATTGAAAATGCAGCGACCTGTCCGAGTGCATGTACACCAGAATCTGTTCTGCTTGCGCCGTGGACCGTGATGCGCTCACGCATCAAATCGCAGACCGCAGCAGTCAGCACACCTTGCGCGGTGCGAAGCGCGGGAAGATTTAGTGGCTCCTGCCGCTGCCAGCCATGGAAGTCGGTGCCGTCATATGCGACAAGGAGTCGAAAGCGTGGCACGGTGTGCAGCGGCGTCCGCGGGGGGGTCAATGTTCAAAGAGGGATGTCGGAGTAAGCATCCCCTTGTTGTCGAAATATTTCAACGCTTCATCAACGCTCTTGAAAATCTTGGTGGCCGTTTCGGTGATAAACGGACTTGGATTCTTCTTGGGCTTCCACACCACATACACCTCTTTGGTGTGCTCAAAGGCATGGTGCAGTTCACGCTCAACGCCGCTCGAAAGGGCCGGAACACCGCCGGGCAACTCAGGCACGAGCGAGACGATCATGTCGCTCTGATCGATGAGCTTGAAGTCGCGCATATAAATCTGTCCATCGATATCGCCAGCGATATCGAGCACCTCGCGCACGGGTAGTCGCATCGTCGGATTTCCTTCGCGGCCACCGAAGGCATGTGGTTGCACTTCCACAAAGTCTTCGCCCTTGCGCGCGGCCTCGATGGCTCGGTCGAGCAGCATTTTTTCGTCGACATCACCCGGATCGAAGGTGATGAAATGCCGGGCGAGTTCCGCGCGGAAATGATTGATCTCCGCCAATACATCGGGCATGTCCATCACATGACTCATCGGAAATGATGGATAGACCTTGCGCATCTCGGGTCGGGTGATCAAGCGCAGGCAAGTTTCGACGGTGTCTTGTTGCCGACCACGGCTGAGGATGTAAAAATCATTCCCGCATCCCATCGCCTGCGCCATGATCTCGGTGGCGAGAATTTCTTCCTCGCGCCAGACCATGCAATCTTTCAGGGTCGCATCGATCACATGTTCGCGGTGAAGTCGATGGTGAACGGTCTCGACATTGTCCACGAGACAGATGAAACAGTTCGGCTGGACCTTCTGGACTTGATCGAAATCAAACGCGCAAAAGAGCCCATGTCGCCAGCGAAAAGTCGCGTGGCTATTCACAATCACATTGGGGTGTTCACTCTTGGGATTGGTCGCTGCGATGACATCTTTGAACGCGGCCCGGCGCAGGCTGGCGAGCCGAGAAATGGGCAGATCCAAAATGCGTCCTGGTGTCACATCCGACGCTTCGGCATACATCAAGTCACCGATGTTGAAGAGTTCGATCTTGTCGCCGCGCTCGGCGGCCGTGTTGACCACATCTGCCAAATAAGGACGCTTGTCGACTCCAATTTGTCCAGTCACGATGGCTCGCATGCAAGCGAGTATACGGGTCAGGCTTGCGCGGATGTTCGCGGCTTCATCGCGGCTTTAAGAGTGTGGTGACATGCACTTCAATGGCCCGACCTTCGCCAACAGCATCGACGCGTTCGTGCGTCTTGCCCTTGACATTCACCAGCGTGATCGCGCAGTCCAGTAATCGCGCGATATTCGCAGCGATTTCAGCCTTGCAAGGACCAATTTTCGGTTGTTCGCAGATCACAGTGCAGTCGATATTTCCAATCTCCCATCCCGCCTCGCGCATTCGACGCGCGGCCTCGCGCAGAAAAATCGCAGAGTCAGCGTTTTCATGGCGAGCATCATTGTCTGGAAAGAGTTGGCCAATATCGGGCATGCTCAAGGCGCCGAGTATGGAATCGGTCACAGCATGCAAGAGCACATCGCCATCGGAATGTGCGATTGGACCAGTTGGGTTTTCAATGAGAATGCCGCCAATGACACACGGCTTTCCGCGACCTGCGGGAGGATGCGGCTCGAGTCGATGCAAGTCATATCCGTGACCGACTCGCATAGTCGAATCAGTCCTTCGGCCGATTCACTGGCTGCGGGCCACCAGCAGTCGAGTTTGATCCATCGGTCGGCGTGACAGAGTCTGGCGGAATGATCAGAGTTGGATCTTCAGGCATGTCTTCTGGAGCTGGTCGATAGGTGATATCGATTCGCCGACAAGACGCAGGCGGACAAATCATCTGATTATCAAGTGATCCAGTTTCCGTCTTTGCTTCCCAAACGGCCCACAACATCTTGGTCGGCTCCATGCGCGATCCGCTGCCCGATCCTTCGATAAATTTAAAAGTCAGTTGCTTGCCAGCTGGAATGGCCATCTTGAAGAATGTCTCTTGGTTGCGTGTGTCAACAAGCGTGATTGTCACAGGGCGAGTCGGCGTTGAGATATAGACAAAGGCACGACCCGTTGTGGGGAACAGGCCGCCATCAGTGGTGTAGCAACCAGAGAGCACGGTCGCGGTGATGGTCAGTGCCGTTAGTGCGGTCAAGATTGGATTCTTCATAGTTCGTTCTCAATTCTACGAGCGTTTGCCAGTCTAGCAGTGGGGCATCGCTTGCCGAGCACGCACGAGTTCGACGAACTGCGTGCCCCGTTCCTCGAAGTTGGAGAATTGATCATAACTCGAGCACGCTGGTGAAAGAAGAATGATGTCGCCGCTCTTGGCCCGCTGAAATGCAAGATCCACCGCATTGGCCAGCGTCCCACAGCGCACGGCTGGAGGCTTTGGAGCCAAAGCATCTTGAGTAACTCCGATTGCATAAAGGCCAGCGAGCTGCGGCGCCAAATCTCGGATGGGTGAGAGATCGACTTTCTTGTCAAATCCGCCGACGATGAGATGAATCCGGCTGATGTCTTCGAACGATGCGATGGCCAGTTGAGTTGCTTGAGGAGTTGTCGCCTTTGAGTCATTGAAACAGCGGATGCCAGCGATGGTTGCCACTGGTTGCAATCGATGATCGAGTCCTTGAAAATTGCGCAGTGCCGCGCGCGCGGCTTCCATCGGCGCGGGATGACCATCGATTGATGCACAGGCTTGCGCAATTGCAAGCGCAAGTTGAGCGTTGCGCTGCTGATGTTGTCCAGGAATCGATAGCGCAATTTCCGCAGGCAGCGGCAACGCAGTTTGCCAACCGTTGATCCACCACGCGCCTTCGGTTGTTTCGCTCGCTGCACGCTCGGCCAGCACGGGATTCTCCAGTGCGAATGATGAAATGAAAATATCGCCCACGCCTTGATTGCGGCGAATCTGCGCCTTGCATTCAATGTAATGCGCGACACTTCCATGCCAGTCAATATGGTTGGGCGCGATATTGGTCAACACGGCAATCTTCGGCGACCATCCTGTTCGTCCGCTCGCTGGAGATAGCCACCACAACTGCGCGCTTGAAAGTTCCAGAACCGCCCATCCATTCGCAGATATCGCAGTGGAACCGAGCAGTGATCCGCCGATATTTCCGCCGCATCGCACGGCACGCCCGGTCGCATCAAGTGCGCAAACGGTCATCGCCGTCGTGGTCGATTTTCCAGCGCTACCAGTGATTGCGATCACGCGGTCACGGTTCAATCTATCAACCGTAAGACAAATTTCAGCTGTGATCTCAACACTGGCATCGCGCGCCGCAGTGAGAAATGGATTCTTCCAAGGCTGAGGGACCGCTGCATTGGCGACGACAAGGTCCGTTTCCTGAAAGTCCGCAGTCTCGTGCGATCCAAGTCGAAGTTTGATACTGCCGTCGGCGATGGCGTGGGAAATTGGCTCGAGCGATCGCGCCAATTTTTCTCTCGTCGAGAGATCGGTGACAAGAACGCGCGCGCCACGGCCATGCAGCCAGCGCACCACTCCAAGCCCGCCCCCGAACTGACCAAGTCCCATCACCGTGACTCGTTTGCCACGAATCCATTCATCGCTGTGACTCAAATTCTTCGCCGCGTTCACCACTTGTCATCGACCATAAGTAGATTCAGCACGCTCATTTCCCTGGGCATCGATACCCAAGAGATCATCCTTATAGTCATCGGTGCTCTTGCGGCGAGTGATCGGACCATTCGCATCTCCACGCAGAAACTGATAGACGATCTGCTCATCTTCACTCAATGTGTGCACCTGCTCGGCGGGAAGTTTTCGGATGCGATCAAATTCCTCGCGCGTGTCAACCTTCAACACGCGTCCTTGGTCGAGCATCACCATGCGATCAGCGATCGTGAACGCGGAATCCATCTCATGGGTGACAACCACATTGGTGAATCCCTGACCGCGAGTCAATTCCAAGATGAGCTGGTCAATCCCCGCACTCGTGACGGGGTCGAGTCCAGCGCTGGGCTCGTCATAGAAGATGATCTTCGGGTCCATCGCGATGGCCCGTGCGAGTCCTGCGCGTTTCATCATGCCGCCAGAAATCTGCGACGGCAGTTTGTTGGCATGTTCGCGTAAGCCGACCATTTCAAGTTTCATCTTGACGATCATCTCGATGGTCGCGGCATCCAAATCCGAGTGCTCTTGCAAGGGCAGCGCAACATTGTCGCCAATGCTCATGGACTGAAAGAGCGCTCCAGATTGAAAGAGAATCCCAAACTTTTTCTTCAGCGCATCAAATTCGTCGGAATTGAGTGATGCGATGTCTTGTCCCAAGAGGGTGACCGTTCCAGATGTTGGCTTGTGCGATCCGATCAAAATTCGAAGCAGGGTGGTCTTGCCGCATCCCGACCCACCCATGATCACCACGGTCTCGCCAGCTCTGATGTCTAGATTGATTCCAGTCAGCACCGTCTGGTCGCCAAATTTCTTGACGAGATCTCGTACGGAGATTCTGATTTCTTCAGTCGTCATTTTATTTCCGCCTTTGGTGTTGCGGTTGGTTTCTCTTGGGGCTTAGCGTCATCATTGAGCGGATATGTCAAATCGCCGTGATCCGCATCTTGGATTACAATCTCTTTGATTCGCATCGATAGTTCACCTTGGGTACTCCCGATTTCGAAGGTGCATGTGCATCGAATCCGACCCTTGGCAAAGTCCAACTGATAATCGCCTGTGAAGTCCTCGCCTGCATTGGGAATTTTGGTGGGCGTTGATCCTTGGTCGAGGCTCGCACCTTGGAAGGCGCCATAACGATCCTTCAATGTCGCCAAGAATTCTTTCGCATCGTCGTCGGCAGATTGATTCGCCGCAAATGTGACGAAGTGAGATTGAAATGCCGCGATGTCGCCAGCTTCGCCAACCTGAATCGCCGTCTCAGGCCCGATCATGATTGGCTTAAAGACCGCGTAATACCCCCAACTTACACCAGAAATTTGCAATCCCGTTCCAGCCAAGCTGATGATGATCGCCAAGATGGCCATCCACCGTCCAGTCAATGCTTGATTGTGCATCGTCTTGATGACCGCGATCGAGCCGGTGATGATGCCCGCAAGAGTGGTCAACGGGCAACAAAAGACCAGCGACAGAATCAGCGATGCGATCGCCAGTCGGCTGACTTGTTTCGGTTCTTCAAATCCCAGGGGCATATTTTCATCGGCGCTATTCATGATCTCCGCAGAGTATCACAGCGAGCAGAGCAGTCACCGCGCCGGAAAGATCAGCGGTGGTGGCGGTTGGGATTGAGCGTCGGTTCTGGGAAGGCTGATTTCGAGCGAGCGAATACGCACCGACGGGAGAAAGGTTTTCGAGTCGGTGACGAATTCAACAGTGATCGATGCGACAGATGCAACCGATGCAACCGATGCAACCGATGCGACAGATGGCGTGGATTGCGATTCGAGCAGCAACCGAAAGCGCGCAGTCGACTTGAGTGCGATCGCCGTATCCGTTTTTGAAATGCTTGTGACCTTGGTCGGACCAAGTTGCTGGCGGATCTTGCGCGAAAAGGCGAGCAGTTCCTGCGGATCGACGCCAGTCCACCACGCCGATGGTTCAACTTCGCCAGTCAGAAATTGATCGACTGCGAGTCGAACTTCAGAGTTGATCGATGCAGTACTGGCGCGCTCGACGCGGTCGCCGATAACCCATGACGCCAGACCAATGACCGCACTGGCAATCGTGCAGGTGATGGCTAGTCGTCGACCAGTGAGCGTTCCTGCGGAGCGGCGGATTCGCCGCTGTGACAGAAGACCAGTGACAACTCCAAAGATGGCAGCCGCAGGACAGCAAGCCATCAGAGTCAGACCAAGTGCGACAAACGCAATGGGATCAATTCGAGTCTTCGATGCCTCAATCTGGTCGGGTTCGCTCAGGGGCAACTTCCCCATGATGCGAGGGCGATGGCCAAGTCCAGACCGTCAACCATTCCACTGTTATTGAGATCACCCGATCCCGACCCACCCCAGTTGGCGAGCAGTTCCGACAGATCGGCGGCATCGACATAGCGGTCTCCGTTCACATCGGCGGGGCAATTGTTCACACATGTTGTAACAAGAGAACCTGCGCCGCCTGTTGTCGCACCACCGACCCGCATGAAGTAACTGTTTCCTAGCAGAACATTGAATGTCGCGGTTGATGTTCCGTTGGCGCATCCAGCGGTGTCATCATTGCATCCCGCCACGGCGGCAGAGGCCGTTGGGCAAGCTGAACTTGCAACATACACAACAATGCGAGTATCGAATCCAGCCGTTCCGCAGGTCGAAACGGTTGTCACGCCTGAACATGGGGCGACATACTTGTACCAAACATCCTTGGCAATCAAGCCATTGGAGTTGACCGTGCAGGCTGTCGGAATCGCGATTTCTGTATCGGTCGCATCAGTTGTATTGAAGTTGGTCGTTCCGACTCCAATCGTAATTGCTCCCGAGCACTCGTCGTTGCTCGGTGGCGGCGGAACCACAACCGTAAACACACTGACATCGTCGATGTACCAGTTGTCACCCGTGTCGTTGCCGGCTGTGCGGAAGCGAAGTCGAAACGAGTTGTGACGAGCGTTGGTGGGAAGAGAGTGTGAGTAGGCCGTGAATGTCGTTTGGTTGACGCCATCCGAGGTCAAGGTATTGAGCAAGGTCCAATCAAGCGATGAGTTGAGATATTCCACGATGAGCTGTTCACCAATTTCCACGCCAGAGTGTTCCACTTTGTAACTCGCGGTCGCTGAGGCTGAGCCACCGAGCAGAATGAAATTTGTTCGCACTTCGTCGTCGTCGTACAACGCCGATCCAGTCGAATTGAGATTGAGCGAGTATTGAGCGCTCGGTTCATTGGTCGCATTGGCGTTGACGAAACCGCCATCGTTGTATGTCCAGCGTGCCGTGGACAGGACCGTTGTCGCAAAGGGCTCGGTGAAAGGTGGTGCGACAGGCAGTGGTCGCGAAAAGTCGCACCCAACTTGCCCGAGGTAGGTCGTGATTTGTGAAATCGTCAGCGGGTCAAACTTGAGATTTGACCCCGTGGTTCCGCCGCATCCATCGATGTTTGAACACATGATGTGGCACGCTGCCGCGCCTTGAGAATCGCAATGACCCGCATCCCAGTTGTGGCCAAGTTCGTGCGCGGACAGCGAAATGCGGTAGGTGAGATTTGTTGTGAATCGGCTCTCGACGACACCGTACTGGGCATTCGTGGCCGGCAGGCATACCACACCGAGATAGGCTATCCCAATGGTTCCACCCGCGAAGTTATAGCCCGAGAACATATGCGAAACATCGCGGTAGATTCCATTTTCAGGAGCTGCGCCCCACTTGGCGTCAAACTCGGTCAACCGTCCATCGATCGTGGTTGATACATATGGATCTGCGATATCAGAGCGAATGACAACGGTTCCAAGTTCAAAGATAATGTTGACATCGCGGTCGTAGATGACATTGACATTGGCGATGATGAGCTCGACATCGTTGAGAGTGTTCGCGACGCTCGAGCTGTTTTTCTGAAAGAACTCATAGTCGCATTCACAGGCAATCTCAACCTGCGATGGGGTTGTTCCAGCGATGCCACCTTGATTCTGGTTTTCACCAGCTGCGATCGCTTGAGAAAGCGAGGAACGATATTTCGACAAAGGAAATCCAGGACGACCCAGAGCGCATCCGCGTCCATCTGGAATCGCATCAAATGCAGAGTAAGAAACATGCTGACCCAGGCGAGGGAGTTCGGGTCGGTAATCGCTGAGCGGTTGGATCACCCAAGTCGTTGCGTCTTCAAGTTGAACAGTGCCGCTGAAACCAGTTGGCAGGAGTGATCCTGCAACAGTGGTTCCAGGTCGTCCGACGAGCGAGCCCCGATATGTTCGAATCGCAGGCGCGGCTACTTCCTTCAATGCACCAGTGCCCGAATCGACGAGAACCTTGAAGTGATCACTTCGGATAGAAATTTTGTCAAGCGCCACGGTTGCCACGACACCTCTCATTGGCAGAGAAAATTCAAAATGCGCCGGAAGATCGGCCGCAAGCGTCGGCGTGAAAAGTTGAAAATGGGTGAGCTCTTGGATCGTGATTTCAGGAGCCGCGATGCGAGGAGTCTTCTTTGACACCTCAGCACCAGCGTGAAGCCCTAGAAGAGTGATGATCGCAATAACGGGCAGCGCAAGCAATCCCGCTCGATGAATCTTTTCCGTTCGTTTCATGTTATTAGGATAGCCCCATTATTCGCTAATGCCAGTCCAGTTCGATTTTTCCTGTAAAAAACCGCTCGGCGCGGGCCGAGCGGTTTGCAAACGCATCAGAAAAATCCATGAATCCATCAAGGCGTCCAGTTGCTCAGCAATGCCGCAAGATCGGCGCCATCGGTATATCCGTCCTGGTTAATGTCTCCGCAGATTCCGCTGCCAGACGTTCCCCAGCATCCCAAGAGAGTGGTGAGGTCGGCGCCACCAATGATGCCATCGCAATTCAAGTCGCCCTCTGCGCAGGGAGGAACTACAACCGTAGGGCGAAATCCCTGAACACTGATAGAAGCGGCGGGGCTACCACTCGTTGGTGCCTTGTGTAGACCAAGCGTAAGAATTTCCGAAGCACTTGATGGGGGTGAATCCGCATCGTATTCAAAGGTGTGCATCGTCGACCAGCGAATGGAGTGAGCGTATGGCTCGCTCGCGGCCGCTGGACAAGTCCAAGTGAGAACGCCGTTGGCAACGGTTCCAACCCAAGGCGCATTCGATGGAGTATCGCCCGAGTGATTAAATGGAGCGCTATAGCCAATGTTGGTGACAGTCACACCCGCTGGCATTGGAATCGAGAACGATCCGCCGTTGCGATCGCTATTCAGGTTTTGAACGGCATATGCGTAATGCCAAGTTCCCGCTGGAGTATTGGCAAACGCTCGGCTTGCGACGATAAATCGTCCGTCGCCGGCTACATCGTATTCTCGTGTCGCAACATCCGAGTGGACGGCTGCCCAGGCATAGGTGGCTGGAATTTGCTGAACGACACTGCCGCTAAAACTCAATGCGTATCCACTAGAGGTGGAGTAAGTCGTTCCAACCGTAATCTTGCGATATGACGCATTGTTGTTGTCGGTGTTGTTCGCCGCATCCTGCGGGTGCACATACTGGCACTCAACGAAGTATGTCGCACCAAGATTTAGTGCAGCAGTCAGATCGTCCTTCTTCACAGTGACACGCTCGCGAATGGCCGAGGGATAACTGGTTGGAATTGCTGGGTCGGCGTAGCTGCCAGAGAAGTAACCAGTCGCAGCATTGATGCCCATGCGACTTTTCAGATCGCTCTGTCCACCGTTGAGGCTGGACTCATACGGATCGGAGCATCCAATTCCCAAGACGGCTGGACAGCCACCGCCTGCGGGCGTGCATGCGCCGCACAAGGTTTGCTGGAGCGCACAGAAACCGTGCTTCACCCAACTCTGGCCAATCTGCTGGATCACACCGTTCTTGACGCGATACATGTTCTGTGGAATAACAGGATGTTGATTTGATGGATTTGGTTGCCACAAAAGTTGTTGGTTGCCGATGTTGCAACTTATCGTTCCGACTGAGTAGGCAACATAAGTCGTTCCTTGCCAAATCCCTTGGCCGTACGCTGACATGTTCTGCATCGTTCCTACGATGACATCTGGTCCCGCAGCTACGCCGCCATCGCCGCCGCGTCCAGGAAGTGCTGTCGCATCCATCTGTCCGATGAATACGGCCAGTCCACCGAGTCCCAGCGATCCGATGATTGTTCCAATCTTCACGGTTTATTCTCCATTTTTTGAAAGCGATTTGAGTGGTTTATCTAGTCGTACCTACGCAATACGAACATGATATC
>Ga0209702_10003885_pt1 | contig 22763 bp, 19 predicted proteins | sample FRY01_FD_187210 | JGI IMG/M metagenome (GOLD analysis project Ga0209702, IMG submission 187210) | Freshwater microbial communities from Lake Fryxell liftoff mats and glacier meltwater in Antarctica - FRY-01 (SPAdes) (version 2) | ecosystem: Environmental > Aquatic > Freshwater > Ice > Glacier... | reverse complement strand
GCAAATCACCTCGCCATTTTTGTAGGCCTGCTTTGTGGTCAGTGTTCTGAATTTATTTTCTGTTCTAATGGAAAGCATTTCCATTGTTGTTGCAATCATTTTGTCATTCTCCTTTTTGTAAATATAAATAATTTGCTTTAAGTAATAGTCGTAATAAATTTAATTACAAGGGATGGATGGGGGAAAGGATCGCGATCGAAATTGCGCAGAGAACAGCGAGAGTGATGTTGATCTTCATGTACAAGTCTCCTGTCTCTCATTGGTCGTTTGATCGAGAAAGGGGACAGGTTGTGACTAAAAAAATTCGGCGGGAAACCTCGGATAATCAGAAACTCGTCCAGCCACTCAGCAGGGCAAGGATAGGAATTCCAACGCCACAGTGCAGACCGTAGACTTCAGTGGGTGAGCGTTACCGATTTACAAGGCGAACACGCTTGGACTCCGATGCGCATCGCTGCGGTTGTGTCGGGGCCAGTTGCCGGATGTTTTCTGTGGTTGTTCTTTAGACCAGCAAGCGATGCGCCCGAGAGTTTGACAGCGGCGGGGGCGGTGGTGATTGGGTTGCTCGCTTGGATGGCGATTTGGTGGGCGACACAAGCGGTCGAGCTGGCCGTCACGGGGCTCTTGCCAGTTGTTGTGTTACCGCTGCTTCGCGCGTCGACGGCGGAGCAGGTGCTCGCACCGTATGCCAACGATGTGATCTTTCTCTTTGCGGGCGGCTGTGTACTGGGCATTGCGATTGAGCGGCATGGTCTTGGTCGGAAGTTTTTGATGTTCGTCATTCGATGCCTCGGCAATTCTCCCTCCAGAATCGTGGCGGCATTCTTATGTGTCGCGGCGTTTATCAGTGCGTGGGTTTCCAATACTGCGACGGCTGCGATGATGCTGCCACTGGCCAGCGCCGCAGTGGCGATGTATGCGGTGAACGCAGGAACAACCGCTCAGGCGAGCAACGCGGTGCGTCATTTTCAGTGCGCGGTGTTGCTCGCAGTCGCATATGGCGCAAGCATTGGCGGAGTGATGACGGTCTTGGGAAGTCCGCCCAATCCAATTGGCGCGGAGTGGATTACTGCTCACGGCGGGCAGATGGATTTCGTTCGCTGGGCTTCGTTTGGAGTGCCAGTCGGCGTGCTCATGATGATCTGTGCGCAGTTGATTTTCAGGTTCGCGTTTCCACTGCATGGATTGCCGCCATGTGCCGAGATTGCTAATGTTGGAGAGTCCGCGCCCATGTCACGCGCTGCGAAGTTGACCGCGTTGATCTTCGTCATGGCGGTGGTCGCGTGGGTCGCAGCGCCGTTTGTGAAATCATTCACGCCCGCCGTTGTACTCAAGGATGGGATGATCGCCATCGCCGCCGCTCTCGCACTGTTCATCGTGCCAGCCGCGCGTGGCAGTCGCGAGTCGATCGTGCCGTGGTCGCAGACACAGCGGCTTCCTTGGGGTGTCTTCATTCTCTTTGGCGGCGGATTGAGTCTTGCGGATGCGATGCAACGCACAGGTGTCTCGCAGATGATTGCACAGAGTGTCACTGGAATCCAGGGTGTGTCCGAGGGTGTCATCATCGCGTCAGTCGCAGCGGTCATGGTGTTCGCAAGTGAGATCGGATCGAACACGGCGCTTGCCGCGACGGCGGTTCCGATTGTGGGTGCGATGGCACCTGGGCTTGGAATCGCTCCAGAAAAATTGGTCATCACGGCGGTGCTTGGCGCAAGCCTCGCGTTCATGTTGCCAGTGGGAACGCCACCCAACGCCATCATTTATTCCACCGGACTTGTGCCAGTGCGCGAGATGATGCGGGTGGGATTCATGCTGAATCTCTGCGCAATTGTGGTGATTACGGTCGTTTGCGCGTGGTGGCTTTGATGGGTGATCAGGGCGAATTGTTGAATCTAATCTAGAGTTGCCGTGGTGAGTTGGCTTGGTGAGTCTCTGCTCTGTTTCCAAATTGTTCTCGGCGAAAGAAATGACGAAAATGCGAATCCATTTACAGATGCAAGAATGGTGCCGATGAGCGCGTTCTCTTTGCCGATCTTCGCTCAAACTTCGGCTAATCGATTGGAAAGTGCGCCTGGTGCGAATTGCAATGAAAGTCCACCGAGGGCTCCAGACAATGTCCGCGCCGCTGGGCAGATGATGGATTCGCACGGGAGGATCATTCGCGACTTGCGCATCAGTATCACCGACCGCTGTAATTTCCGCTGTGTCTATTGCATGGAGCCAGATGTGCAATTCGCAGCGCAGGATCTGGTGCTCCAGCCAAAAGAGTTCATTCGCGTCGCGCACATTGCCCACGCACTCGGCGTGCGCAAGATTCGCCTGACTGGAGGCGAGCCAACGCTGCACCCGGCACTGACGGAAATCATTGCCGGCATTCGAGCATCGACAACAGTTGAAATTGCGATGATCACCAATGGCGCACGCCTCACTCGCGCGCGGCTTCGAGAATGGAAATCCGCGGGCCTCGAGCGGATGACGATCAGCATCGACTCGTTGCAACCGGACCGCTTCGCGCGGGTGACTCGTTCGACATCCACTCCCCAAGCTGTGCTGGCTGGAGTTGAGATGTGTATCGCTGAAGGATTGACGCCTGTGAAATTGAATGCCGTGTTGATCCGTGGCATCAATGAGGATGAGGCGGCTGATTTGGCAGAGCTTGCTCGGCGCTATGCGATTGAGATGCGTTTTATTGAATATATGCCGCTGGATTCTGGACATGCGTGGGATTCATCCAAGTGGGTCAGCGCGGCCGAAACGCTGGCGAATATTGAACGGCGCTTTGCGCTTGTGGCGTGCGATGATGATGCGCCATCGAGCACCGCTCGAACATATGCATTCGCGGATGGTGCTCCGGGACGCATTGGTTTGATCGCACCAGTCAGCAGCCCATTTTGTGGCGCATGCAGTCGACTTCGATTGACGGCTGATGGCAAGGTGCGTCCATGTCTCTTCAGCACCCGCGAGTGGGATTTGCGCGGGCTCTTGCGCGGCGGTGCGAGCGACGATGATCTTGCGAATTTCTTGATTGATGCAACATGGACAAAGCAGCCAGGTCACGGCATTTCATCGCCAGACTTTCATCAGCCACATCGACCGATGTCAGCGATTGGTGGATAGAAGGTATGAACGCGACAGACTCGGCGCAGATGATATTTCGCATTTGAAATATGACCGACACCACACTCATCGTTCTTGCGCTGCTCTTCTTGATTGTTGGTGCGCTCTATTCAACGGTCGGTCATGCCGGTGCCTCGGGCTATTTGGCTGTGATGGCGCTGTGTGGCGTTGACGCACTGCTGATGCGACCAACGGCGCTGGCGATCAACATTCTTGTCGCATCGATTGCATTCGTTCAATTCGCGCGCGCCGGTCATTTTTCATGGCGGCTCTTCTGGCCATTTGCTGTGGTGTCGATTCCTGCTGCGTTTTTCGGCGCAATCATTGTGTTGCCCGTGCGGTCGCTGCAAATTGCAATCGGTGTTGTGCTTGTGGCGACAGCAGTGCGGATGGCGTGGTTTGCGCTGCGACCACTTGCCAAACGCAGCGCGACGCAGGTGCCGGCATTGCCCGTTGCAATCGGATGCGGTGGGGCGATTGGCTTCGTCGCTGGATTGACTGGAACTGGTGGGGGAATTTTTCTCAGCCCGATCATGCTGATCTTGGGTTGGGCTGATACCAAACGCACAGCGGCGGCGTGCGCGCTTTTCATTTTGGTCAACTCGCTCGGGGCGCTGAGCGGACTGGCCAGCGGGGGATGGAGACCAGAGTGGTGGTTGGTAATTCTCGCAGCGTCCGCATGTGTCGGCGGAGTGATTGGTGCGACATATGGCAGTCGCCGTGCGACTGCGCGATCACTCAATCTTGCGCTTGCAATGGTGCTGTTGGTTGCAGGCGGGAAATTATTATTCGCGTGAGTGCGTGGCGCGGAATGCGTCAGCAATGATATAGACGGCAGCCAATTGTGATGAGGGTCGAATGATCTCAATGCAATGAGAAACGCGGTTCCCAGATGAGAGTCTTCCAAATCGGGATATCTCTTTTGAGTCGACTGATGAATTCGTCGATTGCTGCGAGTGTCTCTGCTCGGTGCGTGCCCGCCGCGGTCAGCACAAACGAAATTTGCCCGACTTCCACGCGGCCGCGACTGTGCAGTGCGATCAGTGAGATCAATTGATGTCGGTTTGCGATTTCGTTGGCAAGCGCAGTGAGTTCACGCTCCGCCATCGGGTCATATGTCTGATACTCAAGCGCGGTGAGATCGCGCATTTCGCCGGCGCGATCGTGGTCGGGCTCATTGCGACGAACAATTCCCTCGAAGCGCACCGATGCGCCAACCTTGCCCCCGCGGTCGAGTGCGCGGAGTCGGGCACTTCGTTCGACGAGCGCGGTTCTTTCTGTGAGCTCTGTCAGCGGCCCGTCAACAATGAGTGCCACAACTTTCAACCGCCACCTACGAGTGAGATCAGCGCCACTTCATCACCTTGATGCACCGGGGTTTCATCGCTGGCAAATGCTTGATTCACTGCAAGTCGCGCCGAAGTTGATGTCGATGCGAACTGTGGAAGCTGTATTGCAAGTTCCGCGAGCACCGAGCGAGCAGTCGCAGGGGCGGGGAGAGTCAGGGTGACACGGTCGGATTGAGCGTGAATTCGCGCGTTGCCGAAGAGCAGGACATGGATTGTGATGGGGTTGTTCATGTTGATAATGCGGTTCTTACAAACTCATCCAATGCAGAAAACACAGTTGCAAAGTGTATGATTTTCGCTGGAACTTCCTCCATGGGTTTTTTAAGCCAGTCATTTGCGTTTGAATCTCCCACTGCAGCGGTGGATGGAATGTTGCTCGAGCTCAATGCGCATTCGCGAGTTCGTGCAACCGAACGAGTCGCGCTCACTGCAGCGCGCGGGCGTTTTCTGGCCACGAGCATCACGACCGACCGGCCAAGTCCGGCCTTCGATTATTCGGCGATGGATGGTTATGCGCTGCGGATGGCCGACATTGCGTCATCAACTGAGCTGTGGCAATCGAGCGACTCTCTCACTCTGTGCGTGCTGGGTGAATCGTGCATCGGCCATCAGCCGTCGCCGATGAATGCCGCGCCATGTGCGATGCGAATTGCTACCGGAGCTGCGATACCGTCGGGCGCGGATACGGTGCTCAAGCGCGAGGATGCTGGTGAAATCGGTCAGGTGCAATCGACGACGGCGATCAACATCACCCGCACGACCGCTGCCAAGATTCGCACTGGACAAAATATTCGCCGCGCAGGCGAAAACGCACATGCTGGCAGCATTGTTGTGCAAGAGGGCACACTGCTTGGTGCCGCCGCGATGGGAACGCTCGCAGCGGTTGGAGAATCGTCGCCCTTGGTTGCGACTCGCTTGCGAGTGGTCATCATCACCACGGGCGATGAACTTGTGGACTGTGACGCCGTGCCCGATCGGTTTGAAATTCGCAACAGCAACGCGCCGACACTTCATGCGGTGCTTGGATCGCACGCATGGATTGATGTGGTTCGAATCGTCCATGTGCGCGATGATGGTGGCGATCTTGGCGCAGTTCTTCAAGATGCAATCAACGCTGCCGATGCAGTGGTGCTCAGCGGCGGTGTTTCGATGGGACACCGTGATCAAGTGCGCGATGCCGTTACCACGGCGGGTGCGAAGATTGTTTTTCATGGATTGCCGCAGCGCCCGGGCAAGCCAATGCTCGGCGCGGTCGCGACTCGCGTCGATGGTGCGCGGATTGCGATCTTTGGTCTGCCAGGCAATCCCATTTCAGCGTTGGTGACTTGTGTGCGAATCGTTGTGCCGGTTCTTGCCGCATGCGCCGGTGCGCGTCACTGGCCCGACATGCCACGCATCGCGCTGGCGGCTATCGACGACAATACGCTTGATTTGTGGTGGCATCGACTCGTGCGAATCACCGCAGATGGCACGGCAGAACTTGTCGATGGTCGCGGCTCTGGCGACATCATCGCCGGCGGACGCAGTGATGGATTCATCGAAATACCGCCGCACGCAGCAAATGTGGGGGATGCAAGCACCGCACCCACACGAGCGTGCTTTCGCTTTTATCCTTGGCCAACATGACCAGCCCACGCCAACCAATCAATCCGCTCAATCCAAATCAGCACGCTGGCGCTGCGCACCCCGGCGGGCTTTCGCATGTCAACGCCGATGGCAGCGCTTGCATGGTCGATGTCGGCGAGAAGCCAATCACTGCGCGGGTCGCAGTAGCCGAGGGATTTATTGGAATATCCGCGGAACTCGAAAGGCGCATTCGCGACAACACAATCGACAAAGGTTCAGTGCTCGAAGTTGCGCGGCTTGCCGGCATTCTTGCCGCCAAGCGCACCGATGAATTGATTCCACTTTGTCACTCGCTTGCACTCGATTCGATTGATGTCACGGCAGAATTGCAATCGGGGCGCATTCGTATCACTGCGACCGCACGAATCCACGCACGCACCGGCGTTGAGATGGAAGCGCTCACCGCCGTCGCCGTCGCGTGCTTGACAGTGATCGATATGGGCAAGGCCGTCGATAAGGGCATGGTCATCGAACAGATTCGTGTGCTTGAAAAACATGGCGGACGCAGTGGTTCTTTCGTCGCCGCGGCTGCGGAACATGGTGCGCGCACATGAGCCAACTCAATTCGTCGCATCACAGCGTGCGCCGTATTCGCGCGGCCGTGTTGACGGTGAGCGATCGCTGCTCACGCGGCGTTGCGGTTGATACTTCAGGACCAGCGATTGCTGAAATACTTCGTTTGCAAATTGGCGCTGACATCGTGGCGGCACGGTGTTTGCCGGATGAAGTCGCCCAACTTGCGGCATGCTTTGTCGAATGGTCGCAGCCGAGTGCGGGTATCGATCTCATTGTGAGCACTGGCGGCACTGGCCTTGCGCCGCGTGATGTGACTCCTGAAGCCGCAAAGAGTGTCTTTGAGCGCGAGCACAGCGGACTGATGGAACTTGCGAGGCTTCGTTGTCTAGCCAAGACCCCACGCACTTTTCTTTCGCGCGGCGTTGCTGGAACGATTGGTCGCACGCTGATATTGACCTTGCCCGGATCGACACGCGGCAGCACCGAAAATCTTGAGGCTCTACTGGACATCTTGCCCCATGCGGTTGAAACTCTGCGCGACGAAGTTCAAGATGACGGCCGACCCGATGCGGCAGCGGTCAGCGGCAAAGTCATTCGACATGAGCGCTGACACGATCACTCGCGCATTCGTGGATTCGATTCAGCCGATTGTTCTCGTTGGTGGTAAGAGTCGTCGTTTCGGTCGTGACAAACTGCGCGAACCGTGGGAGGTCGCCAGCCCGAGCGACCGGAGCAATCGACAGCGCGCACATTCCGTGTTGGTGCAGCGACCAATCGAAGCTCTGCGCCGTGTCTTTGGTCCGCGTGTGAAACTGGTGGGCGATTGCGATGGCGCGATCATTCCATTGGCCGATGGCATCATCACCGACTCGCATCCGGGCATGGGTCCGATTGGTGGAATCATCTCCGCACTGCGTGCTTGTGGCGGGCCCGTGTTCGTGCTCGCTGGTGACATGCCTGCGTTCACGCATGAACATGTTTGGCTCATTCTGCAAGCGGCAAGTGCAAACCCACATGCGGTGGCGGTGCTGGCCGCGACGGATCAAATTCATCCATGCGCTGCCCTCTATCAGCCCCTCGCGCTGCAGTTGCTGAGCGAACGAGCGGCACGCGGTGAATTCAAAATGCAAACCGCGATCGAACCTTCGCGCATGATTTTGGTGCCGATCGCTGACGAAGCGGTCGCCAATATCAATCATCCAACGGATATTTCAGCGCAGAAATGACAGACGCTCGGCCGCTGGGGTTTGAAGCCTCAGTGCCTGATTGCGCAGTCAACCGTGCTCGATCAACCGTGGTCGATCAACCGTGGTCGATCAACCGTGCGCGATCAACCGTGCTCGATCAACCGTGGTCGATCAACCTTGGTCGATCAACCGTGCGCGGTCAATCGCCCAGTCCATTCGCAGGTCCTTAGCGACTGCGCGTCCGGCGTGAGACCGATCGTCCCGAAGTCGCTGGTCCACGATGCGCGTGTGGCAGCTTTGATGCATTGGAATTTGGCCCATGGGAATTTGGCCCATGGGAATTTGGCGCGTGTGATTGGTGCGGCACATGTGCATGCTGCGGTGGACTCTGACGCTGGTGCGTGTGACGGCGGTCTGGATTCGCAGGCGGCCGAGATGGTGTTTGCGCTTGTGGAAGCGGAGGCAGACTCGTGGGAAGGGCCACGACTGGAATCTGCTTGCGCGTGAGTTTTTCAACACTGCGCAAGAGTGGTCGCTCTTCTGGTGAGCAGAAGGTGAGCGCAATTCCAGAAGCGCCCGCGCGTGCGGTGCGTCCAATGCGGTGAACATAAGCCTCTGGTTCCATCGGTAAATCAAAGTTGATCACATGCGTGATGCCATCGACATCGATGCCGCGAGCGGCGATATCTGTTGCAACGAGCACCGCCGCACTTCCCGAACGAAAGGCTTCGAGGGCGCGAATGCGGTGATTCTGAGCTTTATTTCCGTGAATTGCCTGCGCCGCAACGCCTGCTGCTTGCAGTCGCTTGACCACGCGGTCCGCGCCATGTTTGGTCTTGGTGAAGACGAGTGTGCGTTCAACGCCGTCCATCGCGAGCACATGCAGCAACAACTGCGTTTTCTGCGCCATCGGCACTGGATAGAGAGATTGCTCGATGCGCTCAACAGTCGATGCGGCTGGAGTGACGGCGACACGCACGGGATCTTTCATGAATGAATCCGCAAGATGCTTGATCTCACTCGGCATCGTCGCGGAGAAGAGCATGGTCTGTCGCTCGGTTGGAACAGCCTTCATGATGCGGCGAATGGGATCGATGAATCCCATGTCGAGCATGCGGTCGGCTTCATCGAGGACGACGAATGAGATCGAGCGCAAATCGACGAGTCGTTGCTGCATCAAATCCATGAGTCGGCCGGGGGTTGCCACCAGAATGTCGACGCCGTTTCGCAGTGCACTGACTTGTGGTCGCTGACTCACTCCGCCGAAGACGACGGCGTGGCGAATTTGCGTGCGACGACCATATGTCGCAAAGCTCTCGCCGATTTGTGCGGCGAGTTCGCGCGTCGGCGCAAGGATGAGCGCACGCGGCGCACGACCGTGTGGTCGGGGCGCTTGCAGCGCGGTGCCCGCGAGCATCTGCTGCAGAATCGGCAGCGCAAATGCAGCGGTTTTTCCAGTGCCAGTTTGCGCAATTCCCAGCACATCTCGACCGGCAAGTGCCGGCGGAATGGCCTGGATCTGAATGGGAGTCGGGGTGGTGTAACCCTCGGTGCTGAGCGCGTCGAGGAGTGGTTTCACCAAACTGAGCGAAGCAAATGCGGACGGGGGAGTAACGATAGGAGCGATGTCATTGGACAAAACAAAAAACACTTTCTAACCATTGGTCTATATCGGAGACCGATGGTCTGTGAACTGGACGGATCTGGTATCACCGCGGACGAGCCGAGAAGAAGCAGGATCAGGCCTGTTGGCACTCATGCGTCGCTTCCGATGCGCCATCATGAGTTGCCGGCTGAATCCCAGAGAATTGTCGCAAGCAGAGTGCTGCGACCTGAGGCTGACCGGCGAGGTATGAGACCACTCTAGCACAAAGAGTCGTCGTGCGCAATTATTTTCTTAAAAGAATTTTCGCAGCATTATCCGCCATGCGATAGTCGTATGGCATCGCAAATATCACTGTTACGGCGATTCTTTCGCAGTCTTCACACCCGCTCGCAGTGCCTGTGGATCAACCCGCACACGCAGTTCGAGTTTCTCATTGGTCGTTTCCACCCATGCAAGACGAGTGACGGGCTGATCGTGCGTCGTGGCAATCATCGAGACTCGGATGGTTTGCATCGGTTGCAGTTGGCAGGGGACGGTCGGCTCGCTGGAGATCGTCGATCTCGCACTCGTGCGAATGCGCAGCACATCGAGCGGCACTTTTCCGATGTTGATCATCACGAAAGTCATGCTCGCTTGATGCAGACCGCGCGGATCATCTGGGATGGTCGCTTGTCCGCGCGTGGACTCGACGATCGCCAAGCGTGCTGGAGGACTTTGACAACTGACCAACGCGAGCAGCGAAGTCGCTGCGATGGTGCGCCAAAGAGTGTTGCCGTGATGAGCGCTCATTTTCCAGTACCAATCCAGCGCTCAAGGGCGCTGCGCAGTTGTGCGAGTGATTCGCCGTTGAGCGAGGCAGATTCGCTGAAATGCGCGCTCGAACCGTCGCCTCGCCCAAAGTAGGCCAGCTCGAGCGAGTTGATTTCCCCGCGCAGTGTCTGCAATTCAGATGGGCTCATCTGTGCCTCGCGCTCGCCCGCAACCTGACGCAGTGTCGTGATCACACTCATCGGTGTGATGCGCGTTGGCATCAGCGATGGCTGGTGCACAGTTTGCGGTTTGCGCCGACGCAGTACGAGGAATGCGACGAGCGCAACCGCGACCACGACGACCACGATGATCATGTTGCGCACGCTCCACAGACTCTGCGTGACGGCGATCGATGGTGCCGTCACAGTCACGACATCCATGTCGACGAATTGTCGTGTGATCATCTTGCCTTGAATGTCCTTGGCGAGAATTGGAAAAGTGAACGCACTGCCAGCCGCTGCCGCAGTTGGCGTGTATGTCACGATCCATGACCGCTCGGTCGGCAGGCGATATGTCCCTGTTTCATCTGCTTGGACATAATCCTTAGTCACCGATGGCTGATTGAACATCATCATCGCACGCATTCCAGATGCATCCCCATCGGCTTCGACGATGGTGATTGGCCGAATCTCGACACCTTGGGCCGAGACTTCATATCCATCAAGTGCGGTGCGATACGCGGGCAGCAGTGCATCGAGTTGGGGAACAATGCCATCGGCCTTCGCTTGAATTTCCAGCACAATGGCCTGATTCTTCTGCGTGTTGTCGATGTCGCGAAGGTCGACGGTTTGCACCACTTCAAGGTTGCGCATCGGACGCTCGCCACTGGAGTGTGCCGCATCAATTTGCGGGGAATTCGAGGTGATTGGCAAGACGACCGCTCCGGCGGTGTCGTTGAAATGCATATCCATCGCCAGTGATGGAATGCGATCAACGCTTGGGTCCTTGGCCTTGATCACGATGTATGCGACCGGCTTTTCGAGCCAGCCATCGGCGCTACTTTCACGGACTGGTGTTGGAGGCGCGAGCGCTTCGAAGAATGCAATCCCTTCGAGTTCGAAATGATCGCCAAAGGATGCCTCGAGGCTCTTCTTGAGTAAGTCGCGATAGTTCATCGGTCGATACGAATTGCCAACGCGCGCCCAAACATCGTTCTGCAGGTAGCGACTGAATCCGCCAGTCTCGCGGTCCACCTCTGCTGTGAATCGCAAGGTGAGTGTTGCGCCGAATCGCGCGTCGGTGCCAACTTGATCGCTGCCATCGATGGCCAGTCGCAGTTTGATCTCGTCCTTCATCAGATCTTGATAGAGATCGGCCAGTCGGCGCAATCCCGCACCCGCAGGGTTGTCGCCGATGATGCGCATGGCATGCCGAACGATGCGTGGCTTCACATCTGGTTCCATCTTGTCCAGCGCATTGGTGATCTCTTGCGCGAATGCGGCGATGTGCCGCGACGCCGCATCAAGTGGCAGCTGCGCGATCGATTTGCCAATCAGATCAATCTGATCATCTTGCGGCGATCCTTCCACCAAGAGATCGTCGCGTGTGAGATAATTCAGTTCCGTCGAACCGACTGCGGCACTGAACCACGCCAGATAGACCATTGGATCGTCGCGTTGATCGCCACGGTTGACCATCTGCGCATATCGATTGGCAGTCTGGGCAAACGCCTCGAAGGCTTCCTTGCGATATTGGTTATATGCCGCGAAATCCTGCTTTTTCTGGTCTTGCGCATATTGCACTCGGTCATACGCAAGGCCAGCTTTGGTGACGGCATATCGCCACGATGTCGGCCGCTGCGCAATCGCCTGATCGACAAGCTCGATCGCCAGTTCATATCCGCGCTCGACCATCTTGGTGATCTCGGTGGGTGAACGCTTCATGCCGGCCGCTTGTTGCGCACGGCGGTCGCGCCACTCGCCGCTGAGTCCAGCGCGCATCCGATCGGCAAGACTCGCCGCTGCCGGTGCTGCAAGTTCATCGATTGGTCCAAATATTTTCACGATGCCTTCTTCGGTGAAGACTTCGGTGCGTCCATGGCATGCGGTGAATGTTGCTGCGACACTTGGCAGTGCGCGCGGATCTACTCCGAGTTCATCAAGCACCAACATCAAGCGCGCGAGGCGGTCGAGATTGCGGCGTTGTCGTCCGCGCGTCAGCGGTGCCGATGTCATGCTATCGCGCACGAATCCGATGAACATCATTTGATCCTGGTTGGGATCCGTTTGCGGCGCAAGTCGCACGCGCCAAGCCGTGAGGAAGTCGTCGGCGAGTTCGGTGCCTTGCTCTGGAAACCGCTCGACGGCATGGGCGAGTGAATCAATTGCCACATCAACTTCGTCCGCGCGCACTGCGATAGCAATGGCCGCACGATATGCACGACTGGCAAGGCTGGGCTCCAAGGCTCCCATCCAACCTTCGCTGGGCATGGCGCGCAGCAGCAGATTAATTTCCTGGGTGCTTGCCGGTGCTTGCGGTTGACGACGACCGCGGCCGCCGCCGCCGCCGCCATCAAGAGCGGCCTCGGCCTCGCCGACAAGGGCCGTTGTCAACATGCGCAGAGGGATGCGAAGTTGCTGAATATCCAGGCCGCTTTGCGCTAAAAGTGTGTCTACCGATTCTTTCATAGTCAGAATCACTTGGGCGCGCCGCGCAAGATCGAGTTGACTGTTTTGCAACGACACAGCCTTGAGGGCGATGATTTCAAGCGCGACCGGCGCGAGCTGTGGAGTGGCAAAGATTTGCTTCAGCCACTGCGATGCTTGCAGTGGCGGCATGGACGGCAAGAGATCAATCGCGCGGCGCATCGCACGCTGACGCAACTCTGCCTCGGCGCTCTCGATGAGCGCCGTTTCGCAGAAGAGTCCCCATGCGATTTGTAAGTGCGAATCGGCGTCGGTGCCAGCTTTGTTACTGCCCGCGAAATCCTCATGGTATTGACCGTAATTAAAAAGAGCGACCGCATCGAGTTTGGCTCGCGCCTCATCGAGGGGCGGGAAATATCCCGATGCATCGATCGCCATGTCCGCCGCGACGAGAAACTTCACAGTGCGTTCACGGTGTGCGGCATCTTGGCGACCAAACATTCCGGTGTTGGCGTCGAGGCGCTGCAGCATCGGTCCGGTGCTGTACTTCGTCGCCGCCTCCTTGAGCAACTGAGCCAGGATGGTGACTTGCCAATCGCTCAGAGGCTCAGGCGCGGCATCCGCAATCGCCACCACTTCCTCGGGCAGCAGTCCAGGATCTGGTTTCTGACTTGGATCACCGCGCTGCGACCGATTGATCGTCTGCAGAATTTGGGTATAGACCGCGATCGAATCGGCCGATGGAAGTTCGCGCAGCGCCTCTCCAAGGGCGGTCCATTCGCCCGCAAGCACCTGTAATTGCAGCCATTTCACAGTTGCGGCAAAGTCAGTCACGGGCGGCTTGGGTTGCGCTGAAAGACTGATCTTCGAGCGCGCGGCGAGCACACTCTGTGGCGTTCGCGTGAACTCCGTCATTCGTACTGCTTGGGCAATTGACTGCGCATTGGGCTCGCCCATTTCGCCAGGACCACCGAGCAGTTTCTTGATGTCGATTCCCATGTCGCGGAAATATGCGCGGAGCGATTCGCGTTCCTGTTCACTCGCTCCGTTGTATTCGCGGCGCACATCGTCGAGTTGCTCTGGTGAGAGAGCTGGCCCAGCTGGCGCACCAAGTGGACCGCCAGCGCCATCGATTGCATCTTGCTTTGGATCGTTGATACCCAGTGGGCTTGTCGGCATGTTGGGCAACACAATGCCTTGCGGTAGCACGATTGCTGTTCCCGCCGTCATGCCTCCTGTTGCGGTGGCAGTTGATGGCGTCAATGGAACGAGTTGCACAACAGATCCCACAGCCTTCACGGTCGCCGTCGCCGCAACCGTGCTGGAAGGAGCCGATGCAGCAGTCTGCCCAGACGCCAGATGACAATTCAACAAGACAAGTGCTGCGGTTGCGAACGATTGTTGGAACATATTCATGTGTGTACTCATTCTTATCTCTCGTTTGAATTCTTGGACTGTGTGTTTACCAACCATCTAAAATTTCCTCTGCGCCACCAGCGCCACGACCATCTTGACGAGGCGGTCGCGGCGACTTTCCAGGCCTATTTCCCTTGCGATTTGAAGTGTTTCCTACTCGCGGCGATTCCTTTGGCAGCGGCTTTCCCTGCAAATCGCTCAGCGTCGTTTGCTCGAGATTGAGAACCAGTTCGAGATTGCGCTGGAAGTTCTGCGCCGATTGGCCACCAGAGTTTTCGGCGAGATATCGAAAGTGCTGTCGAGCCTTGCCAGATTCCACGCGCCATTCTTGGGGCGGCATGCCAGAGAGTCGCAGCAACCGCGCACCGTAGTAATACGCCGTCGCTAATTCTTCGCGGGCGGCGCGTTCGAGCGGTTGGTCGTTGGCCGAATGATCATCGAGTTGGCCGATCAGCGATTCGAGGTCGTCGATGCCCGTCCAGATTTCGCCAGCTCGAACACTCGCACGCGCCTTGGCCCAGCGCATTTCGCGCGCATCGTTTGGCGACGCATCGCCCAAGGTCGCCAAGACATCTTGAAACCGCTCGGCAGTTTGCTTCCAGTGCTTGGCCGCGACTGCGTACATACTCTCCTCGGTCGCTGTCGCTTGCGATGCGTTTCGCTGATTGGCGGTGGTCGGTTCGATGAACGCCAACCGCCGTGCCTCGATGGCGACGAGGTGCGTGGCATATGCGGCATCTTGCGCATGCTGCGCTTCCGTTTGCGTGGCCGATGCTTGATTCTGCAACCGTGCCGCCTTGTCTAAAACATAAGCGCTCTGGCCGGGACCAAAGTGATAGGTGATCGCTGCGACGGGTACGAGTGCCCAAATACCCCAGAAAATTCGGGGAATCATCATGTGAGCACCGCCTTGAGTTTGCGCGCATGCTCGAATGCTCGTGGTCTGCCAAAGAGAGTGAGCAGGGGACCGACCGCCGCCAGTGTCGAGCAGCCGACTGCGACCGCGAGCAACGCCAAGTCACGCTCGCTCCAGTGATCACCCACATGCGGTGCGATCATCGTGAGCGCGTTGATGACATCGCTTGGCAGATGTTTGCGATTGCCGTCGTGGTATGTGCCGCCGAGTCGCATCGCCAACTGCCGCAGGCCCATCGTGTCTTGTCGACTGTTGTGACCGTTGACATTGGAACCTTTGATGGCATCGCCGAGTCCAATGACGATGGTGTCTGCGATCGAACTCGGCATGACGGTTGGAAGCGCCGTTGATACATCGCCGTCTGTGACGACAAGCAGAGTCGCAGAATTGGCAGGCCAAATGCGCGCCACTTCAAACGCCTTGCTGAGACCCTTCTGCAAGTTGGTCGGACCAGATTCAAACGCGGTGTACATCGGCAATCCATCGAGCGCGTTGCGGATGACTTCCTTGTCGAATGTGTCCTGCACGATGGGCAGTGCGTCGGTATAGAACGCGACGATTGAAATGCGCGTGTTTTCCATGTCGAGCCGGTCAAGCACGCCTTGCACAACCTCGCCAGCGCGAGCGGCGCGACTGATTTTCTGCGCTGCCGTGCCGGCATCCTTCACCTGCATGCTCGGTGAAACATCCAGCAGCACAAGTAGGTGATTAGACGCGATTTTCGCAGGATTTCGGTCAATTTCGACTGGGTCGAATGTGGCGAGAAAAAGCAGTCCCCATACGGCCATGGTCGCGGCAAGCACTCGCGCGGGCGCGACTGCGACTGTCCACGGCGATGGACGACCCGACGATCCAAACGCCAGTCGTCCAGCGCGCGCGATGCGACGAGCGTGCAGCCACTCGGCGAATGCGACGATGATCAGAGTCGCGATTGGGAAGATGATCTGCGGTGGGGTCATGTGTTCATGTGGTCATGTGTTCATGCGTTCATGTGCTCATATCACCAAGGCGTGAATCGAATGCCAAGCAGTCCAACGATGTGCAGTGCAAGCAGTACCAGCGCGACGATCGCAAAGGGCCGTAAGAAATCCAGCGGTACCGTGCCGAGTGTGCGAAATTCTGCCGGGCGCATGCGATCGATGTGATCGAAGACCCGGCGCAAACTTGTCGCATCGGTCGCTTGGAATGCCTCGCCGCCTGTGTTGCGAGCGATGTCAACAACCGCATCCGGGACGGGATCGGATGCGACATGAATGTGATAGAGACGGATGTTCGCATCGTTCAGCTCATCCGCGACGGCGGCGCTTTCGTCACCAGCGAGATCGGAACTATCGCCGTCGGAAACCAGAATGATCATGCGATCGCCTTCCTTGGCCTCGTTGATCATGTTTGTACGGCAGAAACGCAAGGCCGCGCCGATCATCGTGCCTCCCATGTGCGATGGTTGCCGACTGGGATTTGCAAAGGGCAGTGCATTTCGAATTGCAGAAAGATCTTGCGTCAGCGGGGTCCAGCGAATTTGCTGCGATCCAAAGATGGTCAGGCCAAATGCGTCGCCTTCGCGCACTGCGATGAAATCCTCGACTGCCTTGCGCGCATTTTCGTATCGATTTTCCATCGTCATGCTGCCCGAGACATCGACACAGAACTGAATGTTGGTGAGCTTGCGACTGTTCTTTGGTTGCTGCATCGTTTGCGGACCAGCGATCATGACAATCGCGCCGGCAAGTAAGAGCGCGGGCACGCAATCAAATCCGCCAAGCAACAGCATGAGCCAGCGCCGGCGCGGATGTTCTTGATGATCGAATGGCAACACAAGTCCCCATCCGCGGTATGGAATCGCCCACAGCATCAGCGCGGGAATCGCCAGCAACAACAGCAACATTGGATAGGAGAATGTCATCGAACGGGATCCACCATGTTGATGACCGCGTGTTGGCGATATGGCTCAAGCAACCGCGCGAGATCGCTCGCGGGGCGAGGCGTTTGATTCCCGCGCGCGTGCAACCACTCTTCAACCGCCAGCAGCAATCCGCGTGCTTGCGGATCTGTGCGAAGTTGCTCGATCGCTTGCGCCGGAGAAAGCGAATCCAGGTTGCGGCGCTGGCTCCAAAATGCCATCAATAAGAGTTCCAGCCGCGCCTGCTCTTCTATAGATAGACCAGCATTCATCGCCGCCTCAACCAGCGGCCGGAGTTGATCGGCGAGCGTTGGTGGCGCAGCGGCGGGGGGAGCCGCCTGCGCGGGTCGATTCTTGATCGCACGCCGAATCAACACAACGATTGGAATGCCGATCCAGATCACCGCGATGATGGCGATGATGATTCGGTAATAACTGCGCGCAAAGATCGGTTGCGCCGCGACCGTGTAGAGGTCCGTCGAAAACTTTTCCGGAAGTTCCGAGACGATCGTGACGGGGATCGGTGCGATGTCACTCGCAGTCGTTCCATCACGGTGCATGATAAGCGTGCGCAAATCGAAGTTGCCCGCGACCACACCGATATAGTCGACTCTGTAACGATGTTCGCTAGTGGCATCAGCGGTCGGTGTGAGATCGGTCACGCGAATAAGCAGCGGTGATGAAAGATCTTGATCGAGTTTCGCTTGCAGCGGCTCGCCTGTGTGCGTGATGGTGATCGACCCAGAGATGCCTCGTGGCGTCCGCGCATCTTCGATGTTGGCAAGCCCGAGCGCCGCAGTGAGAAGCAGTGAAATCATCCGCGACCTCCGCCCATCATCGGTCGGTACGAGAGGAAATGTCGAAGCGGTGCGATGAATGATTGGTCGGTGCGCAGTCGCAGATAACTCGTACCGCATCGTGCCAGATCGGTGACGACCTCACCGTGGCGTCCCCAGACTGAGCGACCGTGACCGATGAACGAGCGTCCACTCTCGGCTTCTTGCCCGCGAAAAAAGCCCGCGCGCAGTTGGCCATGTTCGGCGGGATCTACCAAGTGCACCGCGATGCAGTCGTGTTTCTGTGATGCATGACGAATGGCGGTCATCGCTCGCGGATCATGCAGATCGCTGATGATCAAGAAAATGCTTGCACGATGCGCGCGCACATCCAGATCGCCGATGCGGTCGGCCAGATTGGTCTGCTCGTTCAGACTCGTGCTGCGCAGCGGATCGATCGCCTGCCAGAGATCGCTGCGACTGAGACTTGGTTTCAAGCGTGTCTCGCGTTCGCCGCCACCGATCACAGCGACGGGACTCATGCGCCGCTGCGCGAGCAATCCAACGGCCGATGCGATCCAGATTCCAAGATCATGCTTGGTGATTGTTGTGGATGAAACTCCCATCGAAGCCGATGTGTCAACGACGATGAAGAGTGAAGTGCGCTTGGGCGTGTCATATTCCTTGACGAATGGCTTGCCAAGTCGCGCGGTGATGCGCCAGTCCATCATCTTGATTGGATCGCCCGGCGCATACGGTCGCGACTGGGCATATTCCAAGCCCGATCCGACGAAGCGCGAAGGATCCATGCCGAATGCAAGGTCGTCTGCCAGTCGCCGCACGACCATTTCAAAGTCGCCGCGCGCGAGTTCGTCGGGTGGTCGCAGAGTCGTGGTCACGCCGTGTTCCGTTCAGGCGAGTGAGCGCAACATCTGCGCAAGAACATCAGTGGGCTTGCGTCCCAGCGCAAGCGCCTCGTATGTCAATCGCATGCGGTGCAGAATGACATCCTCGGCGAGTGCGAAAAAATCCTCGGGAATCGTGTAATCGCGGCCGCAGAGGAAGGCTCGCGCGCGCGATGCATGCACCAGCGCGAGAGCGGCGCGTGGACTGCATCCGAGTTCGACATCGGCGTGCTTGCGAGTGAGATGGACCAATTCGACACAGTCACGGAGGAAGACTTCACTGACATGAACGGTCTGCACCGCAGCCATCGACTGCGAAAGATCGCGAAGATGCAATTTAGATCCTTCTTCAATCGCATCGAAGGCGGTCATCGGCACTGCGCCGTCGCCTTGTCGCAGGAGCTTCAATTTCAAACTGCGCCGAACAACTTCGGTCTCTTCCTCGGCAGTCGGATATGAGAAGCGGTGGCGCAGCATGAATCGGTCGAGTTGCGCCTCTGGCAATTCAAATGTTCCAGACTGCTCGATTGGATTCTGCGTCGCAATCACCAAGAACGGAGCGGGCAGCACATGCGATGTGTCGCCGATGGAAACCTTGCGCTCCTGCATCGCTTCGAGCAGAGCGGATTGCACCTTGGGCGATGCACGGTTGATCTCGTCCGCCAGCAGCAGATTCGTGAAGATAGGTCCGCGGTGAATGCGGAATTCACTGCTCCTTTGATCCAGAATTTCCGAGCCCAGAATGTCCGACGGCAAGAGGTCGATGGTGAACTGCACGCGCGAAAATTTCAGGTCAATCGCCTTGGCCACCGATTGCACGATCAATGTCTTGGCAATGCCTGGCACTCCTTCCAACAGCAAATGACCGCCGGTGAGCAGGGCGATCATGACGCGTTCGACAACAACTTGTTGACCAACCACGGATTTGGCAACATGCGTTCGAACATTCTCGGCGAAGGGACATGATCCAACTGCCGATGCGGGTGTGGTGGAAGATGAAGGCGAAGACGAAGGCGAAGGCGAAGAACTCGACTGACTCGTTGTCATTATTATTTACTCGGTAAGGTTGGAGTTGAAAATGGCTCTGCAAGAATGGCGTTGATGATCTCCTTCACCTTGTCGACACGCACGCCAGCGGCGCGAACTTTGCCCGCGCGGTCGATGATGACAGTCGTTGGTGCAAGTCGCACACCAAGTCCAGCGGCAGTCGAGCCAAGAGTGATCGCCGCTGGCTTGCCAGCGATGGCGGCGACGGCGACATCTTGCATGACAGGTATCGAAATCTTCTTGGCTTCAATCGCGCTCTTGGCAGCGGGCCATTTGACGCGCGCATCACAGATGCCCATGATCACCACACCTTGCGGGGCAAATTCAGGCGCAATTGTGGCAAGTTCTGCGAGTTGCTTCATCGACTCGCCACCGTGCGGCGAAAAGAATTGCATCACCACAACTTGATTCTTGCATGCCTCGGCCGTGACGGGCGTGCCAATCCAATTCGCGTCTGCAGGAAGCGCTGGCGCCGTGGTGCCTTCCATCGCCTTCAGCCATGTTGGTCGAGCATTCGCACCGAAATACAGAGCCGATGAATCGCCACCACTTGATTGCGCGGCAGGAACTTTCGCCAGCAACATTTCGACAACCTCCGCCACATGTGCTGGCATCAATCCTGCGGCACGAATGATGCCGTTGTGATCGATGACCACATAGGTTGGCCAAAATGAAACTTGATAAGCCTTGGCCGACGCGCCAGTGTCTTGCGCGACTGGATAGTTGATGCCTTTGCTCTTCACGGCCTGTGGCGCCTTGTTCCAGCCCGCGTTGCTGTCGTGCACTCCGATGAATGCCAACGGCTTGCCGACAGACTTTTTTATCAGCTCGACATTCTCAGGAATCGCAGCCATACATGGACCGCACCAAGTCGCCCAAAAATCAACCACGACCACTTTGCCGCGAGATGCTGCGATGGTTGTCTCATCCCCGATCCATGCTTTGGTCGCCAGCTCGGGCGCAGGCTTACCTTCAAGATCGCGCAGTGCCTTGGGTCGATTCGCGCCATCGAAAAACCACGCATCGGGAATGTCGCCATCGGCACGAGCGGCAGCGGTCAGCATCACCGCGATGAGCATCACGACGCAGGACTTGCCAAGGCGATTGACGGGCAGGGATATGGATGTGGGCATTGGGTTTCTCGCTATGGAATGCAAATTGCCAAGTGTTCGCACCGTGTGAACGAAAAGACTACAGCAGGGAATGTCGACGCAATTGCGGCGGGTTCGCCGATGAGCGCTCGGCGTCTGCTAGATTCGAAGACCACCATGGAGCTTGCGCAAAGTGAAATTCTGCCAGCCCTGAAACAGTATTTCGGTTTCAGCTCATTTCGTCCGCTCCAAGAGGACATCATTCGCGACGCGCTCATGGGAAAAGATGTCTTTGCGCTGCTGCCAACTGGCGGTGGAAAGTCGTTGTGCTTTCAACTGCCGGCCATCGTGCGCAGTGGACTCACAGTGGTCATCTCACCGCTGATTGCATTGATGAAAGATCAGGTCGACGCGATGGCGGCGACTGGAGTGCCAGCCACTTTTCTCAATTCGTCGCTCGCTGCGGGTGAGTCGCGACCTCGATTGCGCGGACTTCACCGAGGCGAGTATCGATTGCTCTATGTCGCGCCCGAGCGACTCATGTTGCCAGGTTTTCTTGAGGACTTGCAGAGTTGGAATGTGAACTTGTTCGCCATCGATGAGGCGCACTGCATCAGCGAGTGGGGTCATGACTTTCGCCCCGAGTATCGCCAGATTTCCCAGCTGCGCACATTGTTCCCGCGCGTTCCATTCATGGCTCTCACCGCCACGGCCACCGATCGTGTGCGAGCGGACATCATCGGGCAACTGCATCTGCGCGAACCCAAGATTTATGTCGCGAGTTTCAATCGTCCCAACCTCGTCTATCGCGTGGAGGCCAAAGCCGCCGCATCGGCGCAGGTTGTTGATTTCATCCGCGCACGGCCCAACGCGAGTGGCATCGTTTATTGCCACTCGCGCAAGACGACTGAGCGACTTGCGCAAAAGTTAAATCATAGTGGCGTGACTGCGTGCACCTATCACGCAGGTCTGACGAGCGCCGAGCGTTCACGCAATCAGGAATCGTTCTTGCGCGACGATGTTCGAGTTGTCTGCGCAACAATTGCGTTCGGCATGGGCATCAACAAGTCCAATGTGCGCTTTGTCATCCATCACGACCTTCCAAAAAACATCGAGGGCTATTATCAGGAAACGGGTCGGGCAGGGCGCGATGGATTGCCAAGTGAGTGTTTGCTGCTGTTCAGCGCGGGCGATGTTGCCAAGCAGAAGACATTTATCCAAGAGAAAGACGATGAGCGTGAACAGCAAATTGCCCAGCAGCAATTGCGGCAAATGGTGCACTATGCGGAGAGTTCTGGCTGTCGTCGTGTCGCACTCTTGGCATACTTTGATGAGGTCTTCACCACCGAAAATTGTGGGGGATGCGACAACTGTCTTTCGCCGCGATCGAGTTATGACGGCACGCTGGTGGCGCAGAAGTTTCTCTCGTGCGTCTTTCGGGTTCGGCAGAGGAGCGGCTTTTGCGTCGGCATGAATCACCTGATTGAAGTGCTCACTGGTGCCAACACAGACAAGATCCGCCGCTGGGGTCATGAGAAACTTTCGACATACGGCATCGGTCAGGAATTGGAGCGTGCGCAGTGGAGCGCGATCGGCCGCGAGCTCATCCGCCTGGGATTGATCGCACAGACCACAGATAAGTTTCCCGTCATTCAGTTGACGCAAGATGGGCATGATGCGCTGCGTCAACGGACCACGCTGCAACTCACCACTCTGCTCACCACGCCGATTGCGAAACCCGTCACCAAGACTGCCAAGGTTGCGCGCGATGCGGCGGAGATTCCATTCGACGAAGCCTTGTTTGAACGCCTGCGCCAGCGTCGCAAGCAACTCGCTGACGAGCGCGCCGTGCCGGCATACATCGTCTTTTCCGACATGTCACTGCGGCAGATGGCGCATCACTATCCATGCACCGC
>Ga0209702_10003884_pt1 | contig 22765 bp, 14 predicted proteins | sample FRY01_FD_187210 | JGI IMG/M metagenome (GOLD analysis project Ga0209702, IMG submission 187210) | Freshwater microbial communities from Lake Fryxell liftoff mats and glacier meltwater in Antarctica - FRY-01 (SPAdes) (version 2) | ecosystem: Environmental > Aquatic > Freshwater > Ice > Glacier... | reverse complement strand
CTATAAATTTCAAGGCAGACGTTTCCGCTTAACTGATGTGGAAGGTAAAGTGGTTAAAGATATTTTAAGTTAAATTCAATTATTTTTCTTTCTAATAATTATAACGCAAAAAACAGAAAAAACATCATATGATTTCCAGAAGAAATTTTCTAAAAAATGCAGGTGTGGCAAGTGCTCTTAGTGTAGCCGGTTCAAATGCAGCTTTTTCAAATCAATTGGCTGATAATAGGTCTAACGACGGATTAATAGGCCATGGCGAATTCAAATACAAGGTTGATAAAGCTTGGGCTAAAATAAGTGTGAACAGTAATCCGCTGTTCAATTGCCATGAGATGGTGCAGGATAGTAAAGGCAGGCTTATTATGTTGGGAGATCATACCCAAAACAACATTTTAATATTCGACAAATCAGGAAAACTGTTAGATAATTGGGGTACTGCTTGGCCCGGTGGACATGGTTTATCGATTAGTAAAGAAGGTGGCGAAGATTTTCTTATGATTGTGGATTGCGGATGGTATCAAAACAAATCAGGGAATTGGAAGCCTCAAGCCGGACAGGTTATAAAGACAGATTTGAACGGAAGAATAATATTTTCTATCGGACATCCAAAGACTATTGGCATTTATAAAGACGATGAAAAGTTTATGCCCACTGAAACGGCCATAGGTCCTAATGGTGATATTTATGTAGCTGATGGATATGGATCTGATTACATTATTCAATACAATAGCAATGGGCAATATATTAGGCATTTTGGCGGGCGAAAAAATGCAAATCCTGATTTGAATCTTAAATGCGCACATGGTGTGGCAATTGATTACAGGATCAAAAATCAGCCAACTTTGATTTGTACATCAAGAGAAGAAAATTGCTTCAAAGTGTTTACACTGGATGGTAAATTTTTGCATCGCATTGATATGCCGGGGATGCATGTTTGCCGTCCTGTGTTGGATGGAGAAAACCTATATGCCGGAGTTTGCTGGTCAAATGATGCAACGGGCAAGATGATTAGCGGCAACAGTGGTTTTGTAACCATTTTAGATGCCTCAAATAAGGTAATTTCTAATCCAGGAGGAAATGCCCCAGTTTATAGAAATAATGTTTTGCAAGCTACACTGCAAGATCCCGGTCAGCTATTTCAGCATTGCCATGATGTATGTATCGATGAGGATAAGAATATTTATGTTTGTCAGTGGAATGCAAATAATACATCTCCTGTAAAGTTAACCCGGGTATAAATGATGCTATTAGATATAGCCCAGTTTTCAGGTCGGCTGCATCCTCTTTTTGTTCATTTACCTATTGGTTTTCTTTTGTTGGCCATAGTATTTGAATTGATCTCCTATCAAAAGAAATATGAAAACCTTAAAGAAGCGGTATCATTCACTTTATTACTTGGTTTCATTTCTGCTGTATTGGCCTGTACTTTTGGCTATATCCTATCATTAAGCGGCGATTACGATGGCAAAGTATTAAATGATCATAAAATTTCCGGTATTGCACTTGCCCTTATTTCAGGATTATTATATCTTATCAGCAGTGGATTATTAAATAAGTATCTTGAGATTAAACGTTCAGTCTTTACTGTACTCTGTATTTTAACTCTGGCCTTAGTGAGTTATACCGGTCATCAGGGAGGAACATTGACTCATGGAGCTGACTATCTTTCGATGGAAGTAATGAGCCAGCAACAAAGATCTAAACCAGTGAGTGTAGAACAGGCCATGATCTTTGAAGATGTGGTTCATCCGATATTAATTCAACGCTGTTCGCAATGTCATAAAGCCGGTAAAACGAAAGGCGAACTCTCTATGAAAACTCTGGCCAATCTGAAAAAGGGGGGCAAAAATGGTGCAGCTATTGTCGCAGGCTCATTGAATGAAAGCGAATTATTTAAACGCATAACACTTGATCCTGAACATGAGGAATTTATGCCTACTGATGGTAAAACTCCATTGACAAAATCAGAAGTGGAAATTATTCAATGGTGGATTGAAAAGGGGATGGCCGTTGAGGGTAAAAAGATGGCTGAATTGAAAAACACACAGTCCATTACACCACTTATAGCGAGCTATTTAAAAATTGGAGAAAGCGGTAAGCCGCTAGAATCAGCAGATCCTTCTTACCCGGTTTCCAATCCTGATATTCCGGTGTTTTCTAATCTGAAATTATTGGATAGCCTCCGTAACATGGGATTGAATATCAGAGTAATGCAGCATAAACCCTTGATGTTGGATGTAACTCTACCAGAAGGTAATGGAAATCAAATCGCATCACTCAAGTCCGGACTTAAATCAATTGCAAAGAATGTGATTTGGCTTAATTTATCAGGAAATAATCTGACTGATAAGGATCTTGATTTTCTGCAATTAATGATCAACCTAGAAAAGCTTCGGCTTGAAAATAATCCAATTACTGATCAGTTAATTCCACTTATTTCTTCTTTAAAGCATCTTGAAGCAGTTAATTTAAATGAAACTAGTCTAAGTAAAGCAGGAGTAGAGCAATTGAAGCAAATGCCTTCTGTTAAGCGGGTTTACGAATGGAATTTGGCTTCAGGTGGGAAGAATTAAATTAATATCTGGAAGTTGTCTCCGAATCTCTTTGCCGTAACTATTCAGTATTCGCCAAAGCGATTAAAGATAGGGCATAAAACACCTCTTGTCCAGATTTAATAGTAGTATCGATTACCGAACGCAGTACGGCAAAGCCATCGGCGCCTTCTATTGATCTGAAGCCGCCTGATATTTTCTGTTTTACCTTAACATTCCGAATCGCCCTTTCAGAACCGTTATTGTCTGGTGGGACATAGTTGTGGTGCAAAAAGCACAGGATATGCTGATTGATCTTTCGAAGCTTTTTCTGTAGTGTTATGGCCAGTTTATCTTTTTCGGGCAATGCGGTTTGCAGTAAAAGTTGCAGCTCTTGCACCAGAGAAGTTCTGGATCCGCTTGGCAAAGCAGCATCGTAATGTGGTGAATGATGAAGCCGGATAGCCTTTTTAAACAGGTTTTTCAGGGATATGGCCCAATCGCTCAGGTGCACCTGATGGATATAGTTCAAGTCCCTGAATAAATGGGCCAAACATATTTGATGATCATAAGCCAGGCACTGGAAATGTGCCGCCCATCGGTCATGAACTAAAACCGCGTTGGGCAGACCTTGAGGAAATATTTCCTGTATAGTTTTAAAGCCCCTGCTGGGAGAATGAGCGATGAAGGTCAGCTTTTCGTTCTGCCAGGTCCAAAACCAATGTCGTTTACCGTTCACCTTTGCACCGGTTTCATCGCTGCCTAAGCAGGTAGCTTTTTCTACCCTGTTTTTGATTTCCAGATAAACCGGCAAGGCTTTTTTGGTGAACCGTTTTAAGATATTAACAATGCCGCCCTGACTAATCTGGAGTCCCGCTGTTTGCCGGTAAAACTCCTCAATGCGGTTATAGGGCATGTATTGCCTGACGTTCAGATAGGCAGTCATGGCTTCTATCCCAGCTCCGTATTGAACTTTACAAGGTAGGGAAGCGGGGAATTTACCTTGGGTAGTATGTCCGCAAGAGCATGTTTTAGCAAATGTTCGGTGTTCGGTACAGAGGGTTTTGGGCATTGGAATATCAATGACCTGACGTCGCTCTAAAGCCATGGCCAGAACATCCTCCAGACCCAGACCGCAGCGGTTACAATAATCGGGCGTATGGTCAATGATCTGATCTGCCATGGCTAAAAATTCCAATGTTGATCCCTGATGTCCGTCTTGTCCGCCTGGCTTTTTACCGCTGCTTTCACGCAGGCTTTGGTTTCGCTTGGGCTTGCCCAGATCAACGGATGGGGGAATATGGGAGTTGCCGCTGTTTTTACGCTTTTTATAAAGGGCCAGCTCTTGTTCCAGATTTTCAACCCTGATCAATAAAGAGGCTATTTGTTCCTGCTGTTTTTGGACAAGGGCTGTCAGGGTTTTTATAATCTCGTCTTTGGACAAATCGCTGTTTTTAATTCCCTAAAAGTCGGATTAATAGGGTAATAGAAAGCATTTTAAGCCAAATGGATATCAACAATCGGAGAGCCTTTATACACAGATTGTGAATTGAACGCTGAATTTTGAAAAACTTAATGGAATTATGTGGATAACCTGCCGTTTTTTATTTATTTTTAGAAATACTGAATAGTTACAAAATAATATCCCCGGATTTATGCCGGGAATATTATGAAAATTAACTAATTAATTACTTAGGTAAAACAACTGAGTCAATCACATGAATAACTCCATTCTTTTGGTTTACATCTGCAATAGTAACTGTTGCAGTGCCACCATTCTCATCTTTTAAAACAACATTTTTGCCATTCATCATTGCAGATAACTTACCACCGCTCACTGTTGTGAATACAGCAGTTCCTTTTCCTGCTTTGATTGCCTTAACAACATCTGCAGCCAAAAATTTACCGGAAAGAACGTGATAGGTTAAAATTTTTGTCAGCATTGCTTTATTCTCAGGTTTAACAAGAGTACCTACTGTTCCTTCTGGAAGCTTGTTAAAGGCATCATTTGTTGGTGCAAAAACTGTAAATGGACCATCACTTTTTAACGTTTCTACTAGACCAGCAGCTTTTACCGCTGCCACTAGTGTAGTGTGATCTTTTGAATTCACTGCATTGTCAACAATGTCTTTATTTGGATACATCTCAGCACCACCAACCATTTTGGTTCCTTGTGCAAAACCTGTAGTGCTGATTGCAGAAGCTACTAATGCAACAGCCAGAATTAATAATTTTTTCATTTGTCTTTTTATATTATTTGCGCTCAATTACGAAGTATAGAGAAGTATGGATTTTTAAAATATTATTTTTTATTTATAATGGCGTTTAAAAAGCTGTAGAAGAATATTATTCATTATTTGAATGTGTTCAGAAACAATATTTTTAATTTTTAATTGACCGGATAATATTAATCTTCAATTTATAGTTAAATTCGGGTAGCTACACGATTTATTTTAAATTCCTAATAGTAGGTAGATCATGATTAAAAGAATATTGAAATCATTTTTATTTCTTGCATTGCTAATGCCCGGATTAGTTAATGGACAACAAAAGTCTGAGAATATTGAGGCACTTAAGGTTTCGGTTGAGCCTCTAATAAAAATGTCATTAACTGAAGTAAAGAATCTGGTACCACCCGGATCGGGTATGTTCTTTATTGGTTGTCCGAATTGCAATGGGGGAGCTCAGGAAATGGGGGTTTTAAACTGGGAGCCAGGAATGGGGGATCAGGTGAAATGCAAATTCTGCAGCATGACTTTTCCAAATGAAAAATATCCTAATAATGGAGAAAAAGTAATTATAGCACCGAGTGGTACAGAACAGGTTTATCGTTATTATCAGAATGGCCAAGGGACTCAATATTTTTATGAAGCACATGCCTGGTTTGATCGCTGGAAATGGATTCAGCAAATGGCTGTCCAATTGTCTAAGGTATGGTCTCAAACAAAAGATCCTGCCTATGGTGATAGGGCAGCAGTGATCGCAGGCCGTTTTGCAGAACTATTTCCTGATTATGCGATACGCTATGATTATCCAAATGCACCTAAAAAGTTTTTTCCTGCAAACCAGAAATGGCCCTATGAAGGTCTTGTGCCATACCGTGGAGCCAAATGGAATTGGTGGGCTTATGGTGATATTCCGCTTCAGATTGCTATATCTTACGATAACTTGCAACAAGGGAATTATGATTGGAGTAGAATGGATTCTCAGATTGGTAAATTAACAGATCAAAGAATCGTAAAAGATCTATTAATTTCAGGCTATGAGTTTACTGCCGCAAACCCGGAAATATATACCAATATGTCACCTGGTATGTACAGAGATATGGTTAGGATTGGGCGAATCCTGAACAGACCTGATATTGTACACGATGGAGTAAATCGTTTCAAAGAATTTTTAAAACTCGGTTTTTTTGCAGATGGCTGGTGGAAGGAGGGTACTGTTTCTTACCATGATCAAACGATTCAAGGTTTAGAAAGTGTTGCAAAAGCAGCAAAGGGCTATACAGATCCTGCGGATTGGAAAGGTGAGCGTTTTGAAAATCTTGATCTAACCGATGCGATGCCTTTTTATAAAAGCGCTTTAAATGTTAGTCAACAGGCAATATTTCCCAATGGTCATAAATTGCCTCTTAATGATACATGGGCGAACAGAGCTACACCAGTCAAAACCAGAGGTGTTTCAGTTTCACGCTTATGGCCCTCACTTGGTAATGCGGCATTGGCTGCCGGTACCGGAAAAGATCAAACCCTGCTGAATATCAACTGGAGCGGAAATTATGGCCATTCGCACTATGATAATGCTTCAATTATTTTATTTGCCAATGGTGCCGAATTGCTTTCAGATATAGGATATACACATTCCAAATATCGGGGGTGGACTATTCATACAGCTTCACACAATACCGTAGTTATAGACCAGAAAGCACAGGATCAGGGAACTGTAGCGAAGCCAGTAACAGGCCGATTAAAATATTATGATGATCAAAATCCTTATGTTAAAGTTGTTGATCTTGATGCATCCCCCGCTTATTCCATGGCCGGTGAATATAGAAGAAGGCTGATATTTGTTCATGCAGCTGAAGGCAGAGATTATGTGATTGATCGTTTTGATGTAGAAGGCGGGGAAACTCACGACTGGTTTTTGCATGGTATGTGTGAAGAAGAAGGAAAACTGGAGACCAGTATTTCTATGGATCGACCTGTCAAAACATTAGTACCTGAATGGGGTGGGACTGGTGTACCTAGGAATCAGTATGATTCAGATATGATAGGAAAGAAAATCCACGCTTACTCTTATATGAAAGATATCAGAGCTGCTACCGGAAATAAACCATGGACCGCAACCTGGAACTATCAGAATTCGGGGCTGCGTACTCATCATATACCTCAGGCAGACACTCAAATATTTAGCTTTCGTGCGCCTTCTGTGCGACTTGCTGCAGAAGATGATAATAAACTCGATAGTTTTATGAGACTTGGTATTATGCAAAGGCATACTGGTACCAAATCAAGTTTTATAGCAATTCACGAACCCTTTCAAAGCAAGCCATGGATAAAATCTGTTCGCGCCGAAGGCGATACCTATCTGATTGATTATGAAATGAATGGTAAAATTATTCAGGATAAGGTCAGCTTAAATGGGAATTCAATCGGCATTATTTCAAGTGCCGGATGGAAGTATAACAAAGGGAAAGCTCATTCTGGATTGTTAAAAGGTATTGAAATGCTCAATGGTAAGTGGAATCTGGAACTCGATTCCGATCTCAGGGATATTTCTCATGTTCGCTTGGATTTCCCTGATGGATCAAGCTTGTATTTTCCGGCAAAACATATTTCCGGTAAATTTATTCAAATGGATAATGATCCCGGTTTTTCAATGAACAAAGATGGGAAAGTGCGTTTTTATACTTTTCCGCACAATGAGTACTCAGAACCTGTTCGTTACATGGTATTTAATTCATCCAAATAAATACTTAATTACTGAAATAAGAGCAGGAGCTGTTCGTTTTCAATTTTATATATAGGAGTTTTCAGACAATAGCTTAATTAAAATTTGGATATTAATATTTTTATCTATTTTTCGGGTACATTACCGTAATGTAAATTTATCGGTACCATCAGCGATTTTTTTAATTAATACGTACTCTTGTATAAGGAAATATTATTCTGAGATTGAAAGCAGTATAAAGCATATATAATTTCATTAATAGCAATGCTCAATCAGATCAGGAAAAAAGATTTAAAACTTACCAGTTCATAAATAATCAAGCAGGGAATGAAGACGAATTTCAATGGCCTTTCGGTCATATTATTATTACCGTTTATTTTATTAGCAGGAAATAGCATGGCTCAGCGTTATCCCGGGCCATTGAGCCCAGAGGAATCCATGAAAACAATTAATATTGCTAAAGGGTATAAAGTGTCATTATTTGCATCAGAACCTCATGTTTTTGATCCTGTAGCCCTCGAATTTGATGAACAGGGAAATGCCTATGTAATTGAAATGCCTGACTATCCATATGAGGTTGAGCCCGGAAAGGGGCATGGTCGTATCAGAATATTGAAAGATATAGACGGCGATGGTAAAATCGATCAATCAATCATATTTGCCGAAAATGTGACTGAAGCGACCAGTATGCTACCATGGAAAGGCGGACTTATTGTGACCGCGGCTCCCAATATTCTTTACCTGAAAGATACCAATGGCGATGGGAAATCAGACATCAGGGAAATTTTGTTTTCCGGATTCTTCCAAAATAATTCGGAAGCTCAGGTTACCAGTCTCAAATTTGGTATCGATAACTGGATTTATGCAAATAATCGGGGCCAAAGTGGCAAGGTTATTTTCAGTAAGTCTACAGATACTACACCAGTTGAAGTTAGGGGAGCAGATTTTCGTTTCAGATTAGATCGTAATTTATTTGAACTGGAGACCGGTCCGGGGCAGTACGGACAAACAATTGACGACTGGGGACATCGTTTCTTTACCGAAAACTCTATACACTTACAGCAAGCTGTTATTCCGTGGAGATATACCCACAGGCATCCTTTTATGCCAAGCAGTAAATTCAATGTGACTATTACTGATCATGAGGAAATCATGTTTCAGGAAATACCACCTGCCTATTGGAGAGCAGAAAGAAGTGCCCGCAGAAACAGGATATTCAAAGAAGCTAATCTAAAACGGATTGAATGGGCAGAAGATCACTTTACAGGTGCTGCCGGCGGTACTATTTATAATGGAGATGCTCTTCCACAGGAATTTTATGGTAATATTTTTACAACTGATGTATCCGGAAGTCTAGTCCATAGAGATATTTTAAGTCCGAGTGAAACTAGTCCGGTCTTTGTTGCAAAACGTGCTGAATCCGAAAAAAATAGAGAATTTATTTACTCAACTGATACTTGGTTCCGTCCGGTAACCTTTTCTGTAGGTCCTGACGGCTATTTATATATTCTAGATTATTACAGACAGCATATCGAAACCCCGGTTTCAATTCCCGATGATCTTAAAGCTGAAATGGATTTTATGGCAGGCAGTGATATGGGTAGAATTTATCGTTTATTACCTGAAAACGGCACTTATCAGGGTGTGAAAGTTGACCTTAAAAATGCTTCAAGTCTTCAATTGGTGGATTATCTGTCTCATAAAAATGCTTGGTATCGTAGTCAGGCCCAGCGTTTACTCCTCGAACGTCAGGATAAAATGGTTGTGCCTGCAGTGGTATCATTGTTTTCAAACAGCCCCGATCCAAGAACTAGACTACATGCACTTTATGTACTTGAAGGTTTGAATGCACTGACTGAAAAAGTCATCAAACAATCATTACGTGATTCTGAACCCGGTGTACGTGAAAATGGCATTATACTTGCAGAAAGATATCCTAAAACCAGTAAACAGTTAATTTCTATGATTAATGATCCATCAAAGCGTGTTGCTTTGCAGGCTACACTTAGTCTGGGAGATTTTAAAGGAAAAAAGGTTGTTTCAGCTCTAGCGGAAGTGATTAAGAAATACGGGCAAAATGATTGGTTCAGGAGTGCAGTGATAAGTTCAGAGGCTGGTTCTTCTGTTGAAATTTTAAATTCACTAATACAAGACAATGCGTTCTTCAGTAAAGAAGAAACCTGGAAGCTTAGTTTTATTCAGGATTTATCAAATATTATTGGGGCAAGATCTAATAAGGAACAATATTCTGCTTATTTGAAAACTCTTTCAGCTGAATCACTTTCTGCAGCAAATGTGCAGCAGGCAACTTTAAAGGGACTTAAAGCAGGATTGAATAAAAACGAGTCCACAAAAGAGCTTGCAGGACAATTAAATGCCGGCTCAATTGAAGAAGTGAAGGAAGGATTTCAATTACTAAGAAAGAATTAAAGATAAGTCTGAAATAAAAATTGAAAGGTTAAGGATAGAAGGATGGAAGAAAAAAAATATTCAAGAAGAAGGTTCATTGCTAAATACATACTTGCCAGTTCAGTTGCATTAGGAACAGGAGTGATGGTTGCAGGCGCTTCAGTCAATAGCATGGCAAAAGGAGCTGATTCGAAACAACAACCAAAAACTCCCCAGCCTGCACAAAAAAACCCGTGTGACGATCTTAGTGGGGTTAGTGCCGAAGAAGTTGAAAAACGCAAAAAACTTGCCTATATGAATAAAACACCAATTCCTGATAGTCATTGCAGCAATTGCGCTCTATATCTTCCACAGGCAAAAGATAAACCATGTGGTGGTTGTTTATTGTTTAAAGGACCGGTTCGAGCAGAAGGCTATTGTGCTTATTGGGCGCCGATTAATAGCTAAGGGGATTTGAGTTAACAGTTATCTGTAATCAGTTATCTGGGTTATGTTTAGGTTCATTGGTAATTAATATATTTAGAATAAAGATTAAGGAGCAAGATTTAAGACTATTAACAGTTCATCTCACAATTAGCAATATATTACTGACAACAGGCAGCAGACAACAGACAACTAATTATTATGAGAATTCTGATCTTTATTTTTTTATTATTTCTTGGTATATCTGTCTCTGCTCAAAAAGGGCAACACATTCAATATTCAGGGTCTTCGAATCTTCTGGGAGCTTCAGATGCCGTAATTGTTGATGATGTTCCGCTTATTCATACTACCCAATTTCTGCCACTGGATAAATCGGGCAATATTGTGATACCTGGTGATCTCAATGCGCAGATCAATCAGGTTTTTTTGAATATTTCTTCAGTTTTAAAAAAGGCAGGTTCAAACCTTGATCAGATCGTTAAACTTAATATTTATATCAGGAGTTCTAATCTCATAACAGAAGTTCAGGAACAAATCAATAAGCGATTTAAATCAGGGAAAAAGCCTGCAGTAAGTTTTGTTGCAGGCGATCTTGGCCATACTGATGCCTTGATTTCGATGGATGCAATTGCGGTTTCTGCTAAAATAAGCGTGGAAAGTGTGAAGTATTTTTTACCAAAGAATTTATCCTCTGCCCAAGGCACAGCAAGGGCTGCAATTTTACCTGCAGGTCCTGTAGTTTATGTTTCTGGTCAGGCCGTAAAGGGTGAACTTGCTGAAGCAACACGTGGGACACTAGAACAACTTCAGGCTACTCTTGTTTCCATGGGACTGGAGAAAAGAGATATTGTTCAGTTTAAATCTTTTTTAAGGCCAATGTCTGATCTGAAAGTAGTAGAGGAAGAGTTCTCCAATTTCTTTAAGGGAACTACTGTTCCACCGATGGTCAATGTTGAGTGGACCAGCAAAGATCCGGTCATTGAAATAGAACTGATTGCTTCATCAGTAAATGCCGGAACCAAATCTACTCAACAGATTGATTTCATCACTCCTCCGGGAATGACAGCTTCACCTGTTTATTGTAAGGTTACCCGTATTAATTTCGGTCAAAAGATATATATATCTGGCTTATATGGCCAAATTTCCGGGAATGCTTATTCTGAGATGGAATCCATATTTACTTCAATGGGTACAATATTGAAAAACACGGGCAGCGATTTTAAACATCTTGTGAAAGCAACCTATTACGTTAGCAATGATGTTCACAGCGCAAAATTAAATGAAATTCGTCCTAAATATTACGACCCGCTTCGTCCGCCTGCTGCCTCAAAAGCTATGGTTAAGGATGTTGGACTAGCTCAGGCCGGAGTTTCTATTGATATGATCGGGGTTGTGATCAGGTAGTTTGATCCTCTTTAATGATGCAGATAAGCTTAAATATAATCCCTTAGATTATTGTTTTAAAAAAAAATAATTTATATATTCGGGTACGTAAACGCTGATTTTATTGTTATAATTTTTTTTATCAGATTGAATTCAAAGTAGGAGAGTTGAGAATGAACATTTTTGTGAATTACTCATGTACATTATAATATAAATTGCCATATCAATCCAACAGGATTAAAAAACAATACAATAAACGGATGAGCCCCTTTACAATAGTCAAAATTTGATTTTAAAAAATAGTCATGAAAAATAAAAACACTGATTCATCGAGACGCAAGTTTTTAAAACAGAGCTCTCTGGCTGGAGTGGGTACTGTTCTGACGATGGGTTTAACAACTTCACTGCTAGCCGGGGATTTAAATTATGCTGCAAGACCAGCGATTTTGGGCGGTCCTTCTGCATGGGATAAAGCTAAATGGATAAAGTGGCCTATCTGGATACCCGAAACTGATGAAAAGCGCGTTCTTGAAGTGCTTAGAAGCGGAATTTGGTCGCGTGCATCAGTAGTCAATGAATTTGAAGCAGCTTGGGCTAAAGCGAATGGAGCTAAACGTGCTTTGGTTGTAAATAATGGAACCAATGCCTTAATCGTTGCATTAAATCAACTGGATATTAAAGGCGGTGATGAAGTGCTTGTTCCGCCCTATACCTTTATATCCACCGTTCAGGCCATTCTTATGAATGGAGCTATGCCGGTGTTTGTGGATATTGATCCGGAAACATATCAGATCGACCCGTCAAAAATAGAGGCTAAAATAACGCCACGTACTAAAGCAATTTTACCCGTTCATATTTTAGGAATGCCTGCAGATATGCCGAGGATAATGGAAATTGCTAAGAAGCATAATCTTTATGTTATTGAAGATGCCTGCCAGGCACCACTTACTGAAGTTAACAATCAAAAGGTAGGTACGATTGGAAATGCAGGTTGCTTCAGTTTCCAGAACTCAAAAAATATTCCGATTGGCGAAGGAGGAGCGATCGTAAGTAATGATGAAAATCTTATGGATCGCTGTGTTTCTTTTCAGAATCTTGGTTTGCCTTTTGGTACTGCGGTTGGAACCTTTAATGCAGGGAGCATACGGATAGGAACAAAAGTACGTTTTACAGAATATCAGGCAGCTATTGGTTTAGCACAGCTACAAAGACTGGACGCACAAACTACCGTTCGTGAAGAGAATGCAAAATATTTGAAATCTAAGATTCAGAATATTCCGGGAATAGTTCCTTATAAATTGCATGATTGCGCTACCCGTGTTTCATTCCATTTGTTTTCCTTCAGATATAAAAAGGATGATTTTAAAGGTTTATCAAGAAATGCATTTTTACAGGCTTTACGTGCAGAAGGTGTACCTTGCTCGAGCGGTTATACTCCTTTAAATAAACAGGAATTTTTAAAGGAGGCATTTGCCTCAAAGAATTATAAGAGAATGTATCATAAAGATATGCTTGATTATAATAAATTTATGGACCGAAATCAGTGTCCTGAGAATGACCTTTTATGCACAGAAATGGTATGGTTTACACAGAATTTGCTCCTTGGTAGCAGAGAAGACATGGATTCAATTGCAAATGCAATCAGCAAGATACAGACTAGTGCAGAAGCTGTGAAAAACACATTAGAAAAATAAAAACAAATTTAGAAGTCCTGCTAATTGTTGGCAGGAAAAAAGATACGAAATATTGCATGAATACATTAGAAGGAACTGTTGAAGTTAAACATCTAGCCGCTACAATTTATAATTCGGGATTTCAAGAGGCACACGATACTTACAATGCGTTATCAGCGGCCAGCGATGGTAAAATTTATTATATTTTATCTTCAGACCAGATCCATGTTGGAGGTAAAATGTACCTGTATGATCCTGATATTGATAAAACAGAATTTCTTGGGGATCTGACTGAAATATGCGGTGAAAAAGATCAAATGTTTATCCCGCAAGGTAAAAGTCACGTCCGGTTTTATGAAAGGAATGGTAAACTTTATCTCTCAACTCATATTGGATATTATGAACTTATCGGGGGAATGGATCGCCTTCCGGTTAATCCCCCAAAAGGGTATAAGTTATATCCGGGAGGCTGTATTCTTTCCTATGATTTGCAAACAAGAAAATTCGAAAACCTGGCACTAGTGCCAGATGGAGAAGGTATGGTTTCGATGACCATGGATTGTGATCGTGGCCATATTTTTGGCATTTCATGGCCGAAAGGTAATTTTATTCATTATGATATTGATAATAATAAATTAAAAAGCATGGGTCAGATATCCGGAAATGGTGAAGGGGGTACGCCTGATGATGATTTCCGTTCCTTATGCCGTTCACTTGTTATTGATCCTACAGATGGAACCGTATATTTTTCAACTTCAGAAGGGGATATTTTTAGCTATAATCCTGAGGAGGGTCGGATCAATAAACTTGAAAATGTAAATCTCAGACTTGATTATTTTGGGAAATATGATCCAAAAAGACCTGGCAGCATGGGTTATAACTGGCGGGAAATCTTCTGGTACAAACCCGAATGTTTAGCATACGGTGTTCATGGAAATTCCGGATATTTATTTCGGTTCGATCCAAAAAAATCAAAAATTGAACTAGTCAGACGTATCACTTCAGAGCCTTCTGCAAAAAGCGGAATGTTCGATCAGTTTAGTTATGGATATCTTGGTTTTCAGCTCGGACCTGATGGTAAGACTATTTATTACCTGACAGGCGGTCCGATTTATATTGATGGAAAACGTGTTGCAGGTCAAACTGATATTGCTAAGGGAGGAGCAAAAGGGCTTGAGAATCTTCATTTAATAACTTACAACATACCGGAAGGTAAATATCAAGATCATGGGCCTGTGTTTTATCCAAACGGGGATAGACCATTATATGTTAATTCAATTGCAGTGGGTCACGGGGGAGAGGTATATACCCTTGCGAGAATCACTGAAAATGGCCTTACCAGAACCGACTTAATAAAAATTTCTGATCCATTTAAATAGTGCTTTCAGTAAGTTTTGGACATTTAGAACCAATAATTTAATATTTATACGATTGTTTTATAATTATTATATATTAGTGTACGTAACCGTTTTGTATTTCTATCTTGTGGCAGCTTCGGAAAATGTATTTGTTAAATCAGTGTTCGTTCCATTTTTATTTACGTTTGGTTATGTATTTACTGATTAATATTTAATTAGCTGTATCATATTGAATTTAAAAGGTTTTTTTCAAGTAACCATAATTAATTTCCTTTTTTTCAATTCTTTTTATAAGACTTAGAGTAAAAAAATATATTGATTTTTATTAAAACGGGTACGCACCCGATGTGTTCAAATTCTTATTACTAACTATTAACTACAAACTATGCTAAAAATTTACATGATGAAGTTTAAAAAACAACTGTATTATCCCTCCTTATCAGGGATAGTAATGCTGCTGATGCTTTTCCTCAGTTTTTCTGAGCAGGCTCTTTCCCAGCAATTAAAAAACATTACAGGTACTGTTCTCGAATCAGGGCAACCTTTACCCGGAGTGACAGTGAGGGTTAAGGGATCAAACAGAGGAACTACAACTCTGGTTAATGGAAAATACAGCATTCAGGCTGCAAGTAATGAAACACTTGTATTCGGCTTTCTTGGAATGGAAACCAGAGAACTTGTTGTAGGTAATAGCATAAGTATCGATGTAACTTTATTCACTGCAAGCTCTTCTTTAAGTGAAGTGGTTGTAATTGGTTATGGTACTGTTGCAAAGCCTGATTTAACAGGATCTGTTGGAGTTGTTCCAATGGATGATATGATGAAAGCTCCGGTTGGAACATTTGCGGAGGCTTTAGCTGGTCGTGTAGCAGGTGTTAGGGTTAATGCAGCTGATGGCCAGCCGGGTGGTGGTATCAATATTGTAATTAGAGGAGCTGGTTCTTTAACTCAAAGCACTTCTCCATTATACGTAATTGATGGATTTCCGGTTGAAGACCCTGATCCTGCATCAATCAATCCTGAGGAGATAGAATCGATGACCATCCTAAAAGATGCTTCTTCAACGGCGATTTATGGATCAAGAGCTGCAAACGGAGTAATCCTAATTCAGACAAAACGTGGTAAAGTGGGAAAATCAACCATAAATTTCTCTAGTTCTTATGGTATTCAGACGGTTCCAAAGTTTGTAGATGTCATGAGTCCTTATGAATTTATTAAATACCAGACAGAACTAAATCCTAATTCAGCCACAACTAGAGCATATTTTGCAGGTGGCAAAACTCTAGAGGATTACAGAAACGTTGAAGGTATTAACTTTCAAGATTATGTAATGCAGCAAGGAAACATTCAAAATCATAATTTGGCATTAAGGGGCGGTACCGAGATGACCAAATATTCTATTTCGGGATCTTTGTTTGATCAAAAAGGTTCAATTATTAATACCGGTTTTAATCGCTATTCTGGCCGTGTAACATTGGATCAGACAATTAGTAAAAAAATTAAGGCTGGTGTTACTGCTAATTATAGTGGGATTAGACAGAACGGACAGATTATCAACCAGGGAGCATTAACCTCCGGTAACCCAACAGCTTTTGCCTTGTCAAGAGCCTGGTTATACCGTCCGATTACTCCTAATCCAAATGATAATCTTCTGGAAGACGCAGTAGATGATGAGGCTATGAATGCCTCGGATTTCAGGGTTAATCCACTTATTGACCTTGAGAATCAGTATTCATACAATATTACCAACCTTACCGAAGGAAACGGTTATGTTAGTTATGAAATAAATAAAGACCTAACCTTACAATCAAATGCTGGTATCCGTCATAATAAATTGACTCTTGAACGTTTCAACAATTCAAAAACAGCTCAGGGTGGTCCTAGTCCGAATAACATGAATGGTGTAAATGGTTCGATCAATAATATTTTCTCGAATAGTTTCTCAAATGAAACTACCTTGAATTACAAGAAAACATTTAAGAATGATCATACCATTACAGGACTTGGATTATTTGCAATTAATAGTATTAATTCAAGTAGCAAAGGATACAGTGGCAGGTTATTGCCGAACGAGAATCTGGGTATGGATGGATTGGATGAAGGATTAGCCTATAACCAGAGTTCTTCTTCAAGCCGTAATACCATGGCTTCTTATGCCGGACGTTTAGATTATAACTATAAATCGAAATATATTGTTACCGGCACATTCAGAGCAGATGGTTCTTCTAAATTTGTTAATCACTGGGGATATTTCCCCGGCGCTGCTTTAGCCTGGAATATGCACAAGGAAGGTTTCTTTGCTAAGATCTTCCCTGGTATTTCAACATCAAAATTGAGAACTAGCTATGGTAGTAATGGAAATAACAGGGTGGGTGATTTCGATACCTACGCACGCTTATTACAAAGCATTAACGGATATTCCTTTAATAATTCGACTCCAATTGCTTCAAACTTTATTTCTGCAGTTGGTAACCCTGATCTTCAATGGGAAAAAGTGAATACGTTAGATTTAGGATATGAAATTGGATTTTTAAAGGACAGAATCACTGTTGAAGTCGATTTATATAGAAAAACAACTGAGGACCTACTCCTAAATGCACTTTTGCCTCCGTCAACCGGATTTACTTCTGCAGTTAAAAATATTGGTAGATTGAGAAATGATGGTCTTGAAATAACCTTAAACTCTGTAAACATCCAGTCAAAGAACTTCACTTGGGAAAGTAATTTCAATATCAGTTTTAACAGAAACAAAGTAGTAGAACTTACCCTAGGGCAGCGTTCACTAAACAGTAATTCTGAATATGTTTCTCAGTTTAATAGACCATTATATGTTGCTGAAGTTGGTAAACCAGCAGGCATGATGATCGGATTTATCTGGGAAGGAAACTATCAGTATTCAGATTTTGACAATCCTTCTCCTGGTGTTTTTATTCTCAAACCATCTATTCCTACTAATGGAGCTGTTCGTAATTCAATCATGCCGGGAGACATCAAATACAAAGATATGAATGGTGATGGGATTATGAATGATGCTGATTTAACTTTCATTGGGAGAGGTCAGCCAATTCATACAGGTGGTTTTTCCAATAATTTCACATATAAGGCCTTCAATCTAAATGTATTCTTTCAGTGGTCTTATGGAAATGATTTATATAATGCCAACAGGCTAATCCTAGAAGGTAACAGTAATGGATGGGCAAACATCAATCAGTTTGCCAGCTATTCAAACCGCTGGTCACCTACCAATCCAACAAATGAAAACTACCGTACACGCGGTCAGGGACCAATTGGTTTCCACTCTTCCAGAGTGGTTGAAGATGGTTCTTTTCTTCGTATGAAAACTGTTGCTCTAAACTATAATTTACCAGCGAAACTAATTAAGACTGCTTATATGAGTAGTTTAAGTTTTAATGTTTCTGCACAGAATCTGATTACTTGGACTAATTATTCAGGCATGGATCCTGAAGTATCTACACGTAATAATACCCTGACTCCGGGTTTTGACTTCTCATCATATCCACGGTCACCAACAATTGCCTTTGGTATTAAAGCAGGATTTTAACGAAATTAATTGAAAGAAAAAATGAAAATTAAATATTATATACTCGCAACACTATTCTTAATGAGTTTAGGCTCATGTAAGAAATATCTGGAGACAACACCGACGGATTTCCTGAATCCTGATAATTATTATCAGACCGAAGCGCAGTTACAATTTGCCCGTGCCGGCGTTTATGATCACCTGGGTGCCGGTGGTTTGCATGGTACTTTTGCTAGTTATTTGCTAGCTTGGACTGCAGATGAAGGTTATATGAACAGAGCTACATTGACAACCGGTCCTTTTAACTATTTCTATTCTTCTGCCGATAATTTTAATGCAGGTCTTTGGAATAACCTTTGGTCAGGCATTAATAAGGCCAATGTTTTGATTAAAAATGTGGACAAGAATACTGCAATTGCCAAGGAAAAGCGCGACGCAATCAGAGGGGAATGCTTATTCTTAAGGGGATACTATTACTTTACACTGGTGCAGAATTTTGGTGGTGTTCCATTGAAGCTTGTACCAACTACTTCTGTTATTGACGTAGATGCTGCAAGAGTACCTGTAAAGGATGTTTATGTACAGATTATTAAGGATATGGAAGCTGCTGAGAAGCTTGTTCCTGGGATTAAAACTTTAGGTTTTGGAGGAGCAATCAGCAAGTCGGCTGTTCGTGGTCTTTTAGCAAGGGTTAATTTGCATATGGCTGGTGATCCGGTAAAGGATAAAACAAGATATGCAGAAGCAAGTAAATGGGCTAAAATGGTGATGGATGATGCTGAAGCAGGTCATTCACTCAATCCAAGCTATCCACAGATTTTTATGAATCTTGCCGGAGATAGATACGATATCAAGGAAAGTATCTGGGAAGTTGAATTTTATGGTAACCGTACCGACCAGTTTGTTGAAACAGGAAACATTGGCTGGATCAACGGTCCTGCAGCCGGAGTAGCATCTTCAACCGGAAGAGCTGATGCTTATATGAATATTACTTCAGAATTCTATAATGTATTTGAGCCTGGAGATAATCGTAAATGGTTTAGTATTGCTCATTTTACCTATACTGCAACAGGTGCAAAAACAATGAGTTTACTACCTGTAGATGAGAATGCAAAGAATATTTTAAAGCCTGGAAAATGGAGAAGAGAATACGAGACTTTATTACCAAAGAGTCCGACTACTACTCCAATCAATATGGTACTTTTAAGATTTTCTGATATTTTGTTAATGTATGCAGAAGCTGAAAATGAAATAAAAGGCCCAAATGCTGATGCTATTGAACAATTCAATAAAGTTAGAAGAAGAGCTTGGTCTACAGGTATTAACACTATTGCATTAACAAATGGTGGTTCTGGTTACACCACAGCTCCAACTGTTACCTTCAGTGGAGGTGGCGGCGCTACAGCAACAACAACCATTTCAGGTGGACGAGTCACAGCGATTATCCTTGACCGTGACCCATTAGCAGTTAACTTTTTTAACGAGGGGATTTATACATCTGTTCCTACAATCACTATCAGTGGTGGTGGTGGCTCAGGTGCAACTGCAAATGCAACAATCAACAGAGCAACTGATGGTAATCTTAATCCTGCTTCTAAATCAGCATTCTTAGCAGCTATTCAGGATGAAAGGATGAGAGAGTTTAACTTTGAGAACACGAGAAAGGCAGATTTGCTACGTTGGGGTATTTTCTTACAAGTTCATCAGGACATGGGTAATAAATTACAACAGCAAAGCCCTGGACAATATTTTGTAAGATACTATTCAAACGTTAGATCAAGGGATGTTTTGATGCCAATTCCAATCAATGAGATGTCGTCAAATTTAAAAATGACTCAAAATCCGGGTTGGGAATAATTAATTTAACATAGAAATTATGAAACTAAAAATATATAGTATACTCGCTGCGGCTCTTATAATGGCGTCCTGCGAAAAACCCGTAATAGAGGCAGAGGCACCGGTATTTGATGTATCTGCCGAAAAAACTACCTATAAAGCAGGTGAATCTGTTAAATTTTTGATAACCGGTGGTGAAGCGCAAACAATATCTTTCTACTCAGGTGAATTGTTGAAGGATTATGCTTCAAGAACCGGAAGAGTAGTCGACGTTGCCGGTGCAGGTGCAACACTTTCTTTTACTAGCAGTGTTCAGTTGGGAACTCAGGCCAATCAGGTTTCACTTTTGGCCTCAACAAACTTTAACGGTGACTATGGCAGTATTGCTAAATTGAAAGCTGCCACTTGGGTTGATATTACAAGTAGATTCAGATTAGGTACAACTACCGCACTATTAGCTTCAGGAATAGTTGATGTATCTGATCTTATTTTAGCAGGGAAGCCAATTTATTTTGCATTTCGCTATAATACACGGAAGCAAGCTACCAATGGTATTGCCCGTCAGTGGTTCATTCAGTCTTTTACTTTAAACAGTAAAAATTTATTGGATAATACACTTGCACTAACCATCGCAGGTCAGGCAAGTTCAGGATTCAGAATTGTGGATGATTTGAAGGACAAAGCTCCAGCTTTATCTTCGATTACTGCTACTAGACTTACCCTTCTGGCTAATATCTTTTTGAATGCTAGCCTGCCTCAATTTAATGCTGCTAATCCGATTTTTGATGCTAAAAATCCAATCTATAATCCACAAGATCCTGCATATCAGCCCACTGCAGTCTTTAGGCCATTTGTTCCCTTTGATCCTGCAAGTCCGAATAATGATCCTGAAAGTGAACATTGGGCTGTTAGTAAAGCAATAAGTATTGATAAAGTTGATTTAGGACCTGATTGGTCAACAGCTATCAAAGGTCTAACTAACCCTATTTTATCAGTATACAGTTATACCTATGCAAAGGCCGGTACCTACAAAGCTACCTTTGTTGCCGCTAACGGTAATATAGATCAGCAAAAAGTAGTTACTAAGGAGATTTCATTAACAATAACTCCTTAATTTAATTTCTATTCTAAAAAAGGATTAATCCGAAAATGCGGATTAATCCTTTTATTTTTATAATGCTTTACGAGAATGAAAAATTAGGAGATATGACTTTGATCTCAAAATGTCTTTTTATAGTATTTTTTACGTTTAACTTCTTGCCGGCTCAGATTTGGCAAGGATTAAATCAAGTTGAGGAACTTCGAGATCCGCCAAAAAGAGGTTCAGTTTCCCATGAAAAAATAAGAATGCAGATTCTTCGAAATATGGAAAGGGCCATGGGCAAACTTCCTGATAGGTCTGATTTACCCCCTTTTGATATTAAGATAAGTGATAGTGTAAAGGAAGATAAATTTACCCGCTACACACTTAGCTTTACGGTTGCCAAAAACGAAAGACTACCTGTTTATTTGTATGTGCCAAAACAAAGAGGAACTATTCAAAGAATTCCGGCAATGCTTGTTTTACATGGAACCCATGAACTTGGAAAGGGAGTTGTAGATGGCCAGGGAACCATGCCTAACCGGGCACATGCCCGTGAACTTGCGCAGCGAGGTTATGTTGTTATTGCTCCTGATTATCCTAGTTTTGGTGATCTCAAAGAACATAATTTTGATACTGACAGATATGTATCAGCTACTATGCAGGCAATTTTCAATCACATGCGTTGCGTGGATTTGCTTCAAAGTAGACCTGATGTCGATTCTGAAAATATTGGTGTGATCGGACATTCTCTAGGAGGACATAACGCCATGTTTGTATCAGCTTTTGATACCCGTTTAAAAGTAGCAGTTTCAAGCAGTGGCTGGACCCAGTTTGAGTATTATAACATTGGCGAGGAGGGATCCAGAAAATATGGCGGACGACTCGGACCATGGGCACAAACAAGATATATGCCACTAATCCGCACAAAATTTAATCTGGATGAGAAATTGATTCCATTCAATTTTAATGATATTATAACTGCCATTGCTCCTAGAGCTTTTTTCTCTGTATCGCCACTTAAGGATACTAATTTTGATGTGAAAGGGGTAAGAGAAGGCATTATGTTAGCCGAACGGGTCTACAGTACTTTGGGTGCAACTGATAAGATTCAAGTGCGCTATCCAGATTCAGGTCATGATTTTCCAGTTGAAAATCGAAAAGAGGTTTATGGTTTTTTGGATCGAATCCTTGTGCATACTCCATTATATGCAACTATAAAGTAATTCGTTTCTCTTAATTTTTGATTATATATTTATTAAAATTAATTCCTTTCTATGATAAAATCGAAGAACAATCAAATTGCAGGTATAAGTCTAATTTTGATACTTCTCTTTTTACTTCTTCCTGTATTGAGCTTTGCTCAGGGAAATTCTATCTTGGATGAGCATCATAAGTATAGAAAGGAAACCCTTAAGAATATGCAGAAGGTGATGGGTAAATTACCCTTAAGACCTGAACAGATAGATTCTGATATTCAGATTCTTGATAGCCTAAAAGAGGCAAGTTACACTCGTTATAACATACTATTTACTGTAGCAAAGGGTGAGGTTCTCCCAGTATATCTATATATCCCTTAT
>Ga0209702_10003883_pt1 | contig 22770 bp, 8 predicted proteins | sample FRY01_FD_187210 | JGI IMG/M metagenome (GOLD analysis project Ga0209702, IMG submission 187210) | Freshwater microbial communities from Lake Fryxell liftoff mats and glacier meltwater in Antarctica - FRY-01 (SPAdes) (version 2) | ecosystem: Environmental > Aquatic > Freshwater > Ice > Glacier... | reverse complement strand
GTGGACCCACGGTTTTTCGCCGAGGGTCATGCCCAAGTCGTTGAGACGCATCATGGATTTGGCGGCGGTCTGGCGGTCAGCGGGGCGCAGGAGGCCCTTCTTTTCAGCGGTTGTCAGGATTCCGACGCCGAGGCCCTTCGTCAGGTACAGGAGGTCACCGACCGCCGCACCGCCGTTCTTCTTGAGGTTCGCGATGGGCACGCGCCCCGTCACGGCCAGCCCGAAGATGGGCTCTGGCGCGTCGATGCTGTGACCGCCGGCGAGCGGAATTCCGGCGTCGGTGCAGGCTTGGCGGGCCCCCTCGAGGACGCGCCCGGCGAGCTCGGGGGGGAGCTTATCGAGGGGCCAGCCCAAGATGGCGATGGCCATCAGTGGGCGTCCGCCCATCGCGTAGACGTCGCTGATAGCGTTGACCGACGCGATGCGCCCGAAGTCGAAGGCATCATCGACGATGGGCATGAAGAAGTCGGTGGTCGAGATAATCGCCGTGCCGTCGCCGAGGTCCATGACGGCGGCGTCGTCGCGCTCGGCGTGCCCGACGAGCAGCGTCGCAGGCGGGATCGTCGGCGCGGAGGCCGCCAAGATGGCGTCGAGGACGGCGGGCGCGATCTTGCAGCCGCAGCCGGCTCCGTGGCTGTATTGGGTGAGGCGGATGGGCGTCGGTGTTTCCATCGGCAGAGGTTGGGCGCCGGGCCTACCCGCGTCAAGTCCCGTTCGCGCTAGGTTTCGAGGAAATCAGGACGGTCCACGAATGCCATCCGCTCGCCGCTGGATGGATGAGTGAACGCGAGAGCCGATGCATGCAGTCGCAACCTCTGTCTCGAATGCAGCGCTTCAGCCGGATCGCGCCCGTAAAGTCGGTCCCCGATGATGGGGTAGCCGAGTCCGATCGCCAGATGCACCCTTAGCTGGTGGGTGCGGCCGGTGATAGGCGCGAGTCGAAGGTGGAGTGCGTCCGTTGTAATATGATTTGTAGCAACGACTTTCCACTCAGTGCGCGCGGCCTTGCCTCGGACCGCGTCGACAATCTGGAGGGGACGCCGCGGCCAGTCCAAGCGCAGCGAGAGGTCCAAGGCACCGGAGTCGCCGACGATAAGTCGTTTCACATCCAATGATATTGGTTCGCAGACCGCGTCATATTGTTTGGATACCACGCGTTTCGCGAACTGGTGGCTAAGCGCTTTGTGCGAGGCTGCGGTGAGCGCGAGGACCATCAAGCCCGAGGTCGGCGCGTCGAGACGGTGCACGAGGAGGGGGCCCGTGGCGTGGGGAAAGAGCTCTTGGGCGCGCAGCGTCACGGAGTCCCAGTTTGGGGTCGAGGTCCCTGGGCAGGAGAGCAGCTCAGGCGGTTTGACGACGACCGCGATGGCGTCGTCGGCGTGCAGCACCCTCATGGGCAGGTGCCGCACGTCGGGCGGGATGAAGGCCTGACGTGGGACAGTCGGGGCCTCCGCCGGGACGTCGCCCGTCACGCGTGCGAGCTCTCGCCATAGAGATGCCCGCGCCGGATAAACGCTTTTTCGAGCTCGACGGCGAAGAAGACGATGGTCGAGGCGCCGAGACAGATGGCGAGCTCGAAAAGCGACAGGGACTCCGTCTTGAAGACGTCATGAAAAGCCGGCACGTAGATCGTAGCCATCTGAAGTCCAACGGTCACGAGCACCGTGCCCGAGAAGAAGGGGTTCGAGCGCCAGCCGACGGTGATCGCCGAGTCTCGTTCGGACCGGACCGCCATTGCGTGCCCAAGCTGTGACAGGCAGAGCACGGTAAATACCATCGTCTGCCAATGGGCGCCGGTCGCGATGCCGTAGGCTTGAAGACCGAGGCACACCGCGGCCATCAAGAGGCCGACCCAGAGGATGTGCTGCCACATGCCGTGCGCGAAGATGCTCTCGGTCGGGGCGCGGGGTGGGCGTTGCATGACGTCGCGCTCGGCCGGTTCTGAGGCGAGAGCCAAGCCCGGTAGGCCGTCGGTCACGAGGTTGACCCAGAGGATATGGATCGGCAAGAGAGGAATGGGCAGGCCAAGGAAGGGCGCGAGGAAGATGGTCCAGATCTCGCCCGCGTTGCTGGTCATCGTGTACTTGATGAATTTCCGGATGTTGTCGAAGATTCGGCGTCCCTCGCGGATGGCCGAGACGATGGTCGCGAAGTTGTCGTCTAGCAGCACGAGGTCCGCCGCCTCGCGTGCGACGTCGGTCCCGCTCTTTCCCATAGCGATCCCGATATTGGAGCCCTTCAGCGCGGGGGCATCGTTGACCCCGTCGCCGGTCATCGCGACGAACTCCCCGTGGGCCTGCAGAGCGCTGACGACGCGGATCTTTTGCTCGGGGTCCACGCGGGCGAAGATCCGGATCTCTTTGACATGTTCGGCCAGCTCGGCGTCGTCCATGGCGGCGAGCTCGCTGCCTGTGACGACCCGGTCGTCGGCGCCGAGCATGCCGATCTTCGTGCCGATAGCCCGGGCGGTCGCCGGATGGTCGCCGGTCATCATGACGGGCACGATCCCGGCCTCGCGGCATTGGCCAATAGCCTGACGGGCCTCTTCGCGCGGTGGGTCCATGAGGCCGACGAAGCCGAGGAAGGTCAGGGCCTCCTCAAGCTCGGCGATATCGCCCGGGAGCGCCTCAATGCGTTTTTCGGCAAAGGCCAAGACACGCAGGCCCGAGGCCGCGAGATGGTCTGCGCGCGCCTGGAGCGCGTCCCGCTGAGTCGGGTCGGCCCCAGCGGTGCAGCGGCCAAGCACGGCCTCCGGCGCGCCCTTGACGCAGACGTGGATGCCGTCTGTTGTTTGGTGTGCGGTCGCCATGCGCATCCGGACCGAGTCGAAGGGCCTCTCGGCGACGCGCGGAGAGGCGACCTCAAGGGCCAGACGTTCGAAGCCGCGCGAGGTGGCGCCTTCGTAGAGGGCCGTCTCGGTCGGGTCGCCGACGATGGTACCGGCCTCGTTGGGGGCCGCGTCATTGACGAGGGCCATGGCGGTCAGGAGGGCAGGGGATGGGGACTCAGTCACGACGCCGGCGGTGTCGGTGAACTCTTCGGTCCTCATACGGTTTTCGGTGAGGGTGCCGGTCTTGTCAGTGCAGATCCAGGTCACCGAGCCGAGGGTCTCGACGGCGGGGAGGCGCCGCACGAGCGCCTTATGGCGCGCCATCCGGGCTGCGCCGAGCGCTAGCGAGATGATGACGACGGCGGGGAGGGCCTCGGGGATGGCCGCGACTGCGAGGCTGACGGCGGTCAGGAACATCAGCTCGGGGGGTTCGCCGCGTAAGAGCCCGGCGACGAAGACGATCGCGCAGACCCCGAGGACGGCGACCGCGAGGCGCAGGCTAAAGCGCGCGAGGCGGGACTGAAGCGGCGTCTTCGCGCTCTTGGTCCCGTCGAGTAAGCTCGCGATGCGGCCGAGCTCGGTCTGGCTGCCGGTCGCGACCACGATCCCAACGCCCCGGCCATTGGCGACGAGGGTGCCCTTCCAGGCCATGTTCGTGCGATCCGCGATAGGTAGGCTGGGGGATTGAATGGCCTCGCGGCTCTTGGCGATTGGCTCGGATTCCCCGGTGAGGGCGGCCTCAGCGACCCGCAGCTCGGCGGTCTCGATGAGCCGGAGGTCGGCCGGTACAATGTTGCCGGCCTCTAGCAGGACGATGTCACCGACCACGACCCCCTCCGCGGCGAGGTCGACCGCGGCACCATCACGGCGTACGCGCGCCATCGGCGCCGACATGCGTTTGAGGGCGGCCATGGCCTTATCTGCTCGATACTCTTGGACAAAGCCGATGACCGCGTTGAGCATTACGATGACGATAATCGCGATGGTGTCCGTCGCATCACCCACGATGCCGGAGACCACCGCGGCGCCGATGAGCACAAGGATCATCACGTCCGCGAGTTGGTCGAAGAACATCCGGAAGACCGAGCGCTGGCGGGCGGCGGGCAGGCTATTGGGGCCGTGCTCGGCGAGGCGCTGGGCGGCATCGGCCGGGCTCAGCCCCTCCGCGCGGCTCTTGGTGAGGTCCAAGCAGGCCGAGGCCGTGAGGACGTGCGGGGGCGGGGATGCGGGGCTGGGCGTTTCGACAGTGGTCTGCATGGTTTGTCTAGGCTAGACTCGAATTTCGGCGACCGCGAGCCATTTTGTTGCAGCGGCCGGGCAAGGGGCCCATCGCCAATCCCCCCGGTGGTGTCACGCTGCAGGGCGGCTCTGGGATCAAGGACAGCGGATGCAGATTCTAAGCATAGGATTTTCGAAGTTGTTTTGGACCAGCGTCATCCTTGGCGTCGCCACGGTGCCCACCGGGTGCTGCCCACGCGCGCATGTCGCGCCGGTCGTCGCGATCGCTGAGCCTATGCCTGTGCCGCAGCCACCACTCAAGCCCGATCCAGTCGCTCTCCATCCCACCGAGCCGCCCCAGGAGGACCTCGTGACCAAAGATGATCTGCCAGAGACCGGGAAGCGCCACGAGATCTCGCCCTTTTCGAAGGCGTTGAGGGTCGCCCCGGGCGATCTAATCACACATACGTTTGAACAGCACGAATCCGTCGGCAAGGACGGGACGGCCTCGGTCGCCGATCCTGCGGTCGTCACATTCCTGCGCCGAGACACAATCTACAAGCACCCCGACAAGATGGCGCCCGGCATGACGGGCGGCGACGCGGCATCTGCGACCTTTGTGTTCAAAGCATTAAAGGCCGGCGCGACGCAGATCACGATCCAGCACACCTTTCGGGGGAAGGTCGAGCACACGATCGAGGTCCAAGTCGTCGTCGAGTGACGCCACGCTAGGAGGTCGCAATAGCTCAGGGAAAAGCCGCGAGTTTGGCCAAGGCGACCGACCCCGAGAGACTGGGTGGCGTCAAGAGAAGACCGCAGAGCCGGTCGAGCGGACTGCGGCGCTGCCATGCAGAAAATCGACGGACGCGCGTGAATGGCCCTCTTTCATGCGTATCCGCCTCTTTTTCCGAAATCGGCCCTAGTGTATGATCGCGCTCAGGACATGAGGCACGAGTGTTAGTCAGCACGCGGGAGTTCGACCATGCAGGGTTTCGTCAGTTCGTTCGCCACCTTCGCTTGGGCTGCGCCACGCGTCGTGGTCTTCACCCTATTGGTGTCCGGGTGTGTAAACGAGGTGGCCGATCAGGGCGCCTCAGCCCCGGCGATTCACCGCGCGCCGCTGCTCGGCGATTCAGACGACCCATTCCTCGTGACGGCGCCGGGGGCGGTCTCGGCCAAGAGCACCGCCGCTGGTAGCTCGCTGTGGTATCGGCTAACCGTCCCGTCCACGCATGCCGGGCTAAGAATCGCGGTGCGGTCGACTGGCCAGACCGACGTTCGCGTGCGACGTGATGGTCCGACCGCCGCGGTCCTCGCGACCTCGTCGGATCGGACGCTGCACACGATCTTCTTCACCGCCGCCCAGACCACCGCCGATGACGCCTGGTGGATCGAGGTCGCGGCCGACGTCGACGCGACGATCGACGTCGCTGTCGAGCCCACCTACGCCCGCGCGCTTAGTTGGGATGCTGGCGATAGCCTCGCGGGCGAGACCGTCACGACCCCCGACGCGAGCGCATTCGGCGACTTCCTTTATACCATCTCGCCGCGCGCGGCCCGCTTCGGGGTCTGGCGAAACGTCCTGCGTGTGACCCGCGGCGAGGCCGACCTGCTGTTGGCCCAGAATACGTTTCCGTCCGATGGGGTCAGCCAAGCATCGACCGTGACGGGTTCGGACGCATATCATTTGTATCACAACGAATATGCCGAGTCCCAGACTTGGTTCGTCCGCGTCCGCGCCGGCTCCGGTGATGCCCAGTGGTCCCTCGTGTCCGGTGACATCTACGTCACCGATTTCGGGCCCCTGTCGGACACCCGGTCGCAGCGCGCGCTCACACTGGACGTCGGCGGCGTCGGCTGGTTTCGGACCGAGGCGACCGCCCAGACCTTGGCGTGGCGCCTCTTCGCGCCGGACGCGACCTTCCACATCGCCAAGACCCTGGCGCCGCTGCCCCGCATCCCGTCCAGCGCCCAGTTGCGCTATCAAGGTCAGGGGCTCGTCGTCCCTGACTACCTCGTCGCTGGCGGGTATCTCGTCGCGGTGATCGCCGCGACCCCGACCGTCAACGTGGACTCCGGCAACCAGGTCGTCATCGACCCCGCCACCGCCGCCGGCGGCAACGGTAGCGCCTTCGACTTTACGCTGTCCTCCGGCGCCAATAACGGTTTCGGCTATGTGAGCTTTAAGGTCGAGGTGCCCGTCCAACAGATCGCCTGGCAGGTCACCGCGACCTCGACGCAGGGCGAGTGCGACCTCTATGTCGCCCGCGGCCGGGTGCCGTCCGAGCTCGACAACGAGGGCCTCTCTGAGATCGTGGGGATCCCGGACTCAGTCACCTTCGTGCCGCCGTCGCTGACCAATGGCACCTTCTACGTCACGGTCAAGGGCCAAGGTGATTTCACCTTCACGCTGACATCTGGGAACCCGGTCATTACGCCGATCTCTTTTGTGGACCAGAAAGCAAATGGCGCGCAGTTCGAGGCACGTAGTGGCTGGCGCTATTTTATCGTCGCCGACATCGAGTCGCAGGTCGGCGCCCTCGGGTGGGTCTTGGACCTCGCGGGTCATGTGTCTGGCACCGAGATCGCCCTCCGCCGCAACGCCGTGCCCGGCCGTCGGCGCTTTCGCGACTGGAACTACTACGGCAGCACCTATATCGGCGCCGTCGATGATGTGCCCATCTCGTCCGACAAGGGTTTCCTTGAACGCCCGAACCATCCGGCGGATATCTGGTATATTGGCATTTATCAGCCCAACGCGGCCCTCGGCCCCTTCACGCTGACGACCTCGACCATCACCGCGACGACGCTGGCTTTTGACGGTGGCGCGCTCCAAATCAGCGGGCAAGCGTCGGGGCGCTGGCGCTACTACAAGGTCACCGTGCCGCTGACGACCCTCGGGTGGGACCTCCAACTGGACCAAGTGACCGGCGGATCGCCGCGGATGGTCGTGCGCGCCGAGTCGATCCCGTCGGCCTTTGGGGATGTCCCGGCGTGCTGCCCGCCTCTGCCTAGCCGCGATCAGTGGGACAGCGGCCAGCAGTGGTCGCCAAGCGCGGACTTTACGCGGCGCAACTACACCTGGGTGAGCGACACGGCACCTGCCATCGACGAGACTGGGCGTCGCCTCTTCGCCGGCATGGGCAATCCTGTGCGCGAGGGAGTCTTCTATATCGGCGTCTCTGACCTTTGGACTACCACCGATAATGGGCCGCTGACCTATAGGCTTCGGTCGCGCGCGATCGGCACTGGTAGCGCCACGGCGATCCCCATCATCGATCTGCCATTTTCAGGCGGCGAGGTCTCGGTCTCGGGGGCATCGCCGCGTGACGTGTTCGTGTACCGGGTCGAGGTCCCACCCGCCAGCCCGAGTTTCGGATTCGAGCTTGAGTCGACGCGCGGTGAGGCCGCGTTGGGGGTGCGTCGCTCCTATGTGCCTAGCTCGGAGGCTGGTCAGTGGTATTCAAGCGCTGATTCGACGTCGGGGCGCGCGGGCGCTAGGCGCCAACGCAAGGGGCGTGAATACTACTATCGTTATCCGGACTACAGCGACACGTCGCTTCCCGGGGGGACCTACTATCTCGTCGTCGGTGCCGAGGGCGCTGTGACGGCCCAAGACGGCTACACGCGCGGCGGGACAACTGATTTTACGTTGCGCAGCCTCGGACACTTGCCCGTGCTCGGAGACGTCGAGCTCGATCCCGCCGGTGCGCTGTCTTTCACCGGCCAGCAGCTCAAGCATGGCCAACAGAGGGCCTACCGCTTTAGCGTCCCGGAGGGTGTTGTCTCCATCGAGGTGGCGCTCACGGCGACGGCCGGGAGGCCATCGATGGACATCAGCCACGACGCATTTTTCCCGACCCCATCGCAGAACTATGTCGCCGCCGAGGGTGGCCACGGGGTCATCGCGAGCAATAGTGGTATCATCACGATTCCAGGCCCTTCCGGGACATACACGATCCTCGTGACGGCCCAGAACGCGAACACCCAACCCTACGAGCCCGACGCGACGTTTGATCTCTCGGTGACGCCCCTCGCGGATGCGACCATCGCCTTCAACGGTGGGACCGCGGCCATTGTAAGCCAGGGCAGCCAAACCTGGCGCTATTTTCGGGTCACTGTGCCCGACGACGCGCTCGGGTGGGACCTGCGCCTGCGCAATATCCAGAGTGGCAAACCGCGGATTGTCATTCGTCGAGACGAGCTCCCCGCCAATTTCTCCACGGCACCGGGCTGTTGCCCACCCTTGCCTCATCGCGACGCCTGGAATACGGGTGAGGTCTGGGCGCCGCAGGGCGAGTATACGCAGCGAAACTATGCCTACTACAACCCGACGACGGGCGTCGGCGGGACGGACGAGGCCGGCCGGGCGGTCGTGATGGGTCTGGGAACCCCCATCCAGGCCGGGAACTACGTGATTGGCGTCTCCGATACGTGGACGGGCGCGACCGGCGATAGCCTAAGCTACGAGCTCGTCTCGCGGGCAATCGGAATCGGCGCTGACCCAAGTGGTACGCGCTATGACCTTCAGGTCGCGGACTTAGCGTTCGCGGGGGGTAGCGCCACAGGTCGACTCGCCCCGCGTGAGGCGGCCTTCTACCGTGTCGTCGTCCCTGAAGGCGCTGCGTCCTGGCACGTCACCCTCACTCCGACGTTGGGCGACGCGATGTTGGCGTTGCGCAAGGGCGCGCTGCCCAATTCGGATGCCGGAAACTGGTATAATCAGGTCGACCAGGGGGCCGGCGCCAGCAGGCGGAAGGTCGGTGCCGATTACTACTATCGGTACCCGACGGCCGAAGGCCCCAGCATCCCCTCGGGAGTTCACTACCTCGCCGTGGGCGCCGAGGGCGTCGGCGCCTATTCGACAGGCTCATACATCGGGCAGGGCGACACCACGTTCACGCTCACGTCGCATGGCCAGGTGCAAGTGGATGAGGCCGCGGAGCCCCTTGGGGCCGAGGCGCTCGCGTGGACGGCCCAGTCCGCGGAGTATGGACAACAGAGAGCCTATCGTTTCCAGGTCCCTGCGGGTGTCACTTCGATGGAGGTCCGCCTCGAGAACCGTGTCGGAAATCCGATCTTTTCCATCGGGCGCGGAAAGATCCCGACGCCAAACCAGTCGAACTACTATGCCGCCGAGGGGGGCGACACCGGCTTCGGTTCGGGTTCCGAGATCATCACGATCACGGAGCCCCTCGGTATCTACACGGTCCTTGTGACGGCCGGCTACGCCAGCCCAGGCGGCGAGATCGCGTCGTCCTGGGATCTGACTGTGACCCCGATTGGCGAGACGCCTCTCAGCTTTAATGGGGGCTCCGTCGACGTGACCGGACAGGCGTCTGGTACCTGGCGCTACTTTCGGGTCAATGTGCCAGCGGGCCCACTTGGTTGGGACCTACGCCTGCGCAACGTGACGTCCGGACGTCCTCGGATCGTGATTCGGCGCGATGACCTCCCCGAAGGTTTCTATACAAATCCTGGCTGTTGTCCTGGATTGAGCGGACGCGGGCGCTGGGACTCGGGTTGGACCTGGGCGCCGAGCGGCGAGCTCACGGGCCGCAACTACTCGGCCTACGACCCGCAGACCGGCCAGGGTGGCCAGGATGAATATGGCCGGGCCGTCTCGATGGGCATGGGCACCCCCCTTCAACCTGGGGCCTATATCGTCGGTGTATCGGATATTGCCAGCCCGGGTACTACCCCGATGGCTTATCGCCTCGTCAGTCGCGGAATCGGAGTTGGCAGTGACGCCGAGGGCACCCCCTATGGCGTGCAGGTCCGGGACCTCGCGTTCGCCGGCACAGCCGAGATCGTTGACCTCCAGCCGCGTGAGCACGCCTATTTTCGAGTACAGGTTCCGCCGGGCTTCGACAGCTGGTCTCTCGAGCTCGAGACGGTCGTCGGCGAGGCCATGATGGCGGTCCGCGAAGGTGGCGTGCCGAACACCGACGCGGGCGCGGGCTACCCGTCTGATGACACGAACTATCGGATGGGCGCTCGTTTTCAGAAGGTTGGGCGCGAGTTCTTCTACAAGCTGCCTTGGTACGACACTCGGCCGGCCACCGGTCGGACCTTCTATGTGGGCGTGGGGTCTGAGGGTCAAAACCCGTATTCGACGTCGTCGTACATCGGGACGGGCACGGTCAGCGCCCGCCTTCACTTCAACGGCCCTGTCCCAGTCGTCGGCGGTACGGATATCGTCGTGGAAAACGCGCCTTATACATTTGAGGACCAACGGCTTTCGTGGGGTCAGCACAAGTACTATCGCGTACGCGTGCCGCCGACGGTCGACGCGTTCGAGGTGCGTCTGGCCAATCGTGTCGGCAGTCCGACGTTGGTCGCTGGCGTCGACGCCTACTTCGAGTCTCGCTTTCCGGCATCGAATAATTATAGCTACTACGCCTCCGAGGGCGGCGCCTATGCGCGGTACGCGGACCCCATCGCCACACAGGTCGTCGATGAGACGGGGGATGTGACGATCGTCGTGCACGCGCAAGGGGGTAGCATCGTGGACAACGAATATGACCTCGTCATTACGCCCGTCCCGACCCGCGCTCTCGCGTGGGACGGCGGCGACGAGAGCGTCGTGCTCAAAGATAAAGAGGTCGCGTGGTTTCGCGTCGAGGTCCCGGCCGATTGCGACGAGACCGCGCAGGCCGGTTGGATCGTCACTCAGCAGCTCATCCGTGGACAGGCGACGATCGAGGTCCGTAAGGGCAACCTGCCGGGCGCCGCGACGGGTGGTCAGACCCTCACGACCACGGCGCGGCAGACGGTGATTGTGCCGCCATTTCTGTCCCCCGGGACCTGGTATGTGGCGGTGCGAGCGACCGGCAACACCGAGATTCGTTTGAAGACCGAGGAAGTGCGCGCCGCGCGTCAATGGACAATGCCGACGCGCGGGTCGCAGGCGACGACGGCGGGGTTGAACCACCCCTTCTTTGGTGACACAGGGGTCGATGACGCTGGCGCCGCGATTGTAAATCCGGGTAGCGGCGATCAAGGGGCGGACCTCGGTGAGGGGCTCTACCGCTTCTATCGCCTGACGGTGCCTGCCAATAACGGTGGCCTCTTCCGGACACGCCTTGAGGCGATCTCCGGCGACCCCGAGCTCTACATTCGGCGCGGGGCGGCGCCGACATTGGCGCAAATGCCCGGAGTATATTCAGGTCTCGTCGATTATTCGGACACGCAGGACGGTAGCTCTTACGGGCATTGGGTCACTGCGGATACACGCTACGGCGAGGCCCTCGCGCCGGGCGACTATTGGATCGCCGTATACGCGCAGGCCTCGAATGTGCGCTATCGTCTCTCCCTCGATGTCGGCGTCGTGAACGACCTCGCGGCGAGCGGGGGCAGCATCTCGGGACACGCCTTGGCGGCAGGTGACATGCGTTTTTACCGCGTGACCATCCCCAACACGTCGACGACCGCGGGGCAGGGGACCCCGGTCGATTGGACCCTCACCCTGACTCAAGAGAGCGGCGACGCGCTCGTCCTGATCCGCGAGGAGGTCCCGCCGGGGCTCTGGTCCTACGTCCCGACCCCGGGCTCGGCCGACTACTACCTCCGTGACTGGAATGGCGATCGCAGCGCTTACGTCTATGGTCTATCGACCCTACCGAACCTGGACGCGACGGGGTCCAAGACCTTGTCCGCACCCATCATTCGGCCTGGCGCGACCTATTGGCTTGGCGTCTACGCGAGAAGTGACACCGTCTATAACCTCAGCTCCGCCACATCCGCCGCACGCGTACAGATCGCGGGGATCCTGCCCTTTACGGGAAATCGGTTGACTACCTCATTAACGGCGGGCGCGTCGAAGACCTACCGCGTCGATGTGCCCGCCGACGCCGGCCGGTGGTTGCACACCGCGACGGTCGCTGACGGGGTCAAACTTTACCTCTCGGCCAGTTACGTGCCTCCCCAGAACGGCTACGCCGACTGGACGAACTCGGGATACGCGTCCAGCAGCGGCCTCGACCGAAACCTCGACGCGCCCGGCGGATACGCGTGGAATTTCCCGTGGGTGCCCAACGTCTCCTATTACCTCGTGATGGACAATACGACGGCGTCGACCCAGGCTATAGAGATTAATCTCGACGGTCGTCTGTATAGCGACGACTCGGACAGTGACGGGCTGCCCGATGGTTGGGAGTACAAGTATTTTGCGTCGCTCTACTACGGCGGCGCTGCGGACTATGATGGTGACTTCCTGACAAACGCCGAGGAGCTTGCGGCGGGTTCTAACCCGGCCTTGCGGGACACCGATGGTGATGGCCTCGAAGACGGCGCCGAGGTCCTCGCCGGGGCCGACCCGCTGCTCGCTGACACTGATGGTGATGGTGCCTGTGACGGTTCGGACAGCGCGCCGGACGATCCGAACGAGTCAGGGCCTGTCATTCGCCTCGTCATGCATCGCTGGGAGGGCGGCACTTACGGGCACGGCTTTGGCTCCAACGTACACCGCACGCGTCTGGTCGCTGTCTTCGATAGGGCCAGCGTCCTGTCGCACTGGGTGCATGTCACAGGCTATGACGTCACGGCCCCTGACGAGGTCGAGGTCCTCCTCAATGGTGAACACTTCGCCTATCTACCCGCCGGAAGCGCCGGTCAGACCTCGCGTCCTGTCATCTTCATGCTCCCCGACGAGAGGCTCTTGCCCTCGGGACGTGATAACCGCCTGGAACTTAGGCAGAAGACGGTCGGCGCCACATGGGGCGTCAGAGACCTCGGCCTCTTTACGTACGGCGAGAGCTTCGGCTTCGATCCGACCCGAGCCTACGACGCCCGGCATCCCAACGGGATCGACTTTGTCATTCCGAGCCTCGCAGATAGCTGGATGGAGCTGCGCGCGTTTGACCTCGAGGCCGCGACGGACGTCACCGTGTCGGTCAATGGTATGCCCTTCCTTGATTCGCTGGAGGCCGGGGGGGACAGGCGCTGGACGAACTGGTTGCAGGTCCCGCTATTGGCGGCCGCAGTCGGCGCAGGCCCCGTTCGCCTCTCGTTTTCGCCTCGGGCTGGTACTGACGGCGCCTGGCAGGTGCGGCTGATGGCCCTGCGCCCGCTGCTGACGACCTTTGGGACCGAGGTCAACCGGGGCGAAGGCGATCACCTGACCCACGGGGTTCGCTTCTTGTTGCCGCCGACGAGTGGCGTCTCGCAGCTGGCCCTCCGCCTGCGCGTCTCCGATGGTGAGTCCGTGACGATGGCCGTCTCTGACGCGGCGCCCAACACCTTCGCGAGCGCAAATTACTACACATGGAGCGACCGGTATAATCTCTTTAGTTTAGCGCGCATGGCTGACGTCGCGGTCGTGAACCACGCGCGAACCGAGCCCCCCGCCGCCTATCAGGTCTTTGTCGTCAACGTCCTCTATTATGGTCCCTGCGCGGATCTCGATAATAACGGCGTCCTCGACTGCGAGGAGGTCTGCGAAGACCTCGACGGGGACGAGGTCTTTGCGCCGTCTGCCCTGTGTACCGTGGGCGCGGACTGTGACGACAATGATCCCAACGTCGGCGCCTCGGTCGGCGACGCCGACTGTGACGGCGTGCCCGTGGGCGAGGATTGCGACGACGGCGACCCCGCCAGCGGCTCGAGCTCGCTTGATGCGGACTGTGATAGTGTGTTGACCTCCGATGATTGCGATGACAATGATCCTAGTATTGGCTCTAACGCGTTTGACGGCGACTGCGACGGGGTCCCGACGGCAGCTGACTGCGATGACGCCAATCCCGCCTTGCTGGCGGTTGCCTCGGACGCTGACTGCGACGGTGTGCTCACGACGGTGGACTGCGACGACTCTGACCCGGCGGTGACGACCCTCACCACCGGCGACGCGGATTGCGACGGCGTCCCGACCCAGCTCGATTGTGACGACGCGGATCCTCTCGCTGGGGCCGTCGCCAACGACCGGGATTGCGATGGTGTGCTGGCGGACGTCGACTGCGATGACAGCAGCCCAGCTGTCACGACCACAAACGTCGCCGACGCCGACTGTGACGGGCTCGCGAATCCTATCGATTGCGGGCCGCTAGACTCAATGAATACAATGACTAATGTGGGCGACGCGGACTGCGATGGGGTAGCAGACGCGTCTGACTGCGCGCCTAACGACGCCACGATCACGGCTAGCCGCGTCGGGGATGCCGACTGTGACGGCGTGCCGACGGCGGTCGACTGCGATGACAATGACCCGACGGTGCGGGCCGCCCCAGATGCAAACGACGGCGACTGTGACGGTGTACCGACTCCACTCGACTGTAACGACTTAGATCGGTCCGACAGGCGTTCGCGGGCTGGTGACGCCGACTGCGACGGGGTCCCGACGACGCTCGATTGTGACGACGCCAATGCGGCGGAGACCCGCGTGAACACCGGCGATCTTGACTGCGACGGGGTCGCCTCCGCCGACGACTGTGACGATCGCGACCCTCGTGAGACCCGCTCGCGGGTTGGGGACGCTGATTGTGACGGCACCCCGACAGGCAGTGATTGCGACGACGCCGACCCGACGGTTCAGGCGTGTCCCGTCTGTCTCGATGTGGACGAGGACGGCCACGACGCGCGCACGACCGAATGCCCGAAGGGCGACGATTGCGATGACGACGACGCCGAGGGGACCACGCGGGCCACGGACGCCGACTGCGACGGGGTCATCACGGACGCCGACTGCGACGACGAGGACCCGGAGTCCACGGTTGTCGCGGCGGACGCCGACTGCGATTCGGTCCCAACCGCCGATGATTGCGATGACGAGGACGCCCTCTTAGGCGCGATAGACCTCGATATGGACTGTGACTCAATCTTGGACGAGGACGACAACTGCGCCGCCGATTTCAACCCAGACCAAGGCGACGCGGACCTCGATGGACTCGGCGATGTCTGCGAGGATTGTCCGGGCGGGGACAGAGACGGGGATTTTGTGCCTGACGTCTGCGACATCTGCCCGGATGTGCCTGACGACCAGCAGGATAGCGTCGGCGATGGGGTCGGCGACGCCTGCCGCGACTCCGATGGTGATGGGGTCGTCGACAGTCGCGACAACTGCGTGGCTAGCGCGAACGCCGACCAGGCCGACGCGGACCGGGACGGCAAGGGCGACGTCTGTGACGATGACCCGCCTGTTGTGACCTCGGCTGAGGATGGTGGATGCCAGACCGGCGCCCCGTGGCCGGCGATGCTGTTGATGGTGGGGCTCTTCGCGGTGTGGCGGGTCCGACGGGATCCCTCAGCGCGAGTGGTCTAACGCGACGGCGTCCTTCAAGCGGGGCGGTCGGGCACAATGTTGTCCGGCCGCCCCGCTTGAAGGACGCACGAGGACCTATGTCGATCGCGCGATCTGCGCCGCCTGCCAAGTCGAAGTCTAGCTACCGCGGTCACAGCCTTGCCAAGTGTGTGGAGGCTTGCGGCTGTTGGGAGGGCGCTAGACCCTCCTCGCGCGGACCGGCCGGATTGGTTTCGGCACAACCTTTCGTGTGTCTACTTTGCCCGTTCTTAGAGAGCGATTGATCGCGCTCAGTGCGGCATTAGCAGGCGGGCTTCCGCGAGAGTCGCCTCATCTGGAACGCCCCATCCCGGCGCGTAGCCGAAGAGCCCGCGTGCGGGTTTTGCCCCAAAGCAGCCGTCGATAATCTCGAAGTCGTCGAGGCTGACCTCGCTGGGGTGGTCGTACCCGCAGGCATGGGTCAGCCACATCAGCTCTTTTCGGAGATGGACCAAGTAGTTCGCGAGGCGGTGCGACTTGACCTCGGGGTCGAGGCCGCGCATGAGCCACTTGTTCTGCGTCGCGACGCCCGTTGGGCAGTGGCCAGAGTGGCACCGTTGCGCCTGGATACAGCCGATCGCCAGCATGGCCTCACGGGCGACGGCGATCATGTCGCAGCCCAGGCCCATCGAGAAGAGGCCCATCGCGGGCAACCCGATGCGGCCGGAGCCGACCCACACGACCTTGTTCGCGATGCCGCGGCTGGCGAAGACGCTGTAGACCCGCGAGAAGGCGATCTTGAAGGGTAGGGCGACGTGGTCGGCGAAGACCAGCGGGGCCGCCCCTGTGCCGCCCTCACCGCCGTCGATCTGGATGAAGTCGACTCCGCGCGTGCCGTCGCGCATGAGGTCGGCGAGGTCCTCCCAGAAGGCCATCTCACCGACGGCCGACTTGATTCCGACCGGCAGACCGGTCTCCTCGGCGATGCGCTCGACAAAATCCAGCATGCCATCCGCGGAGGAAAACGCCTTGTGGGATGCGGGTGAGGCGACATCGCGCCCAATCTCGACGTTCCGAATCTCGGCTACCTCTTTGGTGACCTTTGCGCCGGGTAGCAGCCCACCGCGGCCTGGCTTGGCGCCTTGGCTGAGCTTGATCTCGACCGCTTTAACTTTGAACCGCACGCATTTCTCTTTCAACAGCTCCATCGAGAAATTGCCGTCTCTGTCGCGCGCCCCAAAGTAGCCGGTGCCAAGCTGATAGATGAGGTCTCCGCCGTGGTCGTGGTGGGGTGAGATCCCGCCCTCGCCAGTATTTTGCTGGGATTGGGCGATCGCCACGCCCCGGTTGATCGCCTCCACGGCCGCCGACGACAGGGACCCGTAGCTCATCGCGGAGGTGTAGATGATGGACTTCGGGCGGTAGGCGTGCGGCCGATTACGAGGACCTCCGACGATCTTTGCGCATGGGATGAGATGCAGTGGGTCGCCGTAGTTGTCGTCCTTCGGGAAGGCCTTGTGCTTGATGATCAGGTAGTTTGGCGCCTCTTCGAGGTCGTTGTCGGTGCCAAAGCCGAAGTTGTTGTTCGTGTTTTTGCTAGACGCGTAGACCCACCGGCGCTGATCGCGCGAAAAGGGCCTCTCCTCATCGTTGTCCGTGACGATGTACTGCCGCAGCTCTGGCCCGACGGCCTCAAGCCAGTAGCGGAAGTGCCCAATGATTGGGAAGCTCCGGAGGATCGCGTGCTTCTTCTGGGTGAGGTCGTAGACGAGCACCGCGACTAGAAGGGCTAGGAATCCCCATAAAATCCAAGTGCCTGTACTCATCGTAACCTCCAGTCGCTGTCTGGCCATACTATCGCACATAGTCGGTGGCCGAGCAAAAGCGCACCCTAAGCACGGGCGTCCATCGGCCGAAACGACGGGGTAGTCTTTTGAGGAATGCAGTTCGCAAGGCTGGGTGATTTCAAGACGTCGACACGCCACCGATGGCGGTGGTAGCGTCTTGGCATGAAGGACACCGCCGACATTGACCGTTTTCCGCCATTGGGCCGGCGCCCAGAAGCGACGACAATCACTGTGCGCGATCTTATAGGACGTGTGCGCGAGGGGCGCCTTCGAGTACCGGCCTTTCAGCGACCGCTGAGATGGACGGCCGAGGACAACCGGCGGCTCGTCGATAGCCTGTGGCGCGGGTATCCAATTGGCTCGTTGTTGCTTTGGAAACGGCCAGCGCCCGAGGCACGGATTCGGATCGCTGAGAGCCCGGTAGACGCACCAGAGGTGCGCGACGCGTGGTGGGTGGTTGATGGCCAACAACGCATCATGGCGCTTGCGGGGTCCCTCCTCGATTTACCGAACCGTGGCGCCCGCTGGGTGCTTCACTTCGACGCAGAACAACAAGCATTCAAGGTTGGGCAACCGCCCCTTGAACGCGTGGACATTGCGATTCCGCTGGAGGCGATGGGAGACCTTAAACGCTTGGGCCGCTGGATCCGAGAGCATGACCCAAGCGGCGAACATGTCGACCGCATTGAAGAGGCGCAGCAACGACTTCTCGACTATTCGGTGCCAGTATATGTCGTTGAAACAGATGACGAAGGACCGCTGCGGGCCGGGTTTGCGCGGCTAAACAGCACGGGCGCGCGCATGAGGGCCGACGAGGTCTTCGACGCGCTCCTCGGTGCCCCAGCGAGTGGGCCAAGTCTGGACCTTGGATACTTGGCTGCGCACTGCAAACAGCTCGGGTTCGGTTCGCCGCCTCGGGTCGAGGTCATGAAGGCAATCCTGGCCATGAGTGGACAAGACCCGTCGCGCCGCGTCGAGTCTTTGCCCGAGCAGGACCTTGGTAAACTTGTAACGCAGAACGATGCCGAAGCGGCGCTGTCGCGGACTATCGCCTTTTTGATGAACCAGTGCGGCATCCCACGCCTCCGACTGGTGCCCTATCCTGTCGTTTTTTTCATTCTTTCTCGGTGGTTTCACATCTATCCCGAGTGTGAGGCCGAGACCTTGAACTTGCTAGCCCGATGGGTCTGGCGTGGGGTCGCGACCGGCGCACACGAGCGTGCGGCGGTCTCCCGAATGCGGCATCAGGTGCGTGCGATCCAAGACGATGGACCCGATGCGGCGATCGACCGGCTGCTGAGCCATGTCGAGACCACTCGCCCGCTGGCCCCTTGGGTCCTGCATCGTTTTCACCATGATAATGCGCGAAGTCGCGTCGAGATGTTGGCGCTGCTCGCTGCGGCGCCAGAGGACCGTGCGGGGGCGGTTGCGCTAGACACGCTGCTTGATGCGCACCGAATCGCGCGCGAGGTGTTCATGCCGCGCGATGTCGCCGCCGAGGATAAGGAACTAGCCCGGACTGCGGCCAATCGGGTGTTGCTGGAGAACAAGGACACGAACCTGCAGAAAGAGTTGCGTAGTTGGGAGTTGGGGCGGCATCAGGCGACGTTGGCGACGCAGCTCATTGACGCGGAAGCCTTTGCTGCGCTTGCGAACCGGGACCCCGGCGCGTTTTTGAAACAGCGCGCCAATATTGTATGTGCTGCAGTCGATGCGTTGTTGGTCGAGCGCACAGGCTTGAACGAACCCGAGCTGAGACCGCGGTCGCATTACATCGAGCTGGAGGAAGAGGAGTGAGCCGCCGTCGCGGTACGTTGGACCTCGAGGTCAGCCTCGACGGCGTGCCGGTTGGTACAATCTTCAGAGACCGAGCCGGGCGGGCCACGTTCAAGCCCGACGAGGCATGGCTAGCGCGAAACCAGTCGCCGCAACTGAGCGTCTCGTTTTTGGAACGTCCCGAGCCGCGCTGCGCTCGGAACGGTCTGCCCCTTTGGTTCGAAAACCTCCTGCCCGAAGCTGGAACACCGCTTCGCACCCGGATCTGCGACCAGTCTGGGATCCGTGCCGGCGACGGTGCCAAGCTCTTACGGCTCTTGGGCGACGACCTTCCAGGGGCCGCGCGGGTCGTCGGGCATGCCGATGATGTCGAGTTGGTGAACGGCGGGCCGGCCAAGACACCTCGCCTTCGCTTCTCGCTGGCGGGGGTGCAGCTTAAGTTTTCGGTGGTGGGGCGGGACGACCGCTATTGTCTGCCTGTCGCCAACGACGATGGCCGCTTTATCTTGAAGGTGGGCGGCGAGCCTCACCCCGAGCTCGCGGAAGTTGAAGCGGCGACAATGACGTGGGCGCGAAGGGCCGGTTTTAACGTGCCCGAGTTCGAGGTGCTTCCGCCCGGCGCCACGCTGGACATCCCTGTCCCGCAGGGGTCGGGAAATCTATTTCTTATCAGACGGTTCGATCGCTTGGATGGTGGCCTCCGCGTACACCAAGAGGACTTCGCGCAAGCACTGGAGGTACCGCCTGAGGCCAAGTACGGCGACCATCACGAGCACCGTTTCTCGTATGATACGCTGGGTCGCTTTGTGCGCGACGTTGCGGGCGACAAGGAAGGCCAGGAGTTCGTGCGCCGTGTGGCATTCGCGATCGCGTCGGGCAATACGGACGCACACATGAAGAACTGGTCGTTCTGGTGGCCTGACAAGGCCGCGAGAAGACCGCAACTCGCGCCTAACTACGACCTTGTCAGTACAATCGCATGGCCAGCTTATGGCTGGGAAAGCGCCCGCGCGCCAAGCCTCGCGCTGGGCTTCGGCAGACGCCGGACCTTGGTCGATCTCGATCGCACGCGGGTCGAGACGTTTTGCAGACGTACCGATGTGCCAAATGCGAAGGCGTGTTTTTTCGAGGCCATCGAGCGTTTCCGGGCCGCGTGGCCAGGGCTCGTGGTGCCCGAGCGGATGCGAATCGCGCTCGCGACGCACTGGCAGCGTGTACCCCTCTTAAAAGCATATGGACCCCTGCCCATGATGTAGGGGGGGCGTCCTATGGGTGTGGCGCGCCTATTGTGACGCACTATGTCGCCTGGGCCGATCTGCGCGGACTGCCTGTGGTGTCCACTAATGGGTGCGGCCAGCCAAAACAATCCCGAACGAACGCCGGCGCGGGGTTCATGGCGTCGTCAGGGACCAGCCCTTCCTTGGCCTTCAACACGACGAGCCAACGCATCACGGGATTCCTAGCGAGCGCAGTCAGGCCGTCAAGGGCGTTGGTCGCATCGTCCGACGTGAAGACCCTGGTGCTTGCGTGCGAGGCCGCATTTCGCAAGGTTCCCAGCGTGTCCCAAGCGCTTAGAAATGCCATCCACTCCTCATCGGCCTCGCTGCGTGAACCGAATACGTCGGACCGCCAAGCCTCGAAGCGCGTTGCATCTCGTGACTGTTTCGGAACCACGATGTTTTCCGCGAGGACCCGAAGCGCACCGATGGTGGGTGCCTTGAGGCTGTCATCGTCCTCGTGGCTGGCATTCAGTTCGACCTGCCGCGGTTTGCTGCTGTCGTGCCACTGCGTCTCGACTTGAGCGGCGGAAACCTTGGGCTTTTTCTGACGACGAAAGAAGTATGTCGGCAGGGTGACGCCGACGCGGCGACGTAGCGCATGGCAGAACGAGGCGACCAGCTCCCATTCGAGCGCCATACCGACGAGAGACACGACATACCGACACTGGATTTTGTGGCTGTCTTCAAATGAGCGGATCGTCCCCAGCACGCGTTTCGCTTCGAGGATGTTCTCTCGAGCGCTTGTCGACCAGCCCCAAAATGGGTCCTCGTTGAAGTCCTCGGCAAGGGACGATGGCGGCCGCGTTGGGGGGCCTGAAACACCAGCAAACCATGAGGGAAGGGAAACCGGGACGTCATAGGAAGAATCGGCGCCGTCATCCGGCGTTACGGGCGCCACCGGTTCACCATCCCTGTCAGCCTCTCCCGCGTCCGGGGCGGTCGGAGCGCCCGACGGCGTGCCGACCTCGTCGCCGTCTACGAGCGGATGTCTGTTTCGGCGCCGAGACGAAGCATTATCAAGGCCTTCGATGTCGCGTGAGGAGAGGCTTTGCAGCTTTACGGCGTTTCTATCCCCGCGTGGGGGACCGGCCACGGGTTTGTGCGCGGACACGTCGATCGGGGCGAGCTTTCTCACACCTGCAACGTGATTGAACGCCGTCCGACGCATTCGGTATATGAAGGCCGCCCTCTCCAATTTACCTTCGGCCTGAAGGCGAAGCGCGCTGTTTGAGTCAGGTGGGCGCCGAGAAGGCGATGCTGCCTCTCGTTGGATGGCGTGTTGCAATCGCAGGACGCGTGATAGCCGGTCAGGGTCGCCCGACCAGAACTCATCACCGAGTGCCCGATGGACGCGGTCGCGCTCTTTGTAACGAATAGTATCCGTCGCTCGCCCATGAGGCAAAATCTCGACATCCGGGGCAATGGTGCAAAAGAGCGCCTCCGCCGGCGACACGTAAAGACTGCGCCCTGCATGTTGGTCCTCGCAGCAGACCACGATTCGATCGGCGAAGGCCTCTTTGAACGTCGATAAAGGGTGAAGGCTGATATCCCGTTTGAGACGGTTGCCGACAACAGAGACGGTCTCGAGGTCAGTGGCGAGCGTGGCCGTCGACGTGCTGACAACAAAGACGTTATTGCACGTCAGGCTTGGGATGATGACCAGCCACGGTGCGAGCGCCCGCGGGACGCCAAGACGGTCACCCAGAGCCATCATCCGGTCCGCCGGCTGATCGACCTGACTCAGCTGGAAGTTCGTGCCGAAAACTCGCGCCGTCCAAGGCTCGGGTGTTTGTTCCCTCGGGTCGTCCGTGGATTCTGAAGTCGTGGCTGGGGTCTGGGTCGCTGTCCGGGCCGGTCCGTCGGCCCCGATGGGTTCGGGCGGACTATCTAGTGATGCCAGGACTTCGTGATAGGCTGGTACGAACGGCAGGCCGAACCCAAACCCGCAGTCTTCGCGCGTCGCAAATGTCGCCCAGACTTCGCGCAGTTTGCAAAGAAACCGTATATGTTCGTTGACGTGAAAATATGGGATCACCAACAATCCATGGTCACGCCAACGGGGATACTCGTCTGGGTCTTCACGCTCGAAAGAACTGTATAACTCGTCGAAACCCATTGCCGCCCGCGCTGCCTCTATAAGAACAAGACGCGCTACTCCAGCGAAGTCCGGCGCGCCGTCTGTCAGCACAGTATCGACGCCGACGCCGCGACCTGTCAAGGGCGGTCGGGGCCCCCAAAGCCGCATCCGTGGATCGACGTCGGGTCAAGGTCGTGGGATGTGACGCGCCGTGACGGCTCAGCGCAGCCAGACCGCGCCACCTAGCCCCGTGGCCCCGGTCGGCGCTTCGTTTCGCCCACACGGGTCGTGGGTGGGCCAGTTCGCGGTCGTGCTGCCGTCGAAATAGACAAAGAGGTTGGAGGACGAAAGACCTGGCCCGTGGTCCCAAAAGAAGACCCAGTCGGGTAGGGCGCTATCGCACAGGGCCGGGCCGACAAAGCGGCATTCGACGGGGCCCTCAACCCCGGTGGCGATACTGCCGCCTTCAAAGCCAGCCGGCGTGCAGGCGATCCCGCCCACAAGCGGGCTGTCGACGCGGAACTCGGTCC
>Ga0209702_10003879_pt1 | contig 22778 bp, 22 predicted proteins | sample FRY01_FD_187210 | JGI IMG/M metagenome (GOLD analysis project Ga0209702, IMG submission 187210) | Freshwater microbial communities from Lake Fryxell liftoff mats and glacier meltwater in Antarctica - FRY-01 (SPAdes) (version 2) | ecosystem: Environmental > Aquatic > Freshwater > Ice > Glacier... | reverse complement strand
CACAAGATCCGCAATCGCTTCCGGATCAGTCTTGGCCAACTCAATGAGTTGTTCTCGCGTGGGCCGCTCGCTCTTCACGCGCACTAACAAATACTATAAAATTTATAGTACAAGTCTAATTTTCTACAAACTTTAAAGCTCCGGGGACCTGAATAGTTACATTTTTTCTACGTCTGGCTTCGCCGGAACTTGCGGACAGTTTTCCCTACAACGCTGACGACCATTGCGGTTCCAAAGGCGGAAGAATTGGTTGCCACTCCATATCGTCACGGAAGCAAAGAAGGGGCGGAAGCCTTTTTCTTGGAAGGTATGACTCAGGCGATGCACAGACTTGCTGACCAAGCGCATCCCGTCGCGCCGCTCACGATTTACTATGCTTTCAAACAATCCGAAACGAGCGAGGATGAAGGCACTTTTTCATCTGGCTGGGTGACATTCCTTGGCGCTGTTCATCAGGCAGGTCTTCAACTTTCAGGAACGTGGCCGCTACGAACCGAAAATTCCTCCCGAATGATTGGTCAGGGAACAAACGCGCTCGCCTCCAGCATCGTCCTCGTCTGTCGCAAACGCCCAGCGGACGCCATCTCCATCTCCCGTCGCGAGTTCCAGCGTGAGTTAAACGCCGTGCTGCCCGAGGCGCTCGACGAGATGACCAGAGGAAATGATGAAGGCAGAAGTATGAAGGATGAAGGTAAGGCAGGATCAGCACTTCATCATTCATCCTTCATCACTCATACTTCCCCCATCGCGCCGGTGGATTTGTCGCAGGCCATCATCGGCCCCGGCATGGCCGTGTTCTCCAAATACGCAGCCGTGCTGGAGGCGGACGGCTCGCCCATGAGCGTCCGCACCGCGCTCCAACTCATCAACCGCTTCCTCGCCGAGGACGATTTCGACCACGACACGCAGTTCTGCCTGCACTGGTTCGAGCAGCACGGCTGGGGCGAAGGCGTCTTCGGCGAGGCCGACACGCTCGCCCGCGCCAAAGGCACGCCCTTTTCCTGGTCGCCTCGGCTGCCTCCACAAAGGCCGACACGCTCGCCCGCGCCAAAGGCACGAGCGTGGACGGCGTGAAGGAAGGCGGAGTCATCCAATCCGGCGGCGGCAAAGTGCGCTTGCTCAAGTGGGCCGAATACCCCGCCGACTGGAATCCCAGCACCGACACCCGCCTGCCCGTGTGGGAAGCCCTGCACCAGATCATCCGCGCCTTCCGCCAAGGCGGCGATACCGCCTCCGGCGCGTTGCTCGCCGCCCTCGGCGGCAAAGCCGAAGCCGTGCGCCAGCTCGCCTACCGCCTCTACACCCTCTGCGAACGCCTCGGCCAAGCCGAAGACGCCCGCGCCTACAACGAACTCATCACCAGTTGGACCGGCATCGAGGCGGCGGCGGCCAGCGCACCGAAGCCGGAGCAGGGGACTTTGGGAATATGAAAGACTCACACGAAGACACGAAGACACGAAGGAATGTGGAGGAACTTTCCGCCATCGTGGTGGATTGCGGCTACAAGCTGCATGTCGCAGCCGGGCCGGGTTTGCTGGAGACCGTTTATGAAGTGGTGCTGGCAAAAATGCTGGAGGACCACGGGCTGCGGGTAAAACGCCAGGTGCCCGTTCCGATTGCCTTGATGGGGCTGAAGTTCGACGAAGGCTTTCGGGCCGACCTCATTATTGAAGACATCCTATTGGTTGAATTGAAGTCCGTCGAAAACCTCGCACCCGTTCACTCGAAACAGGTGCTTACCTACCTGCGTTTGCTGCACTTGCCTCTCGGTCTTCTCATCAACTTCGGGGCCGCAACCTTCAAGGAAGGCTGCAAGCGCATCCTCAATGGCCCTCAAACCTTCGTGTCTTCGTGCCTTCGTGTGAACCAATCCGAAAACAATTTATGAAACCCTGGAGAGAAATCATCGTGCCCCACCCGGATGTGCTAAAAGGCACGTTCCAACAGTCGGAATTTGCCGCCGACCTCACTGCCGTGCACACCGGCAAGGCGACGGCAGAATACGGGGACGCGAAGGCGTTCTACGAGCGCACCTTTATCACCGAGGGCATGAGCAAGCTGCTCATCCAGGTGGCGCAGCGACTCAACGGACAGGGCGGCGAGCCGGTGATCCAACTGCAAACCGCGTTCGGCGGTGGCAAGACGCACACCATGCTGGCGGTGTATCATCTGGCCTCGCGTCAGTGCGCACTCAGCGAACTCAGCGGCATTCCCGCCCTGCTGGATCAAGCCAAGTTGCTTGATGTGCCGCAGACCGCCGTGGCGGTGCTAGATGGCACGGCGCATTCACCCGGCCAGCCGTGGAAGCACGGCAGGCAGGTCATCAACACGCTCTGGGGCGAACTGGCATGGCAACTCGGCGAAGCGGAGGGTTATGCGATGGTGCAGGCTGCCGACGCCAACGGCACCTCGCCCGGCAAGGAAGTGCTGAGTGAGCTACTGGCTCGCTACGCTCCGTGCGTGGTGCTGCTGGATGAGCTGGTGGTTTACATCCGCCAGTTCTCCGAAGGAAAGCATCTGACCGGCGGCAGCTACGACACCAACATCTCCTTTATCCAGTCTCTGACGGAAGCGGCCAAGCTGGTGCCAACGGCCGTGATTCTCGCTTCCCTTCCAGAGTCCGAACCGCAAGCCGGTGGGACACGCGGGGTGTCTGCACTGAAATCACTCGAAGGCATTTTTAACCGGGTGCAGGCCCTGTGGAAGACGGTGGCCCCCGAGGAGGCGTTTGAAATTGTGCGCCGGCGGCTGTTTGAGCGCATCCGCGATGAAAAGGCGCGTGACCAAGTGTGCCGTGCCTTTGCCGACGCCTACATCGCCGAAGGAAGCAAGGTGCCGCAGGAAACGCAGGAGGCCCGTTACTACGACCGGATGATGCAAAGCTACCCGATCCATCCCGAGGTCTTCACGCAGCTTTACGAAGAGTGGACGACGATTGAGGGGTTTCAGCGCACTCGTGGCGTGTTGAAACTGCTGGCGAAGGTGATTTACCGGCTGTGGCAGGATGACAACAAGGACCTCATGATCATGCCTGGCAGTCTGCCGCTCTACGATGGCAGTGCCCGCAACGAATTGATCTACCACCTCGGGCAAGGCTGGGACCCAGTGATGGATCGCGACATCGACGGGGCGAGCGCCGAGACGACCTTGATCGAAACCACGGAGCCGCGCTTCGGCACGGTGCAGGCGGCACGACGGGTCGCAAGGACCGTCTTCCTCGGCAGTGCCCCATCATCCGTAAACACCAAGGCGGGAAACCGTGGCATGACCAGGCCGCAAGTGCTGCTGGGCTGTCTTCAGCCAGGGCAGACTTCGTCCCTTTACTCCGACGCGCTGAACCGACTGGCGGACCAGCTCCATTATCTGAGTTCCTCCGGGGACAAGACACAGGACTCGACGCGCTTCTGGTTCGACATCCGCGCCAATCTCCGACGCGAGATGGAGGAACGCAAAAAGCGTTTCGAGGACAAGAACGAGGTGCGTGGCCGCATGGCCGATGTGCTCAAGAAACTCGCGGGCGGCGTGACGTTTTTTGGCGGCATTCATATTCTCACTCCGCACGCCGATGTGCCGGATGACAGCGCCCTGCGCCTGATCGTGCTACCGCCCGAACAGTTTTACTCCAAAGAAGAACCGCGGTTGGCCAACGACGCCGTAATGGAGCATGTCCGCCAACACGGCACCGCTCCGCGCTATCGCGGCAACCGCCTCATCTTCCTTGCGCCCGACCATGGCGCGCTCACCCGCCTGCGCGACTGCATCCGCACCGCACTCGCGTGGAACTCCATCGTCGAGGACGTGGCCGCCATGCGTCTGGTGCTGGACAACCTGCAAGCGGAGCAGGCCAAGAAAGAACTAAAGGGCGCTGAGGAAGTGCTGCCCCGCGTCGCCCGCGAAGCTTACAAGTGGTTGCTCTGCCCCGCGCAGGGAAAGCCCACCGACCCAAAGCCCGTGGTCGAAGCCATGCCGCTCAACACCTCCGGTGGCGCGCTTGGCTCCGAGATCGAAAGAGTGTGCATGGACAACGAATGGGTTATCCCGACGTGGTCGCCCATCCATCTGCGCACCAAGCTCGCTGAGCTTTATTGGAAGGCCGACAAGCCCGCCTGCGGGGCGCTGGACTTCTGAGAGGACACGCTCCGCTATCTGTATCTGCCCCGCTTGAAGACCAAGGACGTGCTCGCCCAAGCTATTTCCAAAGGAGCCGCCAGCCGCGATTTCTTCGGCACCGCCTACGGCCAACACGAAGGCAAGTTCGACGGCTTCAAACTCGGCGACGCCAACGTGCAGCTTGATGACACGCTCTTGCTGATCGAACCGAACGCCGCCGACGCCTATGACAAGGCGAATCAACCCAAGCCTATCGAAACACCTCTCGGTGGAGGTTCCGGCCCCATTCCCCCTGGACCAACGCCACCCGGCCTAGTTCCACCCGGCGTTACGCCGCCTGGAACGACACCGCCCGTGCCAGCCAAGGCGAAGTCCTTTCACGGCAACGTCACCATCAACCCCACAATGGCCAAGATGCGCCTCGTGCAAGTCGCCGAGGAGATCATCGCCACCCTCGCCGCCGACCCGAACGCCGAGATCAAAATCAGCGTCGAGATACACGCAACCTTCCCCAACGGCGCTCAAGACCAGACCAAACGTGCCGTTTCCGAGAACGCCAAGACGCTGGGATTCAATAACGCGGAGTGGGAGTGAGGCAAGCTCGCGCAAGTCGCGTGCCCAACCACTCCCTCCGAAAACCTAGCGCTACGATCAGACGCTCGCGAAGGTGTTGGCGGTGTTGAGGTGCTCGACTCCGGTGTATTTCTGCGACTGTTCGTCGGCGTGATAACTGGAGCGAACCAAAGGACCGCTTTCGACCACGCCAAAGCCGATGGAAAGGCCGAATCGCTTCCAGTGCTGGAACTCCTCCGGCGGCGCCCAGCGGGCGAGTGGCCAATGCTGCGGGCTGGGTTGCAGGTATTGGCCGATAGTGAGGATGTCGATTTTGTCGCCGGCGAGGTCGCGCATCGTCTGCTCGATCTCGGCCTGCTCCTCGCCGAGGCCGAGCATGAAGCCGGTCTTCGTCGTGAAACCGCGGCTCTTCGCGTGGCGCAGCACGGAGCGGCTGCGGTCGTAGCGGGCCGTCACGCGCACGGGCTTTTGCAGGCGCTCCACGGTTTCGACATTGTGATTGTAGATGTCGGGCTGGGCGTCGAGCACGGTGTCCGAATGCTCTAACTGGCCTCTGAAGTCGGAGACCAGCACCTCGATGGCGGTGCGCGGACTGCGTTCGCGGATGGCGCTGATGGTCGCGGCCCACACACTTGCGCCGCCGTCCTTCAACTCGTCGCGGCAGACGCTGGTGATGACGCAGTGCTTCAATCCCATCTTGGCGACGGCCTCGGCGACGCGCGCGGGCTCCTCGAGGTCGAGTTCCGTCGGGCGGCCGGTCTTGACCGCGCAGAAATTACACGAGCGCGTGCAGATGTCGCCCAAGATCATGAGCGTGGCGGTGCCGCGAGACCAGCATTCGCCGATGTTCGGGCAACCTGCGCTCTGGCAGATGGTGTGGAGCTTGTGCTCCTTCACCATACGGAGGGTTGCCTCATAGGCGGGGCCGGAGGGAAATTTGGAACGAATCCAAGAGGGTTTGCGAGTGGTGTTCATAACGGTTTGAAAATAGAAATCCGTAAGACCCGCGCCTTACGTGGTGGTGGCGTCCGGTTTTCTTGCCTTGTCGTGGAAATCCGGCGGCTTGCCGGTTGGCGTCACGTAGCCGACGCGAAGCACGAAGTCGCCGAAGCGCTCGCCGGGGGTCCGCTCGATGGCGTAGCGGCGGATGATCGGGCCGAGCAGCGGCACGATTTCGGTCGTGAGCACAGAGGGCTTGTAGAGAACGTTCAGGCGCGAGCCGTTGAACGCGGCGCCGAGATAGACGTTGTATTTTCCCGGCGAGCGACCGACGAAGCCGATTTCCCCGAGCCACGGCCGGCAGCAGCCGTTGGGGCAGCCGGTGATGCGGAGCGTGATGGCGTCGTCGCGCAGGCCGGCGGCCTCCATCTCGGTCTCGAGCTGCGCGACCAGTTCGGGCAGGTAACGTTCGGCCTCAGCGAGGGCGAGGCCGCAGGTGGGCAGCGCCACGCACGACATGGCGTTGAGGGCGAGGCCGGAGACGGAGTTGGCGCGGTCGAGCTTGAATTGGCGCAGCAGTTCCTCGATACGCGGGCGCTCGGCGGGCGCGACGCTAGCGATGATTAGGTTCTGGTTGGCCGTAAGGCGGAAGTCGCCGCGGTGCGCGCGGGCGATTTCGCGGAGCGCGGTCTTGAGCGGGTAATCGGGTGTGTCTTTGACGCGGCCGCTTGGGATGAAGAGCGTGAAGTGGCTGGTGCCGTTCTCGCCCTCGACCCAGCCGTAGCGGTCGCCCGTGTGCGTGAACTCGAAGGGCCGCGCCGCCTCGAGCTTGTAATCGAGCCGCTGCTCGACCTCGGTGCGGAACCAGTCCACCCCCCGGTCGGCGATCGTGTATTTGAGGCGCGCGTGCTTGCGCTCAGTACGGTCGCCGTAGTCGCGCTGCACAAGCATGACTTTTTCGGCAACTTCGACCACCTGATCCGGGCGGCAGAAGCCGAGCACATCGGCGAGGCGAGCATAGGTTTCCTCCTGGTTGTGCGACATGCCCTGGCCGCCGCCGACGGTGACGTTGAAGCCGGAGAGTTGGCCGGCCGCATCCGCGATGGCGATAAAGCCGAGGTCGTGCGCATAAATGTCCACATCGTTGCTCGGCGGAATGGCGATGACGGTTTTGAATTTCCGCGGCAAATAAGTGGAGCCGTAAAGCGGCTCATGGTCGGGCGCGCCGCCGGCGACAAGATCGTCGTCGATCCAGATCTCGTGGTAGGCACGGGTGCGCGGTGAGAGGTGGTCGCTGATGGCCTTTGCGAGGCGGAGCGTCTCGGCGTGCAGCGATGATATCTCTGGATTCGGGTTGCACATCACGTTGCGGTTGACGTCGCCGCACGCGGCCAGCGTGTCGAGGAGGGCGCTGTTGATCTCGTGGATCAAGGGGCGGAGGTTGTCCTTGAGGATGCCGTGCAGTTGGAACGCCTGGCGCGTGGTGATCTTGATCGTGCCGTTGGTGTGCGAGTCGGAGAGGGCGTCGAGTGCGAGCCACTGCGCGGGCGTGAAGACGCCGCCGGGTACGCGGATGCGCGCCATGAAGATAAACGCCTTTTCCTGGCCCTCCTTGCGACGTTGTTTGCGGAGGTCGCGATCGTCCTGCGGGTAGATGCCGTGGAATCGCAGGAGTTGAGCGCTGTCTTCGGTGACAGTGCCCGACGAGTTGTCCTCGATATCGTCAAGGATGTGGCCGCGGAGGGAATTGCTCCCGGCTTTCAGAGCTTCGTTTTTGTGCAGCGGTTTGGGAGGCACCGGAGGATTTTCTGGGGTGATGCTCATGAGAGTGTTCGTCCGTTATTTTCGCGAGCCGCGTTGATCAACCCGCCGCGCAGTACGATGTTCACCTGCCGTCGGCTCATCGTGTGAATCGTGTCGTAGGTCTGGCCTTTCGTCTGGTTTTCAACTTTGACGGTGTTGCCGTTCCGCAGCGCTCCATGCACATCACGAAGGACCAGCACATCCTCCTGGTCGATCTTCTCCCAATCTTGGGGGTGGACCAGTTGTACCGGCAGAATTCCGAAGTTGATCAAATTCTGCCAATGGATCCGCGCAAAGCCTTTTGCGAGCACGACCTTGACCCCGAGATAGCGCGGGGCCAAGGCGGCGTGCTCGCGGCTGGAACCTTGCCCGTAGTTTTCACCACCGACCACGAACGAGCCCCGGTCGCGATGCTTCATGGCGCGGTCGTAGTAGGTCGGATCAATTCCGTTGAAAGTGAATTTGCTGATCTCAGGGATATTGCTGCGGAATGGGAGCACGCGGGAGTCGGCGGGTAAGATTTCATCGGTCGAGACATCGTCTCCGACTTTCAACAGCACCGGACCTTCGAGTGCATCCGGCAAGGGTTCGAAGGAGGGCAGTGCTTTGATATTCGGTCCTTTTTCCAGGGTCACCTCTTCGCCTTCCTCGGACGGTGGTAGCAGCAGGGAAGTACTGAGGATCATGGTGTCGGGTTCGGTGAATTGAGGATACTCGATTCCCAGCGTGCGGGGATCGGTAATCACGCCGGTGAGGGCGGACGCTACCGCGGTCTCCGGGCTGCACAAATACACCTTGTCTTCGCGGGTTCCAGATCGTCCCGGAAAATTTCTTGGGACGGTGCGCAGGCTTATGCGATCCGTCGCCGGGGCCTGCCCCATACCGATACAGCCGTTGCACCCGGCTTGGTGCACGCGCGCGCCGGCGCGAATGAGTTTTCCGAGGTGCCCCAGTGAAGCCAAGTTTTCGAGGACCTGCCGCGAGGTTGGATTGATGTCGAAGGAAACCCGTTGATGCACCTGCTTGCCGTCAACCATCGCAGCGGGTACGGAAAAATCTCGGAGGCCCGGATTGGCCGACGAGCCGATGTAACTTTGGTAGATTTCCCGGCCAGCTACCTCCCGCACCGGCACTACATTACCAGGGCTACTCGGACAGGCAATGAGCGGCTCCAGTTTCGACAGGATAATTTCGTCGTGTTCGTCGTATTCAGCGCCCTCATCCGCGACGATTTCCGTCCAATCTTTTTCCCTCCCCTGCGATTTAAGAAAGGTCCGAACCGCTGCGTCGGAAGGGAAAACCGAGGTGGTGGCACCCAATTCCGCGCCCATGTTGGCAATGACGTGCCGATCCATGGCGGTCAGGTTCTCCAGTCCTGAGCCATAGTATTCGATGACCTTTCCAACGCCTCCATCCACATTGTGGCGACGGAGCATTTCGAGGATGACGTCCTTGGCACTGACCCAAGCGGGCAGTTTGCCGCTCAACTTTACGCCCCAAACCTTGGGCATTCGCACCTGCAACGGCTGGCCCGCCATGGCGAGGGCCACTTCCAGTCCGCCCGCGCCAAGCGCCAGCATTCCAAGAGAACCAGCGGCTGGAGTGTGGCTGTCTGAGCCCAGTAACGTTTTGCCCGGGATGCCGAACCGTTCCATGTGGACAACATGGCTGATCCCGTTGCCCGGGCCGCTATACCACACGCCAAACTTGCGGCAGGCGCTCCGCAGGAAGAGATGATCGTCTGCGTTCTTGAAATCGACCTGCAAGAGATTGTGGTCCACGTATTGGGCGGAAAGTTCGGTTTGAACGCGGGAAATCTTCATCGCTTCCAACTCCAGCATGACCAAGGTGCCCGTGGCATCTTGCGTGAGGGTCTGATCTATTTTGAGACCGATCTCTTCACCAGACTGCATCTTTCCTTCTACCAGATGGCTTCCGATCAACTTCTGCGTCACGTTCTTTTTCATGGGGATCTCTAAATATTGTTGTTGTATTAATTCCGCTTTCGTTTGAAAGCAGGAACCACGATTGCTTAATCTTTGAACGGTTTCTCAGCCTGCGTTATCTGCATGCGTCATGGCTTCCGGGGACATGGTTTCGTCAAACTCCGCGCCCGTCAAGAAACCGAGTTTCAAACAGGCTTCGCGCAGGCTGACGTCCTCTGCATAGGCCAGGTGGGCGATCTTAGCGGCGTTATCGTAACCGATCTTCGGACTCAGCGCCGTGACGAGCATGAGTGAGCTTTTCACATACGATTCGATGCGGGAACGGTTGAGGCTGATGTCCTTGATCATATAGTTCACAAAGCCGTGGCAGGCGTCGCAAATCAGAGTGATCGAGTGCAAAAAATTGTAGATCATGACCGGCTTAAACACGTTTAACTCCAAGTTCCCCTGCGAGCCGACGAAGGCGATCGCCGCGTTGTTGCCGTGAACCTGGACCGCAATCATGGTCATCGCCTCGCACTGCGTCGGGTTGACTTTGCCGGGCATGATCGAGGAGCCAGGCTCGTTTTCGGGAAGCTGCAGTTCCCCCAAACCACAGCGCGGGCCGGAGGCCAGCCAGCGGATGTCATTGGCGATTTTCATCAGCGATCCGGCCAAGGTGTTGAGCGCGCCGTGCGCAAACACCAGTTCATCATGCGCGGAAAGGGCGGCGAACTTGTTCGGATGCGATCGAAAGGGAAGTCCCGTCAGTTCGGCAATTTTTGCGGCGGCGCGCACGGCGAACTCCGGATGTGTGTTCAGTCCGGTGCCGATCGCAGTGCCGCCGATGGCCAAATCGTAAAGACCGTCCTGGGCCTGCTTCAGGCGCTCGAGGTTGCGCGCCAACAGACTCGCCCAGCCGGACATCTCCTGGCCGACCGTGAGCGGCGTGGCGTCCTGAAGATGAGTGCGACCGATCTTGACCACGTCGGCGAACTCCTTCGCCTTGGCGTCAATGGCATCATGGACACGCTGAAGGGCAGGGACCAGGTCTTGGTGCATTCGGGTCGCCGCCGCGATGTGCATGGCCGTCGGGAAAGTATCGTTCGACGACTGCGCCAGGTTGACGTGGTCGTTGGGATGAATGGGGTTCTTGGAACCCAGCACGCCACCGGCAATCTCAATGGCGCGGTTGGCAATGACCTCGTTGGCGTTCATATTGGTGTGCGTGCCGCTGCCCGCCTGCCAGATACGCAGCGGGAACTCAGCGACAAGCTTGCCCGCAATGACCTCGTCGGCGGCCTGCACGATAAGCCACGCCTGCTTCGCCGGGAGTTGGCCCAGCGCCTCGTTCACGAGCGCCGCCGCCTTTTTCAGAATACCGAACGCACGGATAAACTCCAGCGGCATGGTGTCGCGGCCGATGGGGAAATGAATCAACGAGCGGGCGGTTTGAGCGCCCCAGTAAACACCGGCGGGCACTTCCATCGTGCCCAGGCTGTCCGACTCGGTGCGCGTTCGGTCTTTTGTTAGCGACTGGTCCATCGGATTATTTCTTTCAGCAGGCTCAGAAGAATTCTTCCGGTCAGCGTGAGAGATTTTTCAATCGTGGGATTCATTGTTTTCCCAACCATTTTTTCTTGGTTCGATTTGCTGGATGCGCTGCCCGTGACGACCGCCTTCAAATGGCGTCTCCAGCCAAACGCGCACGATAAAAAGCGCTGTAGCCTCGTCCATTGTGCGCTCTCCCAAAGCCAACAGGTTGGCGTCGTTGTGCAAACGCGACCATTCCGCCGTCTGCTCATTCCAACAGAGGGCACAGCGAATGCCGGGAACTTTGTTGGCCACCATGGCTTCACCGTTTCCTGAACCACCGAGGACGATGCCCCGTTCACATTCTCCTCGCGCCACCGCCTCTGCCGCAGGCCGGATGAAAGCCGGATAGTCCACGGGTGTTTCACTCGTGGTGCCAAAATCACGAACTTCATGCCCAGACTCCGCGAGGTAACTCTTGATTTTCTCTTTGTAAGGAAAGCCGGCATGGTCTGAGGCAAGGGCGATTTTCATGTCGCTAAATCTTTCTTGTGATGGGCGGGCCAGGCATCGGCGGAGTCATGCGATGGCCCCTGATAAGCCGTAAAGCGCGTCAGATTACCGAGGTCATGGGTTCGTCTGTTGGTTTTCATTTCAACATTCTTTATCTACATGAATCATCGCTTCCGTGCAAACCGTTCCTCTCATGAAACTGGACTAGCGACGATTGCCATAAGTCATTGAGTTTCATCGATGATCTTCCCCGGGCGGGCCTGGGAGGGGGGGCTCTTATGAAACTGGTGCTCTAGGCCCCGTTTCATCGATGATTTTCCCCGGGCGCGGCCGGGAGGGGGGCTGCTAGGAAATTGCTTTCGGGGGTTGGAAGGAAGGTTCGGAACGGAGGTTGGAAGAGTGGGGATTTGTTTTCAGAAGCGGTAATTGATTAAGAAGGTTATCACAATAATCCCATTGATCCAATGTTGCCTGCCACTCCTTTGGGATGGCATTGATCCCTTGATACGCTCCCAACACCATTCCAATCGCGATACCGCGTGACGCATTATCTCCACCTACCATGGCATTGGCCGCAATCCCTTTTTTAAAACCATCTTCCTGATCGGCATATTTCAGAATGAAGTAGACAGCCCCTGGGAGCGTCCCCTCGGTCGGACTTGCTTTGCCGACTTTAACGGGTTCGGATCGACCGATATCCCATAGCCGCGCCATCGAGGTCAATGCCAAATCATCCGCAAAAGGCTCACGCGATAGCGGTGCATCAGGATTGGTTGCCTCTTTGACTTTTGCAATGGCCTGAGCGACTTTCGTCTCAAAAAAACCGCCCATCAATACGGCGACAGATTCTATCGCGTCTTGAGGTGTCGCCCCATTTATGACACGATGGGTCACACGAGCAAAAAATTCCCCTCCGCCCAATGCTTCGCTGTTCCTATGAGTAAACATCGTTTTACGAGCAACATCCACTAGATCATCTTCGGTATCATAGTAGGCATGTGCAGCGACATGACGAATCGCCATCGCATTGGACATACCGCCCAATTGTTCAAGCGGGTATCCATGTTTCACCTGCGCATAAGTCTCTTTAGTCATGGTGCATATCCATGAGCCCCAGCCGTTTTCTAAACGATCCATCCAATGAGGAATCATCTCCACAACACTAAACGCTCTTGGAGGATTAGAAATTTCTGCCAAATGTTCCAAAACAACGATATTGTAATCACCGTAATCAGTGGTTCCGCCTGCTTTTTTACCAGGATGATAGTTTCTCTCACCCCATCCAATCCCATGAGTTTGCCCTCCCATCATTTCACCCGGGGACAAAAATCTTTCGATCGGCTTATTGCCATAGGTCTTATGGATTTTTTGAGCATCATACTCGTAATGACTTCCCAAGCACAGTGCATCTGCAACGATTGAACCCATAAAAGAACCCCGTATTGATTCCTCTTTTAATATATTACTCATACTATCTTGCGGCCCAGTTCTTCAACCAGGGAATTGGAGATTCTCTGGAGGCGGGCGATCTTGTCCACCATGTGGATCGGAAGACGCACGGTTTTGCTCTGGTTGGAGAGGGCCCGTTTGACCAATTGCTTGATCCACCAAGCGGCGTAGGTGCTGAGTTTTCCGCCCTTCGCAGGTTCATACTTCTCTACGGCCTTCATGAGCCCGATGTTCCATTCAGAGATCAGGTCGGCGAGAGGGAGGCCATAGTTTGAGTAATCGCGTGCGATTTTAACAACAATGCGCAGATTTGCGCGAATCATGTGATCACGGGCCTTCTCGTCACCATCTTTGATGCGCTCGGCAAGTTCCCGCTCCTCCTCAATCGTAAGGATGTCAGTTTTGGCAATCTCACTCAGGTAGGCCTGCAGGATATTATCGGATTCCGTTCTCATCAGTTATTCTTGAACCTTCTAGGCATATCTCCGCCAGGCATACTGCATATGGACAAGCGAACATAAGGAGATTCCCATCTCCGCAGCTCCCCTTTTTTACCCGCTCTCCGATTCGCCCTATTGGCGATTTCTGGAGCCTCTCGTGAAACGCTCATTCCTGCAATCATCCGCTTTGATTGAGTGAGTGAGTGGGCGATTGTCGCTAATGGCTTCTGATTCATCGGTTAAAGAACTGTTGAGTCTCGACCATCACCTCAAAGAATCGATCCACTTCGGCTTTGGTGTTGTAGAAGTAAAGACTCGCACGCGCAGTGGACTCCACACCGAGTTTCCGCAGGAGCGGTTGGGTGCAATGATGGCCCCCACGCAGGGCCACGCCCCACTGGTCGGCCACGGTCACGACATCGTGCGCATGCACACCATCAAGGAGGAAACTCACCACGCCAGCGCGTCCGGTTTTTGGCCCAAAGAGCCTAACGCTTTTCAATTCTGAAAGCCTTTCGTAAGCGTAGCTTGCCAGTTCCTGATCATGCTGCCAGATATACTCTAGACCAATGCTATCAAGGTAATCCATTGCCGCGTGCATCGCGATAGGTCCGGAAATGTCGGGCGTGCCGGCCTCAAACTTCTGCGGAGCCTCCTTGTAGGTAGTTTGGTGGAAATCGACACTCAGGATCATGTCGCCGCCGCCCTGATACGGCGGCATCGCGTTCAGAAGTTTGCTCCGACCGTAGAGTGCACCAATGCCCGTCGGGCCGCAAAGCTTGTGACCGGAGAAGACCAGGAAATCGCAGCCTATTTGTTGCACATCAAGAGGCATGTGTCCCGCGCTCTGGGCGGCATCTACGAGTGTCGTCACTCCGAGTTGCCGGGCGCGTGCGCACAATTCGGCGACTGGGTTCACCGTGCCCAGGGTGTTGGAGACATGAACCATTGCGAACAACTTGACTTGTGAGGTGAGTAATTGGTCGAGTCGGTCCAGGTCGAGCAATCCTTCATCGCCGGTGACCGGCAGATAAACCAGCTTGGCGCCCGTGCGTTCAGTCAGCATTTGCCACGGGACGATATTGCTGTGGTGCTCCATCTCGGTAAGTAAGATCTGGTCGCCGGGTTTGAGGTGGCTGTTGCCCCAGGCGGCGGCCACGAGATTGATCCCTTCCGTGGTGCCGCGCGTGAATACGATTTCGTCAGCGCTTCGGGCATTGATGAAGCGGCCGACACGGGTTCGGGCGGCTTCGAACGCGGCAGTTGCGCGATTGCTCAATTCATGGATGCCCCGATGCACGTTGGCGTTGTCGCACTCGTAGTAGTGAACGAGGGCGTCGATGACGGCGCGCGGCTTTTGACTGGTGGCGGCGTTGTCGAGATAAACGAGCGGGTGCCCGTTCACTTCCTGGTGCAGCGCGGGAAAGTCCTCTCTAAGTTTTTGCCAATTGATTGTCATGAATTGGGGTTAAAGCATCCCTAGCTCGAGTTTGGCCGCCTCTGACATCATCGATTGGTTCCATGGTGGTTCAAAAACGACATCGCAGGTGGCTTCGGTGATTTCATCGAGGCCCAGTAGTTTGGTTTGCACATCCGAGGAAAGCGCTGGCCCCATCCCGCAGCCGGCCGCCGTGAGAGTGATCTTCAGGTCTGCCCGATAAGAATTGGTCTCCGCAATGGGGGTGAGTTCGGTGTTATAAACGAGACCAAGATCCACAATATTGACGGGGATTTCCGGGTCGTAGCAGGTCTTGAGTTGAGCCCAAACTTCCTTTTCCAATTCCTCCAGCGTCCGTCGCTGACCGCTAGTGTTGGTTGGTTTGGCGATGACTTCAATGCCGAGTGCATCGACGTCCTTATCGGCCAGTCGGAACATGTTTCCATTGACGACGATGGTGTAGCTGTTGCCAAGCGACTGAGTGATCTGGGCCAGTTCGCCTTTCTTGAGTATAACTTTGTCGCCCACAGGGATGATCACCCCTTCGACGTCGCGGGTGAGAGTGATGGGTTCGTTCGAGTTCATCGTTGTTCCTTTTCGGATTCGGTTGAAATGGTTTCGCCGCTGCCTTCTATGACCGCCGCCACCGCGTGCCACGGCAGGATGGCACATTTGATTCGCTCCGGAAATCTGTGCACCCCGGACAGGGCTGACAATTTACCTAAATCACCGTCGCTATGACCCGTGGTCATCAGGTTGCGAACTTTGTCGAACATCACCTTCACCTCGGCCTTGGTCTTGCCTTTGAGGATTTCGGTGAGCAGCGACGCCGAGGCCTTGGAAATCGCGCAGCCGGAGCCTTGGAAAGTCAGATCCTGCACGACGTCGCCGTCCATCCTGGCGTAGAGGGTGTAGCTATCCCCGCAGATGGGATTGGTGCCCTGCGCGGTGCGGTTGGCATCGGGCAAGACACGAAAATTCCTCGGACTCTTGCTATGGTCGAGGAGGAGCTCTTGATAAAGCTCTGTAAGGTCGTCGGACATTATGGGTGCTTTGTAATTTTTTGATTTTGTTCCAAACGGTCCCACACCAGCCGATCCACCTCCTCGCGCACGGCTCCGCAGCGGACACGGTCGATGATTTCGCCGGCGAAGGCGTGAATCAACATGCGCCGCGCCTTTTCCAGCGGAATGCTGCGGGCGCGCAGGTAGAAGATGGACTCGTCATTTAACTGCCCGATGGTCGCGCCGTGCGTGCACTTCACGTCGTCGGCATAGATTTCGAGTTGCGGCTTAGTGTCGGCGGTCGCGTCATCCGAGAGTAGCAGGTTTTTATTCGTCTGCTTGGCGTCGGTCTTTTGTGCGTCGGGGCGCACGAGGATGCGGCCGTGGAAGACGCCCTTCGATTTATCAGCGAGGATGCCATTAAAATACTCATGGCTCGCACCATGCGGCTGGGCGTGATCGACAATCATATAGTGGTCGGCGAGTTGCTCGCCGCGCGTGAGGTAGAGGCCGTTAAGGGTACACTCCAAGCCCTCACCGGCGAGGGTGGCATAAATGTTCGTGCGGGAGAGTTTCGCGCCGAGCGCAATCGAGTGGGTGGCCACATTGCTCGCGCGCCCACAGTTCACCGCAACGGTCGCGATGTGGAACGCCTGCTGGTTCTCATCCTGGTATTTCAAGTGTTCAACGACCGCGTTGTCACCGGCGACAAGGGTGGTGACCGAATTGGTGAAGTAAGCCGTATCGCATAGACTCACATAGCTTTCGATGACTGTGATCTGGCTGTTGTCCTCCGCCACAATCAGGTTGCGCGGGTGCGCGGTGGTGCCGTGATCCTTGGCGGTGGAGACGAAGAGCAGGTGAATCGGCTCAGCCACGGCCTTGCCCGCTGGCACGTAAATGAACGCGCCGTCTTGGAAAAACGCGGTGTTCAGTGCGGTGAAGGCATTTGTATCCGTGTGGACATGGCGATATAGGTGCCGCTCTACCAGCGAAGTCTCAGTGGCCAGCGCGGCGGCGAGGTTCATCACCTTCGCTCCTGCTGGCAGTTCGGCGATGGATGACAACTCCGGCGCGAAATGGCCGTTGACGAAGACGAGTTTACTGCCGGCGAGTGCAGTGAATGGGAAATGATTTAGCGCCTTTTCTGTGATACCATGGTCCGTCGGCTTCAAGGCCGGCGCCAACGTCATCTTAGCGATGGGTGCCACATTGGTGAAGCGCCATTCCTCGTCGCGCAATGTCGGAAGGCCGAGTTCATCAAAGCACGCGAGGCCCACTTTTCGAGCCGACGATAACAACGCCGTTTCATCGTCGCCTTTCTGGGGCAACGACAGCTCATTGCGCTTCAGTTTGTGGTCCGCGATCTGCGGTTCCCGGGCGACGTTCGGTTTGGTTTCGCTCATATTCATTGGTTTCATTTGGTTTGAGCCTTAGGCTGGCACGGCGGCGGCGTGGATCATCCCGTCATAGCCTGTCTCCTCTAATTCGAGCGCCAGCTCCTTACCTCCGGACTTCACGATCCGACCGTCGGTGAGCACGTGCACGAAGTCGGGCACGATGAAGTTGAGCAGGCGCTGATAGTGCGTGATGACGAGTTGGGCGTTGTCGGGGCGTTTCAGCGCGTTGACGCCCTGGGAGACGATCTTCAGCGCGTCGATGTCCAGGCCCGAGTCGGTTTCGTCGAGGATGGCGAACTTCGGCTCCAGCACGGCCATCTGGAAAATCTCGTTGCGTTTCTTTTCGCCGCCAGAAAAGCCGTAGTTGACCGGCCGTTGCAATAAATCTTCCGGCAGGTGGAGCAGTTTCACTTTCTCCTTCACGAACGTGAGGAACTCCATGGCGTCGAGTTCGGGCAGCTCGCGATGTTTGCGGATTTCATTATAGGCGGTCTTGAGAAAGTAAGTGCTGTTCACGCCGGGAATCTCGACCGGATACTGGAAGGCGAGAAACACGCCTTCGCAGGCGCGTTCCTCGGGGTCGAGTGCAAGCAAGTCCTGGCCGCAGTAAATGACCTCGCCGCCAGTGATGTCGTAGCCTTCGCGGCCGGCAAGGATCGCGGCGAGCGTGCTCTTACCGCTGCCGTTGGGGCCCATGATGGCGTGCATTTCTCCGGGATAAATCGTGAGGTTGATTCCTTTGAGAATCTGCCGGCCTTCTACGGCGGCGCTCAGGTTTTTGATGGTAATAATAGCTTCTTTCATTGGTAAATATCGGTTGTTAATTTCGTTCGGCCTTTTAGCCCACACTGCCTTCCAAGCTCACGCTGAGCAGCGCCTGCGCTTCGAGGGCGAATTCCATCGGCAGTTGCTGGAACACATCTTTGCAATACCCGTTGACGATCATGTTCACGGCGTCCTGCGTCGGGATGGCGCGCTGGTTGCAGTAGAAGATTTGGTCTTCACCCACCTTCGTCGTGCTGGCCTCGTGTTCGACCTGCGCCGAGCTGTTCTTCACCTCGATGTAGGGAAAGGTATGCGCCCCGCACTGGTCGCCGATGAGCAACGAGTCGCATTGCGAGTAGTTGCGGGCGTTGGTCGCGCCCTTCAGCATTTTCACCAGGCCGCGATAGCTGTTCTGGCCGTGGCCGGCGGAGATGCCCTTCGAGATGATGGTGCTACGCGTGTTTTTGCCGATGTGGATCATCTTCGTGCCGGTGTCGGCCTGTTGGTAATTATTCGTCAACGCCACAGAGTAGAATTCTCCGACCGAATTGTCGCCCTGCAAGATGACGCCCGGATACTTCCACGTGATGGCCGAGCCGGTCTCGACCTGTGTCCAGGTAATCTTCGAATTGTTCCCTTTGGCGACACCACGCTTGGTGACGAAGTTGTAGATGCCTCCCTTGCCGTTCTCGTCGCCCGGATACCAGTTTTGCACGGTCGAGTATTTGATCTCGGCGTTGTCCAGCGCGATGAGTTCGACGACCGCGGCATGGAGTTGGTTCTCGTCGCGCATCGGGGCAGTGCAGCCTTCGAGATAACTCACATGGCTGTCCTCGTCGGCAATGATGAGGGTGCGTTCGAACTGGCCGGACTTGGCCGCGTTGATGCGGAAATAGGTGGATAACTCCATCGGGCAACGTACCCCTTTGGGGATGTAGCAGAACGAACCGTCGGTGAAGACGGCTGAGTTGAGCGTCGCAAAGAAGTTGTCCGTGTAAGGAACCACCGAGCCGAGATACTTCTTCACCAGATCGGGATGCTCCTGCACCGCTTCGCTGAACGAGCAGAAGATGATCCCCACCTCACCCAGTTGCTTCTTGAAAGTGGTGCCAACGGAGACGCTATCCAAGACCGCGTCCACCGCCACGCCCGCCAGTCGCATGCGTTCGTGGAGAGGAATGCCGAGTTTCTCGAAAGTCTCCAAAATCTTGGGATCCACTTCGTCCATGCTCTTCGGGCCGTCCGCAAGACTCTTGGGAGCGGCGAAGTAAATGATGTCCTGATAGTCGATCTTCGGATAATCGGCCTTCTGCCACTTCGGCTCCTGCAAGGTCGTCCAGTGGCGATACGCTTTCAGCCGCCATTCCAGTAGCCACTCCGGCTCGTTCTTTTTATCCGAGATGAACCGGATGATGCCCTCGTTCAACCCTGGCGGCGCGGACTCCGTGTCGATGTCCGAGTAGAAGCCGTATTTGTATTCACTTTTGACTACTTCTTCGATGGTGTCTGTTGATGTGCTCATGATAATGATTGAGTTGGTTTGATGGTTGCGGAACGAGCCGGAACCTCTGGCTCCGGTCGGGGTTACTCTTGGTGATGCGCGTCGCAAGACCGGTCGGTCGGCGCATCGGCGACGACGGCGGTCAGTTGCACCAGTCCCGCTTCGAGCAGGTAGGCTTCCACTTCGTCCCCATTGACATCGACCAGCAGGTGTCCATCAACCTCAACACAAGGGGAAAGGCGCTGCCCGCTCTTTTCGATCATCTCCGCGCGGAATGACGGGTTGATGATGATATCGCGATCTTCGTAAGCCAGATTGTATTTGCGCATGATGGAGCGCACGCCCTGGCTCCAGCCGCAGGAGGTTTTCAAGTAGGCAGTGATGGTTGGTGTTTTCATTGATGTGTTACGTTTTATTTTGGTGTTGGTTTTCTAGTTGAGATCGGTCGCTTCCTTCCGGTAAATTGGTCTCGCAAACGAGCCGGCGCGGAATCCGCCCGGCCCTTCCCACAGTTGAGGCCCAAGCTGCTCATCCACCACGAAGTCGCCAGTCCACACCTGTTCATTCCATTTCAAACGCCGAAAGCCTTCCGGAACGCTGGCTCTCGCGGGCGCTTCTGGTTCGCCCGTTCGCGGCGTGGGTTTGGCTGGGTATTTCATGGTAATGGTTCGATCACGTTCAGCCTTCGCCGTTGTTCCCGATGGCTTCAACCGGGCAGCCCTCCATGGCCTCCATGCAAAGCGCTTCCTCCTCCGGGGTGGTCGGTTGGTTAAACACATAGGAGTAGCCGCCGTCCTCATTGCGCGTGAAGTTGGCTGGGGCAGTCTCGCGGCACAAATCGCAGTCAATGCACTGCTCATCGACGTAAAACTGTCCGGTCACGTTTTCCGCGTATTTATCTTCAATGTCGGCCATGGATTCTCTTTCGTTTAATGCACTCGGGCTCACGTCATTTCAGTCCGCTCGGTGTCTTGTGCTTCCACCTTGCTAAAGCGCTTGCTTGTGAAAAGAATAGCGGCGCCATGGTGCCTGACAAGCGATTTGTTAAAGTTTTTTCTTTAGAAAGAATCGGGCGATTCGACTGTTCTTGAAGGCGATTTGGCGATAAGCTTTGACCCATGACAAAACGCGGTGCGGCACGCAAGAAATCCGATCTGGGTCCCAGTCGGCAGGCGATCCTGCGTCTTCTCAAGCAGCAGGGGGCGAGCGACTCCGAAGGCTTGGCCGCACAATTGGGTATCTCCGCCATGGCAGTTCGGCAGCACCTCTACGCGCTGCACGATCAACAGCTGGTGACCTACCAGGAAGAGCAGCGCCCCATCGGGCGGCCAGCCAAAATGTGGGGTCTGACGCCGGCCGCCGAGTCCCATTTCCCCGATGCCCACGCGGGCTTGACGGTGAATTTGCTCAACGCAGTCGAAGAGACCTTCGGCGAACAAGGCGTCACGCGCGTCGTGTTGCAAAGCACGCAGCAGCAGATTGAGACCTACCGATCCCGCATCCCGGCTCGCGCCTCGCTGCAGAATCGGCTGAAGACGTTGATCTCCCTCCGTAACGAAGAAGGCTACATGGCGGAAGTGCAGCGCCAGCCCGACGGCTCATTCCTCCTGATTGAGAACCACTGCCCCATTTGCGCAGCGGCCAACACTTGCCCCAAGCTGTGCGACGCCGAGCTTGAGGTGTTCCTGGCCATCTTGGGAAAGGGTGTAACCATCGAAAGGACTGAGCACATGATGGCGGGCGCACGCCGCTGCGTTTACCGCATCCGCAACGAGGAGGGTGATGAGAATCGGTCGAAGAAGTGACGCGGCCAACCACGCTAAACCGTTCCGCGCCGACCCCTTCGCAGCCGGCGGTGGGACTCGAAGTTGCAGACCATGAACGCTAACAACAGAAGCCGTCCACAGGTGGTGGTGCTGGGTGCCGGGTTTGGCGGACTGACCTTCTGCCAGGCCTTCGCACATCCGAAGGCCCAAGTCACGGTTGTGGATCGGCAGAATCACCATCTCTTCCAGCCGCTGCTTTATCAGGTGGCCACGGCCGGTCTATCCGCGCCGGAGATCGCGCAGCCGGTTCGCTCGATTCTGCGGAACAAACCGAACCTCACCGTGCTGCTGCAAAACGTCACTGGGTTCGATCTGGTGCACCGGCAAGTGTTACTGGAAAGTGGCCCTCTGAACTACGACTACCTCGTGCTCGCGCTCGGCAGCGTGACCAGTTACTTCGGTCATCCAGAATGGGAGCGACACGCCCCCGGCCTTAAGTCGCTCGACGACGCGCTCCGCATCCGGCGGCAAATCCTGCTGGCGTTTGAACGAGCTGAAAACACCCTGAGCGAGACCGAAAAAGCACGGCTTATGAGCATCGTCGTGATCGGCGGCGGCCCGACGGGCGTGGAACTTGCCGGGGCCTTTGCGGAGTTGACGCGGCGGGTCCTCAAGCGCGATTTCCGCCGGATCGATCCCCGGCAGGCACGGGTAATCCTCATCGAAGCGGGCCCGCGGCTGCTCCCGCAGTTTTCGGCAGGCCTCTCGGCGAAAGCCCAGCAGCAACTCGAGCGCCTCGGCGTCGAAGTTCGCACAAACGCAAAGGTTGAATCCATCGGCGAGGGCTACTTGGTTGTTGCGAACGGTCAGCGAATTGAGAGCGCAAACATCATTTGGGCGGCCGGCATATCCGCCCACCCGGTCACGCGAAAGCTGGGGGTCGAACTGGATCACGGCGGACGTGTGCGGGTCAATCCTGACCTCAGCCTGCCGGGTCACGCCGAGGTCTTTGCCATTGGCGACCTCGCGGCGATGACTGATCAGATCGGCAATTTAGTCCCAGGGGTCTCAGCAGCGGCAATGCAAATGGCGCAGCATGTAGCCAGAATCCTCAAAGCGGAACTGAACGAGGGTGACTCCGGACCGGCACAGCGCCCGGCTTTTCGCTATTGGAACCGGGGCACGATGGCAACTGTCGGTCGGTCGGCGGCCATCGCGCAAATTGGTCGGTTTGAATTCTCAGGCTGGCTGGCGTGGATGGCGTGGCTGCTCGTTCACTTGCTTTTCCTGATCGGGTTCAAGAACAAAGCGGCGGTGCTCCTCCAGTGGATTCACTCCTATTTCACCTACAAACTGGGTTCGCGGATTATCACTGGATTGGACGATTCGCCGGGGCGAGACATCAACCCGTGAAGACACTTTAGGTGACATGCGAAAGATAACTACAACCACCAATCGAGTATGACAGATCCCTCGCGGGGTAGTGTAAATCTTTGTCTGTAAAAGCCCGCACGAAGCAAAGGCCCGCCGCACTGGCAGCCAATGGAGCGTAGCGGAATTGGCTGCCAGTGCGGCGGCGCGCCGACCTCCTCCCGGATCCCCGGGGTTGTAGGCGTCCG
>Ga0209702_10003878_pt1 | contig 22784 bp, 17 predicted proteins | sample FRY01_FD_187210 | JGI IMG/M metagenome (GOLD analysis project Ga0209702, IMG submission 187210) | Freshwater microbial communities from Lake Fryxell liftoff mats and glacier meltwater in Antarctica - FRY-01 (SPAdes) (version 2) | ecosystem: Environmental > Aquatic > Freshwater > Ice > Glacier... | reverse complement strand
GCAACGGTTCCAACGCTTCCAGGCTTGCCCGATCCAGCAACATCAGCCGCCAATTTTGGCTTTGCCATTCTCAGCGACATCGAGGCCTACTTTCTCATTCAGGCATCCCAAGGCAACACGCGATCCAATGTCATGCAAGCGCCGAAAGTGACGCTTTTTAATGGTCAAAACGCCTATTTTTCTGACACGCGGCAGCGACCATTCGTAACCAGCGTGGTGCCTGTCGTGGGTGATTTTGCAGCGGCCCAACAACCTGTGATCACCGTCCTTTCGGAAGGCACAGCCGTCAATGTCCAGGCTGTCGTTTCCAGCGATCGCCGCTTTGTCCGGCTTACCCTCGTGCCCTTCTTCTCTTCAATTGGCAAGGTGGAAACGTTTCAGTTTGAGGGTTCGCGAACAACAAAGCAAAAAAGCAGCGATGCCAAGTCGGGCGCAGATGTCAAGGTGCCAGGTGCAGGAAATGGATTCGGTGCCGGCTTTGCAGGCAGCACAGCCAACAGTGGCGAATTTGAAATCAATAGTTCAGGCACAACCATCCAACTGCCAGAATTTATTTTTACGACCGTCACAACAACGGTCAGCGTGCCAGACGGGGGCACGGTGCTTCTGGGCGGCATCAAACGCCTGCGCGAGGGCCGCAACGAGTTTGGCGTACCGATACTTTCGAAAGTGCCCTACATCAATCGGCTCTTCAAGAATGTAGGTATAGGGCGAACCACCGAAAGCCTGATGCTGATGGTGACACCCCGCATCATCATTCAAGAAGAAGAAGAGGAAAAACTTCTCGGCACTGCCAAGCCCTAAAGAGAAATTGAAGAGAATATGACGCGATTCTGGCTCATGTCTGGCGCACTATTAGGTCTTGTAGCCGTGGCTGCTGGTGCTTTTGGCGCGCATGGACTGAAAGATTTTTTCGCCACGCCAGCTCGAGCAGTCAATTGGGAAACAGCCGTTCGCTACTGCATGTTTCACTCGCTGGCCCTCCTGATCATCGGCCTTTTTTCCGCTCTTCCACAGGCCGTCGCTGCCCGCGGCCAGTTGGCAACGGCCGGGGGGTTATTTTTGATCGGCACGCTGCTGTTCAGCGGTTTTTTAGCCGCTCACTCGCTCACAGGCATAAACATACTGGCCGCAGTGGTGCCCTTGGGCGGCCTGCTCTTGCTGATTGGCTGGGCGATCTTAAGCGTCGCCGGATTTCAGATAGACTTTCGACCCGTCAATGATGTGTCAGACGCGATTCGTTAAGCGATTGTCGATGCGTCTGTTGCAGCGGTTTGAAGCGATGTTGTGTCGTCCTTGATTTCTTCTACGGCATCGGCTCCCTCCCCCGCGGCGGCCTCCATCTCTCCTTGCTCGTCTTTCTGGTCGGCTTGATCGTTGCCTTCTGAAGCCTTCATCTCTGCTTGCTCGTCTTTCTGATCGGCTTGATCGTTTGATTCCGAGGCTTTAGCCTCCATTTGCTCATCTTGCTGATCAGCCTTCGTATCGCCAGCAGGGGTCGAATCATCCCCAAACGGGTCGTCTGTCCCTGTCGCTGGCTTCTCTGGGGCCGCTTCTGTAATCGGCTTGGCTGGCTCACTTCCAAATGGATCGTCTGTAGTTGGTAGCGCTTCAGCCGGAAGATCGGTGGGCAGCATCTCCTCTTTACCACCCTCTTTTTCCACGACCTCTGGTTCTTTAGGTGCCGGCTTGGCGGTCTCGTCGGCTGTCGATTCGCCAAATGGATCTTCGGCTACCGGTTCGACTACCGGTTCGGCTTCCATCGGCTCCTCCACGCCGTCCTCGACTCTAACCTGTGAGCGACGCGGTTGTCGGGTCACAGATTCATCCGCATCGATTTCTTGCCCTTGTGAATGAGGGCGCGGCTTGCGCAGAACATCGGGAGCGGCATCGGTAAACTCTGAATAGCGCCTTTGACCTGCCTCTTTGTCTCGCTTTATGGCAACGACACGGGCACGCACACGGTATTGTTCGAGCCGCAGGCGATCGGGCCCTTGCACCCGTTCGAGCGACGGCGAAACCGGCCGTCCCGACCAACCCGCAGCCTCCTGTTTCGCTCCTTCAGAAAAATCTGCTTGCGCCTCATCTGATCGACCTAGCTTGAGTGCCGTTAAGCCTCGAAAGTAAAATACTCGCGGATCGAGGCTGCCGGCCTCCACTGCCGCTGAAAAATCCTCGTAACTCTGCTGATATTTTCCTGCATAGTAGGCGTGTACGCCCGATCCATACGATGCTGTAACGGCAAACTGGTCGCCGGCGGCCCGCACTGCGACAGTGGTCTGTACCATTCCGGCGCAGAGCAAGCCTGCCGTGAAGAGGAACCGAACCGTCAAGAATGACTCTCGTCCGCGCAGGCTATCCATGAAAATACGCTCCAGATCGTGCAGATGACTCCCGCTCCAAAACATCGGCTGCGACATACTCTTGACTTACACCCACCGACACTTTCACCGACACTTTGATTTCGACAGATTGTAGCCCTCAGGCTCACTTTCTGCATCCTACCGGAAAACCCCACCCCAAGGACCCTGGATCAACGCGGCCGCAAAGCCTCCCCATCCCCGGCAGTTCCTCGCAGGGCAGCGTGACGGCGAAAAGTAGATTCATCCAAAAACACAGCGGCCCGCACCAGTTGCACCATCATTTTTTCACTTGGCCAGCCAAAGCTCTGGAGCAATTGATCAAAATTGCCTGGCGGACAACTCCCTTTCAAGTCAACCAGGAGTACCTGTCCTGTTTTTTCGTAGGCATTGCCATCGACCTGCCACCAGAGACCTTGGTGGGGGCTTGTCCAAACGAACGATCCGTCCGGCTCAACGTACATTCGCTCCAAACCAGCAAGGCCAGCAAGTGCCTGGTCAAAACCAATGGCCATGGGCATCGCCAGCATGTCGTGCGGCACGGCAAGCGTGGGCCACTCTCCCCACGCATCCCGATAGAGATTTTCTTGGCTTGGCTTGAGCCCGCTGGCAACTCCACTGTGATCCTCGGCAGCCAGTCTGTGCAGCGTTATTTCAAAGGCGTATATTTCGTCGGCCATCACGCTCTTTGCAACTGGTCAGGAAATAAAGTCGACGCCGCCATAGCCATCCTTTTCAGCGTCGCTATCCAAGAGCGCAATGGCCGCTGGCTGATCGCAATGGATTCGTTCGCCACTGGGCACAACACACGATACAGCAACGCCGTCAGTGCGATGCAATGCGAGCGATTCGGTAGAGAAAGGCAGTCGCGGGCCGCCGAGACAGACGGTGCTGCGTTGTCCCACCATGGCTGATAGCGATCGCTCTGCTGGCGGATGGCCCAGCACAACAGTTCGCAGCGGTCTGTTGGCCTCGGCGTGCTGGTTCTCTGGCACGCAACGATCCGTCAGTGGGAAAACGTTTGGGTCGAGCAGCTCGTGCAGACGACTCACAGAAAACTCCGTTGTCTTCGGCCCCTCGATGCACGACATCCAGTCGGCCAGTCGATCAAGCGAGTCGCATTCCAGATCGCCGCAGGGGTCCACGCGTCGCGCCTCGCGATGCCAATGCCCAACAGCTCGCTGCCAAGTATCCAGGACAAACTTTTTCGCTCCACTGTCGAGCAGTTCACCCGTACCGGGGGCCGTCAGCCACGCCGCAAGCTGCCCCGGCATGTCGAGCGGCCAACCGGTCGCCATCCGTCGCAAGAGCGCTGCAAGCCGTATCTGCAAATCACGCTGCTCAAAAATCGCCACGCCAAACCGGGCCAATAGATCGACGGCGAGGCTTTCGGCAAGGGTCGGTTGTCGATCGCTTGTGAGCGCTGTTGCATCCCCGAAACGCTCCTGGCTGGGCTGGCAGTGCGAGCCCCCAAGAAGAGGATCGGCTGTATCACCATGACACACAATAACCGATCGACTCGACCAACTCGTTCCGATCGCAAGGCAATGGCCGACGGCCAGCGGCGCAACCATCGGATGCCCCAGCCAGCGATCGCGATCGCCGGAGAGCAGCGTGACTCGCACGGGCGTTGGCTGACTGGCCCTGGGGTCTGGCCTGCTGCGTTTATCGGGCTTGGGCAGAGCGATCCCTCTGCGCACTAATCGTGACAGCCTCGCAAAGAACCTTGCCCCGCTGCGGAGCGAACTGCTGGCGACTCGCTGAAATATTTCGGTTGTCCGACTTCCGCCCTGCCATGGCCGAACCTTTTGCGTCCACTCCCGACTGACAAGCCAATCGCTGGTGTCGCCGGCCAGCACCAGATCAATCTGAGTAATGGGGCGATATGTGCCGTCGCGGCGAAATCCAAAACGCAGTGCCGCTCGCTGCACAGCGCTTAAAAAATGGTCGGCGCGGCCCATGGGCAGCGGACGATAAAGCGTGCCGTCCGGAATCGACCAGTTTGATGTAACAACGAGCATCTCATGTTGCCGGCCCGCGGCTCCCAGCCCTGCAGCACACAACCACTCCACCGCTTGGTATCGACTCAACCAGGCCCGTGGCTGCACGTCAGAGAGGCTCGCTGTTTCTTTCGCAAGCAGACTGCGCAACTAAGCCGTGGCCAGAGGATCGCCGTGGCCCCGCTGAGCAAGCTCGCGGTAAAGACAGCCCAAGCGGAATAAACTACCGCGATCCACCAGAGGGGGTCAGGGCGCTAAGAAACTCGTTGCACATGTTGTTTCAAGCGATCCTTCCAATTCTGATCCCGAAACAATCGCCCTCGCCTTGCCGACACCACCAGCCGGCAGGCGGTAGGAAAGCTCAAATGTCGCCTGATTGCCTGGCGCAATATTCGTGATTGAATCAAACATGATGGTCGAACCATCGATGCGCACCCGCGACGGTATTGGATCGCCCACCAAGCGGGCCTCATCTGGCAGGACAATAATCAGGTCGAGACGACCAGACGGCATTCCCCCTGCTGAAACACTTGCAGCAGGAGAGTCGTTGGAAATTGTGCAGACAATCGTGGTTGCATGGCCGCTACTCACTGGATCATCGCAGTCGGCCAATGTCAGCCGCAAACCCGCCTCGCGGGGCGAGCGCGGTCGCGGCGCATTGGAGCGTACCAGCACGCACGATTCATCAGCCACCATCACACCCCCGACGAGTCCACTTAATACGCTGCGCACGCACGACCTGGCCCCCTGATGGGAATCGCGGGGGCTTGAGCCCACAGCCTGTGGCCGCAGATTGATCTGTCGTCGCAACTGCCCTCCTGGATCAATGCCTGGAATACTCCAAGACACAGACACACGCGAGTTTCCCAGCTTGTAGCCATCGGATGCCTCGAGTGGAACAAACGATTCCTCCCAGCTGATTTCAAGCGTCGTGGCACCGGAGGTCAGGGTTCCTGTGTTTCGCACTGTTGCGCTGTATTCCGCCACAGACTCTGCCAGAGCTTCAGCAGGACCCACGAGATCAAGTTCCAGAGCGGCCGTGGCAAGGGGGGCTGGCGACAGGGTAGCCGGAACCGTGGCCGCTTGAGTGGCGGGAAATGGAGAGGCCGGCACGGCGGGCGCAAAGCCAGCCGGCGGCAGGAGATCAGGTGCCGCATCGAGAGGCGCGGCCACTGGAACTGAAGCCGGAGCGAGAGCGGCGACTGAAGCCGGAGCGAGAGCGGCGACTGAAGCCGGAGCGGACGCGACCTGCACGCAGGCGGTAGCGCCACCTACAAAGGTATGCGCCAGATCGAGAATTTCCACGCGGTGGCATTGTCGACCCGGTTCATCGAGCAGAAAGTCAAGTGTCAATCGGCGCGATGTGCCGGCCGCCAAATCAATTGTTCCTTTTTGCTCGATGGGACTGGCCGATGCGTCATGGTGGTAGCCCTTGTCGAAGTAATCAACGATCCGTAATTTTTCAATCGCCTTGCCAGAACGGTTGACGATTTCCACTTCAAAGGCCACCCGATCACCAACGTTTGCCGCCAGCGGACCTGTAATCAAAACCGCCACTGGATCTTCAGCCCTCGAGGCACCGGCAGACGCCAACAGTGCCGTGATCGCTAGCAGACAGGCAACGGTTTCTCGACGAAGCGCCGATTGAAACTCTGTCGTACGATACACCTCATGCATGCTCACATTCCTCCGCCAAGCCATACCGATCTGCCGGGCCACTTCAGAGGCAAAATGTACCACGCAGCCACTCAAACAGTGAACCGTAAAAACAATGCTCGCGGGACACGTGCGAAAGCAATTGACTTTAAAGGCCCTGAGTTTCGGCAGATGCCTACTCCCTAGGCACGCGATCAAGAGCCTGGATCGCCGCCATGATCGCAGAATGTGTTCTGCTCGCGATGCTGCTCAATCCCCGGAACGGTGACGGACAATGTCGCCCTCAACCATGTAAATCACATCTTCGGCGATGTTTGTCGCCATGTCGGCAATCCGCTCAATGTGCTTCGAAACAGAGTTAATGCGCAGTAGATTTTCTAGCTTTTCAGGATGGCTTTTGATTCCCTGCAAAATTGTGCGTCGGATCTTTTGACGGGCCTCGTCAACCGCATCGTCCTCCTCTCGCACTTGCCTGGCCAGTGACGGATCGGAATTGACAACGGCGTCTAGGCACTGCTTCACCATTTCCTGAGCCTGCATCGCCATCGTGCGGATTTCTGGTGGGAGTTCGCACGGTTCGCCATGCGAGAGCTGCGAGACCCGCTTGGCGATATTTTTAGCGAGATCGCCCATCCGTTCGAGGTCATTGTTGATTTTGAGCGCTGCGACAACAAACCGCAGATCGGCCGCAACAGGCTGGTAGAGCGCGAGCATCTTCAAACACTCTTCTTCGACTTCCACTTCCATCTGATCGATCTCCTCGTCGCTGGCCATCACCCGCTGGGCAAGATGCGTGTCACGATTGATCAGCGCTGTAATCGACTTTGAGATCGCCTCCTCGACGAGCGTTCCCAATCGGAGGATTTTTTCCTTCAAAAGCTCGACTTGGCGTTCGATGTGACGGGTCATATCGGGTTCCTTGCTCTTCTCAATGGATTAACCGAATCGCCCAGTGACGTAGGCTTCGGTTTCTCGGAGGATCGGCTTTGTGAATATTTCCGTGGTTGGGCCGTATTCGATCAAACGGCCAAGATACATAAAGGCCGTGTAGTCGCTCGTACGACTGGCTTGCTGCATGTTGTGAGTGACGATCAACACCGAATACCGGCCCCTAAGCTCTTGAATGAGGTCCTCCACCTTCCCCGTCGCAATCGGATCAAGCGCGGAGCAAGGCTCATCGAGCAGGAGCACTTCGGGCTCGGCAGCGATGGCCCGAGCAATGCAGAGTCGTTGCTGCTGACCGCCTGAAAGGCCCAGCGCGCTGTCGTGAAGCCTGTCTTTGGCCTCGTCCCAGAGGGCCGCCCCCCGCAGGCTCAATTCACAAACCTCGTCCAGCACACCGCGATTGTTCTCGCCGTCAATGCGGAGAGAATAAACAACATTTTCGTAAATGCTCATCGGGAACGGATTGGGCTTTTGAAACACCATGCCCATCCGCTTTCGCAGATCGATGACATCCATTCTCGGATCGTAGATCGAATCGCCGTTGAGCCGCATGTCACCGGTAATGCGCACGCTCTGCACGAGATCATTGAGCCGATTGACGCTGCGCAAGAGTGTCGATTTTCCGCAACCGCTCGGCCCGACAAGTGCTGTCACTTTGTTGTTTGGGATCGGCATCGTGATTCCATGCAGAGCCTGCTTTGAGCCGTACCAAAGGTTGAAGCGGTCGATTTCGAGCACCGGGTTTTCTGCCAGCACCTGCTCGTGCACCTCAGAAGGCACTTCGTGGCCAGCCGCAACGGCCAACAGGCGATCGGCCGGAGGCTGTGCAACGGCTTGGTTGTGCGCAGCTTTTGCGTTCACGAACATCTCCCGCGATAGGGTTGATTGCGACGGCATGGTGAAGAGTTTTTGCGTGCAGAGCGTGCAGTTTTTAAGAATCTAGGATGCATACGTACGTGACAGTAACTCCACAGGATACTTTAAAAATGCTGGGCAATGTAGCGTCGCTGCAAACGCGAGCGAAACCAGATTGCAGAGACATTTAACAGGGCAATGATCGCCACCAGCAGGAATGTGATCGTAAAGACCATCGGACGGGCCGCTTGACTATTGGGGCTCTGAAAGCCGACGTCGTAGATCAAATAGGCCAGATGCATAAACTCCCGCTCGGGATGGACAAACGGAAATGTGCCGTCAATGGGCAAGTCAACAGCAAGCTTCTTGACGCCCACGAGCATCAGCGGTGCCACCTCACCCGCCCCGCGAGCCATGGCTAAAATCAAGCCCGTCATGATACCGGGCAGGGCTCGCGGCAAAACAATGCGGCGGATTGTCTGCCACTTGCCAGCGCCGCAGGCATACGAACCCTCACGCATTGAATTTGGCACCGCCGAAAGTGCCTCCTCTGTCGCGACGATCACAACAGGCAGCGTGAGCAATGCCAGCGTCAGCGACGCCCAGAGCAGGCCACCTGTGCCAAATGTTGGCTGGTTGTCTGCCACAAGGCTGGCCTTGAAAAAGAGGTCGTCGATGCCGGCACCGAGCACATAGCAAAAGAAACCGAGGCCGAAGGCGCCGTAGACAATGCTCGGCACACCGGCCAGATTGTTGATGGCGATGCGAATGGCGGTTGTCAGCGGACCACGCACGGCGTATTCACGCAGATAGAGCGCGGCCAGCACGCCAAACGGGGCAACCAACAGCGCCATGATCAGCGTCATTGCCACCGTGCCCCAGATGGCTGGAAAGACGCCCCCAGCGCTATTGGCCTCGCGCGGATCGTCAGCCAGAAACTCCCACCAGCGAGAAAAATACACTCCACACTTGCCTGCCGTAGAAAGGCGATTGGGTTGCCACGCCCGCACGATGAGAGCCAGCGGCAGGATTGTCTTTTCTCCTGAGGCGGTTACAAATTCAACGCCCCAGCCCGCGTTTGCATCGCGTAGGCTCGCTGTTTTGGTATCCAGTGCCATGGATTGCTCTGCCACACGCGCGATCACAGCCTTTTCGGTAGCAACTGCCACGAGATACGCCCGACTCTCGCGGCCGGCATTGAGATCAGCCTGAACAACTGCCAGTCGGGCCGCCCGTAACCGTCGCTGCAAGGCCCCGCGGTCATGCCTGTCGATCGCGAGTGCCAAGCGAAAACGCTTGCGTGCGGCAGGGTGCAACTCCTGAAAAGCCTGCCATGTCTGGCCAGCCCCTTCGGCGACAACGCGTTCTTTGTCAAGGATTCGCAGCGGAAAGCCGTGAAACCTGCCCCCTTCCATCCGCTCGACTGCCGTGCCCCATTCTGGCCTGCTGGTGCTGGCAATCGCTCCCTCATCAAACCACTCATAGTGATTGCCTGTGATTTCGAAATTTGCGGTGCGCACTAATTTTCTGGCCACATGCGTGGCGGTAGCACCCGATCGATCAATAAAATCTTCTCGACCCGTGATCTCGCCAAGCACCGCGCGGCCGTCTGCTAATTGCACGAGCTCCATGGCCACTGGCCAAAATGTGCTCGCCCCTCGAATCGTGATGAAGAGCAGGAGTCCGGTGATCATGGCAATCGCCAGGGCGAGTGATCCACCCGTCAACCAAACCCACGCTTCCCCGTGCGCATTGAGACTTGAATGCGCCGATCGCAACCGTCGAGGCCTCTGTTTTTTAAAGTTCATAGAACCTCCGCCGAAATCGCTGACGGACAATTTCTGCCACTGTATTGACGACAAATGTCATGGCAAAAAGCGTCAGAGCTGCCAGAAAAAGCACACGGTAATGCGAACTCCCTCTGGCTGCTTCGGGCAACTCTGTGGCGATGGCCGCCGAGAGCGTCTGAAAGCCATTGAACAGATTCCAGCCCATGAGTGGAGTGTTGCCTGCGGCCATCAGTACGATCATCGTCTCACCGACAGCGCGGCCCAACCCAATCATGACGGCAGAAAAAATGCCGCTGGCTGCTGCTGGCATGATCACTCGCACTGCGGTTTGCCATGGAGTCGCTCCGGCACCAAGGGAGGCACTGCGTAAATGATCAGGCACACTGGAGAGTGCATCGTCGGCGATCGTAAAGATCAGCGGTATGATCGCAAAGCTCATGCCGACAGCAACGACCAGCGCATTGCGCTGGACATACGTGCCAAAAAGACTTCCTCGCGTGTCGAGTCGCAGTGCATCTAAAAACATGGCCGCCGCCACAGCCAATGACACGGCGCACACAAGGCTGATGCCAAACATCACCAACGAAACAATCGCCGCCTGCCGCTGCGACCAATCGACACTCTTGCGACGCAGCCACGGATTGACGATCCGTCCACTGAGCAGGGCTGTTAGAACGCCTGCTAAAGGGAGGAGTGCCAGCACCCAGCCGCCCAAGCCGCTGCCCCCGCGGCCGTTGAGCCAGGCGCGAAAATCGTTCTGGAAAAGAATCTGCTCTACCAGCGGGGCGGCACACCACGCCACCAGCACGCCTGTTGGCAAGGCGACTAATCCAATCACAGGAAACCGCCAACCGCTCAGTCGGCTGCGCAAGCCAGCGGGCAAGAGTTGCCAGAGGTGCGCACCAGCGATCAGTGTCAGCGGCACGGCAAAGATCCCTGTGATCACCGACATCACTGCCTGCTCAAGCAGCGGCGCAAAAATCAGCCCGGCAATAAACCCCAGGACGACGCTCGGCAGGCTGGCCATCATCTCAATCGTGGGCTTGATCCGAGCTTTCCAGCGAGGGTGCATGAATTGGCTGGCGTAGAGGGCTGCCAGAATCGCAACCGGGGCGGCAAACAGCATTGAGAAAAGCGTGGCCTTAAGCGTGCCAAAGATCAGCGGCATGAGACCAAACTTTGACTCAAACGATTCGTGTCCTGTTGTTTCCCAAGCGTGTACGGCAGTCGGATAATTTTCATACCAGACTCGACCAAACAGCGACTTTGCTGAAATCTCCGGAAAACCGGCGTCGAACCTCCAGGCACTGACGCGAGTGGCATCGGCCGCCAAAAGCTTGTCTTCTCTGGGCGATATCAGAAGTTGATCGGCCGCCTTCACCAGCATTCCCTCGGCCGTGGCTGGCACGCTGAGCACGGTCGCTTCGGTGGTGGCCTGCAACAGACGAATCGTGCCCCTACTATCCGCAACGGCAAAAAGGCGAGAACGCGGCGATACGGCCAAGGCCGTGACTGCTGCTGTTTCGCCGGATCCATTCGATCCAGACGCCGGTGGAAAGATTTTCGCCGCCACCATCTCTAACCCGTCAACAGCCTCCGCGCTGGCTGCTCGAGTGGCAAAGTATGTACTCACCGTTCCGGTCGTATCGGCCACCACCAGCGATGTGCCGCCAAACAGCCTGGCCACTGCCACGACTTCCTCACCTTCGGCTGCAACGCGAAACGATTCCATCAACCGGGGCGATTCCACATCGCGAATCTCATACCTCAGTATCTGCCCATTGGCAGCAATCACAAAGAGTTGGTCGCCCAGTTCCGAGACTCGCACAAACCGAAACTTGGCTGCCGCCCGGAATGTTGCTTCTTGTGAATGATCCGAGACGGGTTCGCCGATGGGCTCGACCACAGGCTCGATCGTGGCCCCCAAGGCTGTCACGACCATCTGATCGGTGAGCAAGTTCCGCCGTGTCAACACCGTCTCCACCCGCACGCGGCCCTGCTCATCAAGGGCTGCTACCAACGGCCCGCTGGCGAGCGGTGTGATATCTACATCGATCACACGGGCAACGAGCTCACTCGACGCCTGCTCGGCCAACTCGGTGATCAGGGTAACCTGCGTGTATTGACCATTGGCATTATGCACGATCACCCGCCCCTGCCACTGGTGGGCTGCACCACGATTGATAGCGGGCATGCCGTGCGGCAGATCGGTGGCTGCTAAAAATGTCGATTCAAGCCCAATGCGTCCACTGCGAAAGGAACCGTCACCAAATCCCACAACTGCCTGAATGGTTCCGGGGATTGCGCGGATCGCCGTGGCCCCGGTTAAGCCGCAATCCGCCGCCAAGCGATCCACAAGCGGCGTGCCGTCGGCCACACCAAAGACATGCAGGCAACCGGCAGTGGCGTCGTAGAGCCAGCCCACGCTGCCCGATTCATCCGTGCCCAGAGCGGTTGCGCCCGAAGGCGTGTGCGCAAGCTCCATCGTATGTGCCCAACCAAACACAGCCGAACGAAAGAGCGGGAGTGCCACCGCCAGCAAAAAAACTCCCACCAAAAGCACAGCCACGATCGTACTGATACCGCCGAGTGTAATCAGCAGCCGCGCCAGACGGTCCCCAGCCTTCACCCATGGATGCGTTGTGCGCCGCCGCGGGCGACCAGTAAATGTGGCCTTGGATTGCATGGCCGAGTAGAGCCCTCGCGGGCGGCGACTTTCTGGAGCAGCCAATCGCTCAAAGAGTTTTGAGACCAATGCTTTCGAGCGCCCGCTTGGCCACTGGCCCAGTCACTGGCAAATAACCATCTTTTTTGACGTCGGCCTGACCGGTGCTGCTAAGAACATATCGCAAGAACTCTTTCCGCAACGGATCGAGCTGGCTGCCGGGCTTGTAGTTGACGCTGAGATAGAGAAACCTCGACAGAGGATACTCGCCCGAATAGGCAAACTTCGGCTCTGGCGGAATTGTTGCCCCACTCGTTTTAAGGGCAAGCGGCACAGTCCGCACATCGGATGTCTTATAGCCAATGCCGCTGTATCCGATGCCAAATTTGTCGCTGGCAACCGACTGCACGACCGACGAACTGCCTGGCTGCTCCTTGACCGTTGGCTTGAAGTCGCCTTTGAAGAGCGCGTTTTCCTTGAAGTAACCGTAGGTGCCGCTGGTAGCATTGCGACCGTAGAGACTGATCGGCTTATCCTTCCACTCGCCGTCGAGGCCCAACTCGCCCCACGTGGTGATGTCGTTCTTTTCGCCTCCTTTACGGTTCTTGGAAAAGATGGCGTCGACTTGTTGCAACGACAGACCCTTGAGGGGATTATCTTTGTGAACAAAGAGGGCTAGCATGTCGATGGCTGCTGGCACAACCGTGGGCGGGTAGCCGTGCTTCTCTTTAAAGGTGTCGATTTCGGTCGGTTTCCAGTCGCGGCTCATGGGGCCAAATGTGCTCGTTCCCTCAGTGAGTGCCGGGGGCGCCGACGCCGAACCCTTTCCCTCGATGCCCTCGGTGACGCTGGGGTAAAACTTTTTGAAACCCTCCGCCCACAGCGCAACAAGGTTGTTCATCGTGTCAGAGCCGACGCACTTAAGCGATCCAGCCACTTCTCCCGAGACTTTTTCATAGGCTTTGAGCGCGGGGTCGATTTCTTGCCCGCGGACCTGTGAAAAACTGACCGCAGCCAGCCAGCAGACCACGAACCACAGACTTTTTTGCCGTCCAAACAAGCTCATCCCCAGCTTTATTTGCGGGTTTTTCTGCATTGTCAGGGGCTCCTTTGTGCGTTGTACCGGGAATCTCAGAGCCAGCGGCCCTCAACCGGCCTCCAGCGGCCATCGGTATAGCCTCTGATTGTGAGCGTTTCGTGAGCGATCGTGGGCAAGGATCTAAAATGACTAAAAAACGGCCGGATCTTCCGTAAAAGAACGGGCTACGGCCCTCCAGGGCGGAGCTTGTAACTGAGGGCCCTCAGGTCTCGTCGATGCGACGCAGGTAATCGATGCTTTCGCGAGCGATTCGTTCTGGATCCGGCGTGCTATCGAAGACCTCAACGCTCATCCAACCGGCATAGCGGATCTCCGCGAGGGCTAAGAAAATCGGGGCAAAATCGATCGCTCCAAAGCCAGGGCCCTGCAAGTTTGTGTCGTTGGCATGGAAGTGCTCCAGATGCCCAGCGCTGGTGCGAATGATCTCGGGAATGGAAAGCGATTCGCTCGACATTGCCCTGACGTCGAGATGCAGTCGCACGTGTGGCGAACCGATCCGCTCGATCAGTTTGCATGTCTCGGCAGCCGTTGTGAGCACATCTGTTTCGGCGGGAGTGAGCGGTTCCAGCGCAACGAGCGTATCGGTGGTTTCAAGCACGGGCACCAGCCGGGAAAAAACTTCGTAGAGATGGTCGCTGGCCTGCTCTAAGGAAACGCCCGGAATCAGGCTGCGTTGTTTTGGTGAACCAAACACCAGCACGCGTCCGCCCATGTCGGCAGACAGTCGAGCCAGTTCGCCAAGATAGTCGACCGTGCGCTGCCGTACGGCCGGATCGGGATCGGCAACATGGAGCCCTTCGGTTTGTGCCAGCAACCAGTGGAGGCCAACGCACTCAAGGCCTGCGCGGGCAATCGTTCGGCGGATCTCGCTGCGGCAGTGCGGCGACAAATCAGTGGCCCGCGATGCCAGCGTAAAGGGAGCCAGCTCGATCCCTGTATAGCCGCACTCGGCGGCAAAGTCGCAGGCCTTTGCCAGCGGCCAATTGACAAAGGTTTCGTTGCAGATGGCATACCGCATCGTTACTCTCCCTCCTTCACCGTGGCAGATTTTCCGGTTCGAGCCGATTCATAACAAGCCGCGACAATCGCAACCGCTTTGCGACCCTCGCGACCATCGAGCGCCGGTGATCGACCAGCAGAAAGAGCCTGGATAAATTCTATGAAGTTGCGCTGGTGGCAGATGTCGTGGATGGCCATCGGATCGGCTGCACCCCCCGATGTGGTACTCGCCCCACTGAATCGGCTCCGGGTGACGTCGTCATCGGCCGCAGCGGTGCGAAACTGCCACGTGGTCAATTGCTCTTCGACAATCTCGGCGGTTCCATCGCGACCACCAAACAAAAAGCGACGCAACTGGCCCGGATAGAGGCTCGTGGCGGCAAGGATTTGCCCTAGGGCACCGTTCTTGAATCGGAGGACCGCCACGCAGGTGTCTTCCACCTCGAGCCCCTCGGTGTCGTGCGAGCGAGTTGCCGTCAGCGCCATAACGCTCTGGACGGGATTTTCACCCTCTGCCAGCCCGGGCATTGTAGCGCCAACAATCCACTGCAGAGCATCAACACCGTGAATCGACTGATTCATCAGCGCACCACCGCCGTCGAGGGCCAGCGTGCCTTGCCAGCGGCCGGCACCGTAATAGGCATCGTCGCGCCACCACGGCACGGAACTGACGGCCACGGCAATTTGGCCAAATCGTCCGGTACGAGCAGCTGCATGGACGGCTTGCACAACGGGGTTGAATCGCTGCGGGAAAATCGCCCCGAGTGTGACGCCGGCTTTGCTGGTAGCGGCGAGCATTCGATCGAGTCGTTTGAGCGATATCTCCAGCGGCTTTTCGCAGATCACGTGAATGCCCCGGCGAGCGGCAGCGGTTACAGCATCGAGATGTGCCCCGGAGGGCGTGGCCACGGTGACGAAATCTGGTTTTTCGCGGCGCAGCATCCTGGATGTGTCGCCATACCACACGCAGTTAAATTCCTCCGCGAATGCCCTGCCTTTTTCTTCGGTGCGGCAACTAGCGGCGACAAGCGTGATGCCGTCAATGCTCGCTAAGGCGCGGGCGTGCAGTCGAGCAATTGCCCCGATGCCAATAATGGCGACACGCATTCAAAGGGACTCCTTGTCACGATAAAATAATTGGCCGACACCCGCACTGTTTGCATGTCAACTGCCAGTCGAGATTGGAGCCTATTGTGCAAGGACTTGCACGGCCAGAACGCATTTCCACTTGGCAAACGCGACAGGTGAGCGAGTGCCGACTGCCGAGGACTGTCAACAGGGCAGCCAGCCAGGGCATGAATCCCAATCGTCGCTACTTGGGTGTGTAGAAAAAGTCGACACATCGATCCCAGACGCGATGGGCGTAGGAAACGTGGCAGTCGTCGTCAGTGCTCGCGCGCCCGTTGCATGGCCCCCTATAGATTGGACCACCAGATGGCGTTCCGCGAACGCCAATCAGATCGTAGGGACGGGGTGGCAGGCTTGGATGGCACGGAGGAGGTGGCACGCACGACGACAGGGCGCAGGGTTCCCCAGGGCTGTGCAGGCATTCCAGCGGAGCGTACCAGTCGGAGGGCGAGTCACTGCGTTTGGGGAGCATTGTGGCTAAAATGGTTGCGGCGTCGACGCCTGTCGTGTCGGGGCTTATCTGCGGTGAGCCCCTGAGTGGATCGGAGATGCGGTCGGCTGGGGATGGTTCACTGGAATCAAGTCGTCTGCGAACTGGATGCTTGCCAAAACCCTTGGTCGCAGGCGACTTCTCGGAGATGTTGTCGTCTTCGCCAATGTCACCGCGTGAGGAGTCAAATGGACCGGACGATTCCGCAGGTGAATCGGCGGCTGACGAGGGCGTAAAGCCCGGATCCCCCGGTGTATCGAGGCCTGCGAGCGCGATCTTTGCAGGCAGACGGCGGGGAGTTGACGCTCTGCCTGCGGATAAGGGCCCGCTTGCGGTTGCGGGTGGATCCAAGGGGCGTGCGATGACTGTCAGCTCGCTTGTGGCCAAGGCAGTGGCTCCCGTGAAAATCAAAGCATGTTGAAAGAGCTGCAACGCGCACGTTGGCTTCGGTCTCAAATGGGGTCGTGTGTGAAATCTGGATCGAAACTGCAGTATCATGCAAAGGCCCTCCCATCGAACCAATCGGCTACCTGGAAAGCTTCCCTCAAGTTGGTTTTTGAGTAATCTTCAAGCGATTTCGTTTAAGCTGGAAAGTGGCGCAGAATCGGTGAGCAGGGCAAGTGACCAGCAGGTTTAGGCCACGAGCTGTCGGCGGTTTAGTTTGCCCTGCTTTCCTCGGCGCACAGTGGCACAGAGTCATGATCCTCCCAGAACCAGCCGGCCTGATTGAGTCGCTTGAGCGAGCAGGATGGCGCACAGCCATCGTCGCCACAGGGGGTGGCTCGGAGGCGATTGCCCATCTGCTGACCACGCCAGGCGCCAGCGGCGTCGTACTCGAAGCAATCGTGCCGTATGCGTCTGGAGCGGTTGATCGCTGGCTCGGTGGGCCGCAGGAGTCGTACTGCTCATCCAGGACGGCGCGACGACTGGCCGTTCTTGCCTGGCAGCGTGCCTGTGCGCTTGGCACGCCCCCGGGCAGGGCTGTCGGTGCGGCCGTCACAGCCAGCCTGCGCACACGGCAGCCAAAGCAAGGGCCGCACCGCATTTTTGTGGCAGTACAAACGCTGGCCTCGACACGCGTGGCCACGCTGGTGCTTCTAAAAAATGCTCGCTCTCGTCGCGACGAAGAACAGATCGCCGCCGCTCTCCTGCTCAATCAGTTGGCTGACGAGTGCTGCCGTCCCCCGATTCACTTAGCCGAAATGCCACTGCTCGAGGGTGAACAGGTGGAGGTGGATCGGGAAAGTGCAGCCCTCGCGTGGCAGGAGCTATTTGCCGGCGTGCGCCGTATTGTGCTCGCTGAAAGCGCCGATCAGACGCTTGCCCGCACTGCCGGAGCGGCGACGGCCAGGAGCCCGCAAGCGACGCTTGTAGAAGAGGAACAAGTGCTGCCAGGACGGCTTGTTTTCCCCGGCTCATTTGATCCGCTGCACGACGGCCACCGACTGATGGCAGCAACGGCGGAAGATTGCGCGTCCCGACGCATTGAATACGAACTCTCGATCACAAATGTCGACAAGCCGGCACTCGACTATGTGGAAATACGCCAGCGACTGTCGCAGTTTTCCGGCCAGACGCTTTGGCTCACTCGGGCCGCAACATTTCTCGACAAGATCGACATTTTTCCAGCCAGCACATTTGTCATGGGAGCCGACACCTACAAGCGACTGGCCGATCCCAAGTATTACGGCGGATCGGTCGATACGGCCGCCAGGAGCGTTCGGCACATTGCCGAGAGCGTGCGAGGAATCATCGTTTTTGGCCGTCAGATCGCCGGGCTGTTTGACGATTCTGTGCAAAGTGATGTGCCAGAAACATTGCGGCGAGTCTCGTTATTTATCTCCGAGCAGGATTTTCGTCGAGATATTTCCAGCACACAACTACGCCAGCAGGAACAACCGCCGTGCGAATGAGCCAGATGAGAGCCAATAGGAAATCACTCCTTGCATGGATGAATCGCCTGGCTGCCGCCAGCCTTACGATCGCTGCCTGGATTGCGCTGCCCACCACGCAGCCCAATCCACGAGCCGATGCGCTGGCTGACACACTGAAGGTACACATCGGTGAAACGATTGACCTCGTCGAACTGGGCAGCGGCAAGCGTTTCGTGCGGCCCACGCTGGTTGGCGTGACACAACAAGGGGACGATGTGAGTGCCTTGCGTCTCAAAGCCGAAGGAGAAACAAAAACAATCAGCGTGCTCTTGGCGGGTATCGTCAAGATCATCGCCCGTCGCGAAACGATCTACGAGAGCACCGCTCAGAAAGTCAGCGCCGTGCAGTTGCGTGGCCAGCGGATCAAGGAACTCTACGAGAAGCAGCGAGCGGAGTCACTGAAGCGAATGCGGGCGCATCGCATCGAACCGTGGCCGCTGCTTTCGGCGGAGCAGCAGGCGGCTGATGTCGCTGCGCTCGAAGCATTTGTTGTAGAAGTGCGTCAAACTTTTCCATCGCTGCAAGTCAGCAACACGCATGAGTTTCTCGTGGCCACCGACATTCCCGCTGCGCAGATGGCCCCCTACTTGGCCAGCCTGGATGCCATGCACGACTTGCTTTGCGACCTCTACGACATTCCTCGCGGCGAACCTGTCTGGAAAGGAAAGTGCTTGGTGCTGGCATTCTTAAGAGAAAACGACTTCACTGCGTTTGAACAACGCTTTATGCAGACACAGATGCAGGGGGCCCACGGCATCTGCCACCAGCGCAGCGACGGTCGCGTGGTGATGGCCTGCCATCGCGGCGATGATCCCTCTGCCTTTGCCCACATGCTCGTTCACGAAACAAGCCACGGCTTTAACCATCGCTGGATGTCGCCGGCGCATCTGCCCAACTGGCTCAACGAAGGCATTGCCGAATGGGTTGGCACGCAAGTGGTGCCGGCGTGCCGTCAGGTGCCGCTCAAGGAAGCTCGCGCGATTGAATTTATGCGGGCCCGCGGCACGACCGGGCCGGGTTTTTTTGACAACGGGCCAAACGCCCATATCGAGGCCGTGCAGTATGGCATCGCGTCGAGCGTGGTCAAATTTTTAGTGGCTCGCAACCGCAAGAAGTTTGCGGAGTTTGTCCAAGGCGTCAAAGAGGGGGCCAGCGTGGAGGAGAGTTTCCAGCAGACCTTCAAAGCCTCGCTCGACGACGTTCTCAAGGCCTACGGAAAATCAATCGGTCTGCCGGGGCTGGCGCGCGATCCGCAGTAGTCGGCCTTTTATGAGTGCTTGAGCTTGCTGACCATAGCAGAGCAGAGGCGTTCCAGCGTGATGCTGCGGTCTTCAAGGCCGATGTGAACACGAATGATGCTCATGCCACTTTGATCCGCCATGGCTTGCCGGATCGCGACATCAAACTCCCCCTCCGTGCGCACCTCATAGCCCGTGCCGCCTCCCAACACCTGCGGGAGGAGTTGATACTGCCAGGGGTTGATGTTGTTAAAACTGCCTTCGTGAATCAGTCGCTCGGTGCCGTAGCCCTTGTTGTCGAGCACGATCACCGTAACGGCCAGTTTGCGGTGGACGATCGTGGAGAGTTCCATGCCGGTCATCTGAAAGGCTCCGTCGCCGACAAGCGCTAAGACCTTGAGATCAGGCCTCGCCACCTTCGCTCCTAGCGCCGCTGGCACGGCAAATCCCATTGAGGTGTAATAGGCCGGTGCGATGAATTCTGTCTGCCCTCGTATGATCAATTCACTCGACGCAAACAGCGCGTCGCCCACATCGGCGATCACGATCGTGCCGTCGTCGAGCGACTCGTTAAGCCGCCGCACCAATCGCGTTGTGGTGATTGCTGCGTCGGGCACCAACGTGAACGGCCCTGCTGCCGCCGCCGGATTCATCGGCAGCGTGCGCTGTGCGCCCTTGGGCCCGGCTGCGGCAAGCGCGCGGAGAAAGTCTTCCAGCAGCACATTGTGATAGTGGTGGTGGCTGATTCGCAGCTCTTCGCTGCTGGCAAAGATGCTGTTGGCGGCGTCGATTTTTGCGGTGAAGACGCCCATGTCGATGTCGGTGAGGATCGTGCCGAGCAGAATCAGGCAGTCACTTTCCTCGACAAACTCAGTCACCTCTTTGCGCCCCATCGCCCCCTCATAGAGGCCGATGTAGAGCGGATGCACCTCGCTGATCACACTCTTGGCGAGCATTGTGGCTGCGATCGGGATGCCAGAGGCCTCAGCCAACGCCAGGGCCTCGGCCTGCAGGCCGTAGCGATGCAACTCGACGCCGGCGATGATGACCGGTCTTTTGGCTGCCGTGATTCGCGTCACCGCCTCCTTAACCGCTTCGCTGAGGGCATCGGGGGCGCTCTGAGCCTGCGGGCAGGTGTAGGGGCGGATTTGATCCGGCACGACAGTGACCATGTCGCGAGGCAATTCCAGATAGACAGGCCGTTTCAGGCGATGCGCCGTATCGAGCAGGTAGTCGATGTCGCGAAAGGCCGTGGCAGGATCGACAATTTCGAGGCTGGCCGCACAGATTTTCTCAAAGATTTCCAACTGCGTGCGCCATTCTCGCACGCGGTGGTGCAGGAGAGGATTGTTGGCCCGTTCGCCAAGACCCGGCGCCCCCGATATCAGCACGACGGGACTTTTTTCGGCATAGGCTCCGGCGATTGAGTTGGCCAGGCTTAAGCCGCCAACATTGTAGGTGACACAGACAGCGCTCATACCGTTGACCCGCGCGTAGGCATCAGCAGCGAAGCCGGCGCAGTCTTCGCGAGTGCAGTTGACGAGGTCAAGCGGGCTGTGCTCCAGCATGCTGTAGAAGGCGATGACATAGTCGCCCGGCAAACCAAACACATGCTTGATGCCGTAATCACTGAGGCGACGAATCAGATACTGGCCGATCGAGAGGCTCGTGACGCTCTCTGCCCGTCGCACGGCCGGGCGACCGGCTGGCAGCGACAATCCGTTGTCGAGACTCGAACCCAGAACCAGTGCCATGCGAATTCTCCTCTGATAAAGCTGAGTCTGAAACGGTCAACCAGAAAACGGTCAACGAGAGTCACAAAAGTCTAGCGGGAGTCGGCCACGGAGTTGTCACCTGGATCCTTTTTCTTTTCTCAAACGCCGTCGCCGGCTGGCCAGCATCAAAAGCCAAAATCCAAGAAAACCAGCCACGCAGGCGAGCACGACAACCGGCCTCCGGCCGTCGTGATTGAGCCGCCATGCACCAGCAGCGTGGACGATGCCCCAGATCACAATACCAGCCATAATCCAGCGAATGATGCGCTCAGCCACAGCAGGGCTTTGGTCGTCTCTGGCAGGAGGAGTATTGGTCATAGCACCAGTTTAGCGGAGACCCGATCGCGGAGACTCCCAGGAGTCACAAAAAATTGCGGCCGCGCAAAAAAAGGCCCCCGGAACGGTCCAGATCTCAGGGGGGCGGAGAAGCTGAACCATTTCCGGGAGCGATTGGACGAACAAATGATGTGGGGTTTCGTGTGTCTATGTCACCATAATCTTGACTCGCAGCAGCGGCGAGCCTCCGTGCTGCCGCTTGTCTGCGAGTGGGGCAAAACTGCCTGCCCTTCAATGCTTCACAAGTGGGCCTGGATAGTAGAAAAGAGTTTTTTAAGGGTCAAGGCCGTTTACGAAACAGATGGGGCTCAGTTTTGGTGATTGGGCCCACGCGCCGTGAGACAGGATTTGGGATGGCTTGGAACTCTGGGTGGCCGTGTGAATGGGCATTCGGGGTAAACAGGCTATGCTGGGCTGGCGATCGGCAGAGAAGCGTTCTAGAACCGAAGAACCTGATCACAAAAACACAGACCGCGAAAGTTACCACTCATGATTGAGACAGTGAGCATTGCCAAGACATCTCCGACCATTGCCGGGGCGGGTGTTCCGCCAACAACTGATGCCTGGAGTAAGGCTTTCGCCACGGCGCTCCCCTACCGAGATTTTCTGGAGAGGTATGCCACTCCCGATCAGCGGGCCCGCTGGGACGCGTTTCACTCCCGGGTTGCTCTGACAACCCAGCAGCAGATGCTTGTGCGCAGCTTTGTGCGGCGGATGCCGGTGCTGGTGCTGAGCGGTGCGTGGTGCGGCGACTGCGTTAACCAGTGCCCGATTTTCGACCACTTGGCGACTGCGTCCGAGGCGATCGATCTCAGGTTTTTAGATCGCGATGCGCTCCCCGAGATTGCGGCTCACTTGAAAGTCTGCGGGGGCCAACGCGTACCCGTTGTGGCTTTTTTAAGCGAAGACTACGAGTTGGTCGCATTCCATGGCGATAAAACCCTGTCGGCCTACAGGGCTGCTTTGGTGGCCCAGTTGGGCGAGAGTTGCTCCAGTGGTGCCGTGCCTCCCCCTGCCGATGTGATTGCCGCTGTAGCCAGCGACTGGCTCGATCAGTTTGAGCGTGTGCAAATCATTCTACGGCTGTCAGGTCGACTGCGGCAGTTGCATGGCGACTGACTGAACACAAGCCGGCGGGATGCCAGACGGAGGCCGCTGGGCCCGGGATCGTCGTGACAATCCTCATGACAAGGGACCGCCGAGCCAAGGAGTCTTCCCTCTTTTTGAGTGCGCCCGGCAGGACTTGAACCTGCAACCCTCGGTTCCGAAGTTTGAGGCTAGGCGACTTCATAACCTCCGAAAAAACCGCTAAGGAATAGTCCCGAAATAAGATCCGTATTTCCCGATTCGCGTGAATCGTGGATGATGTCTTCTGCATAAATGCAGAAGATCAAATCATGGACGATTATTCGGCGATTGTGGAAATCCAGATGCGGCGGTTTTATGGATCCCTGAACGAGCGTGATCGGCGGCGATATGCGGCAGTCGAAGCGACGAAGCTCGGGCACGGCGGG
>Ga0209702_10003877_pt1 | contig 22802 bp, 18 predicted proteins | sample FRY01_FD_187210 | JGI IMG/M metagenome (GOLD analysis project Ga0209702, IMG submission 187210) | Freshwater microbial communities from Lake Fryxell liftoff mats and glacier meltwater in Antarctica - FRY-01 (SPAdes) (version 2) | ecosystem: Environmental > Aquatic > Freshwater > Ice > Glacier... | reverse complement strand
AACTGATGGTGGTGCTAATCTTCGAGAATGGTCCGCTCGGAGTTGTGGCCGTGAGCATTTGAAGCACGCCTTCGGTCGTCAAAACCGAAGGGTAGCCCTCGTGAATGGCGAAATCCAAGAAACCGGATGAGGGAAGCCCGTTTTTTTGGTCGAAGGTGGCGAGGTTGCCAGAGCTATTGATTCGAACGATTTGCGCCTGGGTCATCGCCCAGAGCGCCCCGTCTTTGGCGGTGTAAAGGCCAAGGATTTCGTCGGTGGGCAGGCCGGTTTCGATCGTGAGGATTCGTCTCACCTTGAGGTCTGGACCCACGATGATGATACCTCCGTTTAAAGTGCTTAACGCGAGTGAATCGTCGTGAAGTTTACTCACCGAAGTGAGGATGTTCTTCCTTAAGTAGGCGGAGAGATCGGCATCGAGCATCTCGAGGTGACGGCCATTGATCCGACCGACTCCCTTGGCAGTGACGTAGGTAAGTTTTCCGCTGACTTGGCCCATCCAGAATACCCGATTGCCGTCTAACTCGGTCGACTCTTCCTCCCTGACGGGGCCGTTGGGGCCCACTCGAAGAAGACCGGCCGGGCTCTGGTCGACATAGACGGTGCCGTTGTCGCGAAAGGAGAGCAATCGTCGTTGAACTTCATACTCCCACCACGTGAATTGCTTTCCATTCCAGATGACGATTCGAGAGTCGGTGACAAAGATGGCACCGTTGGGGGTAGCGAAAACATTCCAAACGTCGCCGAGTTCGTGGATGGCTTCAGGAAGTTGATCGCGGAGTGAATGGTAGATCCATTCCCCTTTGGGAGTCTGATTGAACCAGCCCAATTCGTTGACCCCGGCCGCCCAGAGGCGTCCGTCGGACCCGAATTCCAGCGATCGAACGGCGTAGGTGGCGCCCATTTTGTAGGACAACCAACGCTCGCCGTCGGCGACGAAGAGCTTGTCGCCCCCGACATAGAGCACCCCGTGCTCGTCTTGCGTGGCGCACCAGGAGGGCGTGTCGCCCCCGAGTTCATGGGGGCCATATGTTGAAACGACGACCGAACCTAGCCCGCCTAGCTCGTCGTTGGACCGAGCGAGGCCAGCGCTCAGACCGACCGCTAAGAGCGTTACCACAGCGGATCGAATTAGGCGGGAGGGTTTCACAGTGGGGTCGGAGCGAGTCCGAAAAGATGGGCATACTGGAATTCCAGTATCGAGGGGTAAAAATCGTTACTTGTGGGAGTTGGATTTTAGACCGAGGGCCCAATTCTTGGCGAGGTCATGAAATCCTCAAAACGTATTATTCTTGGCCTCGTTGCCAGTTTTCTCTTCGCCGTCGGTTTTGCCCGCGCGGCTGATCGGGTCGATCTACTAGTGCAAGGTGCCTCGGCAGCAGCCGATAGTCAAAGCATGGCATCAGCGGCAATTTGTGCGATCCCGTGCCGCGACTAATCGCGGCCATCAGCACGAGCACAGACAATGTTCAGTTTAGCTTCATTACGATATCGCAGTGTGATGGCCTCACACGGAGGGCCGATCGAACGATTGGAATCGGGAGATTTTCCGATCTCTGGTCGACGGCTCTTCCAGACCAATGCTTGGCTTCGGCCGGGTTTGGTTCCGCGGCGACGTTTTGAAGTTTACAGCGATGCGGATGGGACCGGTGCCCATGTTTCGCCCATGGTGGCGAGGCATATGGCAGTCTCCGAATCGCTTGAAAGATGGGCTTTCCACGCGACCGTTCGATCAGAACGGCGCGAGGAATTCGGTTTCGATGTTGATGAAACATCGAACGGCATGGCCGCCTTTCCAGGGTTGTCGTCGGCGCCTGCGCGCCGGGGTGCAGTCATGGAATCGCTGGAGAGATTCTGCCTCCTAAATTGGTGGGAAGGTAGGATCGACGGCCAGATACGTGATACAGAGTGGCCAGGGGTTAGCGCCCTTGCGTTTGAACCGTCTCTTGGTGGAGTTGCGGTTCTTCTCTTCGCCCATTCAGAATGGGGATTTCACATATACGGTCATGCCGCAGCCGAATCCTTTAGTAAGGCATGTGAGCGGGCGATGCTGGAGATGCGGCGCCACGAGTGGGTCCTGCGCAATCGCCTGTTGGCGGTGGGCAAGGGCATGGACCAACCGATTACCGAGCGGCTAGAGCGACGCTCGTGGTTTTTTGCAACGGACGAAGGGCATGAACTGTTCCTCGAGCGTCTCAGCCGGAAGAGCAAAGGTGCTCCCGCTAAGCCTACGCTGGTCTGCGACCGGGAGATTATTGGGCCGTGGTCCGACTACACCACGGTGTGGCGTTATGTGCTGCAACCGCCGTCCCGTCGTTTCATGGAGGACGAGGAGAGGTATTTCTTTTGGTGAAGAACTTGGAGCTCCCGACCGGCGGGGTCGGCGAGAGATCGTCGGAGAAAACGCCCATGAAGTTTCTGCACCTCGATGATGCTCTCGAAGATGCCAAGGGCATCGCCGAATTGCTTGATCGCGAGTTTCCCGGTTGTGCCGTGGAGCGGATCGACTCTCGGGAGCATTTTCTTACAGCCTTGCAAGGGGGCGATTTTGACGTGGGGCTGGCGGATTATTGGAAGGCCGGACGCAACGGACTGAGCGCGCTGGCGATGGCGAGCGTGAGGTGTCCCGATAAGCCGTTCATTTTTGTGTCAGCCAGCATTGGCGAGGAGCGCGTGGTGGAGGCGCTGCATCAAGGGGCGACTGACTTCGTGCTGAAGAAGCGCCTGACCGGCATCATTCCGGCGGTCAAACACGCGTTGGTCCGGATGCGCTCGGTGCGATCGAATGCGCGGGTATCGAAAGATCCGGGACAGTTCCGGCAGATCGCGGAACAGGTCTCGGATTTGATGGTGCTGGTGGGCGCGCATGGCCAACGGATTTATGCCAATGCGGCGTATCAGGCTGCCGTGGGGTGCCCGGCCGGCGAGCTTGATCGGCCGATTCTTCGCGACGTGGTGGATGAAGATCGTGCGCTCTTGGGCGCGGCGCTCCGCGAGGTGATTCGCAGCGGAACGAGCCGACGTGCCGCGTTCAGGATCAACCGGCAGGATGGAACCATTGGTTATTTGGAAGCCGAGGAACGCTTGTTGTGGGATGGCGATAGTGGGGAGGGGAATGTATTAATCGTCGCGCGGGACGTGACGGAACAGCGGCAAACCGAGGCGAGAATTCGGGAGCAGGCTGAGCTTTTGGACAAGGCGCAGGATGCGATCATGGTGCAGGATCTGCACGGCGTGATTACTTACTGGAACAAGGGCGCGGAGCACGTTTCGCTCATCGACGAAGCGAGAGGTCCGACGATCTTGCTGGTGGACGACGAGGAGATGATCCGCGACACGCTCTCGCTCCTGTTAAAGGCCGGCGGGTTTCGAGTGTTTGCCGCGCCGAGCGGCGACGAAGCGCTGCGGCTGTTGCCGAACCACAGCCATAAGATCGAACTGCTTCTGACCGACATTTCCATGGATGGAATGACGGACCAGGAGTTGGTCGAGGCCGTGCGCAAGACCCAGCCTCGACGGCCGATCATCGCCTTGACGGAAACGACGACCGCCGACTTAGAGTCCTTTCAAAGTGGTGGGCGGATAAGTGCTTAGGAAGCTGATGTCGCGTTCGATTTTGCTCAAAGCCGTCGACGACGCGCTCGCGTCCGTGGCGTAAGGTTCCGGCTTCTGTTTCCGGAAGCATGCTGACGCGCCCGCGTGCGGGCTGACCCTTCGGAGGTCGGTTACAGCAACTCGTGCTCGTGGGCCCAGCGGGTGAACTCCGATTCCAGTTGGTCAAACGAATCCACCACGAAGAGAGTATCTTGGAAGTGCCAGATATCGTAAGGTTGAGCGGCAACGTTCTCGGGGATCATTGGCTTCTTGAGCGCTTTGTCGGTGAGACTGTTCTTGGTCTCGCCATAGCTGGAAATGATACCGTTGCCAAAAATGCGCAAACCGGCGGGGTTCTTGATCAGGCCGAACTCAACGGTGAACCAGTAGATGCGCGTGAGCCCTTCCTCGATGACGGGATCTTTGCAGGCGAGCGCGGCTTGGCCGATCTTCTGATAAAAGTCGGCAAACCGAGGATGCATGATCATCGGGGTGTGCCCATAAATGTCGTGGAAGCAATCGGGGGCGGGGGTGTAGTCGAGCTCGTTGCTCCCGCGAATGTAATCAGTAGAGGGGAACACTCGACGGGAAAGGTAGCCGAAGAAATCGTGCGCATCGAGCAGGCCGGGCGTGCGGGCCAGTTGCCATCCCGTGGCGGACTGAAGCTTCTTGGAGACGGTGCTCAAGCGGGGGATGCGGTTGCGATCCAGCCCGAGGGAGGCCAGACCCATGATGAACTCATCCGCGGCGTGGCCGGAAAGCAGGGTCTGCTGCCGCGCCACGAGTTTGCGCCAAACCGCATGCTCCTCCTCACTGTAGTGGGGATAAGCACACTCGTCCCCGATCGGGAGCGGAGTGGAAAGTTTGTGGGGAACGCACCGTGGGTCATCGCCACCGGTGGCCGGGGCTGTTCCGACGGAAGAACTGTCAATCGTGGGGGGAACCATATTTTCTCCAGAGTAAGGGATAGGAGAATGACGCCGGATTGGCGGCACTGTTTTTGTTGGTCACATGCTAGCATGGCGTCGTGAATCCGCCATCGCCCGAAGGAAGTAAGCGCCAGAGAAGGCGGCGGTGGATTTTGGTTCGCCCGCTCAACAATTGCTGTGTATAAGCAAGACAGCCCCGTAATCCATGCGCCTCGCCACGATCCTCCCTCATGCCAGTTTAGAATCCGTCGTGGTCGCGGGCGCGGCGGATGGCACCTGGGTGGAGCTGGCCGGGCTCACCGGAAGGGCGGATCACCGTCTGGAGGATGCCTTGGGCTGGCTCCTCAGTCATGAAGCGCTGGTGTCGACGCGCCTGCGGGCTTGGGCGGGGCCGCGTTACCGAGAAAGCGAAATTCGCTTCCTCGCCCCAGTGGTGCGTCCGCCGAGTTTTCGGGATTTCTACGCCTTCGAACAGCACGTGAAAACCTGCCGCGCGGCCCGCGGACTCGAAATGGTGCCGGCGTGGTATGAGGTGCCGGTGTTTTATTTTTCGAACCCGCATGTCTTCGTCGGACACGACGGCAAGGTGCACGCGCCGACGGATTCGCAGGAGCTCGATTACGAACTCGAGTTGGGCATCGTGATTGGCCGAGCTGGTCGGGACATCTCCGTGGAGGATGCGTGGGAACACGTCGCGGGGTTCACGATCATCAATGATTTCAGCGCACGGGATCTGCAGCGAAAAGAAGTCACGGTCGGGCTCGGTCCGGCGAAAGCGAAGGATTTTGCCACGGGCGCGGGGCCGGTGCTGGTGATGCGCAGCGAGTTTGCTGATCGAATCGACGGGGAAACGCTCGATCTGGCGATGACCGCTCGAGTCAATGGCCGCGAGCTCTCGCGGGGCAACGTCGCCTCCCTGCACCACTCGATTCCTCGGATGATCGCGCAAGCATCGCGCGACGCTGAACTGTTTGCCGGGGATATTCTCGGCACAGGCACGGTCGGCACCGGATGCCTCTTGGAGCTGGGTCCGAGTAACACGGGTGGCTGGTTGCAGCCCGGTGATGTGGTGGAGTTGGAGATCGAGCGGCTCGGAACTCTGCGGCATCACATTACGACTAGGTCGTAAGTGCTAATTGGGAGCTTTGGCGTTGCGCTTCGCGGTGATCGCAGGACTAGTGCGGACGAGGCCTGTCGTCATCTCTATGATCACCCTTCCTCCCCGTTGCTATTCTTTTGTCGTGGCCCATCGGCTACGTTCGGCACCTGGTTTGATTCGGGCCGGCTAAAATTTTATGAAGTCCGGGAGCCTGCGTGATGGGTGCGCGATCTCCCCGACGATCTCTTGGCGACAGTTGGCCTCCGAAGCGGAGTTACTGCACGGCACTGGATTGACCCCGGCAGAACAAGTGGTGGTCGTCTATCTGTTACAAGGTTTATCCAACAAGGAAATCGCCCGAATATTAGGGAAATCCGTGTCGACAGTTAAGAACCAAGTCAGCTCCTGTCTCAGCAAGATCGGCGTCCCCACTCGCAGCCGACTAATCGTGCGGCTGCGCTAGGGGTAAGGCTCGTCGGCTAAGGGAAATCCCCCCGACACGGTGGAGTTATTGGTAGGATTGGCTGGCTTTCCACTGATCGCGGTCGGCGAAGGTGGGCTCGGCTTGGCTGGGGTCGTGGGCGTCGCAGGAGAGAAGCACGGTGATGTGTTTGGCGCTGGCGGATTCAATCACTTTGGAGAGGGGAGGTAATCGGCTTGAAGGTTTCCCGTCGTCATATTTCAATCCGCCAGGCTCAATTGGTCCTTTTGCAGGCACCCAACACAGATGTGAAAATTAAATTTTGCCCAAACCTAGCCGGTGAAAGATTGGGGTCAGTTTAAACCAAGCTTATCCATATTGCATTTGAGGTAGAGGATATGACCGTATATACATTGGCGCTCCAAGGGAAGAGAGTTGAATTGAGTAGTGGTCCTACCGTTACCCTCAAAGGTTCAGCGGTTGTGTTCCTGCTTACTCCGGAGGGCTATGAAATCGAATTGGTGCAACGCGCCAGATAGGAGCATCGCAGGTCCGAGGATTGGGTCTTATTCAGGCGAGGTTTTCGATAGATGCTTCGAATCAAAGCCCCAGGGATTTGGATGTGATTGCAGCCGGTTTCCGGCTTTTGCTACTTGTCCGAAAGTTTCATGGCCCAGCAAATTTGTCAGTTCTTTCGATGCGTGAATCAGCTCATCCAAATTAATTCCGCAGGCAAAGCCTGATACTTCCAGGGCATGCACCAAGTCCTCCGTGCACAGATTGCCTGAAGCTCCCGGGGCATAAGGGCAACCGCCAATACCTGCCAAGGCCGCATCGAAATTTGTTGCGCCTCCATCTATGGCGGCGAACACGTTTGCCATACCTAAACCCCTGGTATTATGGAAATGAAGAGTGAGGGGGATGTCAGGCCACTGGTCGCGAAAATTTCTTACATAGTCAAATACCTGGGCTGGGAAAGCCATGCCGGTGGTGTCGCACAGGTTAATTGATGAGATTCCCGCCTGTTCGATCATGCGTTGGCACCATTCCTTGATTGTCGCAGCGGGAATATCACCTTCTATTGGACAACCAAAGCTACACGAAATTGAGCCTGCGGTGCGGATCCCGGCTTGGTCAGAGAGTGCTGCGGCTTCTCGGATCGCGGAAAATGATTTTTGGCAAGTCATTCCAAGGTTTGCCAGATTGTGACTTTCGCTCGCTGACAAGACGAAGTTCACTTCGTTCACTGCGGCTGAGATCGCGCGTTCCATGCCCCGCAGATTAGGAACTAGTGCAGCATAAACCACACCGGAGCGACGCACAATACCGGCAAACACAGCTTCAGCATCCGCCAGATTAGGAATGGCTCGAGGCGAGACAAACGATGTTACTTCAATCTTTTTGAGCCCGGTAGTGGTAAGACGGTCAATCAAATCGATCTTTTTATCAGTTGGCATAAATGCCACTTCGCCCTGCAGGCCATCACGCAGGGCAACCTCCTGGATCTGGATTTCGCGATTTGAGCCAGTCCATGCGTTCATCCGATAACTCCCTCGGTTTTGAGTTTAGCTTGTTTTTCATGAGTGTAACCGAGTCTTTCCAGGATAGCAGCAGTATGTTCTCCCAACAAAGGCGCGGGCGAACGGATAGAGCCAGGTGTGCCTACCAGTTTTGGCACGATCCCGGGCACTTCCACCGCAAAGCCTTGGCGCGTCTCCTGTGTTAAAATCATGTTACGGGCGCGGTAGTGAGGATCTCTGGCAATGTCGGCAATATCATAAATCCGGCTAGCAGGGACGCCTGCTTCTCCCAAACTGGTCAGGGCTTCAGTCACGTTGTGCTTTTTCGTCCAACCACTAATTGCTTCATCGATTTCGGCCACGCATTTTACTCGTCCTGGATTACTTGAAAGATCCACTCTGGTGCTGAGGTCTTTCCGGCCAATCAAGGACATCAGCCGTGTGAAGATCGCATCTCCGTTTCCGGCGATTACTACAATGCCGTCGCTGCAGGGATATGCGTTTGTTGGGGCAATTCCGGGTAGTGCGCCTCCCGCGGGTGCACGCACCTCTCCTAAGGCGCTGTATTCAGGCAGCATCCCTTCCATGGTGTTAAATACAGACTCATGCAAGGCGACATCGATCACTTGGCCTGTCCCGCCATTCACTTTCCGATGATAAAGGGCCAGCATTACGCCAATCGTGCCGTGCATGGCAGCCAGAGTGTCTCCAATGGATATGCCGCATCGCACTGGGATTTGACCGGGTTCCCCGGTCAGATGTCTAAGCCCGCCCATGGCCTCGCCAATTGCTCCAAAACTTGGCAAGTCTCGGTATGGCCCAGTTTGCCCGTAGCCGGAGATCCGCAACATGACCAAGCCTGGGTTTATCGCTCGTAACTCCTCCCATCCCATTCCCCATTTTTCCATCGTGCCCGGCCGAAAATTTTCGATCAAGACATCGCATTCGCTGACGAGTTTTCTGCCGATTTCCTGACCCTTCTCAGTGCGCAGATCCAATGCGATCGACTGCTTGTTGCGGGACTGCACCTGCCACCAGAGAGAAGTGCCCGCTTTAAGTAAACGCCATTTTCGCAGTGGGTCACCAATCTGAGGTGGCTCGATCTTTATCACTTCAGCACCAAACTCACCCAAAGTTTTCCCAACAAATGGGCCTGCGATCAACTGGCCCATTTCCACAACTTTTACACCATGAAGAGGTTGGACTGAAGGATTCATCGTCAGAAAGCCCTTACGCACGGGGTTGCGTTAGTTAAAATGCGATAAGGGGCTCCAAGTGAATGACTTATTCTCGGATTAGGAGGAATGTGCGGTGACACGAATGTTGAGGGAGGGGCTATCACTTAAGTTTAGACAGGGCTAAGAAACTGTCGTGAAAATTTGATTGAGTATTATAAAAAATCTTGGTCTATCAGTGAGACGGTTGCGAACCCTGATTGGGCTACTTTTCATGCTAGTTATATACTCAAAATACCTGGTGGGTTCCAAGTGTTCGTTCAGCCCTTGATTTCATATCGTGCGACGTGCCTTAAAAATTTGAGCCGCCTTCTGGGTTAGTCTTGGTCAGAAAAAAGGAGCTAGGCCATAAAAAATATCCGCGACAGGACTGAACAGTAAGATCCGCATGTTGCAAGAGGCCGAGCAAGCCGGTCGCACGTTAGGAAGCGTATGCGGGGAGCACGGCACCAGCGAACCGGCCTTCCGGCGTTGGAAAAGAGGGGGTCATGATGGAACTCAACCAAGCAAAGTAGCTCAAGGAGCTGCAAAAGAAGAACGTTCGGCTCAAGCGCGAGCTGGCTGACGAGATGCTCAGCAAAAAGCGACTGAAGTGGGCGCTCAAAATATCTATGAGTCCTAGTCACAAACGACAGCTCATCGTCGAGATGGTGAACTGGGGCCGTTACACGGCCCGAAAGGCCCGTCGGGACTTTGGGTTGCATCGTAGTTTGCTGGAGGCGAAGCAGCCGATGCCTAGATGGCAAAGTTACAGGTAGACCTGCACTCGATCAAATAGGCCCAGTGGACCAGTTTTTATAACCTGACTAATGACGAAAATAGACAGAAGCATCGCCGGCGACCCTTAGGAGACGCTGATTAAAGAAGAGTAGGCCGGAAAGATTGCCGAGTGAGTGAGGCGAGAGTAAAAAGGAGAGATGGAAAACCAGACGAGCTTTGCGGTGAGCGAATGGAACGGGAAGAAGAAGCAGACGAAGCGGGAGAAGTTTTTGGGCCGGATGGAGGAGATGGTTCCATGGGCTCGATTGGTGAGTCTGATCAAGCCGCATTATCCGAAGGGGTTGCGTGGGCGACCGCCGATGGGGATCGAACGGATGTTGCGGGTGTATTTTTTGCAGCAGTGGTATGGGTTGGCGGACGAAGCTCTGGAGGATGCTATTTACGATAGTCAGGCGATGCGGTTGTTTGCGGGCATCGACCTGAGCCAAGAAGGGGTGCCGGATGCGACGACTCTGCTGAAGTTCCGGCACTTGTTGGAGCAGCATGATCTGACGCGGAGTATTTTTGAGGAGATCACCACGATGCTGAGCGAACAAAAGTGCTTGATGAAGGAGGGCACGATCGTGGATGCCACGATCATCGCGCCGCCCTCCTCGACGAAGAACCAAAGTCGGCAGCGCGACGCAGAAATGCACCAGACCAAGAAAGGTAATCAGTGGTATTTTGGGATGAAGGCGCACGTCGCAGTGGACGCGCAAAGCGGATTGGTTCAGAGGGTGATCGGCACGGCGGCCCATGTCAGCGACATCAGTCAGACGCACGAATTACTGCACGGCCAAGAGCAGGATGTGTTTGCCGATGCCGGTTATCAAGGTGTGCAGAAACGGCCGGAGATCAGCTCGCGTGAAGCCCAACCCCAGTGGCACATCGCGGCCAAACGCGGAGCGATTCGCGCCATGCCGGAAGGCAAGTTGAAGGAGACCTCCGAAAAGTTCGAGAAACTCAAGGCGCAGGTCAGATCGCGTGTGGAGCATCCATTTCATATCCTTAAAAATCTCTTCAAGTATCGGAAAGTTCGTTACCGAGGACTAACCAAGAACACCGCCCAACTCCACACACTGTTCGCCTTGGCCAACCTGATCTTGGCGGGCAGGAAGTTTGCGTGGAGCGTGTATTGAAGGGATGGATGACGCCGGTGGGGCGTCGGCGATCAGCCTGACGGGCTGAATCACGCGGTTCCACGCCGACAAATCACAACATCCAGCCTCTTCGGTCGGGGTCACCTTTCCAAAAAACGCAGCTTTGATCATTAGGGTCGCTCATTGCCCTTTGTTCAGCGCTTCCCTTATGCACGTCCCTGAAACTAAGAGAAAAATGCTTTCGCAGGCCCATTGCCCATTTCTGTTCGTCTTAATAGTAGGACGTAAAACAGAACTCAAGATATGACAAAAATCCCACCAAGCACCCTCCACTCATTTACGAAAGTTCCGAAGCTAATGGAAGCGAAACAAACCACGGAAGTGGAGAGTCGATGCGTGCTTTTCTGTGATGGCGAGATAACAGTCGATCAGAATTCGGGGTCATATGCGGTGCGATATTTTCCCGCAGGTTGGGAGTATTGTGGAAATTTTTCAGGATCGGTCACTCATATCCAGATTCTTACGGGAACTGATGTTGTGGGGCCATATCGGCAGGTAATGGTTCGTTGTGGTTCCGGGGGTGATGAGATTGAATACGCACTCCAGGCATATTCACTAGCACCGGTCGTGCGCCTCGGCTGGAAAACCAAGGGATCCGGAAAAGTGAAAGTGTGTTTTCCTGATTTCCGAAGACTCCCTAAAGGATTGCGGCACTTTAGCTACGGAGATGATCTTTTCGCGCCCTACGCCTTCGGGCTCCGATCGGGAGCCACGCCTTGGATGTCATTTAACAATCAAGGGCAGTCATTTATAATTTCTGCTTCCACAAATTTTATGATCGCCGACATGAAGGGCGATGGGATCACTCGCTTGGGAAGTGGATTGAATGAAAAGCTGAATGGCTTAGAAGCGGAATTCAAACATGATTCGCTTCTTGTTTTTGGTGCTGGGATCAATGCGACTTGGGACCGTTGGGGAGAAATTCTGGTTGCACTAAAAGGTCGTCATATCCCGACCAGTGATGCTGACATCGTTCTGCGCAACCTCGGATTTTGGACCGATCATGGGGGCTGGTATTATTACAACTACAACCAGGAGCTTGGCTATCAGCAGACGCTGTTAAATTTAAAGGATCACTGGAATCGTGCGGGTATTCCTATCAGTTATATGCAGCTAGACAGTTGGTGGTATTATAAATCATTTACGGCTCCGGATGGGAGTCTGGGTGTTGCCAAAAATTTATCACTGCCCGATCAAGAGTGGAATCGGTATGGGGGGCTTTTAAAATATGAGGCTCATCCAGATGTTCTGCCTGATGGGCTATCCGGCTTCTCCAAGCGGGTGGGTTTACCGTTGGTGGTGCACAGTCGCTGGGTGGATAAGGAAAGCCCGTATCAGCGCGAATTTCGTTTCACTGGGGGCGCGGCAATAGATCCAAAATGGTGGGAAAATATCATGCGCTCGATTGCGGAAAGTGGCGTAATTTGCTATGAGCAAGATTGGCTAAACGAAATATATTACAGTTTTGAGGAATTGCAGACGGATCCCAAGCTTGGGCAAATGTTTATGGATCTGATGGCAGAATCGGCCCAGCGGCATAAGCTTAGTCTGCAATACTGCATGCCTTTGCCCCGGCACTATCTCCAAGGTATGCTTTATGATAATTTGACCTCAATTCGGGCAAGTCATGATCGATTTGAACGTAGAAAATGGACGGATTTTCTCTACACATCGCGTTTTGCCACCGCAGTCGGCATTTGGCCGTGGGCAGACACGTGTATGAGCTGCGAGCCCGATAATCTTCTTCTGGCCACGCTTTCCTGCGGCCCCGTGGGTATCGGCGACCAAATGGGAACTGAAAGTCGCAGCAACTTGCTACGCGCAGTCCGAGCTGACGGAGCCATCATCAAACCTGACCGACCACTCCTGCCTTTAGATGAGATATATCACTCGGATTCCTGTGGCGATCGCTGCCCCATGGTTGCATCGACGTTCAGTAATCACCAGATCGGCCGAACCGTCTACGCTGTGGTTTATAATCGTGGTCGGCGCTACCGCGGAGAAATTAAATTCAACACTTTGGGTCTTAACGGTATGATCGTAGTGCGAGATCTCCTGATGGACAGGATTTCGATCATGTCCGCCGACACCCCGATGTTTTTCAAGACGGAAGATGAACGGGCGTATCTATTTCAGGCTACAGGTTTCGGGCGCAATGGCATTGCTTTCCTCGGGGATGCTACCGCATATGCCTCAAATGGGCGGCAGCGCATCCGGAGCGTCAGCGAAATTGGTGAACAGATCAAAGTTGAGGTAATTTTTGCGGTGAACGAAAGCCAAGTTCTATTGCTTTGTGTCAGTCCTAATCCAATGCAGGCAACCGATCAGATGGGCCATTCTCTTGTCGTGAAAAGTGATGCCCTTACCCAAACCCACTGGATCGAAGTGGTTTCCCCAAATCCCAAGGATACTGGCAATATCCCGCCGGGTGATGAGCCAAATATCCGAACAATCTCTCTGGAGGCTGAAATACCTAAAAACCAGCTCTAAACGAACTTTTTTAAACTTGAGCACTTTTCTAAAAAAAAATGCTATACGAACGAAGGCCTTAGGCTATGTCGGTAGGCTTTTTTATTTTATTTATATGCTTGAGTTTACCCTAGTCGACTTGCAATCTTCTCAGCAGCCCCACGTTGCTTAGGCGAAGTATGATAAACTCCAAGAATGAACTTACTGCTTGGTTCAATGAGGAGGTGAACCCGCATGAGGGTTCACTTAAGCATTACCTGCGAAGCAAATTTCCTTCTTTGCCGGATATCGACGACTTAGTGCAGGAGTCATATGGCCGCCTAATCCAAGCACGAACTGCAGGTCGCATTAGTTTTGCCAAAGCCTTTCTTTTCACAACTGCTCGTAACCTTGCCTTAGATATTTTTCGCCGTCGCCAAGTGATTCAGATTGATCACGTGGCTGACATGGAGATTTTCAACGTCCAATCCCCTGAGCGGGAAGCTGGCGAAACGCTCGACCAGCAGGAAAAATTAAACCTGCTTGCCGAAGCAGTTAAAAGCCTGCCAGTTCGCTGCCGTCAGGTGATGACTCTGCGCCTTCTATATGCGATGCCGCAAAAACAGATCGCCCAAAAATTAAAAATATCGGAACACACGGTCAAAGCCCAGCTCGCTAAAGGGATGCGCCGCTGCGCTGAGTATTTCACCGAGCGTGGCCTCAAATGAACGCGATAGATTTTCAAGTGATGAAGACCCGAATAAATGACCGTCCTTCAGCTGTAGAAAATATTGAAGCGACAGCAGCTGCTTGGCTCGCACAAGCCGACGACAAACTGACCGATGAGCAGTCCGATGAATTTGCTCTCTGGCGAGACGCTGACCGACGCCACGCTGCCGCCGTTGTAAGGTTGGCAGGGGTTTGGAATGCATTGCAGGGACTGCACGAATATCGACCAGAGGCATGTGTTCACCCGGACCGGGATTTACTCGTCAATCAAAAAACAAAACGCGTGGCTTCGGGTTGGATTTTCGGGAGTGCCGTGGCAACGGTTTTATGCCTTTTGGTATTCTCTCTGCCGGAAATTATAAACGAATTCGGCAAAAAAACCTACGGCACAACGGTGGACGGTTATGAGAGGATAGCCCTACCGGATGGTAGTGTTATCGAGTTAAATTCTAATACAAAAATCACGGTCGAATACTCTGAAAAGTCAAGGTATGTAAAACTCGCTAAAGGAGAGGCCCATTTCTCGGTCGCAAAAAATAATTTACGGCCATTCTATGTCGAGGCGAAGGGCATCACGGTGTTCGCAGTGGGGACTGCTTTCAATGTTCGTATCGGAACCAAAGATATTGAGGTCTTGGTCACGGAAGGAAAGATTTCACTCGCCGATGTCCACAACTTAGCGGCCAGCCGTAATAAATTAGTTAAACCAAGCGCAGACCAAAGTATGCACCCCATCACTTTATCGATGCTATTGATTGCTAATGACCGCGCATCAATCCCATTAGCAGGCGATTCGGCCGCACCGAACCTACGTTTAAGTGAAGCAAATTTCGAAAAATTGTCTCCTGACATGGTAAAGAAAGCTCTTTCATGGCAGGGTGCTCGCCTGATGTTTGTTGATACACCGCTGGCCGAAGCGGTCAGCCAGTTTAACCGTAGGAATATTATTCAAATTGAAATAGCCGATCCCGAGTTGGGTCAAATGGAAATAGCTGGGGGCTTTCGGGCTGATAATGTCGATGGATTCGTGCGCTTACTAACCGCGACCAACAACATCGACGTCAACCGGTCTAACCCGGATAAAATCATTCTTTCCAATCTAAAATGAATATGAGCGTAGCCCACTTTTTCAGACCACTCGTCTAAGTAGTTAGCCGTATTGTCGCGTTCGGGTGTGGCAAAACGGTGCTAAATGCCCCTTCCCCCATTCCCAGAGAATTCAACCATAGGACCTGTTATCAAGCTCATTCGTCGGGTGATAATTTTAATGGTGCTTGTTGTCATTTTGCCAATCACCCGAGCCACTGGCAAGGATGCCAGTGAGAAGCGCGAATTTGACCTGCCCGATGGCGATGCAGCGTTCACGTTACGCCGTTTCATTGAGCAAAGTGGAGAACAGCTTGTATACATGGTGGATCTGGTAAAAGGGGTAAACACACATGCGGTTAAGGGCGAGTTCACTGCTCGCGAAACCTTATCGAACATGGTGAAGGATACTGATCTTGTGATTATCGAAGACAGTAAAACAGGGGCTCTAACTTTGAGCCGGGCAAAAAATGAACCGAGGGATGGTAAACACACCAAGGAGCCCTCCGGTCCGGTCGAAAACAGAAAGCTTCAAACTACCATGAAAACTAAAAATATCGTCAGGATGATCGGAGGATGGCTCGCGATCTCACTGTCTTCCCCAACTCAAGCTCAAGACACGAATGTTCTATCCCGCACGGGAACCGGCACCATAGATGGTTACGTTCTTAATGCCCAGTCTGATCAATATGTAGAAGGTGCGAGTGTTTCGATTGAAGGATCGAGTGTCGCCACATTATCAGACGCCGAAGGCTATTTTCGACTTACGAAAGTTCCTGCTGGCAATGTAAACATCCGTGCTTTTTACACCGGTCTACCCCCGGATGTAAAACAAGTGGAGGTATTGCCTAACCAAACCACAAAACATAACATTACGTTTTGGACCCAGTCTAAGAGAAACGATCTCGTAAAACTAGATGCGTTTCAGGTTTCCTCCTCACGCGAGATGGCAGGGTCTGCACTGGCCATCAACGAACAGCGTTTTGCCCCAAATATCAAATCTGTCGTTTCGACCGAGCAGTTTGGCAACGTAGCAGAGGGAAATACTGCGGAATTTCTTAAATTTCTACCTGGCATCACGATCAGTTACACGGGAGGTAATGCGCGCGGAGTTTCGATTGATGGGGTGCCTTCGGATTACGTTCCGGTAACAATTGACGGATTCAATTTAGCATCAGCCGATGGCGGTAAAACTAACCGAACGGTCATGTCGGATATGGTATCGATAAACAATCTTTCCCGTATTGAGGTGTTGTATACGCCCACCCCAGAGTCCTCCGCCTCAGCTTTGGCTGGATCAATTAATATGGTCACGCGCAGTGCATTCGAACGCGCTTCCCCTTTGTTCCAGTCTAATATATACATCAGCACGCGAGATAATGCTAAAAATTTTAGCAAAGTTCCCGGTGCTAAACCGACTCCAACGCGTAATGTTTATCCCGGGTTCGATTTTTCTTATATCGCGCCGGTTAGCAAAAAATTTGGTTATTCAATTTCAGCTGGTCGTTCCACCAGTTACTCGCCTCAAGATCGCTCCCAATCAACTTGGAAGGGAACGGGATCGGCCACAAATGGGACCTCTTTCCCGGATACCTCTTTCGATAAACCCTACCTCTCGAGTTACCGGGTAGAAGATCAGCCAAAAATTACTACGCGTCAGTCGGTGGGTGCTTCCGCAGATTTTAGGTTGTCAAACAATGATTTGGTTTCGGTCGGGTTTTTATACACCTCTTTTGATGTGCAATTTGCCCTGCACTCTCTAACTTACAATCCAGGGAAGGTTCAAGCTGGGGGCTTTTCCAACACCTTCGTCCGTGGTGTGGTTGGTGCCGGTAACGTTTCCATGATTCATAACGAGCGCAATCGTTTCAATCGGACCTATATGCCAACCATCGAATGGAAGCATAACGGTCCTGAATGGAAGGGAGACTTGGGCTTGGGTTATTCCCAAGCCAGTGACTTCAACCATGATATTGACCAGGGTTATTTCCGGGCGGTCAATGGCATCCGATCAGGCGTTACGGTATCTTTCGATAATGTTTCTTATCTGCGTCCAGGCACAATCACCGTGACCGACGCTGCGGGAAACACCATCGATCCCTATAAGCTAGCCAACTATTCGCTAACTTCCGCGACATCGCAAAGAAATGCTACCCACGATTTGCAGAAGACCGCTTACGGTAGTCTGAGCCGTGATTTCTCAACTAGCATACCTCTAAAATTTAAAGCCGGGTTCAATTTTCAGGAAGGCCAACGAGACATCACCAATGCATCCGTTGCCTATACTTACGTTGGTGCCGATGGGAAGGCCAGCACTTCGCCGGTGACCGGTGACGATTCACTTGCCGCATTCATTGATCCGTATTTCTCACAGCGCGTTCAGCCTTACGGTTTTTCTTCTTCAGAGGCTCCGAGTAACCGCAAGGTTTGGGAGCATTACGTAGTCAATCCCACATATTTTAAAACGAACGATGCGACAAACTACAAAAATCAGGTTAAGGATTCTAAATATGCTAAAGAACAAGTGTTAGCTTTTTATCTTCGTGCTGACGTTAGCACAGTCGATCAGCGTCTTAAAATTATTGGCGGCGTGCGCGGAGAAAAGACCAAGATTAATGCACAGGGTCCGTTGACCGATCCCACGAATAGCCTTATCTACCTCGAGCGTGGGGCAAAAGTTGATAACAAATATAGCAAATTATATCCTAGTTTAAACATTAGTTATAACTTACAATCAAACTTGATCGGTCGTATTGCTTACTACGAGTCGATCGGTCGGCCTGACTACAATCAGTATGCAGGAGGCGTAACTTTGCCTGACACAAGTGCAGCTTCAAGTTCTACAAATCGGATTGTTGTCAACAACGTCGACATTGATCCATGGTCCGCTAAATCTGTAGTTGCCAGAATAGAGTACTACTTTGAGGGTGTCGGCGTCGTTTCAGTGTCCGCATACCGTCGAGAAATAAAGAATTTTTTCGGAAGCCAGATACGGGCGGTCACGCCTGAGTTTCTCGCTTTGTATGGCCTCGATTCAAATACATACAGTGCCTACGATATCTCGACACAATATAATATTCCTGGAACTGTAAGTTTTGAGGGCCTTAGTTTCAACTATCGCCAGAGTCTCACCTTTCTGCCAAATTGGGCTAGTGGAATTGAGATATTTGCTAATGGAAGCACGCAGCGGTCAATCGGTGATACCGGAGGCAATTTCGCCGGCTACATTCCGCGTAGTGGTAGCGCTGGTCTAAGCCTCACGCGGGAGAAATTTAATGTTAGGGTCAACATTAACTATCGAAGCAGAACGCGACTAAATGAGGTGGCTGCTGGCAAGAGCATTGAACTCGGAACCTACGCGTGGGAACCGTCTTCAAAATTTCTTGATATCGTGGGTGAGTACAATATCCGGAAAAATCTTTCTATCTATTTTAATCTAAGAAATGTGGGTGATCAGGGATCCGATTCAGAAATTTATGGACCAAGTACACCAGAAAATGCCAAGTTTCGTCAGTCCACAAAGTACGGGTCTCTTTGGACGTTCGGGGTTAACTGGTCGCATTGAGTTCAAATCAGCTTTGTTGCTAGACGCCCCCCTGCTCGGTAGTGATGGGTGGGGCAATTAATGAAACTAATATGGATAGGCGCTTCACCTACATTGTAGTATTTTTGGTTCTGCTTTTTTTGCCAGAGCAGGGAAATAGTTTTGGGCAGGTATTCCAGGCATCAGGTTTTAAAATTGTAAACGTGGATGCAACTACCGCTACAATATGGACTCGAGTTACTCAGCATTCAGACGCCAATCCAAGCAATGGGCCATTGCCGATTATAGATGCTATAGATCGCTCTACCTATAAACCAGTGACATTACGTGAAAACCGGAGTTATTCCAACGTCGATGTTTTGGTCAAGATGCCTAGTGGTTTGACTCTTAATGAAGCCAGAGGAGGGGCTCCGGCTGAGTCTGGTCAAACGAGGGTGCGCTACCGCATTAAAGGCTCATCAAACTGGAAGGATACATCGTGGCAGAATACCTATTTGCCGCACGATGGAATTGGTATTCATAAACTGACAGATTTAAGTCCGGGCTCAAGTTATGAGTTACTTGTAGAAGCTCGATCTGGCTCCGATGATAGCGATTTCTGCAGACAGGTGGGAGAATTTGAGACCACCCCACTGCCCGGGCAACATCCGCCGGTTACATTTACCGTCATGACCTGCCAGCAATACGAGCATCAAGATCGGCCCGATGGTTTTGCAATCTATGCAGCTATGGCCGAATTAAAGCCCGACTTCTTTGTCAACACTGGTGATGCGGTCTATTACGATCATGGGCCGGTAATCGCGCTTAACCCCGCTTTAGCGCGCTACCACTGGGCCCGAATTTTCGCACTTCCTTCATTACGGAAATTCCATTCGCAAGTCAGCAGCTATTTTATGAAGGATGACCACGACGTGCTTTCCAATGATTGCGGCCCAGACGATCAAAGCGGTGAATTGACCTACGCGACAGGCGTGAATATCTTCCGTGAACAAACTGGCCTGCCCAACATTTCATACCGCACATTCCAGTGGGGCCGCGATTTGCAGATTTGGCTAATGGAGGGACGCGATTATCGAACACCTAACTGGAAGGAATCTTCATCCTCGGCACCAACTTTATGGGGGCCTGAGCAAATTAAATGGTTACAAAATACCTTAGCTGCCTCGACCGCTACCTTTCGAGTGGTCATCACCACAGTGCCTATTATCGGGCCGGACCGAGATAATAAAGCGGATAATTATGCGAATTCCGCATTTATCGTAGAAGGAACGGAGATTCGCAGATTGTTAGGACAGTATGCCAATCTGACCGTTATTACCGGTGATCGACACTGGCAGTATGTGTCGGTCGACCCTAACTCCTCATTAATGGAATGGAGCATGGGACCGGCCAGTGATGCTCATGCTGGAGGTTGGGATGAAACAACTCCCCGCCCGGAACACCGGTTTTTACGTACTGGGCACGGGGGGTTTCTGTCGGCCAAGATCCAACCAGAGGAAAGTGCAACCTCCCTAATTCTTAGTCTGCACGACGTCGATGGACGCGTCGTATATCGAGAAGAAAAGTCTGCCCATCTTTCACTTGGATTGGTGGGTAATAATTAAAATTTGTTTTCCGGTCGTCGTTTAAATTCGACCCTTTCAGTCTGTCCTCCCTTTTCCCATGCCGATTACTCCGGAAACCGTTGTAGCTCCAACTTTTAGTTTTGCAAGGTTTCGGCGGGTAATTTGCGGGCTGCTATTTTTTCTAACGGCCGCCCTTGACCTCGTGCTCCATGATCTTGGCACCCGCACCGCCGGTCTCCCACTTCGCACGTTTCTCGGCGGCAATTCTGCGCCGGTTTCCCTCCCGCTCAGTTTTACCTGCACCGCCCACACCGCCGACGAAGCCGCCCGCGACGTTGGGGCCGGCTCGGCCGCCGGTTGCGCGCATTTTAATTTCAAGGGCGCCGTCGCTCTCTCCACCGATCTCGCCGTCGGTCGCAAACTCGTCGCCCGCACCCCCACCGGCACCTTCGTCTGGGCCGGTTGCAACCAGGGCTTCCCGCTCCACGGCGCCGTCCGCATGGCCCGATTATTCGAGCAACTCGGCGTCAGCCCTCTCGAACAACCCCTTGCCGCCGATCAATTCCATCTCATGGCGCGACTCCGCGTACGCACGACCATCACCCTTGCCGTGGACGAAGCCAGCGTGAGCCCCGGCGATTTCTTCGCCCACGCCCGCGCCGGCCTCGTCGATCCCCTCGTTGTGAACCTCACGCGCAGCGGCGGCCTCTGGCCCAGGCTCCAACAACACTCCGGCGCTGCCTCCGCCGGCAAGCGCCGGCTTGCTCCCAACGGCTCGCAGTTTCTCGACGAATCAGCACTCTATCCCGCCAAAGCCGCCGTGGAGCACCACGGCTCCGTCGACCTCGATGCTAGCCCCAGCATGGCCGTTCACCCCTACGAGGCGCAGATTCGCGCCCTCGCGCTTCCCGCCTTCGCCGCCCTTTAGTTAGGCCCGTCCGCCCGAAAAATTTCCCCCCCACCCATCGCCATGGCCGACCCTGCCCCCATCCTCGTCAACAGTCTCACCTGGCCCGACTACTTGGTCATTGCCCTTTATTTCACCCTCAGCCTCGGCGTCGGCTGGTGGGCACGTGCGCGCAAGAATGCTTCGTCGGGCGAATACTTTCTAGGCGGCGGTAAGATTCCGCTCTGGGCCGCGGCCATCAGCATCTACGCGACAGGGGTCAGCAGCATCAGCTACATGGCGCTCCCGGCCTACGCCTATTCCAAGGATTGGCGCGCTGTGCTCGTCGGTCCCCTCAGCGCCATGGCCGGCTTCGTGGTCGCTTCGGTCTTCATCAGCATTTTGCGCCGGCTAAACGCCGTCACGGTCTTCGCCTACCTCGAGCACCGCTTCGATCCCCGCGTCCGCACCCTTGGCGCCACCCTCGCCATGATCCTCTCCGTCTTCGGTCGGAGCGGCGTCGTGCTTCTGCTCCCCGCCATGGCGCTTTCCACCGTCACGGGCCTGAGCGTCTACCTGAGCATCGTGCTCATGGGCTTGGTCACGACCTACTACTCTATGAAGGGCGGTTTCGCCGCCGTCATCTGGACCGATGTCATCCAGTTCGCCGCGATGATGGGTGGCGTCGTCGCGATCCTCTATTACGCCCTCGCCGGTGTGCCCGACGGCGTCGCCGGAGTTTTCTCCGCCGGCTCGACCGCCAACAAGTTCGACCTCCTCACCTTCGAGTGGAACTTCACTCAGGTCTCCGTCTGGGTCCTCCTTGGCTTCTTCGCCGCCAACGTCTTCAAGGAACTTTCCGACCAGCCGGTGATGCAACGTGCGATGGCGGCCAAGAGCGTCGGCGAAGCGCGGCGCACGCTCATTTTCGGCTCCCTCCTCAGTTTTCCCAGCAATCCGCTTTTCTTCTTCGTCGGCACCACCCTCTTCGCCTTCTACCAAGCCCATCCCGACCGCATGATCGCTGGGCTCAAAAGCGATGCGATCGTCCCCTACTTCGTCGTCAACGAGATGCCCGCCGGCCTCGTCGGCCTCATCATCGCCGCGATCTTCGCCGCCGCCATGAGCACGCTCAGCAGCTCCTTGAACTCCGCCGCCGCTATGCTCGTCGGCGATGTGCGCGGCGTGCTCAAACCCGACGCCACCGATGCCCAGCGCGTCCGTCTCGGGCGCAATTTCACCCTCATCGCCGGCCTCCTCGCCACCGCCATGGCCGCCTTCGTCGCCAGCCGCGGCACGTCGTCGATTTGGGAACAATCCATCAAGCTCCTCTCGCTCTTCGGCGGCGCGTTCCCCGGCATTTTCGCTCTCGGCCTGCTCACGCGCCGGGCCAGTTCCACCGGCGTCATCATCGGCGCGTTCGCCAGCATCGGCATGGTTCTATGGGTGCAAAACTACACCCAGATCAATCCCTTCTTCCACGCCTTCGCCGCCCTCGCCGCCACTATCATAGTCGGCTACGCCGCCAGCCTGATCTTCCCGTCCGCCAAACCCGCCGCCGCCCTTGCCGGTCTCACCGTCTGGGACCAGAAGAGCCGCAAGGATGAGGAGGAAGGCGTCACCTATCAAAGCTAACCCGTTTCTCCGCCGGCCAATGTTTATTTAGATAAACAGGTGTTCGGATATTAGCTCCTGAATTAACGTAAGCGTCCGGCCGGGGACCTACTATGCACGGGGAGATGACGGTGATAAAGTGGCGGCATGGAAACGAAGACCACGCCAGCCGAGTTGATAGACGACGAGCACAAGCGCGATACCCGCGGGCGACGT
>Ga0209702_10003875_pt1 | contig 22804 bp, 18 predicted proteins | sample FRY01_FD_187210 | JGI IMG/M metagenome (GOLD analysis project Ga0209702, IMG submission 187210) | Freshwater microbial communities from Lake Fryxell liftoff mats and glacier meltwater in Antarctica - FRY-01 (SPAdes) (version 2) | ecosystem: Environmental > Aquatic > Freshwater > Ice > Glacier... | reverse complement strand
CCGGTTTTGTATTTGTATTCGGCTTCATTCATGAATTTGTCTAAACGAAGAGCACTACCCGGTTCAATTTCCTCGAAAAGTTCACGCAATGCAGAATAACGGTCGGGGATATGTACAGTTTTATTTATTCCGAATACTACATCAAAAGCAGGATCCAATCTTTTTAAATTGTAAAAATCACTTACGCTGTATCCAAAATCTGAAAAATATTTTTCAAATACATCGGGCATCCAATACCAGCTCGGGCCCATGTCAAATAAATATCCTTCCTTGGTTTTTAATTGCCTTGCACGACCTCCTGGCTGATCATGTTTTTCGAATACATGGACGTCATGACCAGCTGAAGCCAAGTACGTTGCAGCACTTAAACCCGAAAAGCCAGCTCCAATAATGGAAATTTTCGACATTAAACCTTTCAATATTTGTTGTAATATCCAAACAAATATCGAATATTAAAGTTTTGAAATAAGGTGATCAATATCTTTGATCCACTCAACATCTTTATTTATAAAGAGTTGCGATAATAAATGTTCGTTACCTGAAACATAAATTTTGCAATCTTTAAAGGCAAAAGCCAATGAATTCAAATATTGTTGAGCTTTTTCAGGTAAATCATAGTGGATTAAAAAGATGTAAAGTGCATGGGGAATTAATTCTTGCACACTTTTTTGAAGTGATGAAATGGGCATATTACTTCCCAAATAGATGGAAGTTTTCCCGGCTTTAGTTAAAAGGTAGTGAGCGAATAATAATCCTATTTCATGAAATTCATATTCCGGTAAAGCCAATAACCAGGTTTCTTCGTTTCTTTTGATGGGCGGAAGAGCATGAATAGCGGCTTGAATTTTTTGCTCAATCAGGTTTGATATAAAATGTTCCTGACTTGGAGGGATGCGATCACTGACCCACAAAATTCCGAGTCTTCGTAATAATGGGAGTAATATTAATTTATATACAAGTTCAAATTCATATAGTTTTTGCGCTTGGCAATAAATACTGTTAAACGCTACCGTATCATAAGACATACCAGCAGCAATGAATTGCAAAATAAAATTTTCTGCATCTTTATCTATGGATGTCGTTTGATTTAATTGCTCATAAATCTTTTCAGATAATTCATTGTCGCTCAAGGCACATACTTTTGAAATTTGAGCTCCGCTAGCTACCAGACTCACAATATTCAACAATCGTTTTAATTGCAAGCCATCGTAATAGCGTGTGTTACCAAGTGAGCGACTTGGATTTAATGCATTATATCTTTTTTCCCAGATGCGTATGGTATGTGCCTTAATGCCCGAAAATTGTTCGAGCTGAGAAATGGTAAATTGATTCATGGATGGATAAAGGGTAAAACAAATGTAATAATTTCGTCGAACAAAATCTGATTTTGAGTCCGGGATATTGACTTTTTTTAGAAAAGCAGGCCCGGGGATCTTCTGAAAATTATTTTTTTAAAAACCAATGACGTTAAAAGCGTGAACTAAAATGCTGTTGAAAAGGGTTGTAGGTGGACGCGTCATTTCCTGTATTCGTAGAAGATCCCCAGTAACACTTCCTGCTTGTACTGGAGTTTTAAACTTTGTTCGGGTAAATAGGTAAGTGTAGTTTCAAAGCGTAATTGTATGTATTTAAAAAAACGAAAACATAAACGATTGTTGATGTCGAACTGAATTTGATTTGCAGTAAGTGCATTAAAAAAGAGCTGCGATTGATGTTGAAGCAAGAGAATGTCATTGTAAAAGTTTTCATCCATATTGAGATAAGCGGCAAAACCGTATCTAGAATAAATATGACTGTGTTTTGATGTGATGAAAGGTCGTTCTTTGAATGCGGTGGAATTGCTTTTCTCGGGTTGTACGTTGACCTGAAAAGTAGCAGGAGCAAGTAGTAAATTACTATTCTTAAGAAAATTTAATGCGAAGCTGTATCCTAATGTCAAGGTCGCCGGATTCATAAATCCTCCTTTCCATGTTTTTTGTTCCGGCGTTTGTAGCCAAGTATTCAGCCATTGCGATTGCATTTGGAAAAAATAGGTGTGCGTCAAATTCTTTGAACTTTTTTCCGTCCATCTCAGTTGAATTTTAAAAGCATCTGTACTTTTTATCCATGTAGAATCGATGAATCCGGTAAAGCCGATTTGTGTTTGAATGAAATGATCATGTCCACACCCTGATTGCATTGTTTTTTTGAAGCGTGCTTCCCCATATCCTCTTAGTAAAAGAAAGTTTTGTTCCCCGTTCCACCATGTTTTTTCAGTCGTGTAACTGCCACTCAGGTCTGTTCTTAAAATGGTTTTTTTCGTTAATATCGAATCTGTACCTGCATTCAAATTACTTGAAAGGAACATCATTATACAGAAGATGATATAACGGTAACGCATATACTATTTTTTTGGCAATAGAATTTCATGTCGAATTTTCAACAATTTTTAATTGATTCAGAATTCAGAATTAGGAATTCATAATTGGCTTTATTCCTAACAGCTCATTTTGAAATTTTCTAATTTAAGCAGAGGCCAGAAAAGCAAAACAGAATAAAGCTAGGTGAAATGATGGGAGGGAATACGTGATGCGGGTCTATACATGTTTTTCATTTGTGTGCCGTTCCGAAGGGTTTCGTTGTCCCGGCCAAAAATCAAATGTTGTATTCTTAAAACGCTGTTGATGTATTTTCAACAAGACGAATGTAGAGCAATAATTATGAAGATGAACTTAAGCAGAAGCTACTTGTTAACAGGACGATGTTAAAAGCGAAGAGACCACCTTTTGAGTGATCTCTTCAGTAATTTAAATAAGAATAATATTATTTCAATAGCTCATCTATGGTTCCGGTAGCAACACTATGATATCCACTTCTTGCTTTTGCATAAATGGCTTTCGCCTGAATTTTTCCTTCCGGAGTTTCAGCTAAGGCTCCATACAATGGCTTTAAGAATTTACGGCGTCCCACCGACGTTAAGAAGTTTTCTAAGGAAGCATCGGCCTGATGGTATTTACTACGAATGCAAATCTCTAACCACTGACAAAGAATTTCACTATTGCCACTGACTGTGAATTTGAATTGTTCGTCGAGTACTTTCATTTGTGCAGCACTCATGCTATCCGGTAATGTTCTTAAAAAATACACCCAATGATGCGTGCTCCATCCTTGCGGACTTTCTATTTTCTTTCCTTCTTTGAAGGCAGCAACCAGTTGATCTACTTTTTTCAATTCTACAGATTCTACCTTGGGGAAATTGTCAGGCAATCCGGTTCCGTATACCCAAATATTATCGCGGATTTTTGTATTGCGAAGCGCACCATCTCCCTGTATTAAATTTTTTTCCAAATAGACAAGGAAATCTTCAGTTGTAATACTTTGAAAAGCATGCTCTGCAAAATATTGTTTGAGGAAATTATCCCAACGTTCGCGCCCTACCGCCATTTCTATATTCAGTAAAAAGAATCTTCCCTTTTCATAGGCAATGTCATTCATTGCATCGTCCGGATCGCGACCTTCTAAGTTTAAAAACAATTTGGTGTCGGGATTGTCCGCACCCATTTCCGCCACTGTTTTTCTCAATTCGCCTTCAGCCAATACGGTCGCCATGTCTTCGAAATCTTTCCCGTAAATTTTTTCCATGATGCGCGATTCAAAATATACAGTGAATCCTTCGTTGAGCCAGAAATCATTCCATGTAGCGTTGGTCACTAAATTCCCGCTCCAACTATGTGCCAACTCATGTGCGATAAGTGCAACCAAGGAACGATCGCCGGCAATAATAGTTGGCGTTGCAAAAGTGATGCGTGGATTTTCCATTCCTCCAAAAGGAAAGCTAGGAGGTAACACCAATACATCATATCGTCCCCAGGCATAAGGACCATATAATTCTTCTGCAGTAGAAACCATCTTCGGTAAGTCCACAAATTCATAAACAGCTTTATTTAACGTTACAGGCTCTGCGAAAACACCGCTGCGCTGATCATAGGCGTGAAACTTTAAATCGCCAACCGATAGCGCCATCAAATAAGAAGGAATCGCTTGGGGCATATTAAAAGTATACACTCCATCGGGATGCAACACTGTATCGTTTTCGGCGCTCATCAGAGCCATCAATCCGGGCGGACAAGTAATCTTTGCTTTGTACGTAAATCGAATACCGGGAGAATCCTGCAAGGGAATCCATGTACGTGCTAATATGGCTTGACTTTGTGTAAATAAGAATGGCTGTTTCCCACCCGCCGTTTGTTCCGGACTCAGCCATTGCAAGGCTGCAGCGCCCGGACTTGTTGCATAAGCAATCTTTACCTTTTTAGTGTTCGGTTTAATATGTACAATCAATTCACTTCCTAAAAATGGAACGGCAGGCATCATTTCATAGGTAGCAACACTCCCATCATCCAGAGTGATACTGTCGATTTTTAAGTCACGCGAATCCAAATGCAGCTTGTCGGTTTTAGCTAAATTATCAATATTTAATGTTGCTGTACCACGCAATTGCTTTGCAGCAAAATCTACGTTTAAATCAAGATCGATGTGCTGTATAACAGCTTCTTTAGGCAAGGCAAATGAATGAACATCTTTGGTAGACATATTTTCTTCTTTATTTTCTTTGGATGAATTTTTACAAGCGCTCAAACTGGCGAGCGCAATAACAAGGATAAGTAAGTGGCGCATAGAAGCACGAAGGTAACATATTTGATTTATTGTTTTTCTATTACTTTTGCTTTGATGAAATCGAAATGGCAAGTGATCAGAAAGGCAGTTAAAATTCTGTTTATCACTATTTCCTGTTTTTTAATTGCCTGCGTAATGTTTGCATTTACAACAGGTCCTTACTGGATGTACCATTGGTTAGGGACCAGCGAAAGTGAATATCATTTTAAACCGGACTACATTATCATTATGGGTGGCTCCGGATTTCCAGGCGAATCATCCTTGATTCGTTCTTGGTTCGCTGCTGAAATTTGGAAGAAGGATAGGAGTGCAACTGTCATCATTACCCAACCTGCGGCAGCTTGCGTTCGACCTGAATTTAGTGATGCTTGGGGAATCAGAAAGGATTTAATGATTCGTGGTGTGGATAGTACAAAAATTTTATTGGAGATTAAAGGAAAAAACACACGCGAAGAAGGAATGGAAGTTTTGAAAATTGCACCGGGATCGGAAACTAAAGCATGCGTACTTATCACATCTCCCGAACACATGCGTCGTTCCATACTAACGTTTAGGAAGCTTGGTTTTTCCAAACTAGGAGGGATGCCTACTTTCAATGCATCGGGTCCGGTGGATCTTGATTATAAAGACAATCAATTAGGCGGAAACCAAATGCCACTTCCAAATGTTGGAGGAAGTTTGCAGTTGAGATACCAATTCTGGAATCATTTACGTTATCAAGTGATCTGTTATCGTGAACTGATGGGATTATTGTGGTATCGTTTACGAGGGTGGATTTGATGTGTTCAACGCTTGTGATTTGTCATCCTAATGTGAAAATATGGAATCAAATTGTTTTAATCACATCTTCTCTTCATGCAAAATATTTATTAAAGGGTATATTTGAATTATGTTGATGTTAAAAAAATTAATCATTGTTGCTTCATTCTTTCTGTTTGTAATACCATCTGCGCAAGCACAAAAAGTATTTATAGCCACCGGAGGAAAAGTAAATTTCTTTTCTGCAACACCACTGGAAAATATTGATGCGAATACACAAAGTATGACAGCCGTACTTACAACAGTAACCAATAAAATTTTGTTCACGGTACCAATGCGTACTTTTAAATTTGAAAAGTCTTTGATGGAAGAACATTTCAATGAGAAATATGTGGAATCAGAAACTTATCCTAAAGCGGGATTCAAAGGTGTTATTAATGAACAAATCGATTGGTTGAGGGATACGGTGGCAACAGTAACGGCAACGGGCAGCTTCGAATTACATGGTGTTACGAGGGAAATTACCGAAACAGGCACCTTAAAAGTTGAAGGCGAGCGCATTTCCTTAGATGTTACTTTTGATGTGAAACTCGCCGATTATAAAATTCGAATTCCTAAAGTGGTGATGATGAATATTGCAGAAATCATAAAGGTGAATTTGAATGCCAACTTCATTCCTTACGTTAAAAAGTAATTTATTTCATCTCATTTTATCTTCAAAATCTTTTTATTACAGATTTGCTTCGGGCGTCCCGAATTTTTGATTAAGTTTGCTCTTTAGTAAAAAATGCAAATTGAATAAGAAGGCAAATATCAATTTAATAGGGTTTTTCCTATTGCTGATTTATTTATTCAGCAGTAGCCCAACGATTATGTTCCATCATCATAACGATGATAGAATTGCCTATAGCAAAGCTGATAAATGTGAAAAAGTAATTTATTATGCTGACGAAGAAAATTCTTGCGATCACAAACAACATGTAGCAAAGTCAGTTGATAAATGTTCGCTTTGCGATCATCATACACTTCTTGTTCATGGTATTTTTTTACCGTCATCTCTACTTTCTAAGCAGGAGATTGCTGTTAATTATTTTGCGATTAAACAAAATTTTTGTTTTTCATTTATCTCTGTATTATCCAATAGAGGTCCTCCCGTTATTTGATTTCTTTTATGAATAAAAACCTCCTGCAAAAAATTGCGGGATAATTTAACGTATTTTAAAAAATCAAAAATGAATATTAAAAAAATATTGTCATTATTGGCCTTCGTATTGTTGGCTCAACAAGTATATGCTCAAAATAAAATCTCAGGAAAAATAAAGGATAGTGAAAATAAGGAGAGTTTGACAGGTGTTTCCATTTATATTTCTGATTTAAAAACCGGAACTGTAAGTGATAAAGAGGGCAAGTATGAACTTGTAAATCTTAAAGTAGGAACTTATCTTTTTGATATCAGTTATATCGGATATAAATCTATTTTTAAACAAATAGTTATTACGAAAGACACGTCAATAGATTTTACTTTAATCTCGGCAACGAAGGAGTTGCACGAAGTAATTGTTACCGGTGTAACCCGTGCTACAGAATTAAAATTGAATCCCATTGTGATGAAAGTAGTAGACAAAAATACTTTGAATCAAAACAGCTCCACGAATTTAATTGATGGGTTAAAAAATGTACCTGGAGTGAATCAAATTACTACTGGAGCTGCCATCTCAAAACCAATAATAAGAGGATTGGGATACAATCGCGTGATTACTTTAAACAATGGAATTCGTCAGGAAGGACAGCAATGGGGTGATGAGCACGGAATAGAGTTGGATGAATATGCCGTTGACAAAGTTGAAATTGTAAAAGGTCCGGGAAGTTTATTGTATGGCTCCGATGGCATCGCCGGTGTCTTGAATTTTTTAGCTCCAAAAGCTCCGTCGATAGGAGAAATTAAAACACAATTTATTTCAAATTATCAAAGTAACAATAATCTGATCGGCTATTCGCTTTCCAATGCCGGAAATATAAAGGGCTTTCAATGGTTGGGAAGGTTTAGCAATAAATTCGCAGGCAATTATCAAAATGCTTATGATGGTAAAGTATATAATTCCGGTTTTAAAGAACTGAACGGAAGTTTATTTTTGGGGGTGAATAAGAATTGGGGCCATTCTCATTTAACAGTAAGTACGTATAACAACACGCTTAATTTAATTGAAGGAGAACGGGACAGTACGGGAAAATTTACCTATGTAAATTCGAATGGCGACGAGTTGACTGCCACCAATTACGACGGCTATAAAATCGGATTTCCTCATCAGGAAATAAATCACCTGCGCGTAACATCCAATAATTATATGATTTTGAAAAATGGAACTGTCAATGCCGATTTTGGATTCCAGAACAACAAACGAAAAGAATTTGGTGATCCTGAAAATCCCACAGACATCGATTTATTTTTTGACTTAAATACCTTTAATTATAATCTAAGATATAATCTAACTACCATCAACGATTGGGAAACTTCAGTAGGTATAGCGGGCATGCAGCAATCCAACGTAAACAAAGGACTTGAATTTTTAATTCCTGAATACAGTTTATTTGATGTGGGTGCTTTTGTTTTTACTCAAAAAACATTTAAGCAATTGAGTCTGGCCGGTGGAATTAGATTTGACAACAGAAATATTCAATCTGAAAGTTTGTATTTAGACAGTCTGGATCGTCCGATTTCGTTAACGGACACTTCGTCCACTTTAAAATTTAACTCTTTTACAAAAAGCTTTCATGATGTTTCAGGAAGTATAGGATTATCTTACCAACTCAACACTCTTTCTACTTTGAAATTGAATGTTTCGAGAGGATTCAGAGCGCCTAATATTGCAGAATTAGCTTCCAATGGTCGGCACGAAGGTACCTTCCGTTATGAACTTGGCCAAGCAAATTTAAAATCAGAAATCTCTCATCAAATCGATCTAGCTTATTTCTTAAATTCCGATCATGTATCCTTTGAACTCACTCCCTTCGTCAACTTTATTGATAATTATATCTACACGGAAAGATTCTTGAGCATGAATGGTACCGACAGTTTTCCTGATCCTGAAGACCCTGCTCCGGCCTTTAAATTCACTTCGGGCAATGCTGTTTTGTATGGAGGAGAAATTTATTTTGATGTGCATCCACATCCTCTTGATTGGTTGCATTTAGAAAATTCGTTTTCCTTTGTTCAAGCACTGCAGTCGAATCAGTCGGACAGTACAAAATATTTGCCTTTTATACCAGCTCCAAAATACAGCGCAGAGATAAAAGCACAGTTTAAAAGTATTGGCAAATCGCTTTCTGGAGTTTATTTTAAAATTGGAATTGATTATTTCTTCAAACAAGATAAAATCTTTAGTGCATATGGAACTGAAACAGCAACGCCTGCTTATTCCTTGCTCAGTGCAGGAATGGGTGCAAACATTAGAGCTTTCAAACGAAATGATTTTATGAGTTTGTTTATAAGCGCCGAAAACTTGAGCGATACATCTTACCAAAGTCATTTGAGTAGACTGAAATATGCTCCTGTAAATCTTTCAAATGGAAGAACAGGAGTTTATAATATGGGCCGAAATATCAGTGTAAAAATGATACTCAATATTTGAAATAGAAAGCTCACAGGAGAGAGACCTAGTAGAGATAATGAAATTTGATAGTTGTCATGGTTAAAACCCAAACTACTTCACTGATTTTTTTATAAATCACAAACTTGGTATTAACCTGCCTTCATCAAGCTTTTTCCTTAAAAATCGATTTTTTAACTACTTTTGAAATATTAAACTGCACTGTTGAGGAATTATGACCGAATACATTAATGAGATACTTAGGAAAGTCAATGCATGCATTGATTCTGATACTTTTATTGATGTTGAAAATCCTAAAGTTGAATTGAAAGACCTCGCTAGTGGCAAGGAGTGGACTTCACTTAAACAATCGATTTGTGCATTTCTAAATACTAAAGGTGGTTATATAATCTGTGGCATTAGAGAAAGAGAAAAAAAATATCGATTTACAGGATTTGATCGTAATAATGAGAGCAATTTGATTGAGTTGCAGTATACTATTTTCCAAGATGATAACGGTGTATTTGCTGATCTAACGGATTTTATTCAATTTGACTATTTGCCCTTCCGAGATGGTGAGGTTGCATTGATTACAATTTTCCCGATGAGTGATGATCTCAAATTTGTAAAATTTAAAGGACTATATTATGAAAGAATTTTAACCGGTGACCACGAAATTTCCCTTCCCCGAGTAAATCAACAAAAGGAGTACAAATTAGAAATTGAACATGCTAAAGAGTTAATCCCAGTTGAGGGCGCAGGAATTAGTGATTTAAGTCTCGATAAAATAAACCAGTTCGTCACTCTTCTTAATCAGTCTAGTCGAAAAGAAACATTAAAACCAAGTCTTGCTAAAGCAAACCAATTTTTAGATCATAGACATTTCTTAAAAAATGAAATGGTCACGACACTAGGCATGTTGGTTTGCGGTGAGAACCCATTTAGATTTTTAGAATATCGTACGGAAGTTGATTGCTATTATGATTCCTCAAGCTCAATTTCTAAAGACAAAAAGGAATTTCAAAACGATGTCCTGTCTTTAATGGACGACTCATTTCGATTCGTTTGGGGTCACATTCGCACAGGAAGGGTTACTGACGAAGGTGGGAAGACGGTGCCAGAATATCCAGAAGAATTAGTGCGAGAAATGATAAATAATGCACTTGCTCATCGGGATTATACAATAAATAAATTCGTTACTGTAAATGTTGAACCAGGCCAATATTTGCAAATTAAAAACCCGGGCGCCTTTAAAGAAAGGATTAAAGTGACAAACACAGAACATGAAATTCCTGTTCGTAGATTGATACCAGGGATTCCGGAAAGCAAGAATCCAAAATTAGCATCGGTTCTTAAAGTTTATGACAAAATTGAAAGTCAAGGAAGAGGCATGGCCTCATTGGTTACAGCGGCACTTGAAAATAAAATTGATTTGCCATTTTATGAATTGAAAGACGATGCTTCAATTAATTTAACAATACCTAGTGGTAAATTACTTGACGAAGAAAACGAAAGTTGGATTCATAGTTTTGATTATTACATTTCAAAAAAGTTAAAAACTCAGGTAACAACTGAACACAAACTAATACTTTCTTATTTTCGAAAATCAGAATTATTAAACAAACGTAGATTATATACCATACTTCTTTCTGAGAGTAACAATCATTTTACTGTTTTGGAACAGCTAAAAGACGCTGGACTGATTTACGAACACCCCAGTAGTACAGAAAATATTCCAGTGTTTTTACTTGACCGAGAGTTAATGAAAGCAAATTTTTCGGATGAACTTATGGCTTTGATTGGAAATGACTTTATAGTTTATGATTCTGTAACCAAACATATTCTAAACACCTTTTATCGATATACCAAATATAACGAGCAACCTGTGAAACCGGCTGTTATTACTGCAGAAATCTACTTCTTGGAATATGGCAAGACCATAGATCCTAAAAAATATGAGTCGCTCGGCAGAAAGCTTCGCGCAACATGTAGAAAACTTCATAGTATTGATATTTTAAAAAAACATTCAAAAGGAGGATATACACTAAATTTTAGTTATGTCTCTGGAAAATTATTTTAGCGTTGGTCAGTTTTCATCTAATCCCGTTTTCTTTCTCTTAAAATGATAAATTGGCTTATCCTTCAAATCGAAACTTTTGTTTCGCAGTTATAAATTGTTGGCACCTCAACTTCTTCCAGTTACCAACTCTTTACAATCAAATAATATGTCATTTATCAAGTTTGGACTTTATGATTTGCCCAAGGAATGCAATGCTCCACAACGATAGTTCAATATAAGGATAAGTCCATCTTAATAATTAATTGTGAAAAGCCAAATCCAAACACAAAATGCAACGCTTAATTTTTAAGTTTGTACTTTATTACATAGAATGTCATTTATAAAATTGGAGCAAGATACTTTAATCGATACCGCCGCACATGGTTCGCAGGCAGCGGTAGCCGATTCACAGTCGCGAGTGGTACGAAGTGTTTTCCGATTTAAGGATGAGGAAGAGCCCATCTCCCCAATTCGAGAAGATTCTATTGTGCAAACTTCAAAAGCACTGCAAGGTCCAAGAATTTTTGAAGGGCATTTGCTTCGTCCGCAACACCCTAATGCGCAACCACTCAGCAATGAAATTAGCGATTGGTTTACGATTGCCTTAATTGCCTTGGTCGCATTGTTTACCTGGTTTCGCTTTTTCTATTTTCGCATTTTCCGACAACTTTATACCGCGTATTATAACATCACAACGGCGAACCAAATTGTGCGCGATGAAAGCGTTTTGTTGCAAAGAGCATCCCTTATTTTATCGATCATTTCCTATATGCTGATGGGATTATACTTGTATCAAATCAGCGTTTATTTTCAATGGGATATGGGGATTTTGCAAGGCGGGCTCATCCGATTCGTCTTTTTATCGCTCGCCGTGGCCATCGCATATTCCGTAAAAATGATCTTTTTACGCTTCTTAAGCGGCGTTTTTGATCTCGAAAAACCCATCGCTTTGTACATCTTTAACATCTTCTTGATGATTATGATGATAGGGCTCTTGTTATTGCCAGTCAATATATTACTAGCTTATGGACCCCTTGAATTCAAGGCATGGACCATCTTCATTTCGATAGCAGTTATCTCCCTTCTGTTCCTCTATCGAATTTTTCGTGCCGTTGTCATTTGGCTGGGAATTTCGGGCTTCTCACTGTTTTATTTGTTTTTATACCTTTGCACATTCGAAATTGCCCCTTTACTGATCATCTGGAAACTGACCGGTATTTGAGGTGGATGCGAATGAAGTCTGGAAATTACCCCATTTAGCAAAGACCCTTGAAAGTAAAATCCATACTAGTAACACAGCCGAAGCCGGAGTCAGATAAGTCGCCTTATTATGATCTTGCGAAAAAGTACAATCTGAAGATTGATTTCAGACCATTCATTCATGTGGAAGGAATTCCCGCGAAGGATTTTCGTAAGGACAGAGTAAACATTCCTGATCATACCGCCGTCATTCTCACCAGCCGTCATGCTGCTGATCACTTCTTCCGTATTTGCGGCGAAATGCGCATTACGAATATGGAGGAGCTGAAATATTTTTGCATTTCCGAGTCAACAGCCTATTACTTGCAGAAGTACATCACCTATCGCAAACGTAAAATTTTTAGTGGCAAGACGAATATTAATGATCTTGTAGAAGTTTTAAAGAAACATAAAAAGGAAAAATTTCTATTGCCTTGTTCTGATATTGCTAAAGAGGAAACTTCGGATGCGCTTGCAACACAAGGATTCTCATTCACAAAAACAACAATTTACAAAACTGTTTGTTCTGACCTCAGCGATTTGGCAGATGTGAAATACGATATGTTGGTGTTCTTTAGTCCGGCCGGAATTATTTCCCTTTTCAAAAATTTCCCTGATTTCAAACAGAACACAACAATCATCGCCGCCTTCGGTTCTCAAACTGCCCAAGCGGTGGTGGATGCCGGTCTTCGTCTCGATATTCAAGCTCCCGTTCCCGAAGCTCCTTCTATGACGATGAGCATCGAGAACTACTTGAAAAAGAATAAGTAATCATATCTTCGACTCAGAATTATTGAGCCGCTCATCTTTCCTAACCTGGCCTCTTCTTTAAAAAATTTACCTCAACCCAGCCCGGTGGATGTCTACTAATCAACCTACCTTAAATACATTATCTGCCTTAGAACGCTTGAAAAGCACGAAGGTCTTGGATGCTTTATTTGTCGAGGGTAAAAGTTTGAGCGCCGGTCCGGTCCGTGTTCTATTTATGCATCAACCTTATGCAGATGATTTCCCGGTAAAAATGGCAGTAACAGCTCCGAAGAGAGCGATGAAATTTGCTCACGATCGTAACCGAATGAAACGTTTGATGCGAGAGGCTTATCGACTGAATAAGCATGCATTGATCACTTATTGCCACGAGAACAAAATGGGTCTGGCGCTATTGTTCATTTCCCGGTGCAATACACCCCTCGATTATCACGTTACGGAAGAGAAAATAATCCTACTTTTGAAAATCCTGATTCAGGAAAATGAAAAAACTGCTAAGTAAATTCTTCCTTGCTCTAATTGCATTTTATAAAAGTGCAATCTCACCGCTTATCGGACCTGCTTGTCGATATACACCCACGTGTTCGGAGTATAGTGCAGAAGCCATCAAAAAATACGGTCCGTTTAAGGGGGCATGGTTGACAATTAAAAGAATATTATCTTGTAATCCCTGGGGCGGACATGGTTATGATCCCGTTCCCTGATATTAAATTATGAAAGAAAAAATTGCTATTTATTTCCGTCGTTTCCGATTCTATGTTCTGGCTCTCGTTGCCGGTATCGGTTTGTACTCGTTCAGAAGTCCCGAAGAAAATTTCTTCGAGATCTCACGCAACCTTGATATTTTCTCTACGGTGTTGCGCGAACTCACCGTGTATTATGTAGATCCCACCGATCCTAAATTACTCGTTGAGGAATGTATCAACTCCATGCTTGAAAGCCTGGATCCCTACACACAATTTATTCCCGAGGAGGAAGCAGAAGATTATCGTTTCATCACTACCGGACAGTACGGAGGTATTGGTGCATTGATTGGACAGCGTGATGAAGATGTAATCATCACCGATCCTTACGAAGGTTTTCCTGCACAAAAATCAGGATTGCAAGCGGGTGATATCATTCGTGCGATCGATGAGAAAGCAGTGAAAGGAAAAAAGTACGATGAAATTTCTAAGATGTTAAAAGGTCAACCCAATACGCCCATCTCCATAAAGGTGGAACGTAAAGGTGAGTCGAATCCCATCAATTTAAAATTAGTGCGTGAAGAAATTACCATTAAGAACGTACCTTTTTACGGTGTTACGGATGATAACTTGGGGTATATACGTCTCGGTAGTTTTACTGACGATGCAGGACAAGAAGTGAAACATGCGGTGGAAGATTTGGTGAATAAACAAAAAGTGAAAGGTTTGATTTTAGATTTACGAGGCAATCCGGGAGGACTTCTAAACGAAGCCGTGAACATTGTGAATGTGTTTATCGATAAAGGCCAGGAAGTAGTAAGTACACGAGGTAAAGTGAAAGAGTGGGACAAGGTATATCGCTCTTTGAATCCTACTGTAGATACAAAAACGCCATTGGTGGTTTTAGTAAGTAGTGGTTCTGCATCAGCGGCAGAAATTGTGAGTGGTGCTTTGCAGGATATGGATCGTGCCGTGATTATCGGACAACGTACTTTTGGAAAAGGATTGGTACAAACAACACGTCCGCTTACTTACAATTCTCAATTGAAAATTACTACTGCAAAATATTACATTCCTTCGGGCAGATGTATTCAGGCGCTCGACTATACGCATCGCAATCCCGACGGAAGCGTAGGTAAAGTACCGGATTCTCTCATCTCCGAATTTAAAACCAAGATGGGAAGAAAGGTGTATGATGGTGGAGGAGTTAATCCGGATTATGTTACCGAATCGCCAAACATAAGTAGCATTTCCCGAGCACTCATCAACAATTATCTTTTCTTTGATTATGCCACCGAGTATAAAATTACACATGCTGCCATTGGCAATGTACGTAGCTTTTCTATTAGCGATGAAGAGTATGAGAAATTCATCAAATGGCAGAGTGATAAAAAATATGAGTACGTGACTGAAAGCGAGAAGATGTTAGAAGAGTTAAAATTAAAAGCTGAGAAAGAAAAATATTTTGAGCATATTAAAAAGGAGTATGAATCAGTGAAAAAATTATTGGCGCACGACAAAGCCACCGATCTTCGACTCAACAAAGAAGAAGTAAAACTAATTTTGGAAAACGAAATTGTATCTCGTTATTATTATCAGAACGGACGCATTGAATCCAGCTTCAACGATGACCCCGATATTCTTGCGGGAGTAAAAGCCTTAAAAGATCCATCCGTGTTTCAGGCCATGTTGAATCGCACGTATACTCCATAAGATTTTTTTTCTTCTCGAAAGTTTTTGCAAATTCTAAAAACATAGATTTATATACTGATGTGCGAAGCGTGCGTTTCAAAATTTACAATCCTTGATCGATGAATTCTTCCGTTCTTAAATTCCAAAAAGCGGGCGAGTACATCTTTTTATTCGGGCTCATCCTTAGTGCTTTTTCTTTGCCGCTTTGGAATTTAGGAATGAGCTTGGGTCAGTTTGTAATGGCGGGTGGATGGCTCATCGCAGGAAATTTAAAGGAACGTTTACAGAATGCTGGAAAGCAACCCGTCTTTTGGTTGTTGATTGCTTTATTTCTGATGCATGTATTGGGATTGTGGAACACCATCGATTTTAAATATGGATGGAAGGACATTCGGGTAAAGCTGCCTTTACTCTTAATGCCATTGCTCATTGCTGCAGGTCCGCCACTAACGGTTAAGCAGGTACGAATTGTATTCCACATGTTATTTATTGGAATTTTAATTTCTACTTTATCCGGATGGGCACTTAAGATGGGATGGATGCACGGTGAAGTAAAAAACTTCCGCGATCTAAGTATTTACATTTCCCATATTCGCTTGAGTTTGTTGCTAGATGTCGGGATTGTTTTAGCAAGCTATTTCGCATGGACGAATTCAAATATAATCTTTCGACTTTTATACATTGCTTTTATAGGTTGGAGTATTTATTTTCTGATGCTCTTACAGTCGATTACAGGTCTCCTGCTCTTGGGAGTTTTAATATTTTTTGCCGGGATTTATTGGGGATTAAAATCCCGGAAACTCGTATTTAAAGTAAGTGCATTTGCTCTTCTTTGCTTTTTATTTTTTGTTGGCTATACATGCTATGACTTTGTATTCGTGCAATCGGTACAGCAGTATGATGTTGCGAAGGTTGAAACTTCTGGGTATTCGGCACGCGGAAATAAATACAAAAATGATTGGTCCAGACAAGAGATGGAAGTGGGGAGATGGGTGTGGAGGAATTATACCGAAACAGAAATGGATACCGCCTGGATGCAGCGTAGCCAACAACGTGTTTGGGATTTAGATCAGCAAGGACATATGCAATTGGTGACATTAATGCGTTACCTCACTTATAAAAATTTGAGTAAAGACGCTGTCGGTGTTCAGGCGCTTAATCAGGAAGATGTAAGTCTCATAGAACAAGGTTATCCCACACCGGAAGCTGCGGCAGGAAAAAACAGCATTCAATATCGGCTTAAGGAACTTTCTCGTGAATACCGCGATTATTATTATAGTGGCAATGCGAGCGGTCATTCTTTCGCGCAGCGTTTAGAATATTGGAAGACCTCCATTGCCATCATCAAACAACATCCACTCACCGGAGTGGGCACCGGTGATGTGCCCGCTGCTTTTCAACAGATGTATGAAGAAACGAATTCCGAATTAACAAAAGAGTGGAGGTTGCGATCGCACAATCAATATTTAAGCTTTGGAGTCGCTTTTGGAATTCCCGGAATATTATTTTTACTCTTCGTATTGACTTTTTCCATACGCCTCGCCGTTAGAAATCAAAATTATGTGTACCTCGCATTCTTACTCATCGTGCTCGGATCATTCCTTAATGAAGATACTTTAGAAACGCAGGCTGGAGTTACTTTTTATGCCTTTTTGAACGCGATGTTTTTGTGGATATTTAAGCCTCAAGCTTCACTTCCCCAACACGCCCAAAGCGGAGTCCGATAACTATCGGAAGAAGGGAGCAAAGTCCGATAGATCGGACGAAGGGAGATATTAAACGGACTGAAATTGCTATGCTTTGCTCTGAAATAACTCAATAAATAGTACTACTCAAATATAAATTTTAGCATTGAAATTTATAATAAAACGAACGTAGGCAATTTTCAATACAAAGTCAATAAAATTATTTTCGAAATTGTTTTTTATACACCCCTCTCCAAAAACGAAATCCCCACACACTCAAAAACTATCAAAGCTTCCGTGCAACATACTTGCCTACTGAAGGTAGTGGCTTCATTGGTTCCGCCGTGGCGGGTAGGCAGATCTTTCAGACGCAACGAATCCTTAGCTGTTTAGTGGCTGCCCTACTTGTCATTCGTCTCATTTTATTTTGTCTTGGAGGAATTTTAAGGTTACCTCAACAATATTTTCCTTTGTGTATTTTAGAATGTGAAAATCATTTTCGCCAACAAGTGTTTTTAAATACTCTTGCGTTGTCTGACTTGGCGGGTATACTCCGAAAAGTTTTAGCCAAAATTTTGCAAATGTGTCAGCGTAAAAACTGATTGTTTGTTTTACTCTTTCAGCAGAAATAAAGTCCTTTAGAAGTTGTTTCCGTCTGTCGTTTGAAAATATGTTGAAAATAAAGTTTTCCTCTTGGTAGTTGACTAACTCTTTGAAGTCTCCTTCGTTGTTCAATCCATAGAAGTCAAAATATTTTACCGCTTCTGGATTTTCGTAAAATTGAATTACAAAGTCATTCATAAAAATCAGGTTCGGATTTTTGTCGCTTGTATATCCTACATAGTTGGTTGTGTATTCTTGTTCGTCACCAACTGTTACAAGGTAAGTTACAGAAAGCGGAAAATGGTTTACCTCATTTTCGCTTACCGATTTATAATTCAAAATGATTTGTCTAATGTTTTCTGGTGTATCTCCTGAAAGTTTTAGAGTTTTATCACAAATTGAAGTTCTCCAAACTTGTAAGTAGAAAAACACTCTTATTAACTTTCTGTCGCTATGACTTATTTTGTCTATGGCGGATAAGTCAGCGTTCCTAAACTTTGGAAGCACTTCAGCTATAAACTTGTTTTCTATTTCTGTGAATGAGTTTTCGCAAGCACTACAAAAAACATTGTCAACGGAAAATGGAATTGCTTTGGCTTTCACAATTTCTTCGTCAGTTACTTGTCTGCCAAACGATGATTCAAGTTTGTCAGCCGAAGTGCCACGCTGAAAATTAAATTCTATAAAAGCGTTGTCGTTGGATAAGTCAAAGTAAAAACCCTTTTCTCTCTCCTTGCTGCCGTCAAGGTTTAAACAGTTGCGTATGATACCGTCTGTCAAAAAGTGAGTATTCTTTTTGTCGGCTTCTCGTACTTTACATAATGCACAAATCATAGTTCTGTTTTTAGTCCGTCAATGTTAATTTCTTGTCGTCACTTTCAAGTTGGCATTGTCCTTTAATTCCATCCACTTATTTATGGAGTGTAATCTGCTCTTAAAGCGTGCTAACTTTTGTTACGATTCCGTTTTCAATGTGAACATACCACATAAAACCAAGCTTGTATTTTCCTGTTGGAGCTTGAAGTCCATTTAGTAATGCCTTTTTACCAGGATCAATGTCTGGATAAAAATTGTGATTTTGTTCAATTTCTAATTTTCCTTTACTCGTTTCATAATCATATATAACATTTTCGGGCTTAACTTTCTCTTGTTTCTTATTGGTGTTGTATTTAATTCCATCAATTTTTGATTTGCAGTTATTGATTTCTTCCTCAATCATTGGATAATCCTTTTTCAGTTCTTTGATTTTAATAAGAACAGACAACGCTTCATTAAATCTTAAATCGCTTTTTAACTCTTCTGACTTCTGCTTTAGAATTGTGATTTGGTCGTCTGTTGAAAGCGAACTATCAATAATTATTTTTAATGGAAGTTTGTTTAGAAGTCCAATTACAATTAAGGCAATTGAAGGAAGGAAAAATGCAAACCATCCCCATCCGTTAGAATTTCTATTCTGTCTGTTTGCAATACCAACAACCCAAACTGTTACAAAAATTCGCATTATTAATGAAGCTATTGCTGTAAATGCTCTTGCTTGATTATAGCTTTCTTCGCTTTCAAAAGTGAATACACCTGTAAGTTTGAGTATAACTGGAGAGAGTAGAAAAAGAATTCCGATAACAGTTGCCTCACTTTCCTTTATATAGTCGCTTGAATTACTTGGAGCCGTCAATTTTATTTTTACTGTATTGTCTATCTCATTTGTTTTTCTACTTGGCAATGGCGGTGGTTCAGAAATTACAAAATCTTTGAGTTCGTCAAGTGTATCAGCGGTTGTCCATTCCTCTAAGCCATCTGTCCAAACCAAAGTTGACTTTTTAAGCCGCTTACCTTTGAGTTCATCTAAAGTGAACGGTCCAAGTTGTTGATTGTTGTCAGAATAGTAATAATGCTTCATTTCTTGCAGTCAGTTTAAAGTTTGCAGTGTCGCCATAGGGTTATGACTAACGTCAGTCCGTCTAAGAACTCCCATTCTCGAACAAATATAATCGAATTTAAGAGGATGTGAGGGTGGCAATTTTCAATACAAAGTCAATAAAATTATTTTCGAAATTGTTTTTTATACACCACTCTCCAAAAACGAAATCCCCATACACTCAAAAACTATCAAAGCTTCCGTGCAACATACCTGCCTACTCAAGGTAGGGACTTCATTGGTTCCGCCGAGGCGGGCAGGCAGATCTTTCAGACGCAACGAATCCTTAGCTGTTATAAGCGGTTTTTTTGCTCACACAATAATTGCCATTACAGTTTAATTGAAAGTTGCAAGTGTCCACCTAAACCTAATTCAACAATTTTTTGGAGAGTTGAAATACGAACTTCTTTTATGTTATTTTCAATTTTTGAAATATAAGATTTCGTGGTTCCTACTTTCTGTGCAAGTTCCTCCTGGGTCAAGCCCTTTTCAAGTCTTGCTTGTTGCAACATTACACCAATAAAAAAATTCTCGGATCCTGCTTCTAACTCATCCCGTTTTTTTGTCCCGCGTTTTCCGTAATTCTTTTCTTTGAACTCTTCAAGAGTCGTCAAGTTCTTATTTTTTGTTTTCATATTCTGATTTTATTTTAAGTGCTTTTTCAATTTCACTTTTTGGTGTCTTTTGTGTTTTCTTCTGAAATCCGTTTGCTAATACTACTATTTGTCCGCGATCAAAAAAGCAAAATATTCTAAATATATCACATCCGGTTTGAACTCTGATTTCATATAAACCATCTGTATTTTCTAAATGCTTTAAATATCTTTCAGGAACTCTTTCAAGATTTTCTACCACATCAAATGTCCAAACGATTTTTGCTTTTACTTTTTTTGATTGTTTACTAAAGAAGCTTTGGAAATAGTCTTGATAGAAAATGATGTTTCTATATTTCTGCAATGACCTCATATTGTGAAGATAATACAGTTTCACTAAAGTGAAACTATTATTTTATAACCGATTAAATATCAGTCAGAAAAGTTTGCTAAATATCTAATTTTTAAAATCGCCTATAACGGCAGTCCGTCCAAGAACTCCCATTCTCAAACAAATATAATTTAATTTAAGAGGATGTGAGGGAGGCAATATTAAAAAACAGAGAATTTCGTACGAAAATTGTTATTCGGCATATACAAGCGGAATGCTTTTGCAAGGGCAAATATTCCCAATATAAAAAAGGCGAGTTCTTGGAAGAACTTTTTAGAATATCAGCATCTAAAATGTTTATGATTCGTCGTAGATTGTAAGCTATGAACATCAATCCTACATCAGCACTGGCCCTTTTCTTGCCTTTTTTTGTCATGATGAAATAATAAACCTCATTGTCGTTTTATAATTCCTTAGGGATGCTCTACGATGGCTTGTCGTCTGTTGTAGGATTCTTTGTTGGACTCGATATTAATTTTATTCTGTTCTATAAATTGTGCTTGCTGAATCGTTCTATCTGTTCTTAAAACTAATCTACACTGGTACACTTTCACCGGAATGGGTGGTACACTTTGACTGGAATAGGTTGTACACTATCCCGGGATTAGATAAATTATAGAAGTGTGGCTCCATGGCCCACCCATCTGGAACCCAAACCGAAAAATTAAAGCTTAAAAAAATCTGCTACAAGCGGACTGAAATTGCTATGCTTTGCACTGAAAAAACTCAATATATAGTACTACTCAAATATAAATTTTAGCATTAAAATTTAGAATAAAACGAACAGAAGAAATTTTCAATACAAAGCCACTAAAATTATTTTCGTAATTGTTTTTTATACACCCATCTCCAAAAACGAAATCCCCATAGACTCAAAAACTATAAAAGCTTCCGTGCAACATACCTGCCTACTGAAGGTAGGGGCTTCATTGGTCCCGCCGAGGCGGGCAGGCAGATCTTTCAGACGCAACGCATCCTTAGCTGTTAGTGGCTGTTTTTTTTTGCATCGTTGTCAAATTGTTATCTTGTCTAATTACAATGAGTCACGTTTTGATAAATACTTATCGTGTTGTTTTTTGTATTCTTCATTGTCTGGATTTGTATAATGTAGAGTTTTTAGTCGTGCTAATTCAGGGTCGTCCCAATATTGCACCTTTAAAAGTGTCGAAGTCGATGTTAGATAAAGAATGATTGTCAAAGAAGTCAAAATACTTGTCCGTAAAAACATGTTTCTATAATAAGTTTTCAAGTCGTCTATTGTCTTTGATTTAAGAAAGAAAATAATTGATAAAATAATAGGTGCAGTCACAATGCTTATTAATAAATAAACTTGTCCTTCCGGCCAATACATAATTTTAAAAAGAATACCCAAAGGAATTAACGAAAGAAACAGTCCTGAAACAATCGACAGGGCAAGGTTTTGTCGCTTAATTATTTTGTCACTGAAGAAATAAAATGCAGCTGGAAAATATAGCATCGCAATTGTCGAAAGGGAAATTACGATTAGTAGACCTGCACCTGGCCAATGTAAAAGTTTAAATGAAAGTCCAATTAAAAATACAATTGTCAAAGCTTTTTCTGTTCTCATATTTTGTCTGTTTAAAGTTGAATGTTTGTGTCGTCCTAAAATAGCATATAACGGCAGTCCGTCCAAGAACTCCCATTCTCAAACAAATATAATTTAATTTAAGAGGATGTGAGGGAGGCAATATTAAAAAACAGAGAATTTCGTACAAAAATTGGTATTTGGTATATACAAGCGGGATGCTTTTGCAAGGGCAAATATTCCCAATAAAAAAAAGCTGAGTTCTTGAAAGAACTTTTTTAGAATATCAGCATCTAAAATGTTTATGATTCGTCGTGGATTGTACGCTATGAACATTAATCCTACATCGGCACTGGCACTTTCTTGCCTTTTTTGTGATGATGAAATAATAAACCCCATTGCCGCTTGAGAGTTCCATACGGATGCTCTACGATGGCTTGCCGTCTTTTATAATATTCTTTGTTGGACTCGATATTGATTTTATTCTGTTCTATAAATTGTGCATGCTGAATCGTTCTAGCTGTTCTTAAAACTAATCTACACTGGTACACTTTCACCGGAATGGGTGGTACACTATGGCCGGATTAGACAAATTATACAAGTGTGGCTAAGTGGCCCACCCATCTGG
>Ga0209702_10003874_pt1 | contig 22819 bp, 13 predicted proteins | sample FRY01_FD_187210 | JGI IMG/M metagenome (GOLD analysis project Ga0209702, IMG submission 187210) | Freshwater microbial communities from Lake Fryxell liftoff mats and glacier meltwater in Antarctica - FRY-01 (SPAdes) (version 2) | ecosystem: Environmental > Aquatic > Freshwater > Ice > Glacier... | reverse complement strand
TCTATAGTGAGAGTGCGTGCGTGTGTGCGGTCTATAGTGAGAGTGCGTGCGTGTGTGCGGTCTATAGTGAGAGTGCGTGCGTGTGTGCGGTCTATAGTGAGAGTGCGTGCGTGTGTGCGGTCTATATGGAGAGTGCGTGTGTGTGTGCGGTCTATATGGAGAGTGCGTGCGTGTGCGCGGCTCACCACGTCCCTCCCGCGCGCAGGACGCTACAGGACACGAGCCAGATGATCCTGAGCAGCTTCTGCGACGAGGACATGGCCGAGATCGTCAAGCAGGGGGCCGGCGCGCCGCGCGCGCGGCGGATACACGCCGACGTGTTTGGCTTTTTCGAGGGCGTTTGCAAGGACCTGCTCGTGCTGTACCCCGGCTGCACAAAGGACCGCGAGCACTTTACGCAGCTCTTTGCGCGCGCGCTCGGCGCCAAGCTCGAGTGACCGCGCCGCGCAATGTCAGCGGTGCAGCAGCGACTCCACATGCACAGCCGCCCCGACAAAGACCGCGGCGTGCAGCGCCACCGCACCCGCCAGCGCGCCGCTGCTGCGCACCCGCATGTCGAGCAGACAGAGGGCCGAGACGCAGGACGCCGAGGAGACCAGCGCGGTCGCGAGCGCGCCCGCGCGCAGCATCCGCGGGAGCGCGCGCGCGTCGAACAGCACCGCGGCGGCGAGCGTGTGCAGCGCGGCGGCCTGCGCGCTCGAGCACGCGGCCGCCAGCGCCAAGTGCCGCACCGCCGCCGCGGACTGCGGCAGCGCGGGGAGCACGCCGGTCTGCAGCAGCGCCGCCGCGCCCGCATGCAGCCCGAGGAGCAGCAGGCACGTGCTCCGGTGCACCCGCGCGCGCCGCCCCGCGCGCCGCGCGCACCCCAGCGCGCACAGCCACAAGCAATCCGCCGCGAGCGCCCACACGTACAGCGGCAGCGATGCGCGCGCAAGCGCGTGCATGCATCCGCGCGCGCGCGCCAGCGCACGTATATATGCAGCATCCCGCACGCCGCCGCGCTAGCGCATGGTTTTCGACGTGCTGGGCACCGCCTCGCTCATGTCGGGGGTGCCGATGGCCAGCGAGCGGCCCCCCGCGTTCGCACGGCCGCCCGAGCCGGCGCTGCCGGCCGAAGACCCCACGCTCGTCGGGCATCCAGTGCATGCGGCGCGTACGCACTCTCGGGACGTGGTGCAGGGCGCGTCGGCGCGCGCGCGCCCTGCCGGCGGCGGCGGCGGCGGCATAGGCCCCCTGGGCGTGGCCATGGGCGGCTTGGCATACAGCGGCTACTACAACAAGGGCCTGTACCAGGAGGACCGCTACATCGACCGCGCGCGTCGCGAGGACTTTTTCTTTTCGCTCATGCACGCGTCGCCGCACGCCGCGGGCATGATGCACGATATCATGACGATTTTGCACCTCGACTACGCGGCGATGCCCGCCGGCCGGTGCGGCGTCGACACGTTTGGCCACTTTGTCTTCCACGAGCTCGACTTTCCCGTGAACATCGCTGCGATCCTCGACAGCATCATGCTGCTCAAGGAGTGCACCGAGCGGTACCAGCACGAGGTGCGCGGGCCCGGCGGCCACGGCGTCGGGTGGACCTTTGAGAACCACCACGGGCGCTGCCAGATCGCCGCGGAAAACTTGGCCGCGGCCGCGGCTCTTGCGGCAGGCGGCGCAGCGCCTCTCGCGCCGGCGCCCGTGGCAGACTGTCTGTGCTGCAACGCGATCTTCAAAAGAGCCAATACGAGGTGGTGCCCCATCTGCAAGCCACCGAGCAAGCGCCCGTGCGTGCTCGGGGTCGGGCGCAGCAACAAGCCCCCGGCCTACATCGACGACAATGTGTATCCCAGGCCCGACGCCTCGCGCAGCGCGCGCGTCTCCTGCATCTTCAACATCAGCGGACACCTCGCCTCGCTCCTCGCGATGCACGCCTACTACAACACCGACCTGCTGCGTCCGGGCAACTTCGCCCCGCTGTACAACGTGGCGCTCACGGCGTCGTACTTTTCCACGCTGTCCCGCGGCCTGCTGCTCCGCAAGTTTACGCTGCCGTCGCGCCGCCTGCTCACGCGCCTGCTCGAGATGATGGTCTACCACGAGCTCTGGATCGCGGTGAACGACGATTATCTGGCGCAGTCGCCGAGCTCCGCGCTTTTGTCGCTGCAGGACCACGCGGACGCGACCGACGTGCTCTTCGACAAGGACGTGGTGCTGTGGAATAGAGTCCCCTGCGGCGCAGCTCCTGCGCGTGGCCGGGCCCTCGTCAACCCCGAGCTGCTCGCTCTGCTGAAATCGCTGCCTATGCTGCCAGTTTCCACGCTCATCAGAGAGCTGCACGATTGCAACGAGTGGTGGGTCTGCGAGCACGACTACATCGAGGACGGGCTGCATCGCTGGGTGGCTGCACCTGTGGACGAAAGCGATGCGCCCGGGATAATCTATGTGCGCAAAACATGCGCGCTGACCGTCGAGCACGTGGTCACGCAGTGGATGCTGTTCCTGTCTGAAGACGAAATCCCCGAGGCAGACGAAACCCCGTTTGACATCGAAGACGAAATGGTAATGCAATACGCAACCGCGGTGAACGTCGACATACGCAGCGCAATGCGAGCCGCCGCCGACGTGCTCATCGAAGAGCAGATGACCGTCCTCCCCGCGCTCACCCAGGATGCAGCTTCTGCGTATTTGATGCGTGACGGTTACGTGGTGACGGTCGGGGTCGACGCGCCGTCCAATACAGTGCGAATACAGTCCCCGGACCACATGGGCATCCCCGGCGTAGGGCAACACGGATTCTTTACAGTGTACATTGGTACCACCAATGTGAAAGTGTTTGCCGTCCAGCACCCGCTGCAGCCGGCGACGCCCCAGGCGAACTTGCTGTGCGAAGAGGCGCGCATTTCGCAGATCAGCAAGTCCAGTACCCTATGCACCTTCGCTGTGGATGCCGCGGGCGCGCAGGTCACGACCGTCTACCGTCCGTTCCGCTGGTACGAGCACCACGCGTGAGCCGCGCGCGCGGCTATATAAGCGCGCAGCGACGCGCGCAGCTGGCATGCGCACGACGTTGTGCTTCGGGGGCCAGCGGGGCTGCGTGGGCGACTCGGCCACCCACACCGCGCCGAGCCCCGCGCCGCCGAGCCCCGACGCAGTCGCGCGCAGCGCGCCGCGCCCCGACGTGTGGCTGTGCGCCGCGTGCGCGCGCGCAAAGGCCAGGGTATATAACGGCGGCGCCCGGCGCACGCCGGTTCCCCCCCGGGCATGCTGATGCCCGAGCCCACTGTCGCCTGCCAGCAGCAAGGCTGCCACCCGCGCGCGCAATACCCGGCGGGCCTTGGGCACTACGACAGGGTGCACGTGTGCCGCGAGTGCGGCGCGCACGCGTGCTGGAGCTGCATCTACTCGCGGCGCAGCACGCCCGCGCTCGCGTGCGTGCAGTGCGGCGCAGAGGTGCGCGACGACGCCGCGGCGGAGCACGCGCGCGGCGCGCGCGTGCACTCGTTTGCGCACGAGGTCGTCAACGGCGACTTCTCGCAGGAGGCGCATGCGCCCGGCGGCATGGCGCGCGCCATCGCGCGCTGCGTGCTGCGCAACCAGCTGCCCGTGGCCGTCGAGTACACGCGGCGCAGCAGCGATCCCGTGCAGCCGGCCGAGGTCGCGCTCGCCGCGCGCCGCTACCTCGCGCAATACGGGTTCGCGGCCGACGGCGCGACGCTGTACCACACGGCGGTGCGCACGTACGAGACTCTCATGGCCCCGCAACCTTGAACAGCGGCTGTGTCCGCAGACCCGCACTGCCGCACGCGTAATTAGGCATGTAATAACGCGTAATTAGGCATATAATAGGCATGTAATAAAAAAACTGCAAACCGCGCGCGTGTCTGTTGCCGCCGACGCGTACCGAAAACGTGCAATAAAACAACTGCACACGGCGCGCGGCTGCGCGAGCGGGGGCATCGCCCAGGTCACCACGGCTGCGCGAGCGAGTGCGAGCGGAACCGCGGGGGCTGCGCGTGCTGCAGGCTGAGCGGGGGCATCGCCCAGGACGGCGCCGCCGGCGCGCCGAACGGGTGCGGGCCGTGCTCCCAGGGCGGCGGAAAGTGAGGCGGCGGCGGAAAGTGAGGTGGCGGCGGAAAGTGCGGGCCCGCGTGCGGGTGCCATGCTGTGGGCTCGGGCGCGTCGGGCGACGCGTTCTGCGGCGCGGGCGCGTACTGCTGCGCCGGGCGGGGGCAGAAGCAGCACACCGCACAGAGGAGCGGCAGGCACACGCCCGCCAGCGCCACGGCGAGCCACACCCACACGGGGGTGTCGGTGTGCTCCTCGGGCGCGCGCGGCGCGGCGGGCGCGCGCGTGCTGTTGGCGGGCGCGGCAAGCCCCGCGCCGCCCGCGGGAAGCGGCGCCGCGCGCGCCGCCGACCCCGCAGGCGGCAGCGCCCCCGCCCGGGGCGGGCAGTCGTCCGCGCCGCTGCACACGCGCACGCGCACGCGCATGCCGTCGCCGCCGGCCGCCGCCGCCGCCGGCACGATGCCGCGGATCCCCGCGTCGCTCATGGCGTGCACGTCGATGTCGAGGGACAGCGCGCCCGTGCTCCCGCCGAGCACGACGCTAAAGTCCGCCGCGTTCAGTGCACGCAGCAGGCGCCGCCCGTCTGCGTGCGCCGGCACACACACGGCCTGCATTGCGGGGCGGCTCACGGACGTGACGACGGTGCTGGCGACGGAGCCGCGCCCGGCGCGCAGCATCACCGGCGACAGCCGCGCGCGCGCGAGCTGCATCAGCGCGTCCTCGGCGAGGCAGAACTCCGCGTCGGAGAGGTCCATCTGCACGGCGAACATGTGGCACGCCGCGCCGCGCACGCACACCGCGCGCGCAACCTGCGCCCCGCTGTCCAGGCCAGTAATCTCGCGCGCGGCCATGCCCGCCGCCGGCGTCTGCGCCCCCGCGACCGCCAGCAGCGCGCGCCGCGCGCGCGGCTGCGCGAGCGCGCCGCGCGGGTCCGCGGGCAGCTGCGCGCGCGCGGAGCGCCGCTGCGCCGGCCGGCGCCGCGGCGGCACGAACAGCGCCGGCGGCGCCGGTCCCAGCGCGAGCAGGCGGCGCCGCGCGCCCCCGCTGCGCTCCGCCGCGGGCAGCACGCGCAGCTCGAAGCGTGTCCCCGGGAACAGCAGCAGCGTCTGCGCTGCTGCGCTGCTCACGCCGCTGCGGTCCGTGTGGTTCATCGCGCGGCCCTCGTCGCAGTCGAGCTGCGCGCATGCGGCGGTCTGCCCCGCGCTGAAGACCGCGTACAGCCAGCGCGCGCTCGAGGCGTTGCGCGGCGCCCACGTGAGCGCGCCCGGGCGCGCGGCGTAGGCGCCGGCGGCCGGGCAGCGCTGCACCGACGCGCAGCGCCCGACCGCGCCGGCCTCGGCGAAGACGAGCGTGCCGCTGGCGAAGAGGAAGGGGTCGTTGGGCACGTTGTAGTTCCATGCCGCGCGCGCCGGCGCCACGCGCGCGGCCTCGGCCACGCGGTAGTGCGCGCCGCCGGCGGCGAGCTCGACGCACACGAGGATCCAGCCCTTGCCGAGCACAAAGACGCGGTCGAAGAACCACGGCCCGGGCCCGTGCGCGGCCGCCGGGAAGGGCGGCTCGGCGCCCGCCGGCCAGCGGCAGGGCAGCGCGCGCGCGGCGTGCGCCGACGTCGCGTTGAAGGCCTCCGCGCCCGCGTTGGCCAGGCAGAGCGGCGTGCGCGCGGCGTGCAGGCCCCCGCGCCCGGCCCACAGCGCGAGGTCGGCGGCGGCGCGCGCAAGCAGCGCGACGCGCGCGCCGTCGACCTGCGCCACCGGCACCGACGGGCGCAGCGGGCTGCAGCAGTCGCCCGCCGCGCCGAGCGGGACCACGATGCCGTCGAGCACGCGCGCGTTGCGGCGGTTGTGCGTGCCGCCGTCGGGGTCGGGCTGGTCCGCGCACAGGCGCTGCTCGCTGCCCGCGCCGGCCTTTTGCGCGCAGGCGATCCACTGCCAGTCGGCCTCGGCGGCGCTGCCGAGCTCCTCGGCGGTCGTGAACAGCAGGAGGTGGCCCCCGGCGAAGCCCGCGGCGGCGCCGAGCCGCAGCGCGGCGTCGACCTCAAAGGGCGCGCCCGCGACGCCCGGCGGGAGGCGCTGCACGAACCCCGCGCCGCCCGGGCCCGCGTACCCCGGCACTACCGCGAGCGCGAGCGCGGTAAAGTCCCCGGTGGTCGCGCCGGGGCGCGCGTGCAGGCGCTCGCGCACGCCGCCGCCCGCGGCGAGCGCCTCGTCGCCCGCGGCGCAGCACGCGCCGCCGAGGTGCATGTTGCGGAGCAGCACCCCCGCGCTGAAGGCGTCGCGGCCGGCGAGCACGTCCGGGGCCGTGCTCAGCATCGCGAGGAAGTGCGACGCGGAGCCGGCCGCGAGAAACGGCGCGCGCACAAACGCCAGGGGCCGCGTCGCGAAGAAGAGCGTGTCGGGCGTGAAGCGCGCCGTGTGGTACCCGCTGGCGCCGGGCGCCGCCGCGGGCGCGAGCGCGTGCGTGAAGCGCGCGGGCACCGCCGATTCGTTGAGCAGCAGCGTGCGGTTCACGGGCGCGAGTACCACGCGCATGTCCGCCGGGCCCGCCTGCGTGACCGGCTGCCGGCTGCACTCGGGCCCCGCGGCGGTGTCGTTGCTGCTCTTGACAAAGACTGCGCACGTCACCGGCGGGGGGCCGTTGGACGCGGTGCTGCCGCCCTCGGCGTAGAGCAGGTGGTGCCGCGCGAACGGCAGCGGGCTGTACTCGCCGGTCTGCGCAAACAGCGCGCCGCTGCGGATCTTAAACGCCGTGATCGCCGGCTGCCCCGGCGTGCGGTGCCCGGGCAGGCCGCCCGCGCGCGACGCCGCGCGGTACAGGTCCGCGGCCGGCGCGCCGGCCTCGGCCACGGCCCACACGTCGGGGGCGTCCGCGGCGTGCTCGCTGTCCTTGCACACAAAGAGGAAGAAGCGCGCGGCGGCGGCGTCAAAGGGCGCCGCCCACTCGCGCGAGGCGTCCGCGGGGCTGCCGAGCTGCACGCCGCCCGCCGCGGCGGCGCCCGCAAAGGTGTTGCCGCCGAACCACGCGGCGCTCCCCGCGGGCAGGTGCTTGATCTGCCGCCACCCGTGCATCCCCGTGAGCGCGTGCGCGTAGGCCGAGCCCATCGCCGCGGGGCACGCCGCGCACGAGGCGTTGCCCGTCGACGCGGGGAAGCAGCGCCGGAAGGTCGTCGCGACCGCGGGGTCCGCCACGGGGCGCGCGCGCTGCAGGCCCGCCGCGGTCCACGTGAGGCAGCGGAGGCGCGGCGCGGGCTGGAACACCGCGAAGGCGCAGCGCGCCTGCGCGTCGCACGCGTCTGTGCACGACGCCGCCGTCAAGTGCGCGCCCAGCGCCGAGCTCCACGGGCAGTGGTCCTCGCCGACCTGGCACGCGGTGCAGCCCGGGCTCCCGTCGCTGCGGTACAGCCCGGGCGGACACGGCGCACACACGCCCGACCCCGGCGTCGCCGTAAAGGTGTTTGCGGGACACGGCTGGCACCACCCGGCCCCGCTCGCTGTCTTGAAGGTGTTTGCGGGGCACGGGCTGCACACCCGCGGCGCATATGCGCCGGCCTGCATCGCGAGCCCTGCGAGGCACAGCACCGCCGCCAGCCGCCGCATGACCGGGCCCGCGGTGAAGTGACGCGTCTGCGGCGCGGCGCGCTGCTACGACATATATACCATGCGGCGGGACGCGCGGCCTGCAAAATGCGCAGCCGCGCGTCGCGTGCAGATTACGCGACTGTGCGTTTAACGGAGACGCCTATTTATTCAGAAACCTTTCGCCCTTTTATTCAGAAAGCAAGCGGACAATGGTGCGGTGGTGGACCCCCGCGTCGCTGCAGTCTCAGGTCTCAAAGTATCCCCCGAAGAACACCTCGTAGCCCGGGCCGGGGCGCGCCAGCGACGGCAGGGCCGCGGCCACGGCGCTCGCATTGGCGCTGCACTCGGAGGCGGTGCCGCGCGTGTTCGTGAGGAAAGCCCTGTCCGGGCACACGGCGCACGCGCCCGCGGAGAGCCGGAAGGCGCCCTCGGGGCACGGCGCGTCGCGCGGCACGGGGAGCTCGAGGTGCGCGTTGCCCGCGGGGCGGCACCGGCTCGTCGAGGCGGCGAGCACCAGCGTGCCCGCGCGCCACAGCGTCGCCTCGTGCGGCGGCGGCAAGCGCAGGAGCGCGCTGAGCGCGGGCACGCGCGCGGGGTCGACGAGCGTCGCCTGCCTGCACAGCACGCCCTGGCACAGCGCCGCGGCGACAAAGTCCGCCGACGGCGCGGCCTCGACCGGCAGCACGGCCAGGGCCGCGACCGCGGGCGCCATGTCCTGCGCAAAGACAGCGGCGTCGGTGTGTGTGGCGCCCGAGAGCGCGTCGACGCATGTCAGCCCGCGCGCGCCGCTGGGGCGGCAGCCGGGCTGCTCGAGCACGCCGAGCGTCTCGCGCATCAGCAGCGCCGCGCGCGCGCGCGGCGCCGGCGGGGGCGTGGCGAGAAACTCGGTGCCGGGCAGGAACTCGAGCGGCACCGTCCACGCGCCCGTGGGCGCTTCGGCGAGGTGCGCGGGCATGGCGCCGTACACCGCGGCCTCGTTGCAGGAGTGCTGCGCGCACGCCTCGGACTCGCCGAGCATGAACACGGCGTAGAGCCAGAACTGCCCCGTCGGCGAGCGGAAGGGCGGGTGCCCCGCGTCGGTGCGCGCGTCGAGCAGCGTGAGCAGCAGCAGCCCCTTGCCGCTGTCCCACAGCGACATGAGCGAGAGCCGGCCCGCGAAGCCAGCGGGGACCGTGAGCGTCGTGGTGCGCGCGGCGGTGTCGACCGCGCAGAGGATGCCGTGCGCGTTCCCGGCGACCGAGTGCGAGGCCGACGGCCACGCGACCTCGGCGGCCGCGCGCTCCGTGACGAGGAGCGTCTCGCCGAGCGGCCAGCGGAACACCGTCGCGACGCCGCGCGTGACCGCGAGCGCGGCGCCCGCGGGCTGCGCGACGACGTACGCGCCGCCGGTGACCGACAGGGTGTAGGCCGCGACGGGCGCGGCCGCGTGCACGTCGCCGATGTCGGGCGTCCAGCGCAGCGAGGCGTCGAACATGCTGTTCGCGTCGGGGTTCGGCTCCGCGGCGCAGTCGTCGAGCCACCACGCGCCGTGGAAGCACGAGTGGCAGCACCCGTTGTGCGCGCCGCTGAGCTCAAAGACGCGCAGCGCCAGCACCGCGGGGTTCGCCATGTTCTGCGCGCCGGGCGCGTCGGGGTCCGGCCCGCCCGCGCACGCCGCGTACGTGTTCCCGCCGGGCCCGACGCGCCCGCACACCGCCCACTGCCACGCGGTGGAGCCGGCGGCGGGGTCGAGCTCGCGGTCCGCGACCAGCAGCACCATGCGCAGGCGCGCGGCGCCCGCGTCGCGCAGGTCGCTGCCGCGCAGGCGCAGGCGCAGGTGCGCGGTGAGCGCGGTGCCCGGCGCCCACGGGCGCCCGCGGAAGACCTGCTGCACGAAGCCGGGCGGCGCCGGGCCCATGTACCGCGGGCGCAGGAAGAGCGCGAAGAAGGCCGCGGCGCCCTTGAGGTCGTCGCGCTCCGCGCCGTCCACCTGCAGCGCGCGCCCGGCGCCCGGGAACATATGCAGCTGCGCCCGCGCGGGGAACCCGGGCGCGCCGTGGTACGCGAGCACGCCCGCGCCCTGCGGCGCGAGCTCAGTCGCGCGCAGCACGTGGTCCGCTGCGCCCGCCAGCACGGGCGGGGCGTACACCGCCGCGAGCGCCGCGCCCCCGTCGCACGCCAGGCCCGTCCCGGCGCCCGCGAGCGCGCACGCGCGCGCGTTGCTCTGCGCCTGCGGGCGCGGCGACACCCACAGCGCCTCGACGCGCGCGCTGTGCGCGAGGAGGCCGAGCGCGCGCGCAAAGAGGCGCGCCGCGCCGTCCGCGCCGGTGTGCTCGCCCGGCGGCGCGCAGGCGCCCGCGGCGGCGGACCCCGCGGGGGCCTCGAGGCCCGGCGGGCACGGCGTGCAGGGTGCGCCGCCGACGCGCGCCTTGAACGAGTGCGGCGGGCACGGCGGGCAGCCGCCGCCCGCGGGATGGTGCCCGGGGCGGCACAGGCAGTGCGCGGCGCTCGGGCTGCCCGGGGCAGAGGTCGAGTTGGCGGGGCACGCGTGGCACGCGCCCCAGTCAAAGTGCGAGGGCTCGACCGCGCGGAACGAGCCGGGCTCGCACGCCTCGCAGCTCCCCGCCAGCGCGAGCCACGCGCCCGCGGGGCACGCCTGCACCACCGTGCGCGCGTCGGCGCCGACGCTCCAGCTCTCGGGCGGCGCCGTCGCGGCGTCGAAGAAGCCCGCGCCGGGCGCGTGGAAGGCGCGCAGCTGCGGGTGCGCGAGCATGACCGCGCGCCGGTCGTGGCGCGCAAAGTCCGCGGCGGGCGTCGCGCGCACCACCGGCAGCGGCCACGCGTACAGGTGCGTGTACGTGCGCCGGGTGAGGGGCTCCTTCGGGAGCGGCAGGCACAGGCAGCACACCTGCCTGGCCTCCGCGCGCACGCGCGCCCAGCCCGCGGAGAAGGCGTTGGGCACGCCCGCGAAGAACTGGCCCATCGGCGGCGGCGCGCACATGTCCCACCACTGCCAGTGCAGCGCCTGCTGCGCGGGGTCCGTCGCGGAGCTGTGCGAGCCGTTGTGGAAGGGCGCCCAGTCCGCGGCCTGCCGCGGCCCGCGGATGCCCATGCTCGCGTGCATGCCCGCCGCGGGCGGCGCCTCGAGCCCGCCCGCGACGAGGTAGCGGCGGCCGCATCCGAGCCACGCCGCGCCGGCGGCGGACGCGGGCAGCCCGAGCGCCGCGGAGAGGTCCACGGCCCACGTCGTGTCCGGCCGGCACCCGACGATCGCGCTGGGCGGCGCGAACACGGCGCCCGCGGGCAGGATGCTCTCCATGCTCGTGATGGGCGGCATCGTCGGCACCTGCGCCCGCACATTGACGTTGAGGTTGTCGAGGATGCTGTTGCCGACGGGGCTGTCGGCCTGCTGCAGGTCCGTGCGCAGGTTGCTGGCCATCGCGAGGCCCGCGGCCTCGTCGGCGATGACAAGCTCGAGCGCCAGCGCAAAGGTGCAGTGCGCGCCCGCGAGCAGGCGGCGCGCGCCCTGCGGCGCGCCGGCCTGGATCGAGCCCTCGTCGACGTGCACGTGCCCGGCCTCGACGCCGATGGCCGTGGCGTACGCGCTCTCGACCGCGGCGCGCAGGGCGGCGCTCGCGCGGAGCTGCTCGGCGGAGAGCGGCAGCGCGCCGGGGATGCTCATCTGCACCGTCGGGATCGACGAGCGCGAGGCGCCCTGCTCGAGCGAGATCAGGGCGACGGTGAGCGAGTGCTGCGCGAGGTCGAGCGCGGACGCGATGCCCTGGTCCTGCATGTCGGTCTGCCGCCACGGGACCGTCGGCGCGAGCATGAAGCCGCGGCGGTAGCGGCTGTTGAGCGCGAACTTGTCGGCCATGACGCGCGCGTGCGCGGCGCCGAGCGCCGCGGCGTACGCGCTCGCGCCCATCTGCGCCTGCGTCCACTGCGACGCGCGGGCCTCGGTCGCCGCGCGCGTCACGGGGCCCGTCGGCGAGACCTCGACGATGGACTGCGTGCGGAAGTCCAGCATGCGCGCCTGCACGTCGAGGCGCGTCACGCAGCCGAGCACGCCGCGCACCGCGTGCACGGGGCACAGCGCGAGCAGCGCCGCGGTGGGCCGCAGGCGCACACCGCCGTGCCCCGCGCCCGCCGCGGACATCTCGAACGCGCGCTCCGCGGCGACAAGCGCCTCGGCCTGCGCGCGCTTCGCGGGGTCGAGAAAGTGCAGCGTGAGCAGGTCCTCGACCTCGAGCGAGTAGGTCGCGGCGTAGGCCTGCTCAAAGAGCGCGGCCTCGCCCGTGACCAGCAGCGTCATGATGTTGGCCTCGCGGCTCGAGACCGCGCGCGCGAGGCGCGCGGCGCCGGGCGCGCCGCTGCGCGTGATGTCGCGCCGGTACACGAGGTTCGCGTCAAACGCCGCGGGCTCGGCGCTGTCGGTGAGGCCGAGGAAGACGTCGACCTGCACAATGTCGGCGACCGTGCTGCTGATCTGCACGCCGGCGCACTGCACCGCGACCGCGCCGCGCTCGATGCGCGTCGCGGTCTGCACGCGCGCGAGCAGCACCGCGCCCGCGGCGTCGCGCACGCGCACGGCAAAGTCCAGGAAGAGGCTCGGCACGAGCTCGCCCGCGCCGCGCAGCAGGTCGCCCGCGGCCCACGCCGCGGGCTCGAGCGGAAACAGGAAAAAGACGGAGCCCGGCGCGCCGCCGGCGCCCGCGCCCGAGGGCGCGCACACGGGCTCCTGCGAGGCGCACCAGGCCTGCGCCAGCAGCACCGCGTCGACGCGCGCGCGCTGCGCGCCGCTGTAGGTGCCGACGCACGGGTACACCGCGGCGGGCGCGCTGCCGCGCGAGAACCCCACCGCGGCGCGCGCGCCCGAGGCCGGGACGAGCCCGCCGGGGTCCGCGGGCGCGGCGGTGGTCGGCAGCGTGAGCTGCACGCGCGCGAACTTGAGGCTCGCGCCGCCGCCCGCGTCGCGCACCTCGAGCAGCTGCACGCTGACGTCGCGCACAAAGGTCAGGTCCGTCTGCGCGCTGCTCGTGAAGGTGAAGGCCTGCGTGACGTCGGAGACCACGACCGTGTGCGAGAACGCGGCGTGCAGGCGGTCGCTGCGGAGCCCGCGCAGGTGCGCCACGCCGACCAGGAAGCGCAGGCTGTAGCCGCCGTCGACGCCGCGCTCGACGCCGCCAAAGTTGCGCATGTCCTCCTCCGCGAGGAAGAGCAGCACGTCGCGGTAGCCGCGCGTGCGCGCGCCCGCGTCGAGCGTCGCGTGCGAGCGCGGCATGCGCGCGAAGCCGCCCGTGATAAAGTCGCCGCCGCCGGCGAGCAGCAGCGCGGTCTCGTTGCTCGGCGGCGCGCGCGACGCCCCGCACGCGCCCTGCGCGGCGATGCTCGCGAAGAGCGGCCGCCCGGGGTCGGCGATGAACGCGCCGAACGCGAGCGTCGTCGTGTAGCCGTCCCACAGCCGCTGCAGGCAGCACACCGAGTCGTCGCGGCCCTGCTGGAAGCCGCCGGTCCCCGGCGCCTGGCACGGGAACTCGTCCGGGCGGAACGCGCCCATCTCCGCGGCCGTGGGCGCGCGCTGCTGCGCCTCGACGTGCGAGAGGTAGAGCACCTGCAGCGAGCCCGCGGCGCGCGCGGGCACGCGCACGCGCGCGACCCAGCCGGCCTGCACGGTGTCAAAGTCCGCCGAGACGAGCTCCATGCCGCCCGACGCCGACGGCAGCGGCGCGCCGACGCCGCCGGCGTTGAGCACCTGCAGCTCGCCCTCGGCGCGGTCGTGCAGACAGTGCCCGTCCGCGAGGCAGTCCGCGCGCGCGGCGCAGCCGCGCGCGCGCTCGTTGGAGCACGCGCTGCGCGGGAACAGCGCGTAGTCCTCGCCGGCGCCCGGCACGGTCGCGGCGACCGCGGCCTGCAGCAGCGTGTTGTTCGCGAGCAGCTCGCTCTGCAGCAGCGCGAACACGACCGCGCGCGTCATGGCGATGCGCACGCGCAGGCGCCACAGCGCGCGGCCCGCAAAGGGGTCGGCGTCGAGCACGCGCACGAGCTCCGCGGGGTGCTCGGCGCCGCCCTCGAGCAGCACGGCGCGCGCGCCGCTCCCGTTGCGCGCGAGGCCGTGGCGCAGCAGCGCGTCGACGACGCCCGCGCGCACCGCGGCCATGGTGCCCGCGTCGGCGGGCGGGCTCTCGCCGCCCGCGAAGCCGCGCCGCCCGGCCACAAAGACCTCGAGCTGCACGCCGCTCTGCTCGCAGCCGCGCCCGCCCGCGCGGCTCACAAAGTACTCCTCGACGCAGCGGCACGCGTAGCCCGGGCTCTCGTTGACGCAGTACGCGTTGTAGTCGCACTCGGCGCGCCCCGCGGCGCACTCGTCGACGTCGCGCAGCGCGCAGTCCGTCGTGAAGCCGTAGCCCGCGGGCGCCGGGAAGCGCCCGCACGTGTCCGCGCAGTAGAAGCCGCGCGGCGGCAGCGCCGTGCCCGCGGCGTACACGTGCTGCCAGAGCTCGGGCTGCCACAGCGTCGAGACCGCGCAGATGCCGGGGCCCGCGCACGCCTCCGCGCCCGCGGGGCTGGCGTCGACGGCGTAGGGCGGCGCCGGCGCGAGCGCCGCGCCGGGCGCGCCCGCGGCCTCGGGCGCGCGCCAGAAGCCGCGGCACATGAAGCCGGGCTCGAGGGCGCACAGCGGCGAGCAGCCGTCGCCGCCGGCGAGGTTGCCGTCGTCGCAGGTCTCGCCCCCGCCGAGCACGCCGTCGCCGCACTGCACAGGGCGCTCGAGCGCGCACACCGCCGCCAGCAGCGCCGAGAGCGCGAGCAGGCGCATGCGGCGTGTGGCGCGCCGCGCGCGAGCTCTTTATATACCCGCGCGATCGGCCAGCCCGGCGGAACTGTATATAAACAACACCGTGCGCGCGCGGCGCGCACTATGGAGTCGGAGCCGGACAAGATCGCGCGCTTTGAGGACGCCGTATGCACCATTGCGGAGCGGGCGCTGGACGCAGCAGTCCAAAAAATGACCTACAGCCAAATGAGAGCGCAGCTGACCGAGCCGTTTGGCGGACCGTGGGTCGAGGCGAACAGGGACCGCATACCCGCGCTGATCGAGAGCGTCGTGAGCGCGCGCAACCTGGCGCACTTCCGCCTCTGCATCGAGGGCATGGCGCAGTCGTCGCGGGAGAAGCGCGAGAATCTCACCGCGGCGGCGTGCAGAGCGCAGCTCGTGCCGGGCACCTTTGACGCCCCCTTTTTCGAGAGGCACCGGCGGAAAATCCCACAGATCGTGCGCGAATACGCGCGGCTCGTGAATGATTCCGGGGTCCGCACCGCCCGCATCAACACAGACAAAATATACGACCTGCCGCTGGCGACGCCGTCCTGCCAGGGCCATCACCCCATCTGCACCATGCACGCGGTCGCCTTCAGCGTCTCGTCGCAGCTCCGCCGCTTGTACGGGCAGGCGTACGCGGTGAAGCGCGACCATATCCTGTACGTGATGCAGGCGATATGCAACTCCTGGCTCCCCGCCACCGCGAGCGAAGTCGTGCAGAGCATGAAGGACGCCGTGTGCGATAACGAGGACGTGTGGTTCTCAAACGACTGGGGCGACAGGCGCCTCCGCATATCCGTGCGCGCGGACGACACCGACCACGACGGCATGCTCGCCGACCTCGGGCGCGGCATCTCGGTGCCGTGCATCATCGTGTCCAACCACGTCAACCACATGGTCTGCGCGGTGCAGATGATGCACAATGGCGGCGAGAACACCGGCAAGGTCATGGCCCTCAACAGCTGGGGAAATTTTGAGCCGGTGGTCGTGATCTGTAAGGACCAGCCGCAGTACAGCGACGAGTACACGCTCATACGCGCCTGCCGCATCACAGTGCGCATTGTCGCCGTGCGCAGCGGGAACAACCGCGTCTTGAACACCCCCGTCCCGCGATACTAGCGGACCGGGTCCGGGCGTCTGGCAGGCTGTGCCCGCCGGGGGCTCCACCGTTTCGGTGGTCTTACGGGCGAACATGCGGATAAACAGGCCTGGGATCACGTGCTTCCAGCCCGCGCGCGCATGCGAGATTTGCGGACGTCGACCGAGAGAGCGACAAAGAGATTCGTGCATGCAAATCGAGGGCGCGAGATGTTTATTGGGCATGCTTAAAGTTGCTGCGATATTTATGCATGCAGAGCGGGCGAGGGAGAGGGAGAGGGAGATGCATATGGTTGCTGCGGTATGTATGCATGCAGAGCGGGATAAAGAGAGGCAGGGAGAGAGGGAGAGGGGGAGGGAGAGAGAGAGGGAGAGGGAGAGGGAGAGAGAGAGGGAGAGGGGGAGGGAGAGAGCGAGAGATCTGCACAGGACTGTGCAGAACATCGCGCACCCTGCGCCCCGCGCCGCGCGCGTATCTATATATAAGCTGCGCGCGCACGCCGCAGCGGCGCGCGCAGGATGGCGGCATGAGCGAGGAAGCGCAGAAGGTGACGCGCTTCGAGGAGGCCGTCCGCGGCCTCGTCTTGCAGAAGGTCAAGGCCAACATCACTCAAGTGCGCAAAAGCGATTCCAAAATTGTCCTGGCCGAGCCGTTTGGCGGCCCCTGGTTTTTGGCCCACGCGCATCGCATACCCGCCCTGGTGCAGACAGTCAGCGAAAACGGCCGCGTCATTGCGTGCCCCCACCCCCGATGCTGACGGCGGCGCAAGCGCCGCGCTCGCCTTTCATTGCGAGAGGAGTCCGTGCCGTGCCGCGCTTGCGAACATTTCCGCACCCCGGGGGTGCTGGGTGCAGGCCGAATCCAGCGGGCGCGCCCCGTCTCTGCCACGCTATTGCGAGAGGGGGGGGGCCCAAATGCAGCGCGGTGCGGTGCTGTCGAGAACACCCCGCATCCCGGGATCCCGGGTTTGGGTCGAATCCAGCGGGCGCGCCCCGTCTCTGCCTCGCTATTGCGAGAGGGGGGACCCCAAATGCTGCGCGGTGCGGTGCTGTCGAGAACACCCCGCATCCCGGGATCCCGGGTTTGGGTCGAATCCAGCGGGCGCGCCCCGTCGCTGCCACTCCATTGCGAGAGGGGAGGCCCCAGATGCAGCGCGGTGCGGTGCTGTCGAGAACACCCCGCATCCCGGGGCCCGGGGTTTGGGGGGCCCGGCTGGTGCCGGGAAACGCCGCTAGACGCGCCGAAGACGGAGATCGCGACGCGGGAGCGAACACGAGAGGGATGGCAAGAGCGGGACGGGCTCGGGCGCGCCGCCGCTAGACGATCCCCTGCGCCGGGCCCCAGCCGCGGCGTATCTTCATCTTCTCGGGAGAAACCCCCTTTTCGCTGTGCTCGAGCTGCAGGCTGATGGCGTACGCCTTGGCGTCGTAGCCCATGTCCAGCCAGTCGCGCGGGGTCCAGTCGAACATCTTCTGCCAGTTCTCGCCATAGTCGTGGGCGTTGTTGAGCTGGAGGTCCGCGACGGACACATTGAAGATGCGCAGGGTCTCGACGCTGGGCTGCAGCACCACAATGTCGCGCAGCGTGAGGCCGACGGCGAACCAGTTCACCGCGGGGAACTTGCGGCGCATGACCTTGGTCTGCAGGAGGCACTTGACGGCGTTGAGGCACTTGGGCGTCATGTTGCGGAAGTTGAGGTTCGAGGCCGAGGGCTGCTCGCCCCAGCAGAAGAAGACCTGCTGCAGGTTGCAGCCCATCTGGTGCATCTCGGGGATCGTGATGGCCTCCTCGACCATGATGGCGTACGTGAGCACCTCGGCGACCTTGAGGATGGGCCGGTTCGCCTCGTTGACGCGCGCAGGGATGCTCGCCTTGCTCTGCACGCAGATGGGCACATGCTCGGAAAACACCATGTGTGCTTGCCCGCACCGCGCCCGGCGGCGTATATATACGCCGCCCCGCCGCGGCCGCACGCATGGCTCCGCCCGCCGCGGACGACGCGGAGGACCTGGAGGGCGTCGTCAACGCGCAGGTCACCGAGCTCGACGTGGCCGACCGGGACAACGCCGCGCTCAGCGCCGCGCTCGCGCGCGCGCAGGCGCACATCACCGTGCTCGAGCGCGACTACGACTGCGTGTGGCGGTCGCACTGCAGCACCCAGCGCGAGCCGCCCGAAGGCGAGCCCGAGCCCGGCGCGCACGCCGTCGCGCACGAGATGACCGCGCGCCGCCAGGAGCAGCGCGCGCTCGAGGCGGAGATCGAGGCGCTGCTGCGCGCACGCAACCGCGTGGGCGAGATGCCGGCCGGCGAGGAGCTCCTCGGCGTGCGCGTGCTCGACGAGCCCGACCGGGCGCACATCCGCGCGCTGCGCGCCAGCAAGCGCGCGCTGCGCGCGCAGATCGGCGCGCTCGAGGCGCAGCTGCGCGCGGCGCGCGAGCACACCGCGCGCCAGCGCGCCGAGCACGACGAGGCCGCGAGCGCGCTGGGGGTCGTGCGCGCGAGCATGGAGGCGCACAACGCGCGCCTCGCGGAGCTCACGGCGCGCCAGGAGCAGGCCGCGGCCGCGTCGCGCGCGCTCGCGCAGCGGGTCGCCGCCGAGGCCGCCGAGGCCGAGGCCGCGCTCGCGGCCGCGGCCGCGCGGCACGCGCAGCTCGCCGCGCTCGCGGACGAGGGCGCGCGCGCGCTGCGCGCGTGCGAGGAGCGCCGCGAGTGCGTGGTGTGCGAGTACGCGCAGCAGCTCGAGCAGCTCGAGCGCATCAAGCTCGAGGCGCGCGACGCCGCGGAGACGCGCAAGTCGCTGCAGCTCGCGGTGGTGCGCCTGCAGGGCGTGCTCGCGACGATCCACGCCAAGTACGCGGAGTTCTGCCAGACGCAGCTCGCGCAGCACGACGCGGCGCCCGCGGACGCGGGCGGCGCCGCGGCGTGCCGCGCCTGCGCCGCGGCCAACGACTACATCCAGCAGTCCTTCCTGCTCGTCGAGGACATTGTCGACAAGCTCGGCGAGTCGCTCGCGCGCAAGGAGCTCGAGCTGCGCACGCTGCTGCAGAACAGCAACCTCGACGACTGGCACGACGGCCAGCAGTGCGGCGCGCCCGCGGCGCGCCGCTAGGCCCGGCGCGTGGGTATATATAGCGGGGCCCGCGGGCTGCGCACGCGCCGGAGATGCTCCCGCCCTCAAGCGACACGCACCCGGGGGCCTGCACGCCGTTCTACTGCAGCGAGCTTCCGACGCAAACAAGGCCGTTTACAGGCTTGGACGATAAAGGCAGGAAGAAAAAATTTGAGATCTCATGTTGTGTATGTGGAAATCTTCTCAAGGAAGACCTGGATTTCTTGAACTACTGGGAGCCTCCCGACGTGGACGTGCTCGCCGAGACGTACGTGGTAAAGCATGGGATCGTGATAAATCCAACCACTGTGTATCAGGTTGAATCACACAAGTACGCGCATGTTAAATGCCCAGACAAATTGAAAGGTAAAATAAAAACTACCAAATTGGGGAAAAGTGATGCCGAAAAAACAAAACCGTCAGAATTCGATTGGCAGTCAGATCTGAATGTGAAAGACGGTGCCGATAATAATAGTGAACCAACCGCAGCTCTCGGTGGGGGTCAAAATGCCAGAATGCAAGGAGAGACATTCTGTAATAGAAACACAGTATGGAAATCATTTAGTAAGGGATTGACCCCAGAAAACGCAATACGGTTGAAAAACGTATACATGGGTCTGCAGGACATGCACTCGTTTGAATACGGTTTCTACGGAACAGCTCCTGCGGGCAAGGTCACGCGCAGCAGAGTAGACTCGACAGATTCACAGGCATCACCGACGAAGCAGACTATCATGATTATACAGATCGGCAGCCTGCATGGCAAGAAGCTGAAGCATGGGACAGAGACGAGCGGCATGCCGTTATTCCAAAACTACGTGGTGAAAGACAAGGCAGTCGAAGAGGCAAACGCTACGTTGCGAAAATATGCACTCGACGCGATATTCCCAGACGTGAATTGGAAGCGAACGTCATTGTCCGATCCTTGGAAGAGAGCGGATGGACAACTCTTGATTACACACCCAACCGCTGCAATTCCTAGCGTCGTCCCCTGCAGGCTGAGCGCCATGATGGCGAGATTCATCACAGACCCTGGGCGTGGAGATGACCATCTCTGTAGAGCGTGGTGCTGCCCGCGCAATTTCATGCAGGCTGTGAACTCAGATGACCAGAAAGGAACGGACGAGGACCCGGCGTCCAAGGAGCAAGAGGACACTCCGTCCAAGGGCCCGCCGCCCCCGGAGACTGCAGGCTTGGGCGGGCCCGCGGCGGGCTCGGCGGAAAAAACGGACGAGAACCCGGTGGCCGAAGATGCCGCCACGCAAATATACCAGGGTCATGTTCCCCCACTCCTAGAGCTCAACTTGCGCGACGACGAAACGAAGATAAAGATGGAATTGATGCGCGAAGATAAATCGCGTGATGTCGATGGCGTCGTATTCGACGAAAGCGATATGTTCCGTGCGCAGCTCGAATCAAACGGCAAGTATTTCCAGAGCGACGTGGAGTGGTGGAGCGGGACCATGACCTTTGGTATTTACGTGACATCCAAGGGAAAGACACTCGAAGTCGGTTTGGTCGAATTCGCAATCCAAAACCAACTCGTGCACAGCGACGAGAAAACGACGCCAAAAAGAAATAAAAAGCAGCGCGTGCAGGCGCACTTGTATCTAGAAAACGTTTTCGTCAAAAGCGACAAGATCTCACAGAGTCTGGGCAAGTATGCCGTGTGGTTCGGCATACAACTGAGCCGGTACATCAACAAGTACACGCTTGCTCACAAGAACGAATACAACAAATCCCAAGTCGGACCAATCAAGCGCATGGTTCTGAGAACAGGGTCTGCAGTCACGCACATGAGCATGCATAAGGCCGCGCTGTCGAACGATATGGAATTTAAAGATCTCAAAGACACAGAATCCTTCTGGAATTGCGAATTTTCAATTGCAATCGACGAAGACCCCAGTCGTGGTGGAGATGAGAAGAAAATGTGGCAGAACAACTTGACGAGGCCGCAGATTATCACCGGCACCCCCTTCGCAGAGACCATACCGCATGAAGCGCGCAAGGCAGCGGTCGCGCCACATGTGAAAGCCGTCTTGGAACACGTCGGCAAACCGGTACTACCCCCGCGCGCTGCGCCCGTGCGCGCGCGCTCTGCTGCTTCTGCGGCTGACCCCCCACTCACACCGCGTGTTCCCAGAAAGTAAGACGCTGATAACGAGGGCGCGAATCTGCACAGCCGGCCGCCGCCGCGCGCGCGCCCGCTGCGGCCCGCGGCCCGCGGCCCCGCGAGCCCGACTTCAAGGACCAGCGTGCTGCGACCCGCGCGGCCTTTGACCACGGCGTCGACGTGCACAACGCGGCGCGCGCGCTCGAGCCCGACTTTGTCGCGCAGGCGCGCATGCCCGCATCTCTGCGCGACGCGCACTGCGCGTACATGTTCGCGCTGCGGCCGCTCGCGGCGGCCGACAACGCGGGGCTGGCCGCGGCGTACCGCGCCGCGCGCGAGGCCGAGATCCAGCTGGACCCGGCGGCGTACGGGGCCGAGCACCAGGCCGTGTCCGCGGTCGTCGCGCACAACCAGGGCGTGATGCGGCGCAACAAGCTGCGCTTCGACCACGACGACCTCGCGGGGCTGGAGCCGCGGCTGCCGTACCTGCCGCACCTCGCGCCGGAGGCGCTCCGCGCGTACAACGACTACGCGCTGCGCAATCCGAAGCTGGGGCTCGCCGCCGCGCGCGAGACGCACTTGTACACAGACGGCACCCTGGTGGCGTTCCACGAGGCCGCGGCCAAGGCCGACGGCGAGGGCGCCACGACCCGGCGGCAGGCGCGCCCGCAGCCGAGCGCGCGCAGCGCGCCGCCGCAAGCGCGCGGCCCTCTCCGGTCGATTCTGAAGCCAACGTGAGGCGCCGCGCTCACATCTTGGCGGCGAGCTTGCGCAGCCGCAGCGGGAGATTCTCGACAGGCTCCCACGAGGCCTCGCCCTTGGGGTACCCCTGCCACCAGACCAGCGCCTGCCGTCTCCGGCCGGCCGCGCGCACGCGCAGCACTTGCCGGATTTCGTACAGGCGCGCGGACGGAGGGCCCGCGGGCGCGGGCACCGCGAAGGCGCGCACGGTGCGCGCCCCGCCGGAGTCCACGCTCACGTTGAGCAGATACACCGTGACGCGCGTGTCGGCGCCGAAGAAGGCGAGGGCGCACTGCCGGTAGCCCTGGCACTGCGCGAGCACCCGCTTCGGGATCTGCGCGCGCTGCGCGATGCCGCTGAGCGTCTTGAGCTCGACAATGACCACCTCGCGCCGCGGCGCGTCCTTGCCGATGACCACGATGTCGAGCCGGTTCGAGCCCACAAACGTGTCGTCCTGCAGCACCGGCAGCACGATCTCCTGCTGGCACTTGACGCCGCTCGCGCACAGGCCCCCCGCGATCGCGTTCTGCAGGATCCGCTCGGTGCAGTGCCCCTGCGGCGCAGGCCAGACACACGCCACCGTTAGAGCCACCCCGGCACGTCGTGGCGCATTTCGCATTAACGCGCGAGCGCCGCGGGGTTCACCTGCAGGCGCGCAACCGCAGCGCGGGACACTTTTTCGAGCCTGGCGGCCGACAGTGTCATATTGTGCTCGCCCGCGCGGGGGCTGGCGGGAGAGCGTGGTGGCATTTTCTGTTTTAGTGTGTATTCACTCGCCTCGTGTCGCGCGCAGCGCCGGCGCTGCCGCGAGAGAGGCCGCGAGAGACAGTTTCCAGGGCATGTTACACATTGCGCAGTTGCAGGACTTGTTTATTTCTTCATAAACACAAAGTGCCCACAGCACGCCCCCCCGATACACTCCTTGTCAGACTACGACGTTTGTACTGCTTGCTATACTGCTTCTTATACTGCTTGCTATACTGCTTCTTATACTGCTTGCTATACTGCTTCTTATACTGCTTGCTATACTGCTTCTTATACTGCTTGCTATACTGCTTCTTATACTGCTTGCTATACTGCTTCTTATACTGCTTGCTATACTGCTTCTTATACTGCTTGCTATACTGCTTCTTATACTGCTTGCTATACTGCTTCTTATACTGCTTGCTATACTGCTTCTTATACTGCTTGCTATACTGCCTGCTGTTTTAGACTACGACGGCCTCGAGAAGCGCGGCGCCTCCGGCGCCAGGCGCCGCGGGCTGGTCCGCTTCGGGGACCGAAGCGGCGCCGCCACCTCCGCCCGGAGCATCCAGCGGGGGCGCCGCGGGCT
>Ga0209702_10003873_pt1 | contig 22824 bp, 22 predicted proteins | sample FRY01_FD_187210 | JGI IMG/M metagenome (GOLD analysis project Ga0209702, IMG submission 187210) | Freshwater microbial communities from Lake Fryxell liftoff mats and glacier meltwater in Antarctica - FRY-01 (SPAdes) (version 2) | ecosystem: Environmental > Aquatic > Freshwater > Ice > Glacier... | reverse complement strand
CAACTCGACGAATCGGTTAACAAATCCCTTACGGGTGTTTGGTTTGCCGACTTGACTAATCTATCTAGTAAGATGTACTATACAAGTAACTAGCCGTGTGTTATAGTCTAAAACGACATTAACCACTGGTAGCACTTTAAGAGCAAAATATTCTGTCTGTCGGTTTTGTACATTAAGCATATTGGGATGGGGGAGTATGGCAGAAACTCCGCCACACCCCTTTTATAAAGTGACAATTAAGCCAAGAACCGCCAGATTCTACAAACCACAGACCCAAAGAAAGAGGACCCATGACCACATATTTCCAACCCATCAACCCCCTTCAACTCTCCCGTGACGAGTACATCAGGACATTCTACCAGGCATTCAAAAATCGTTTCCGCGGCAACCAGACCTACAAGGGTTCTGAAGTCGAAGACATCGTTTCCTATGCAGGCGTGATCCTATGCGAAAACTACGAGAAAGTGGTCATTAAGCACCCGTGCCCGGTCAACTACTCGGGTCTGCGATTCGCGAACATCGTTACCGACTTCGGTCGCCGTCAGGCAGCGCAACGCGGCGAGGGCGCAAGGCGCACTCGCGTTGGCAAGTCACTCGATGCAAAGCACTCCGCACATGACGTGGCGCGCATTCACGAACGCCAGGTCTACGAGAGCACCGATCAGGTAGACGATGCATTATTAGTCGACGAGATCATGAGCAGTCTCCCTCTGTTTCAACAGAGGGTGTTGCGACTCTGCGTTCTGGAGGGGCGAACCACGATCGAAGCAGCTCGCATTCTTGGTGTCACCCGCGAGACAGTCAGTCGCGCATACAACACCGCGAAGCGCAACGTCAACAAAACGTTTGGTGCCGCGGCCTAAGGCGCGAGTCTTACTCGTCGCCAGCCTCCTCCAGCTCGTCGTCGCCATCGAGTGCGCCCAGGGGGGCATCGGGGATCCCTTGCTTGCGACGTAGATCGTCCATCTTTCCGACCGCAACTCTCAATTTCTTGAAGCGTGTTCCGGAAATTACCGAAACCAAGCCTTCCTGAAAGCCGGTAAATTTTGTGAGAACGCCGCCTAGTTCTTTCGTATATTCAGCCCACTGTTTATTGAAGGCATCTAGCAGGGTCAAGATCTGGCCAGTTGCCTTCTCGGTTTGGAAAGTCTGATTTGCCTGCCTAACAATTGCCAAAAAGGCGTAAAGGTTCAAGGGCGAGCAGAACACGACCTTGTTATTTAGGTGTCAACGTACGAGTCGACCGATCCTGTGAGGGATTCAGGCATCCAGGCGGCCAACCCAGTCGCAGACGGTGCAGGCACTGTTGGCCATGTCGAGCCCGGTTATCACACACCCACCCAGCCGCAATATGCCTTCATCGGCAAGCTGAAACGTTGCTGGGCTCGGGTAGCCATAGACAATAGGTATGAGGGGTGAGGCGCAATCTGGGCAAGTATTCATACCTTATATACGCACCATTTCTACAGTGCGTGACGAGTGGTTTTGCGGGTTGCGGCAGGTGGGCGAGTGCTGCAACCTGATGTGCAGAACGATGCCGCTACCGCATACTGGGCAAACCCAGCTGATGTGTTGGCGGGGTTTTTCCCGGATGTTGTCATGTCGTGTCTCCTTGTCGAGTTCAATTCGACAAAGCGCACGACCTACTCAAAAGTGTGACAAACAAAATTTTAGAGAAACATTTCGAGCTGCGCAATCTCAAGAGAATTATTCGACCTGGCCCATTTTAAGATCACCAATTCTGTGACAAAAAAATCATCAATTCCTCAACATTAAAAAAATAAAATTAATGCACATTTCTCTTAGAGCGGATGTCGGTATCGTGCTCTACAACACAACCCACAAGGAGACAGAGGATGAAAATTGATGCAAGATTCATAGCGGCCAAGTTCGACAGTAGGAGCACGTGCACGATGCGGTCATAGACGCGTCGGGTGTGATCCAGTACATCATTGAAATAAAGCAGATGATGCAAGTTGACAACGAATATGCACGCAGTGCTGGGCCAAATCAGATCGCCGTAATCACGGAGCTTTTGTTAAGAGAAAAATCCACTGAGGCCACGGAGCATTGTTCAATAGCATTCGGCATAGTTTTTGCATGTTTCGCACGCCAAACAAACGCTTTAGACCAGTCGGATTGTATAAGCGCAGCACTAGAAAAGATGCTGCCAGATGCACTTCTTGATGCCATGAACAGGGACCTCGCCTCGTTGCCGGGATGGATCGATAAGGGAGAGGATGATCTTGAAGTATTCATTCCAGATTTTGCGAGTTGTCCAACTTTGGGCCGTCTGCTAGTTGAGAACTTCTATCAAGATGAAGAAAGCGATGAGCAGGGCCGGTTCAAGCAGCGCGATGGCATCCCGTGCGATTTTGAATTCATCGACGCCACTGAAGTCGTCGGTGTAGCGGACTACATCTCTGAGTATGACGAAAGTGATTGGCCAGATTGGGATGATAACATCGAGCCAAAGGTTGGCTAGTCGGAAGTGTGAAGGGCGCGCATTGTGAGATTATGACAGACGGGTGTTAGTCGGTTTTACAGGGTTACAAAGCGTTTCCGCGAAGGCTTTGATCGTGATCAAGCGCAGCCGCGCGACGCCATCCAGATCTAGTTTCGGGCCCGCGTAGCTGCCGGCCAACACGAACAACACTGGGGTCGATGTCTCGCGACACCACTCCGCCACCATCTGCTCGCGCTTAGTTAGTACCTCGCGGGTTATGCCCGATAGACCGCCCACCCCGCAGCCTTCAACCCGAGGCCACCGGCAATCGACGCCATGCTTTCTCTCCGAGCAAGACCCCGAGAGATCTCCTCACGCTCAAAGGCCGTCAGCCGATGGTATTTCTTTGGTGCTTCCATACGGATATTCAATCCTCTATATCCGTTGCATTAAATGTCTGACCCCAAGATGCTTAATCCAAATGCATTTCTGAAATATGCTTAGACAACGACTTCATCGAGGGCGAGGTCTAGGCTCACCACAAGGCAACCGAAGAATGGGGGATAGATTATGAAACTCGGACCAGGAATTTCGTTCTCGTGGAAGCGCGCGTTAGGGGTCACCAAAGCCAAGCGCAAGATCGCTAGAGCAACAGGCATCCCACTCACGCGAGCAGGGCGTCGCAACAAACTCGGCAAGTGGATGGGAATGAAATAGTCCAAAATGAGGGAATAGTTACCTGGGCCATATCGTGAATTCGAAAAATCGCTATCAACAGACGTATATTTTGTGGCACTGATTGGGGGAGAATGGTCCGAGATGTAAATGGCAACCGCGTTCCATGGTGGCGGTGGGTGCTGTTCGGGGTCGCATGCCTCGCGTTTCCACCGCTCTGGGGTTTGACCGTTATCTTCTTTATAATTGCAGGTGTTGTGTTTGTCCTGTCGCTGGTCAGTGACTAAGATGTTCTCCCTGCAGGTCTGGCGCAACACCACGTGCCATCGGGGCGGACACTGAAGTCGCCTGAGTTATAACTACTCAGCAGCCTTGTTGTCGAACAAACTGCTGGATGTCATCTGACGTATAAATACAAACTACGGACGCAACACCCAGTCTTTACTTCTGTGCCTGTTCAAGAAGGGGTTTTGCAAATTTTGCTGGCCGAATCAGATTAATGCCGACTGGCGCCTGAGAATCTTCATCGATTAGTCCGCCTGTGGGAACGCCGAGGAAGAGACCCTTTTCGCTAAAGGCGGCGCCACCGCTCACGCCACTGCGCATCTGAGCATCGGTTTTGTAGAATTCGCCGTCGGTGTAGTCAATGCCCGAAAACGTGCCACTTGTGAACGTGATCGTCATCCCTGCGTCGTAACTTCCGAGCGCTGGATACCCGAGTGTTGCAAGACGGGAGCCAAGAGCGGGCTGCGTGTAATCAATTGTGACTGGATCATGGCCCGGAACCGTGATCGGTCTGCCAGTCCGATCGACGAGACGCAGTACCGCTAGATCGAGAGTTTCGTCGCTAATTAAGACTTTCGCGAAGTAGTCCATTTCGGGCGTTGAGCTCAGACTGCTCGTAAGACCGACTCGGAGAGTGCACTCGCCGCTTGATGCCACATGGTGGTTTGTTAAAAGGTAACTGCCATCGAGCACTATGGTTCCAGATCCTCGCCAGTTGCATGGCGACCCAGCTTCAATAAATACGACTGATCGTGCCAGTCGATCCCAGTCCGGAGACGAAGTGCCCGCAGGCGCTGCTGATTCTGAGGGGGCCGTTGTGGTCGTAGCGATTTGGGTCGAGGCGGTTAACGCCGCGGTGGTTGAAGCGGAAACCGCCGCGGTGGTCGAAGCCGAAACCGCCGCCTTTTCTGGGATATCTGGCCCCCCACTCAGAAAGAGAGTGCGAAAAATCAATGCGACCGCCACAATCCCGATTGGCAGGAGTGCTAATTTCAGCAATCGCAACTGGACCGAACTCTCGCACCCTGGGCAAAGGGGATCTCCGCAGACTTCGCAACTTCCGTCTGGCTCGTCGCTGTCGTAGTCTTCGAAATCTGTCATTTCAGCATTACTCAGCGAAGCGGTTGGGCCACATCGCGTTCATAATGACCGTCACTATACTTGCCATGGCAGTGGGGGGTGAGTCGATGAATTTTGCAATGAATTGTATTAAACGGTATGGGCTGTCTGTTGGGTTGGCGACCGCATTGACGCTGCTGACGGGAGCGGTCATTGTCGCCGAAGTCTCAGCTTCGGAACCACCCAAAAGCCTCGATCTCGTGATTCTTGTTGACGAGTCATCCAGTCTCTCTGAAGCCGATGTTGTCAGAGAAATTAAGGCTGTTAAATCTCTTGTGACGCGGCGTGAACTATCTGGTGAATACGTAGTCCAGATAGCCATTGCAGGTTTTGGCAGTGGAGAAGATGCGGTGAGCGAAAAGTGTCCGTTGAGAGAGGTCAGTGTTGAAAACGTCCGTGACTTTGAGAAGTGCGCTGATGGAATCGTTCGACGATCTATTCGTGGTCAGCACACTGACTTCGCCAAAGCATTCAAATATGCTTCCGACGTCTTTCGCACCGCTAAATCTAAGTCGGATGGTCGTGCGGTCATTCTTCTCACCGACGGTAAATATGATCCGAGTGGTAAGCGCGGAACTGGTAAACCAAATAGTGGAGAGCTTGATGATCTTCGGCAGTCCACTGATGCCCTTCGAGACTATGGCGCACAGATCTGGCCGCTCGGATTCGGGCAGGTGGTCGAGGATGAACTTCAGGAATTAGCTCGGAGCGGCGCTTTATCGCAGTGTCCAGCCGCTCCTCAACCACGCGCCATCATTGCTGAGGGCGAGTCGCTTGACACATATATCTTGGAGATTCTGAGCGCGACACTTTGCAAAAAGATTATTCCACCCCGTTTCCTTCCAACGGAATTCGACGTGCATCCATTCGTCGATTCAGTGACCCTGACCGTACGCGGCGTTACCGATAATCCAGAAGTGAAAATTATGGCGACCGGCAAGATGTTGTGTTTGGATGAGTGGCTAAAGGCTTCGGATGATTCGTTGATGTGCCAAATTGATGTTGCCGGCTCGGACGTAGGTAAATGGCTAATAACTTCGTCGGGTAATACATCAGACGGATCTCGCCCAAGAGTTGAAAATTCGTATGACGGTCGAATTGATCTGCGTCTTGAACCCTGCGAAGCTAATGATGTCGCGGTATTGGTGTCGCGTGCTGATGGCACTGCAGTGCAGTGGGGCGCGGTTAACTGGAAAAAAGAAGTATTTCCGTTTCCTCTTGCCTCTATCGAGGGGAGTGGTCAAAGTCAGTCAGCGCTGCTGAACGCGTCGAAAGTCACTCTCAAGACGGGACAACTTGCGGCAGGCGAGGCATCTATTGCCGTGAAGCTCGCCGAGAATCAGGTTTCTTTTATATGGCTCAAGGCGTCGAAGGACACCTGTAAAATTCTTTCACCTACTACGACCGTCGCAGCCACTGTCCCGGTAACAATTCCATCGGTGATTGACGATGGTGACGGTGACGGTGTGCCGTGGCTATTAGGGCTGCTTCTCCTAGCTCTTTTGGGTGGTTCCTTGTGGTTGTTGAGGCGTCGGTCGGCGAACGGCAAATTCCCGATTGGTGCCGAACTTAAGCAGAAGAATACGACGTTTGGTGATGACGTGAGATGGAACTCCCGCGCCGACCTTGGTGGCCTTCGCAAAGTAGCGCTCTCATTTGGTCAGGGTGGCTGGCTGAGCGAGTCTGATGCCAATGAGGCGGACGTGATCGTACAACGATCGAGAAGAAAAAAATTGGGCGACTTTGTCATCATCAAACTCGCTAGGCCTGGGATTGATGGCACAGCAGATTCTGAGGGCCCAGAGAGTTTTCACTCCTTTGCCTTTGAAAGTGATACGGGTATTGGGATTATAATTCGTGCCAGCCAAATTCGGGTTGAAATCCCCACCCCGATCGACGATGATGATTTCGAAGAAGATGATAATGAATAGGGAACGACTTACGAAGGAGTAGTGTTAGTTATGATTCGACAGAGATTTCTCTATGTGGGAATCGGCGGCTCGGGGCTTGACATCGGTCGAGAATTAACCGAGGCTCTTACTCGCGAAGTTTGCGGTCTTGATGGTCGTAGGTTGGTCAAGCGCGGTGGGGCGTTTGTGGGGTTTGAACGTGGTCAGTTACCAAAATTTATTCAGTCTGTATATCTAGACTTCAGTCAGCAGGCACTTGACGAGATTCAGACTCACCTGCAAGGCAAGAACGCCACATCAATTCACACGATTCTTCCCCCGCACAATTCATACCGAGACGCGGCTGATTTTCTCAGAAATTCGAACGTGCCGCAAGTAAATGAGTGGATTCCGAATGATCCAGCCGTCAATGTGTCTCCGCTGTCAACTGGTGCAGGGCAGTATCCAACTGTCGGTCGGACGGCCCTCTTTGCATCTCTGAAGAAGCAGGGCTACGCCCAAAGTATCGGCAATGAGCTTGGAAAATCGCTTGATGCGCTTGCTCAATCAATGGGTGAGCTCACAAGTTTTACAGGCACCGGTGTGCATACCAACAGTCTTGCTGTCTACATCGGTTTCTCGCTTGCAGGAGGAACCGGCTGTGGAATCTTTTACGACGTGATCCACCTTTTGTATAACGAGCTCATCACGCGTTTCGAAAACGTGCCGTGCACCATTATGCCTGTGGTCATCATGCCGTCGCTCTTTGACAGCGTCTTGACGGGTATTAATAAGCGCAATACACAACTCAACGCTGCGACTGCCCTCATAGACCTCAGCCGATTAATGGACCTCTTCAACAATCCAGATGCTGAGCTTGCGTTGTCTCGTCGAGTGATGTACCCATGGGCTGCAGTGGACGGTTCTGGTTCGTACAAGGCGGTCAATCTTGACACTCAATTTGGAAAAACTGCAGTTAAGGTTGCGACATTAGTCGAGAAACGCGGCGGTCTCGAACGCAAAGACGTCTATCGCAGTATTGCGTCAGCAATTGTCTCGCAAGTTAGCACGGTATCGACGGTTAATCAGATGACAATGGGATTTGTTGACAAACTTGTGAACGACAACGAGATCCGCGACATGCACCACACGCTGCTTGGCCGTAAGAACATCATGCCTACGGTTAGCGCATCACTCACAATTCCCTCTGATCGACTTGTAGATGTGATTAGTCAGCGCATATTGGCAGACGGTCTGCGCGCGCAATACGGGGCGTCGCTGAGTCGTACCCCAACTGAAGCGCATGTCAAGTCGTTTCTGGCAGGTTCTGGGCAGGGTAAGATTGTTGCGCCCGAACGCTTTGGCGACAAGGTTCCGATCACTTTTGCCACATCCGCTGGCGCTCTCAACGATTCGAAGAAGTCGGAGCAATTTCAAAACAATCTGCAAAAAAAGGTTCAAGATTCGCTTTCTGCAGTCACGGCACTCATTAGACAGACAATTCCCGAAATCGAGGAGATTCGCGTATTTGATGGGCTAACTGCAGTCCTTGAAGCAAATAGCGAAAAGAATCTTCACGACGCCATAGCGATCGGCCGGCGATCTGTTAAAGATTTATTTGGAGAAAGATTCGGCGCCGAATCTGGTCCTGCGAAGGGTCGCAAGAAGAGCCAAAGGGGCTTCCTTGGACTTTTCAAAGGTAAGCCGCAAAAGGCAGAAGTAGACCGCTGGGTAAAGGCTGAGGAAGATGGCTATGTTCGTGAGCTCAAAGATATTTGGTGGCGCGAATGGGATGCCAAGCGAATTATCTGGAAATCGAGTGCCGAAGACGCGAATCGCGAGTTTGACAAGATAAGCCATTGGCTTGCTGATTTTTGCTTGACTGCCGATCGGGAGGAGTCTCAGGAAGTGACGAAGTTGCAGCAGACCACGCTTGGTGTTGTTGAGTACTTACCATCGGTTACGGGCGACATGCAGCAGACCCTCACGACTTTGATTAACAAAGTCAAGGAGAAGGTGCGAGAGAGGTACGCCATCTCTGAGCCAGACGATGGCAGTCTGCTCTCGGCCGTCATGCGCGCGAACCAACAGAACGCCTGGACGGAAGCAATTCGCGTTCTGAGCCGTGAGCGCGATCAAGGCATGTTCGTTGACCATCTTCTCGATTCAGTCCGAACAGTTGTGCAGGACGTTATTGAGGGTGCCCTTACGCCGCTTAGTGACTGTTTGGATCGGCTCGCCCACTATTCTGGCGGCACTCTTCCCGCTGATCTTGACCAACTGCAGAGCAAGCTCGCAGGCCTATTGCCCCAAGGCATTGTTCCGCCGATTCAGGGAGCGAAACCACGGGTGTTGGTCACGTACCCCGGTCTAGAGGACTCAGTTGTTGAGGAATATCTAAAAAAAATAATTTTCGTGGATCGATTCTCTGAATCTAATTCAAATGACATGTTCCAATTCGCCGCCGCTGGAGATTCCGCAAGTATTACTGCAACAATCAATATCATCGGTCACGGATTGCTTGACAGTGAAGAAGTTCGCACACTGATTGCTTTGTGGATTGAAGCCAATAAGAAACCCGTCCCTACCGATAAGTTGATGTGGCGACAGAGAATCAGCTACCACAAATTGCAAGACATTACCGATGGCCCGAATCGTCGAGTAATTTTGCGCAATTTCCTGGCCACGCTTTACGATGGTCATGTTTCTATTGGGAAAGGAACTATCGATATTCCGGAAGAGATCAGAATCACCAAACCCGGAACGAATGCTGTTTTCGATATTCCATTGGTTTCGCAGTTCGGAGCATCTTCGTGGTCATCGCTATTCAATGGTTTTGAGGAACGTATCGTGACCTCGAGCACCCTCACCAATCCAGGACTCCAGGCCGCCATTAAGTGGTTTGGAGAGTACTTGCCAAGTTGTCTTCAACTTGGGGAGACTGCAGCCAAGCCGTCAGAACTTTTCGAGAAAATCATTGAGATTGTTCTTGGCTATCAGACAATGGAAGAATCCGATGAACAGGCAATTGGGCTTAATCGCGGCGCAGTCGTGAAGCGGAAAGCGATATTTAAGTTCTGGCGCGAAGACATTGTTGAGAGTCTGACGGCTCCATATCTAAATTCACCAAATACGGCCTTCTATTGCATTGGGGCACCTTACGCAATGGTAGGTGCGTCACAGCAGATGAGAGATCAACTCGCGGCAATCATTAATAAGTCTGATGCCAAGATTCGTAAGTTGATTGATGATGAGCAAGCGCGTCGGGCGAGAGACGGTGAACATCTTGGTTAATTTCCGCACCTTATGATCACAAACATTGAAGAGGAAGTGGTTGTAATTGATGCCTCTCTTCCACTCGTCGCGAATCAGACCTTGGTGCAGATGCTGTCGGCTAATATTTCGCATACCGACTCTGGGGTGGTTGACGTTTTTAGGGTAATTGTCCACGAGAACTTATCAACAATCGCTAACCACATCGAATTGTATGAGCGCTTGCTGCAGAGCGCGCTGGCGATTCGGGTTTTGATTCGCTGTACCACGGGTTTGCGCCCAGCCATGGAGGCGATGCAGGGCATTGTGTTACCTGACATAATCATGAACGCCGGTGATCGATTGCGAATGATTGTAGTTGAAGACTTTATTGGTGTTTACTTTGGCGCTAATCGGGGTTCGCCAGAGGCATTGGCAGTCTGGCCAGATGACCCAGAAGGTCGCCGGACCCTAGAAATAATTGATGATGCATTGAAAATTCCCGAAGTCTTCACTGCGATTTTCGAGAAGACAAAAGATGTTCCATTTCGCGCTTTCTCGGTTGGCACGCGGCAGGCTTGGTTCGGCCGTTTCCCCATCGATGCGATCGCCGACGTGTTCAAAGAAGTTGGGTTGACGATCACCGGTGGAGACAGTTTTTCAGCGCTTGAGCGTCGTCCGCCCGAATGGAGTCTGCCGCTGCATCTGTGCGGCAAAGCCAGCGAGTCAGATCTTCTTAAAGATGGGGAGGGCTTGGCTAAAATGTATGCTGAAGCCCAGAAGACAGTCACAACCGCGTTGCGATGGTTCGGTCTGAAGAGTGGTTATTCGATCCCGAAACGAATCGCCCGATTCAAAGCAGTTCAGGTCACGGCCGCGAGTGAATTGTCGAATCAACTGCGATTCGTTGATCAGACTGTCGGAGCACTTATAAATGCAATTGAAGCATCAGATGGGTTTAGTGACGAGGAGGCGACGTTAATTGAGAAGGCGGGAATTCGTCTGTATCGTGAAGACGACGAACGCGATCTCTATAAGAATGAGCGGGCAAACCTTCTGGAGAACGTCATCGAAACGATCTTGACGGCCCTTTCTCAAGAGCAGTCAGTCGCGCCGTATTTTGGAAGGCTTGATAAAATAATTGAGCAGATCGAGCCTCGAACGAACGAGCGAGTTCGTGAGGAATTCCAGGCCAAGTTGCTTACTCCTTTGACTGAGCGACTTGACGATTCAGGGCGAACCGCCCCTGCTAGTTGGGGGATGGGGGTCGCCCAGAAACTTGCTTTATTTTTCGCCGAACTCTGGTTCAAAATTGCGCTTGGTGTCGTTGGTGTCGTTGGTGTCTTGGGTGTACTTGACATTGTCTTTGATGAGCGGATACCGAACCTACTTGAAAAATCCCCTGCATTGGGTGGCATGCGCGAAGAACTGCGAATTTTGGCTGAGGTCATGTTCGCATTATTCATAATTGTGGCAGTTGGAACAGCAATTTTGTTTTCCTATGCTGACGCCGAAATTAAGAAGTGGGGGCGCGCCATTGGTTTCAACAGTGTGAAAACATTGGTAAATGAGCATGAGGAGTTCATTCGTTCAGTTGCTCTCAACGACTGGATTCTAAGTAAAACTCGGCGCTCTGCCACAGAACCGTTACGACTCCTGAGAGACGACGTGTTAAGGGAGGTTATGAATAGCCTCAAAGTGGCGCTGGTTGACGATGCTGTGAATCCGCCCATTGAATATGATAATTATTCTTACAACCCCGCTATTCGACGAACCTTTCAGGCCGGAGCGCAAATCGGTATTTTCAAGAATCTTCCGCAGGTCAAGAAGGTGCTAAGCAAAGATGTCGTTTCAATTGTTAGGCGGCCAATTGAGTCGCACGGATACTCGCTCCTGGGATCTTCCGCTGAAGCAGTAGGCCCTCGAATTGTCAACGAGATTAGAGAGCGGTTGAGGAAGTATATGCAAAGCGTATACCTACACGGCGTTTACAGTAAAAACCACATCGTTGACGATAACGAGGGTGAACGTGAACGCCAGAAGCTAATGGACGTTTACTGGAGCGATTCGGACTCAATAAATGAACTATTGCACGGTGTTGTTCTGACAAAAGAGACTGATCCGATTGTTCAATTTGTTCAGGCTGAGAGCATCTCTCAACTTGACGTATCCACTGCGCGCACTATATTCGTGCGTTTCGCTCCGAAAACAGCAAAACTTGAGGAGTTAGCAATCTCTACCGATCAGCGTGAAACGCTTCGCGAGGTTATCTTTACCCGTTCTGCAGAAATTGGCGGAGTGATAAGACTCATCGGTTATCGAGAAGGCACGATTTTCTAGAACTGCTTGACACCGATATTGAAGACGTTGCCGCCCAGGGCATGCGTCGCATTACCGTGGCGGCGTTGCCTTTCATGAAAGATCTTTTTACCTCAAAGGCAATTATCTCCCTGTCATCTATTTCGCTTTCGGTCAGAATTTTGGTTTTAGGGTCGACGAGCTACTCTTAGCGTTATGAACAAAAAGTTCGCTAGGAGTCTGCGTGTCGACATTGGGGCACAGGTCTCGCTTAGCGATGTGTTAGCTGAGACCACGGGTGGCTGGGCTAAACCTGATGCTGAGCGGCGAACGAAAGAGAATCTCGCCGCTCTGGAGGAACTCCAGTACCAGCTATACGCCGATGGGGGTCGTGCGTTGTTGGTCGTATTACAAGGCATTGATGCCGCTGGTAAGGACGGCGTTGTGCGTAAAGTTTTCACGGCCTTCAATCCCCAAGGCACAAGTGTTACTTCGTTTAAAGTTCCAGTGGGGAGCGAAGTGTCGCATGACTTTTTGTGGCGCGTGCATGGCGCATGTCCACCCCGGGGCACGATTGGGATTTTTAATCGAAGTCATTATGAGGATCTTATTGTGCCGATGATTCGGGGAACCCTGAAGCCAAAGCAATTGCGTAATCGCGAAGAGCAGATCCGGGCCTTTGAGAACATGCTGGTGAACGAAGAAACAACGATCGTCAAATTCCTCCTTCACATCTCCCGAGATGAGCAGTGGGAACGCCTGATGTCACGGCTTGACGAACCAACCCGTAACTGGAAGTTCAGTATGGGTGATTTGGCTGAGCGCCAGCGCTGGGATCTTTACATTTCCACGTTTCAGCATATTGTTGCCGCAACATCAACTGATGTTGCGCCGTGGTACGTAATCCCAGCCAACTCGAAGTGGTTCCGGGATCTCGCAGTGAGCGAGGTGGTGAGATCAACGCTTGAGGGAATGAAGCTTCAGTGGCCCAAAGCATCGCTTGATGCAAAGCTAGCCCGACGCGAACTCAAGAAGCTTCGGTAGAGTAGTTTCGTTCACTCAGTTTTATTGATTTAAAATACGCAAGTATCTTTAGGGGGAGCGATGGAATTCTTTTTCTTTGTGTTGTTCGTTTGGGTCGTCGTGAAGTGGCGTCGGCGCCGACGTCGGCGCCAGTCTCTTTCTTCGATGCAGGATTATCAGACCCCAGTGAGCTCTGGTGTCCCTTATGTGCAAGCTCCCGCGAGTGCAGGTGGTGGTGGCTGGTATCCGGATCCAACAGCAAGGTACGCTTTGCGCTATTGGAATGGGTCCACCTGGACTGAGCACGTAACTTCTGGAGACGGCAGTGTTCGGGCAGATCACCTAATCACACCGTTCCTTTTGCCAGGCATCCAGTCGCCGCAAAGCGCGCAGAGTCAGCCTGGCACGACCTTCGTGGCGCCCGATCCGGCAACGCAGACGGATGGCCCAGATCTCAATGATCTGCGTCGGCGTTTTAATAGCTAGAGTGCCGTTTGGGGATTCATGGACTTAGGGGGCTAAATGACGAATCAAGTTGATCTCAACCGGCTGCGCGAGGCACTTACTCGCAATCAATCAAGTTCTGAGACAGAAAATAGTAATATTCCGAAAAATGAGAAGGTTTACGTAACGCCGGAAGGCAAGCTCGTTATGGGGGAAGGTGCGGGCGGAGCCAATCGCACTCTTTCGGAAGTTCCGCAGACCGTCTTTGCTGGGTGAACCATGACGTACGCAGGTCTCACTCAAGATAGGCAATTCGCCCAAACAGGAATGCCAAGAGCAATGGAAGTCACGTCGGATGGCTGTATTGGCTTTAAGTATGAGATTGTTTGCGAGCTTAATCAGAAATATGTTCTTTTTGTCTACTTCAATGGGAGCCGATACCGAGTGATGGTCGTAAGTCCCGTAGTTGAGCGCGGTCCGCTCGGGCACGACTCTCATGTTCTGACTGACGGCTCACTCTGTCTTGAGCCAACCGTCCAGGGTTGTAGGACGCTTAAGCAGGCTTACGCAAAGTCTGTGCTTTGGGCAAATGGCTACTCCATATACAGTCAGACTGGCAAATTTCCCTTCAGCGCAAATAATAAAGAATGATGAACCGTCCTTTGTCAAAACGCAGTACACGTATCTTGGCTGCGACCTGACCTCTGGGAGAATTGGAAGGCCTCGTGCGAATAACTCTCCGTGGACTACCAAGTATTTATGGTCGCGCTGAAGAGCCAGCCCCAGTTGAGTCGTTGTTCGATTCAGGGTACTCAATCTTCGATACGGTATTGGAGAAAATCCAAGCCACAATAGGAAGTCGCAGACCTGAGTCTGGCGGGGCGCTTCTCGGGTCATACGGAAATTCTCTCATCGTTGACTTTCTGTTTGACGACGCCGGAGAAACTACCGGGTCTACCTATGTGCCCTCGGTGGACTTGTCGGAGCGTGTGCGTGGGCAGGAGCGTGAACGAAATCTTCAATTCAAAGGAGTCGTTCATTCACATCCGGGTTCATTTGATCGACCATCGGGCCCAGACGAGCATTCGTTTGGTGCGGGCCTTGATGCGAATCCTGAATTACCGAGGTATCTTGCACCCATTGTGACCCTCGGGCATGGGGACCCTGCTCCCAACAAGCTCGAATTCGATGGGATATGGGTGTCTTTCTATGTGGCGACACGGAGAAGCACTGGCTCTCTCCGGGTGTCACCCTGCCTGCCGAAAGTGATCCACTTTGCGCGCGATGTTCGCGAGTTGGCCAAGAACTTAGTTTTGAAGGATCCCATATTTTTTCCAACCGACTCAAACGACATGTATTCGGTATCTGCAGAATTGATACTTTCCGATAACTCGTCGTTGGTCCTTGCGGCCTCCGGGTCATATCCAGAATTGCCTCCCCTCGCGCTGTACTTCAACTCCCGATCGGGTGAGACGCGTCAACTTCATCTCAGGTGGAATGTGCTCACCGAGCCAGACTTGAGGCTTGCAGAGGCGCTTGGTGACGCTCGTTTCCTTGAGGGTGGAAAACCTAGCCGCGTCGCTTATGGGCGTGGTGGTTCGGTGCTAACGACTCATCGCAGTAGTGCGTCCGCCCTCGGACTTGACCCGGTTGTCGCTGGTGAATCACTGACTGACTACATCGGCAAAGTATCTGAAGGTCTGTTTGCGCGATCGCGAGGGGTTCTCACCGATCGAATGACATCAGCACATGTTTTAATAGCAGGTTGTGGATCAGTCGGTTCCTATGTCGCTGAGCACTTCGTGCGCTGCGGCGCTGGCGAGGTGACACTTCTTGACCCCGACACCGTAGATTTTGCAAATCTCTCTCGAGCTAATTTCATAGCCAGCGATGTTGGTAGGCCTAAAATTGAAGCCTTAGCAGAGCGGCTTCTTTCAATTTCGCCGAGCCTCAGGGTTAATCTAATGCAGAAGACTCTCCAAGATATAGGCGAGGTTGAGTTCACAAGACTCATAGAGTCTTGCAGCCTGGTGATCAGTGCACTGGACGATCGTCGCGCCCAGCTGCAGATCAATCAGTGGGCATATTGGTTTAAGAAGCCAGCTGTCTATATAGGCGTATTTGCCAAAGCGCAGGCTGGCGAGGTAGCCATCGTTGATGCGCCTTCACCGTGTTTTGCTTGTGCGACAGTCTTTAGAGAGGTCATACCGGTAGCCGAGCAGGGTACGCATGACTACGGCGTGGGGCGACTTGTTTCCGAAGTTGCGCTGGGCGTCGATATCCAGTCGATCTCGTCTATCGGTGTGCGACTTGGCTTGTCCAGCCTGATGAAAGGTGCTGGGACGAGTATTGAGGATTTCGCCGCGCGAGCATTGGTTGACAATCAATACGCAATCTTTGCTGTGACCAAAGACTTTTCACTTGTGAATGAGATCCTGCGTGACGCGCCTGCACAATACGGTCACCGTTCAATCTGGTTGACGGTAAAAAAGTTAGAGAACTGCAACATCTGCGGTCCCAACCCGGGCAAACCAATGATTGACAGAGCCCCTGATCTGGACGAATTACGTAACGCGATTCTGCTTGCGCAGATTACATCTGATCTTCCCCCTGAAAATGGATAGCAGTGTCGAGAATCGCGTAGACGCCAATTCGTTTGCCGAGAGAGTAATACAAGGCTCTCAGGAAAGGCCGATCGTTCTTATTAATGGCGAGGCATCCGAGTCAATTGCTGAGCTTGGTCAGTTGGTGCGTCGACAGGTTGGAGATGTCGATCCCAGCGTGTTGGCCCTCGAAATAGAAAATTCTCAACTTGAGAAGGCGCACCAGGCATCTGCTGTCGAACTTTTTTTGCCAGAAGGTTTGAGCGTGTGGTGGCAGGGGACTTCGCTCGGGTCAATTATTGCGACGCGTGATGAAAGAGTAGTCAGACAGGTCGTTCACGCTGCCAGTAGCAGAATTTCACCATCAGTTGTTGATCAACTTTTGCAATCTGCTGGCAGTAATCAGTTCCAGTTGTTTCATCGAGCTGTTCGACCGGAGATACAGCCATGGGTAAACTTGTTCGTACTATATAAATTTGATATGCATCTAATTCAAGGCGGAGCCAACCGCCCCATGGAGCGAGTCCTACAAATAGTTCGACCAGTCTGGCTGGGCAATAATCCAACGGGTGTGCTGGTTGTAGCACAGAGTGATTCTCAGCCAAAAACTCTGTCTTTAAATTTTGCATCATTTAACTCTCAATGTCAATGGCAATGGCAACCAGGGATAAATATAAACCAAGAGAACCAGATCACCAGAACGGCAAAGACAGTTGACAACCCTCTCGTTTCGAAAGATGATCGCGAATTTGTGTCATTTCGAATTGCGGGTGTGACGCCAGAGGTGGAGTTCGCCGTCTATCAGTCTTCCCACGACGCTGCTGCTCTCAGTCAAGCGCTTGATGGTCTTCGAAGAACTGGGGGTACTGGCGACGAGGGTTACGGAGATCGACCAACGGCACTCGCAGAAGCAATGGCCGAGTTAGAGAACCTCGTTGGTCTTGATTCGTTAAAAGCAGAACTAGACGCCTACGCCAACTTCATCAAGATCACGGAACTGCGCAAACTTGCAGGTGCGAAAGCATCTGATATAACTCGACATTTCGTGTTCATGGGATCGCCGGGCACTGGAAAAACAACCGTGGCGCGCCTGATTGGAAAGATTTTGTACGGCTATGGGATGCTCGAGAAGGGTCACCTCATTGAGGTCGATCGTTCGGGAATTGTAGCTGGCTTCATTGGCCAAACAGCCATCAAGACGACTGAGTCATTCAATAAGGCGATTGATGGCGTCTTCTTTATCGATGAGGCGTACGCACTAGCTGATGGTGAGACAGGTGGCCAGGACTTTGGCGCCGAGGCTATTGCAACCCTTATGGCGCTGATGGAGAACAACAGAAATCGTGTATCCGTGATCGTCGCAGGTTACCCCGACAAGATGGAGAAGTTTCTCCGTTCGAATCCAGGTCTCAAAAGTAGATTCTCCAAAATCTTTCACTTTGACGACTACTCGCCCGCAGAACTTGCCGAGGTGTTCTTGCGCATGGCCAAGTCTGATGGGTACACACTTGACGAGGAAGTAATTGCTGCGGTGACACGTTACTTCGTTGGAGTTAGAACGACCGAGAGTTTTGGTAATGCCCGAGCTGCAAGGCAACTTTTGGAAGACGCCAAGGTTCGACAAGCAAATCGATTAGTGCAGCTTGAACAACACACAGCGGAAGATCTCCAGCGGCTATTAGCTACTGACGTAATCGGTGGTTCATCAGAGACTGAAGGCATCGAGATTAACGAGGAGGGGCTCGCGAATGTGCTTCAGGAACTCGACAAACTTGTTGGTCTCGAAACAGTAAAGCAAGAGATCAGATCACTTGTTGAAGTCGTCAGGCTCCAGTTACGCAGAGAAGGGGCCGGCATCAAAACACATTTTCCAGCGCTTAATTTTGCATTTGTCGGTAATCCTGGAACCGGTAAGACAACAGTTGCGCGACTACTTGGTCGTATCTTTGCTCACTTGGGCATTCTCTCCCGGGGACATCTCATTGAAGTCTCGCGTGCCGGTTTGGTGGCTGGATATATTGGGCAAACAGCAATCAAAACCCGCGGCCAGATTGATCGTGCTCTCGACGGAGTCCTCTTCGTAGACGAGGCCTATGCACTGAGTCGTGGAGGTGATGACGAACAGGCATCCGATTTTGGGGCCGAGGCTATCGAGCAGCTTATGCTCGCGATGGAAAACGAACGCGATCGCATATCCGTCGTGCTTGCTGGGTATACAAAACCAATGAATAGTCTTCTCGATTCAAATCCCGGGTTGAAGAGTCGTGTTTCAAGGGTAATTGAGTTCCCCGATTACTCTGACGATGACCTTGTAAAGATATTCAATCGTTTCCTGAAAGATAATGGCTACTCCTTCGCCGAATCGGGTCACCCGCTACTTCTCGGTTATTTCCATTACCTTGAGAGAGACGCATCGTTTGGTAATGCGCGTACCGCACGGGGACTGTTTGAGGCGATGCAGAGAACACACGCGTTTCGCATCTCTGCCGTCTCAGACTCAACTGATACCGACCTCTCGACGTTTACGGAAGATGATCTTCTCAGGGCCGTTGGTGATGTCGCACCACATTTGGCCCCACCGCAAACCGCGAGAGTTGGTTATTTGTAGCAAGGTCTGGTAACGCCGTGATTGGCATTGGCGCCAGTCGCTACATGCACAGTCGGCTCAAAAGAACAATGGATCGAACCAGAGACTCTCGGCTACCGCACCCCGACCGCTACACTTCAAAAAACTGTTGCACCGACCAGTTGAATTCACCGTCTACTTTTCTTGGGAAACCTCACTAGCACGAAAGTACCTGGCCGAAGCCATCTAACTAAATCATTTTTTCAATTATTGCGGAAAATTCTACCCACATCTTTAGCCCGCGAATTAGATTGACCTTATTTTAGGAATTCATGTACAATGGTTTTTCGTTCGATCGTTACCGTTGAAGTACCGCTACAGGAGTGGAAGAGTCTGTTCTGCTCAGGTCACCTAGCTGGCCTAGAGAGTTCGAGCCCCAGCACCATACGTTATTACTTACGGACTGAACACCGCATGTGTGGGAGGTTCCAGCAGAAATGGTCAAAAATCTTTTCCCGCCAGCAATTGGGGCTGGACTTGCATTGCGAACTTTCGAAATCGTTGAGTTATCAATTGTCATATAGCCCCGACCCAGCTGACCTAAGTCGTTTTTCCCCCAACAGTAAACCGTTCCATCGCCCAAAAGGCCACAGGAGAATCCGTCTCCAGATGTAACCATCGTGAAACTAAGTTCTTGTGGGAGCCGATTAGCTCGTTGGCATCCCGGGTAATTGAGACAGTCCGAATACTGGTCATAGGTTCCTAGTTGACCAGTCATCCACTCACCCCAGCAAACCCAATCGCCAGTTACGGATTTCGCACACGAATGAGAACCAGGATACCCACTAAGTGTACCTAAGAGAAAACGGCTACCGAATGGATTGACCAGAGACGGTCGGCTGTCATTGTCTCGATACTCCCAACAGAACGCGGATCCGTTTCTGTCTAGGTAACAACTTTGCGACTCTCCTCCGGCAAATTCTGATATTAGAACAGACGGATCAAAATTGGTCGGGGTGGCGGAATATGCCCAACTGCGGAAGCTGGTGGGGCTTGCCTCTCGGCCCCAACAATATGCGTCAAAACTTTTTGTGATACCGCAAGAACTTGTTTCGCCAAGGTAAATATTGTCGAAGCCAGGGTCAACGACAAGCGGCTCTGGAACAACAGCAGCATCACCGTTTCTGGTTCCCAGAAAACCCCGTCCAAATGTCGAACCCCAACAATATGTATGTCCATTCACCGCAATGCCGCAGGCACGGTTCCTACCAGCAAACACTTTTGCATACATCCTATTTCCAAACACTGCAGAGGCGAATGAACGCGATGTACTTGTTCCATCTCCAAGCCTAGAGGTGTAATTATTTCCCCAACAAGCGATAAGGCTCGCAGCGCTTAACGCGCAACTGAAGTTATCTCCGAGAGATAAAGAAATCGCCTTAAAATTACTTATAGGAGGTGTCGCTGTCGTAGTAAGCGCCGGCGTGGCATTAATGGCGGTACTCGAAATAGGTTTGGTCGTAGCCGTTGTGCTGGCGGTTGCCTCAACGCCTACCTGAGTTGTTGATGGCTCGATTGGCTTGTATCCAGTGGCGGGTGGAAGTTGAAGATACTGACCAGCCTCAATTTGGTTGGGGTTTGAGATGCCGTTCATCTCCATTAATTGCTGCGTGTCAATGTTTAACCGCTTAGAAATCGCGATCAGCGTGTCGCCTGGCTGTACGGTGTAATAGTTGGTTCCGACATCGGTAGTGGTTGTTGTCGTGGCTGCTATTGTTTCCGCCGCCACAAGAATTGTGGTAGCTGGGGTCGTTTGGGTCGATGACGGCGAGTCCGTGGCCGGTCCGCTTGCTACCGCAACGCTTTCAGCACTGATCGTCGTGTCGACTGATTGTTCAGAGCCTTTGATCTTGCTGTATCCGAATTGGCCGCCGAAGATTACGGCTGAAGCAAGCAAGCCAGTTACGACGCGCGCGACCACCTGCTTCGGACTGACTTCGAGACCGAAGAATTTTCGACCCGAACCATTAAAATCGAACAAGTTAAGCGGCATGAGTGGATGTGACAGACCACCTTATGGATTTCATAGATCTGGCTACTATCTTTGCATGTTTGTGCAAACTCTGCCGGCGTTAAGCGTCCAAGGCTGCCGTGTGGGCGACGAGCCAGCGCAGTCAAAAGTTGAAAAACGAACGGGCTGGGAGTGCCTATAGTAAACTAGGGTAAGGTTCGTGTTTGTCTTAGAAACTGGACGATTCGAATAGGGGACAAGTGGTCGGGGAAAATTGGAGTGGTCAGGATCTAACTGAGTACAGATTTTCGGGTCTTCGTTCACAGGCACGAACATGTCCAGTTGTGACCTTCAAGGGTGCGATCTTTCTGGTAGCAGATTCACTGGGGTAAATTTTTCAGGCGCTGATCTGCAAGGGGCGGATCTATCAAGATCGGCACTTTCTGATGTAAATTTGGCAAACGCCGATCTCGAGGGTGCCGATTTTCGAAATTGCTCACTGGTCGGGGTCAATTTTTTTAATGCGGACCTCGGCAGTGCCGACTTTACAGATACGCAACTCAGCGGTTGCAACTTCAATAAGGCAGACGTTGATGGCGCAATTGACCTAAGTGTGGAGTCTGAAAGTTTTGGCAGGACCGTAAACCTAAACACGATCAATGACGGGCTCGTTTGTGACGGCATGGGAAACATGACGCAATCTGAAAACGGTACACAAAGTCAGACAAACAACAGCGTCAACGTTGGATGCGTGTACAGCGGTATTATGCAAAGCTTTAGCAATGTCGGCGGAGTTTCTGTTAACAATCAATGGGTCGATGGCATCGGCGAGACAGTCGCTACTATCGGAAGAATTCGGATTACGAGCAACGAGTTTCAGCTGAATGGCGTTTCATCGAGCGGCAATTCGACCACGATCAATGGTGTCACCATCGACAGAAGAGTTTATGATCTAAATCTTATAGGCGGGTGCGTGCGACTAGAAAATCTTCACACTGCTATTGGTTCACTTTCAGAACCAAGACTTCTTACCAATTAGATAGATTCGTTCAAAGTCGTCATCCGACATTCGCCGATACTTTATTCCCTCAATCACTCCAATTATAAACATCACTAAGAAGCCTGGAACAATTGGTAGGAGTATCCCAGCGATTGAAATCGCTACTCGAATCCATCCCGCTCGTTTGTTCCCCATCTTGAATTTGTGAATTCCAACCGCGCCGAGGAACATCGCATATTTAGATAGCCGCAGTCGATTAGTTGGATCTTTTTGCTTAGTAGAATCGGGGTTCATCGGTGGATCTGGAGGTGGTAATGAAGTCATGATTCAAGAATAGTCTCTTCGTCTGGTTGCGGATCTCCATCCCCGAGGTATTCCGCAAGCGCGCAAAAAACGGCCCCACTTATTGAAGCGGCAAGACAGAGATACCATCCGCGAGCGAGATGTGGTTTTGCAAGGTTTGCGATAGTGCCAGTTATGTTGGCGATAATCTCGCCGATTCCCTCAAGGAATGTACCTTCAAGGGCATCCGCTGGGGAATTCGCTTTTCGGGTAATTTCGGCGGAGATTTGCGAGATACGAAGTGCGACAATAGAAAACAGGAAAATGGATAGTACATTTACAACTATGCGCACGCGCCGATAAGTCTTAAAAATAAATGAGGCTTCGCCATGGGTTGCGACAAAAAATATTCCTAATCCAATCGTTAATAGACCCACAACTCGAGAGAAGTTGCCGTACCAATCGTCTGTGCCGTGGTAATCAACGAATGAAATCTCTATCCAGGTCCGACTGCTGTATAGGGCTAAAACTGCGCCAGCGACGCTTAGCGCCAGGTAAGTCACCTTTCGCATATTTTCGGTTTCAAACAATTGGTTACCTCTTAACTAATTAGGAGTTCAACTTTGGCTCGTTGGTAGGTGTGGGCCGATGTATCCGATTACAACTTTTTTGACCGATGTATGTGAGGCATCGTAAAAGTGAATTCTCGGAGCGGGATGATCGTGATCCAGTTTTACGTGAGCTGGCATGAAAATTGATCCAGTATCCGAGATCGCTTTGGGCACACTAAATACACGGGTCGCGTAGAGGTTGGGGTTGTTGGTGGTGGACTCGCTTTCTTTCATCGAAAGCCAATTCGTCGGTAAAAGGTTGGCATTGCGAACCCAGACAAACAAGCCTTCACCACCGCTATTTTGAGAGCGTGATGCGG